>Ga0209382_10002729_pt1 | contig 25195 bp, 14 predicted proteins | sample SoiMetdeltSBSDD5_FD_187599 | JGI IMG/M metagenome (GOLD analysis project Ga0209382, IMG submission 187599) | Bulk soil microbial communities from a Populus tree surrounding site in Tennessee, USA - Soil MetaG P. deltoides SBSDD5 (SPAdes) (version 2) | ecosystem: Environmental > Terrestrial >... | reverse complement strand
GCGCCGTCCAGATCTTTTGTCCACCAACGCGTCGCCCCGAGATGATAGTGAGCATCGAAGAGCGTCGGCGCCAGAACCGTCGCACGTTCGAAGCGCGCCAGCGCTTCTGCGGTGTTGCCGAGCCGCCCGAGCACGAACCCCAGTCGGTCATGTGCGATGGCCAACTTCGGATCGAGCTCGATCGCCTGCTCGTATGCCGCCTGCGCCCGCGCGAGATCGTTCGCGCGTTCGGCCTCGACGCCTGCGTTGTATGCCGCCTTCGCGCCCGCGCGCGGCTGCTCCGGCGTCTGCGCGATGAGCAAAGCAAGCAGCAGGGGGAGCATCCGGTGATTTTATGCTGACGGAACCTGGGACCGGGTCCGGGATTCGGGATCCGGGGTTCGGGATCGGGGGTTCGGGATCGGGGGCTCGCGGCTCGCGGCTCGGGAAGTCGAAAGCTCAGAAGCTCAAGAAAAGGAACGTGACGCTCGAAGCTAGAACCGTAGCTCGACGCAAGAAGCGAGTGAGCGAAGCGAGCGAGCCCACGCGAACGGAGCGAGCGTGGCGAAGCAGCGAGCGAGTGAGCGTGTAGGGGGGTTCCGGGGGGCGAAGCCTCCCGGATAAGTATTAATGTGGGTTCGCGACCTCTGCTGCAACATCGAACGCCGTCACCCCTGAGGCGGTCGCTGTAAAGACCAGTTTATGTATTAGGTGGCCGCAAACTGGTCAGGGGTTTGAGCAGAACACCTGGCCGCGAACCCTACTGTCACGCGAGACGTGCAAGCGCCCCGCCACAGATCTGCGCAGCGTCACCTCGTGAAAACGGGCCTTCGGTCGAGTCTTTTCTACGGTTGAGCGTCGGCAGGCGGACAGGGTCTGTCTTTTCTGCACAACTAAACACAACGAGGTGTGAGGCTCAGCCCCACACCTCGCTCTGTCACTTTGACCAGCCCGTTTTAGAACATGAACCGCAGGCTGAGCTGGATGTCCCGCCGGTCGTCGGCCTTACTGGTGACGCGGCCGAAGGTCGCGCTCGTGGGGTTCGCGTCGGCGCCGTTCCAGTTGGCGTGGTTGGGGAAGTTGAAGATCTCCGCGCGGAACTGCGCAGTCTTCGAGCCTCCGAGGTTCACGTTCTTGAAGAACGCGACGTCCCACTGGTACTGGCCCGGGTTGTAGATCATGTTCCGCGGGCCGTTGCCGAACGTGCCGGCGCTCGGCCGCGAGAACGATGCCGGATTGAACCAGAAGTTCTGATCGGCGGCTGCGCCGGCCGAGAACTGCTCGTTGGCGTTGCTCTTTGGATCCCCGCTGAAATTCCACGGATTGCCGAAGGTGTCACCCGTGCCGGCGATGTCGGCACCCTCCGTCACCCACAGCGGCGTCCCCGTGCGCATGAACGTCGCACCCGAGATCTGCCATCCGCCCAACACCTTGCCAATGATGCCGGACTGGTCGCGATAGAACGGCAGATCGTAGATGTAGTAGAAGTTGAACGAGTGACGCCGGTCGAAGCTCGAGTTCCCCCAGAAGCCGCTGGCGTCGTAGTTGTTGAAGAGGACGTCGCGGAGTCCGCTCGCGTCATCCTGTGAACGTCCCAACGTGTAGGCGACGCCGAATTTGAATCCGTTCGTGTAGCGGCGATCCGCACTGACTTGCAGGCTATGGTATTTCGAGCTGGCAGCGTTCTCCGACAGACGAATGACCCCGTAACCTTTGTACGGCCTGAGGGCGGCGACGTTGACACCAGGGTTCGCCTGGACGGTCCCAGGCAGCAGCTGATTGATGTCGCGCTCGCGCACGTTGTACAGGCCGCGCCGGCCAACGTAGGTCACGTCGACGATGAAGTTGAACGGCACCTCCCGCTGCACGCCAGCCGACCACATGTACGCGGTCGGATGTTTGAACGCGCGATCGATGGCCGTCATGCCGAACGGCAGTGAGCCTGCGCCACCCACGCCCCCAGGATTGTCCGCGAGCCCGTTGCTGACGCCGACCTGGGGCTGGAACGGCGGGTTGCCGCCGAGGAACATCGAGTCGCTGACCGTGACGCGATTGTGGAACACGCCGGTGCTCAGCTTGACGATGGTCTTGTCGTTGACGGAATACGCCGTGCCCAGACGCGGCTCAAAGACGTTAGCGTGGGTCTCGGCGAAGCCACGCGGCGCGCCCGTGAACAACGCGAGCACAGCGGGGTCACTCGCGACCGCGAGGTCGTTTCCTTCGCCCAGGAAGCCGTCACCGGGGAGCACGATCCCGTTGTAGCGCGGGCCCGAAAGGACACGTCCGGTCGTCCGGTCGATGACGGCCTCATTGTTCCGGTTGTACGCCGCCGGATCGAACGTCGCCATGTTATTCGTCGTTGAGTACCACGGCGGCCAGTAGGACCAACGCACGCCGCCTTCGACGGTCAGCTTGCTCGTTGGCCGCCATGAATCCTGGAAGAAGACGTCCGTGGCGAGCGACCGGTATTTGGTCAGCGCGCGCTGACCAATCTCCGCGTAGCTGTTGAACATCCCCAGTGCAGCATTGGCGATGCCCACACCGGTCGAGTTCACACCAGCCGTGTCGTTCGGGAACTGAAAGCGCCCGTTCTGGTTATTCGTGCTGCCGGGAATGGGTTGCACGTTGATCTGATCGAAGTCATCCTGCCCCGAGTACTCGACGATCATGCCGGCCTTGAAGGTATGCCGACCCTTCAGGTACGTCACCGCGTTGTTGAAGGTGGTAATCGGGCCGCGCGAAGAGGCAGGATACGGCCCACCGTCCAACTCGGTGAAGTTGGCGATCGTAATCGTCGGGATCTTGTCGGGAATCTCTTTGAACTGCGGGAAGATGTACGGATAGTTGATGCCGTACTTGCTTCGCTGGAAGAGGTCCGTCCCCTCCCATACGTTGATAAACACCTCGTCGAGCGAGTACGTGAAGCTGAACTCGTTGAAAAGCTTGTTAGTGATCGAGCTGGTCCAGCTCGCTGTTTGCGTGGTGTTCGGGCGGTCCCAGTCAGTGCGGGCGTAGGGGAAGGTCCCCCGGAAGGCGTCGACGGCCACCCAGTTGTACTTCCCATACCGATAGCTGACTTGGTTCTTGTCGTTAATACGATAGTCGAAGCGAAGGTTGTCCTTGCGCTGATCCTGGGGGTTGTCGCTCGACATGATCAGGTTCGCCGTGCCCTGCCGGAAACCAGGCGTCGGCTGGGGGAACGTGTTCAGCATGGCGATGCCGTTGGGGCTGAGGCGATCTGCCGGGATGATGTTCCCCGGAAACGCTTGTCCATTCCGAGGATCGATGATCGTCCGCACTCCCGGGTTGGTGAAGAACCCGTTGTTCGGATCGAGCAACTCGCTGAAGTTCCCAGTGCGCATCAATGCCGTCGGCACGGTGGCGGTGTTGGTCTGGATCGCTAAGAAGTTGACCCATTCCTGCGCGACAAAGAAGAACAGTTTGTCCTTCATCGGCCCGAGCGGAACGGGACCACCCAGCGAGTAGGCGTATTGCTTGAATTCGAACGCAGCCGGACCGCTGTTCTCGAGCGGATTCGTGCTGCGGTTTCTCCCCCAGGTGTTCGCCTGGAGCTTGTCGTCACGCATGAAGTACGACGCGTTGCCGCTGAAACGGCTGCTTCCGCTCTTCGTGACGATGCGGATCTGCCCGCCGCTCGCGCGTCCGTACTCGGGCATATAGTCGCCGGTCAGTACCTGGATCTCCTGGATCGTGTCCACGTTCTGAACGCCGACGATGGCGCCCGACGCGCGCGTGCGGATCGCCGTCGCGCCGTCCACGGTGATGTTGTTCTCGTTGCCGCGGCTGCCGTTGATACTGAAGCCTCCGTTGGTGAGGCTGGAGAAGCTGTTGTTGTTGAAGCTGCCGCCGACGACGCCTGCCTTCAGACCGGCGACGCCAATCGGGTTGCGTCCGTTGAACGCGATCTGCTCGATGTCCTTCGCCTCGATCGTTTTCCGCAGCGCCGAATCGTTCTGCAGGAGCGTCTGTTCAGCAGTGACAGTGACATTCTCAGTCAGCGCGCCGGTGGACAACGAAAAATCGAGCGTGAGTGCCCCCGAGGCGTCGAGTTGTACGCCTTCTCTCACCGCTTTCTTGAACCCTTGAAGTTCGGCGGTAATGTCGTAGCGGCCGGAAGGCAGGTTCGCGAACGTATAAAAGCCGCTCCCGTCGGTCACGGTGACGCGGGGCGTCTTCGTCTGTACCTGAATCGCGGTGACGGTGGCGCCAGGGATGATCGCTCCGGAGTCATCCTTGATCACGCCCGAAATCTGACCGCGATCGAATTGCGCGGCTGCCGGCACGGCGCACAGCCAGAGTGCGAGTACGCACAATCCGATTCTCGCGACCGCCGACTGGCGATCGCCAAACCTCCAGCTCATCTTCCCCTCCTCTTTTGGCATATCCCGAAGTACAACCAACGCGGCAACGGTAAGTCAGCGGGATCCAGAGAGTCAAGTAAAGGGAACGTGAAGATCGCGTCAATTTGCTGCGGTTGGAGCAACCAGTGTTGCGCGTAGCGCACCGATGACCGGGCCGCCGCCACATCCCGTTCTCTCGCCCCTATAATGGCGTCGCTCATGGCAACGATCGCGCGCAGACGGTTCCTGGCGGCGCTGGGTTCGAGCGCCCTCCTCGCCGCGTGCCGATCCCGTACGACTACCGGTCCAATCATCCTCCGCTTGTCGCATTCCATGGCCTCGGGCACGACGGCGCTCCACGTGTTCGCCGACAAATTTCGGGAGCTGGCGGAGCAGACCACCGGCGGCGCCGTGAAGATTCGACTCTTTCCGAGCGGCACGCTCGGCCAGGAGCGCGAGGTCGTGCAGCAGCTCCAGGAAGGACTGGTCGACTTCATGATCTCGGGCACGGCAATCTGGGGCAGCGTCGCGCCAAAGCTCCAGGTTTTCGACTTCCCGTTCATGTGGCGCGACTGGAACCACGTCCACACCGTCGTCGACGGGCCGATCGGCCAGCAGGCCGCCGACTACCTCACGAGCTCGGTGCGCGTGCGGCCGTTCGCGTGGGGGGACTCGTTTGGCTTTCGGCAGGTGATCACGCGATCGCGCGATATCACCGAACCGGGCCAGCTGGCCGGCCTGAAGATCCGCACGATCCAGTCGCCGATTTACGTGAAGGCCGTCGAGTTGATGGGCGCGAGTCCGACGCCGATGGCCTTCGGCGAGGTCTACACGTCGCTGCAAACCGGCGTCATCGACGGGTACGAGCACGACGCAAGCACGACGCTTCAACAGCGTTTCTACGAGATCGCGCACTACATGGCGCGCACCCGGCACATCGCCGGAATTCTCGGCCTGTGGACGTCGACTGAAACGATGGCGGTGCTTCCAGCTGACATCCGGGCGCAGCTGGAGCGTGCGGCGCGGCTTGCCGCGGAGCATCAGCGATCGATGGGACCGGGCGAAGATTCCTCTGCGACGGCGAAGTTGATCGCGAACGGCATGACCGTTCGCGAGATCGACAGCCGTCCGCTTCATCCCGCCGCCGAGCGCCTCTGGAACGCCGAGGCCCAGCGTCTTGGCGCCAGCTCGTGGCTCGAGGCGATCCGCGGGTGAACCCGCCAACGCAAGTCCTCACGTCAATCGACCGGGTCCTGCAGCGTTCGGTGGCGACGCTCGTCGCCGCGCAAGCGATCGTCGTCGGCCTCCAAGTCGTCGGCCGGCACGTCCTTCATCAACCGATCCCGTGGACCGAGGAGATCGCTCGCCTGCTGCTCGTGTGGTTGATGTGTATCGGCGGCATTGGCGCGCTCAAGCACGCGCAGCATCCGCGCGTCACAGCGCTGGTCAGGTTGTTTGCCGAGGAGCGTCGACTCGCGATCGATCGAGGCCTGCGGCTCGTGCTGCTGCTCTTCTTCGTCGTGCTCGTCGTCCCGGCGTATCGGCTGACAGTGGCCAGCAGCGGAGAACGCCTGCCCGCAAGCGACATCTCCGGCGCGTGGATCTCGGCGCCGCTGCCGCTCGCGCTCGTGCTGATGTCGGCGGTGCTCGTCGATCAACTCCGCCGGGACGGCAGCGGCGTGTGGCGCAATCGAACCGCGTTGAGCTGGTCCCTTGGCTCAGCGGCCATCGCCATCGCCTCGGTCCTCATCCCACTGCTCGCTGGTGCAGCGCCGATCGTCGTACTCGTCGCGGGTTTCCTCGCGACCGCGGCGCTTGGCATGCCGCTCGCGTTCACGCTCGCCCTGACGTCGCTGACGTACCTTCTTGGCATTGGCGGCGTGAACCTGATCATCCTGCCGATCAAGATTCTCGGCGGTGTCGATTCGTTCGTGCTGCTCGCGATTCCGCTATTCATCGTCGCTGGCGCGCTGATGGAATCCGGTGGCATCTCAGAACGCATCGTCGCCCTGGCAATGGCGATCGTCGGCCGCGTCCGCGGGGGCCTGGCAATGGTCGCCATCGTGGCCGAAATTCTCTTTTCGGGGATCTCGGGATCGACGGCTGCCGACGTGTCTGCGATCAGCTCACTGCTCGTTCCTTCGATGCGCCGCGCCGGCTATTCGGGACCGGAATCAGTCAGCGTCGTGGCGGCAGCGTCGGCGATGGGTATTCTCGTGCCTCCGTGCCTGACGATGGTGGTGCTTGGATCGCTGGTGAACCTGTCGATCGTCACGCTGTTTCTGGCTGGCTTCATCCCCGCGTTCATCCTGGCGGGCGCGTTGATCGTATTGATTGCGATCCGCGCGCGACGCCAGCAGTGGCCCGTCAGCGGCCGCGCGTCGAACGCCGACCTCCTTCGCGCGGCGCGGCGCGCCGCGGTGCCGCTCGGCCTGCCTGTGATCCTCTTTGGCGGCATCTTCTCGGGCGCAACCACTGTCACCGAAGCGGCGCTGATTGCCGTGGTCTACGCGCTCGTTGCGGGGATCTTCATGGGCGACAGCGAGTCACCGCCGATCGCGCACCAGATCGCCCAGAGCGGCGTGGTCACCGCGACGACACTCTGGGTGCTCGCGGCTGCCTCGGCGTTCGCCTGGATCCTCGTTCGTGAATGGGTGCCGCAGACGCTCGGCGAATGGATCTCCAGCATTGGTGCTGGACGCGCGGGCTTTCTCGCCCTCACGATTGCCGTCTTCGTGCTCATCGGGGCTTTGCTCGAAGGGCTGCCGGCGCTCTTGATCTTCGGCCCGATCCTCTTTCCCATCAGCCGCGCCGTCGGCGTCGATCCGGTTCACTACGGCATCGTGATCGTCGCGGCGATGGGAATCGCATTCTTTCTGCCGCCGATTGGCGTGGGACTGACGATTGCGGCGGGCGTGGCGCGCGTGGACATCGACGAGGTCAGCAAGACGTACGCGCCGTACCTCGTGGCGCTTCTCGTGGGCCTCGCGCTCATCGCGGCGTTCCCGGCCTTCACGTTGGTGCTTCCGCGGTGGCTGCTGGGGTATAGGGGGTAGCGCTTCATCCTTGATCAGAAAGTGTGAAGTGTGAAGTGTGAAGTCTGAACCATGAAAGCTGAAGCGTGAAGGCTGAAGGTTGAAGGTGAAGGTTGAAGGTTGAAGGTGGAAATTCAAGGTGAGGGCGAAATACGAAGCATTCAACCTTCAAGCTTGACCTTCACCCTTCACGCTTCAGCCTTCAAACTTCATGGTTCAGACTTCCACTTCAGACTTCAGACTTTCAAGAATCAAGAATCAAGCTTCAACGCAACCAGCGGATCGGTGCGAAGTGCGCGACGGGCCGGTAGCAGCGCAGCGACCGCGCCGCACGCCAGGATGATGACCGCTACCGCGAGCAGGATCCGCGGATCGCCGGGATCGATCCCGTACGCAATCGAATGTGCCAGACGGGCTGTTGGAATCGTCAGCACCACTCCAGCGATGAGACCCACGAGGCCCACCACAAGAACACGACCCAGCACGGCACGTACGACGTGCGTCGACATGGCACCGAGCGCGAGCCGGATCGCGATTTCTCGGCGTCGCATCGCAGCGGAACAGGACACCACGCCGTAGACGCCAATCGTCGCGAGCACGATGGCAATCGCGCCGAAACAGAACGAGAGGCCTGCCATGAGCTGTTCGGTTTGCGTCGATGCGTTCACCAGATCACGCAAGGTGCCGAACCGAACGCCGGCCACCGGGACGATTTCCGCCAATGCCTGTCGTACACCTTCGATGCTCGGCGCAGCACCAGTCGCGCTGCGCATCACAAATCGAATCGTCGAAGAAGGAGAGGCGAACTGTGAGTGCGCTGTATAGAGAATGGGTCGGAACGGTTCTCGCAGGCTGTACAGCTTCGAGTCACGGACGATGCCGACAATCTCGAATGTGTCGTTGCCATCGATGACTCGGCGGCCGAGCGGACTGACGCCCGCGAAGAACGTGCGGACCAGCGTTTCGTTCGCAATCGCGACCTTGACCGAAGACGGCGTGTCGTGGTCGTTGAATGGCCGCCCCGCGAGGAGCGGCATCTGCATGACGTCGAAGTACGCGGCGCTCACCTGGTTACGATTTGCGTCCGCCTTGAGCTCGCCGGTGGTGCCCGGCACGCGCAGCGTGATTCCCCAGGATGTACCGACCAGCGGCGGCGTCGAGGCGTGCGCGACAGCGGCAATACCCGGCAGCTCACCGAGTCGAGCCGTTATTTGACGCTGCACCTCGGCCCTGCGCTCGGGCGGCGGATCGGTATCGCTCATGAACACGTGGGCGAACAGCACGTCATCAACGCGGAACCCGCGATCGGCGGCGCGCAAGTTGCGCGCGCTGAGCATGAACAGCAACGCTGCCGACACGAGCACCACGGACATCGCGATCTGCACGCCGACGAGGACTTCTCTGGCGTGAACATGCGAGCGGTGCGACGTCAGTCGGCCGCTGGTGGCGCCAAGATTCCACTGCCGCGCCCGGACCGCTGGCGCGATCGCGAAAGCCACGGTCGTGAGGCCAATGAGCAGCGCGATGAAAGCGAAGACGCGCCAGTCGGGACCAAGATTGAGAACGATGCGATCGGTCGAGGTGCTGAGCAGACCAAGCACAGCGTCCTGCGCCAGGTTTGCGAGGGCGAGTCCAGCCACGGCGCCGAGCGCAGCAACGACAACACCTTCTACGAGGAGCTGACGTACGAGTCGTGGCACTGAGGCGCCGAGTGCTGCGCGCAACGCAAACTCCGGCTCGCGCGCCGTGCTGCGCACGAGCGCCAGACTTGCAACGTTGGCACATGCCGCAACCAGGACCAGCCCCGCGACGGCAAACAGAATCCAAAGGGGTTCCTGGAATTGCGTCCGCAGCACGGAGACGCCGTTATGAGCGGGATGGATGGAGAACTGCAGTTTGAGGAAATCCCGCGCCTGCTCGGCACCATACGCGGGCGGCGTTGCCGCCGCGAGCAACTGTGGAGCCAGCGTCGCGAAGTGCGCGGTCGCCTGCTGCGAAGTCCATCCCGGCTTCAAGCGCCCCATCACCGCGAGCCACCAGTGATCGGCACGATCGAATCCGGATGCGCAGATCGGAAGCGCGACCTCAAACCGTCGTCCGGTCTCGACGCCGAGGAACTCGGGTGGCATGACGCCAACAATCGGATTGCGGCCGCTCCGCAAGTTCAGGGTTTGCGACAAAACGTCAGGGCGTCCGCCAAACTCCGTCCGCCACAGCGCATGGCTGATGACGGCTCCGGCACTGGTGCACCCCGGGCGATCGTCCTCCGTCGTCAAGATCCGGCCAAGCGCTGGCTGAACGCCCAGCACCGAGAAGAAATCGCCGGACACATATAGCCCTTCGACGTAGCGGACCTCGCCTTGCGGCGCGAGGTTGAATCGCGTATCCGCAAACGCAAAGAGCCCGGCAAACGCGTCCTGCGCTTTGGCAATCTCACGCCAGAGCGGAAGAGAGACCTGGCGATTGCGGCCAGTGTGGCGGCAACACCGTGGCCCCTCGAGGCGTAGCATCGCGAGGTTTTCTGGCACCGACACTGGGAGCGCGCGAAGCTGCAGCGCGTTGACGAGGCCGAACACCGCGGCAGTCGCGCCGATTCCCAGCGCCAACGATCCGATCGTTGCCGACGTGAACGATGGGGAACGTCGCAGGACGCGTACCGCGTACGCGAGATCCTGGCACCACGAGTGAATACGCGCCCCGCTCCTTGCCTGGCGCACGGCTTCCTTCACACTCTCGACGCCGCCAAGCTCAATGCGCGCGGCCCGGCGTGCGTCCTGCGGACTCACACCTTTCGAACGAATGTCGTCTTCCAGAAGCTCGGCGTACGCACGAACCTCGTCGTCCAGCTCGCGGTCGACCGCCGTACGATGCACGACGTTGCGGCATAACGCGCGGAGCAAAGAAAGCGCGTTCATGTTTCAAGTCTCAAGTCTCAAGGGCTCGCGCGATGGCCAGCGAGATGCGGTTCCACTGCGCCGCTTCCTCGCCAAGCTGGCGGCGGCCGGCTTTTGTGAGCCGATAATATTTGGCGCGCCGATTGTTTTCGGACGGCTGCCAGTCTGACTCGAGCCACCCGGCCTCTTCGAGGCGATGGAGCGCCGGAAACAGCGAGCCAGGTTGAACGGCGAACGTGCCATCCGTGATTTGTTGCACGCGGCGTGACACGCCGAGACCGTGCAGTTCGCCAGCGCTGAGCGCCTTCAATATCAATAGATCGAGAGTGCCCTGAAGCAGGGCGGCACGACGATCGGCCAAGACAACCCCCATCGCTTGAAAGGCTTGTTTCCTATCGACACTCTATACGAGACTACTCTGACACTCGTTCCTATCGAATGTCAATAGGAGAGGCAGGCGACTCAGCTGGCAAGGCGGTTCAGATTGCGGACGATCGTCGACTCGCCGGAGTTTTCAAGCGCGTAGTGGTACTGGGATAGTGCGCGCACGAACGTCGTCCTCGCGGCAGCCGAATGCAGCTCGATGCAGATGTGGCGGACGACACCGAGCCAGGGTGGGGACTGGCGAAACACTTCCTGCTCGGCGCCTTCGATGTCGACCTTGAGGAGATCGATTGGTCCATGGAGCCCCGCCCGATCGAGGATGTCCGGAATGGTCAAGCCGTCGACGTCCGCATTGGCAGGTGATGCCGGCTCGACGCGAAATGCCCACGACCCGCGTGTGCGTGAGTCAGGGGTAATCCGCAGCGGCCGGCGCTCGGACCACAGCGCTCCGCGCAAGACGATCGCGCGGCTGCCGAATGCCGCAAGATTGCGCTGGCACAGTTCGTAGTTGCGTTCATCAGGCTCGATCGCTATCAAGGTGCCCTTCGGATAACAATGCAGGAAGTAATACGCAGTGACGCCGATATTCGCGCCGCAGTCAACAATCAACCTGACATTGTCGAGCGACGACACGGGCCGATACTCTTCAAGCGCCAGGACCTGCCGTACGACAACAGGATCTGTATCAGCTGTCCGTATCGTCAAGGGATGCTTGTATCGCGCGGGCGTGATCGTGAGGAGCTCGGGTACGACCGGCCGCACGAGCGTTGCAATCGGCCGCCGGAGCGACGCTTCCGCCATGAACAGCGTCAGCGCGGTCGAGAGGCCGACGCGCGGCGCGTAGCGAAGATGACTGGCGAAAAGATCGCAGGCGATGCGGATCTTCGCCAGTGCGAAACCGAGCGCCGGACGTGGACCCGTATCACGCCTGCCACCCTGATCGGGTACGTGCGCTGCCACGGCTGCAACTCCCGAAATTGCTCGGGGTTTACGGGACCGAAGAATGTGTCTCGGAGCGTACTACACGGAGAGTTCGGCACGAAGGTAGAATTGCCAGATTGACTATCCATTTGAGGTGAACCAGTGCGACCCAGGAAAACGGTGGCCACGGCCACATATCTCCTGCTGGCCTGTCTAGCGATACGAGTCGGCGCGCAGGGACCGACGCAAACGGCTCCGCCCGCCGCACCGGCGGGAGGCCAGCAACCTCCGGCAGGCCCGCAGGGTGGCCGCGGACGCGGCATGGGGACGTTCCCGGCGCAGCAGCGCGCGCCAGGCGACCCCGAGGCCATTAAGAAGGGCAACGGCTTATACGGCGTGTACTGTCGCGCCTGCCATGGAGCAGACCTGCGCGGCGGCGACCAAGGAGGTCCTAACCTGCTTCGGTCGCAGCTCGTTCTGAACGACCAGAACGGCGAGCTCATCGTGCCGGTCGTCCAGAACGGACGTCAGAATCCGGGCATGCCAGTGATGCCGCCGCTCAATATTCCCGAAGCGGATGTGAAGGCTATCGCGACCTACATCCACAGCGTGGCGGCCACCGCACGCGGCCAGGGCGCGCCCCCGCCGGGCGATCCCGTCGAGCTGAACATTGTCGTTGGCGACCCGAAGGCCGGTCAGGCGTACTTCCAAAAGGTCTGTGCGTCCTGCCATACCGCTGAATCCATGCAAGGCATCTCAACGCGCGTCGGCGAGCCGATGGCTCTGCAGAACTTTTGGGTTGGCGGCGGCGGTGCTGGAGGCCGTGGCGGCCGCGGCGGGGGACCGACGGCGGTGACCGTGACGGTGATCGAAGCGAACGGTCAGAAGACCAGCGGCCGGCTGGTTCGACTGGACGACTTCATGGTGGTGCTGCAGCAGGAGGACGGCATGTCGCGATCGTTCCGGCGCGACGGTGACGTCCCGAAAGTGGAAGTCAGCGACCCGCGCGAGGCGCATCGCAAGCTGCTCACCACCTATACCGACAAAGACATTCACGATGTGACTGCATACCTGGTGACGTTGAAATGACACTCAAGAAGCTCATATTGATGGCCTCTCTCGTGGCGCTGCCGCTGGCCTCAGTGCCGGTGGGTGGACAGTCGCCCGTGCTCCTCGATCCGGCAGCGATCCGAAAGCCGCTGGCCGACAGCTGGCCCACCTACTCCGGTGACTACACGGGCCGGCGCTACAGCTCCTTGACCCAAGTCAATCAGACCACGGTCAAGAACCTCACGCTGGCGTGGGTTGCGCGGCTGAACGGCGGCGATCCGGCAGCCGCAGCGCCGTTCGGGCGCGGCGGGTTTGGCGGGCGCGGTGGTGGCGGCGGCGGAGCGCCGGTGATTATCGGTGGCGAGGGCACCGGCGAGCTCGCGGCGGGCGGGGGCGTCACCGTGAAGGGCGCGATCCTTCAGGTGAACGGCATCCTCTACGTCACTGCTCCTGACAACGTCTGGGCTCTCGACGCGCGCGATGGCCGCGAGTTGTGGCGCTACTTCTGGAAGACGAAGGGCGGCACCCACATCGGCAACCGCGGTGCCGCGATCTGGAACAACTATCTGTTCTTCGAAACACCCGACAACTACCTGGTCTCGCTCGACGCTCGAACGGGCAAAGAGCGGTGGCACGTCGAGATTGCGGACTTCGATCAGCAGTATTTCTCGACGATGGCTCCCATCGTGGTCGACAACCACGTGCTGGTTGGAACGGGAAACGATCTCGACGCTCCCGGCTTCCTGCAGTCCTACGATCCGGAAACCGGGAAGCGCAACTGGATCTTCTACACGGTGCCGATGAAGGCGGGCGACCCCGGCCTGGAGACCTGGCCCAACCTCGAGTCGGCGCGTCACGGCGGCGGGCAGGTCTGGATCCCTGGCTCCTACGATCCGGAAACGAAGCTATATATCTTCGGCACCGGCAATCCGACGCCGGGCTACACGGGCGTCGGCCGCAAGGGTGACAACCTATTCACGTGCACCTTGATTGCAGTCAACGTCGACACGGGCAAGATGGCGTGGTACTTCCAGACGTCGGTGCACGACACGCACGACTGGGACTCGGCTCAAACGCCAATCCTGATCGACACCACGATCGACGGCAAGCCGCGCAAGCTCGTATCCACGGCCGCGCGAAACGGCTACTTCTTCACGCTCGATCGCGTCACCGGCAAGCACATCGTAACGACCAAGTACGGCTCGACTACGAACTGGGCGCTCGGGCTGCGGAAAACCGGCGAAGTGGAGCCCAATCCAGCCAAGGAAGCAACGATTCCCGGATCGCTCGTCTCGCCGGTTGAAGGCGGCGTCACGAACTGGCCCCCGCCCGCCTATTCGCCGGACACGGGGCTGTTCTACGTGCAAGAACACAACGGATTCAATCTCCTCTACCTCACCGATCCGGACCCACGCGGGTCGATGGGGCTCGGCGGCAAGGCCGTCGCGCAGCTTGGGTCACTAGGTGACTACCTCACCGCGATCGATCCGAAGACCGGGAAGATCGCCTGGCGGCACACGTTCTATGGCGGGGGCGGCGGCGGGCTCTTAACAACGGCCGGCAGGGTGATTTTCTCGGGCGACGGCAGCGGGAACTTCGGCGCGTTCGACGCGACCAGTGGAAAACCGCTCTGGCACTCACGCATCGGGAATATCTCGAACGCGCCCCAGACCTACAGCATTGACGGCAAGCAGCACGTGCTGGTCGCGGTCAACGACACGCTGTACGCGTTTGCGATGTACTGAGACGGTCGACCCAGGACTTAAGGCTCAGGGCTCAGGATTGCGAGCCCTGAGCCGTTCCTTCCCGCTTTTTCTCACCCCTCTCACTGCTGTGCTGGATGTATAGTGCTCGCGGTACCCGGGCACTCGCGAACTTGGTCCGCGCGCGCCAGACCCTGGCTGAAATCGGATGACGACCAACGGGCATGTCCCACCTATCGGCGTCGAACGAGCACTGGAAGCCGAGTACGAGTACCTCCATCCCGAGGCAGTCGATGCGAGCCGGGCGGCATCGACCGCTCCACTCGCCGACATTCTCGATCGCCACGCAAGGGCCGGTCACTCGGCCTTGTGTCTCTCGGGAGGTGGAGTCAGGAGCGGAAGCTTCGGTCTAGGCGTGCTTCAGGGCCTTGCGCGTGCGGGCGTGCTGGGCAAGTTCGACTATCTGTCAACCGTGTCGGGCGGCGGCTACATTGGTGGCTGGCTGACCGCCTGGAGGCTGCGCGCGCACGCGCGATCCGAACCCAACCCGTCGGACCAACTTGGCGGCGACGTTGAACCGGAGCCGCTGACCCGCCTTCGCAGGCTGATCAAGTTCCTCGATCCCCAGACCGGAACCCTGTCGGCGGACGTGTGGACGCTCGGCGGAACGATGCTGCGCAATCTGCTGGTCAACTGGATGGTGCTCATCCCGCTGATCGCTGCGGCGGCCATGCTGCCGCGCTTGTACCTCGGACTGCTGGGGCTGCCCTCCCAGCCGGAACTGGTGAGCCGCGGCACGCTCGAGTGGTGGTACGCGAACAACTGGGTCGTCATCGTCTTCTTGGTCGCGGTTGCAACCACCTATGCGGCCGTGGAGCTACCGAGCCTTGGTCATCGCCGCGACGGCTCGCTCAGCTTCGTGGTGTGGTTTCTCGCGCCGGTCATCCTCGTACATCTTCTATTTTCGGTGCATCGCTATTGGGCCTGGCGGTTCGGCGAAGAAGCATCGTTGTTTCTCCAGGTCTTCGTCTCGGCAGCCGCGATGGTCGTGCCGTGGCTCGTCGGCGGTGCGCTGAGCGACCGGTGGTGGCGGCCGTGGACGTGGTTCGCCGCCGCAGCTGCCGGCGCGTTCGGGCGTCTTGCGATCTGGTGGGCGCATCGCCACCTCACCGCACTCGCACATCACCTCCCCGAAATCTTCGTGGTGGTCGACCTTCCCACGTCATTCCTGTTGCTGTTCCTACAGATCACCGTGTTCATCGGACTCGCCAGCCGCGACATGACCGACGAAGATCGCGAATGGTGGGCCCGCGCCAGCGCATGGATTCTCATCGTCGGCATCACATGGCTCGTGGTCGGCGGAATCGTCATTCTCGGTCCGCTGGCGCTGGACGCTGCCATTGCGGCGTTCGGCTTGACGTACCAGAGCGGCCGCGCGGGGCTGGGCCTGGCAACCGTCATCTCTGGCGGCGCCGCCTACCGGATGATCGCGGCGTTCGCCTCAGAGTCGCGAAAGTGGCAGCGGATCACAGGCCTCGCACTGGCATTTGCCGCACCGGCCACGGCCGTCCTGCTGCTCGTTCTGGTGTCAGACGGCAACAGGCTGCTTCTACAGGGCATCCACGACCTGGGGCTGTTTCACGAGACGCGACATCCGACCGGCGCGTCACTGCCTGAAGACTTACTCGCCCTCGCCTTGCTCCTTGTCGTTGGCGCAGGACTTGGCCGGGTGATCGCGATCAATCAGTTCTCGCTGCATGGCATGTACCGCGATCGGCTCGTGCGCACGTTCCTCGGCGTGTCGCGATCGACGAGCGAGCGCCGGCCCAGCGCCTTCACTGGATTCGACGCGGAGGACGATATCGCGATCGATCGGACACAGGCGATTGGCCGGCCGCTCCATGTGGTGAATACGACGCTCAACCTGGTGGCCGAAAACCGTCTCACCGTTGCCGATCGCAAAGCCACCTCGTTCACGATTTCGGCATTGCATGCCGGTTCGCGACAGTTGGGTTATCGTCCGGCCTCAACCTACGCGTCGGGCATCACGCTTGGTGAGGCGCTGACGACGTCCGGCGCGGCAGTGAGCTCGAACATGGGAGCGAACGCGGGACGTGTCCTGACGTTCCTGCTGACCGTATTCAACGCACGGTTGGGTGTGTGGTTGGGGAATCCCGGCGAGCCCGGGATCGCGACGTGGAACAAGCCTGCGCCCTCGTTCGGAGCCGCGCCGGTGATCAACGAGCTCCTGGGACGTACGACCGACACCAATCCATACGTTTATCTATCCGACGGGGGCCACTTCGAGAATCTGGGCCTCTACGAGATGGTGTTCCGACGCTGCCGCTTCATCATCGTCAGCGACGCCGGTTGCGACGGCGAGTACACGTTCGGCGATCTTGCGACCGCCGTCCGTCAGATTCGCCTGGATTTTGGCATCGACATCGAGTTCCCGAACGGCGTTCAAATCGGCAACCTCAAACCCGGGCGTTGGGCGCTCGGATCAATTCGCTATTCCCTCGTGCATCCTGGGACCGAGGATGGGATCTTGCTGTACCTGAAGCCAACGCTGATCGGTGACGAGCCGGTAGATGTCGCGAACTACGCCAGGTCGCATCCCGCCTTTCCCCACGAGTCGACTACCGAGCAATGGTTCGACGCACCGCAGTTCGAAAGCTATCGAATGCTCGGCCTGCACACCGTGGCGGGCCTGTGCGGCGATAAACGGTTCAACAGCCCGCGCGACGTTTGCGTAGCGGCACAATCACAACAAGGACGGCTATGAAGAATCGCGGCGCGCTGATCGTCATCGTCGTTTTTCTGGCAGGACTTGCGGGCGGGATGCTGCTGCGGTCGGTGGATCCGAACGATCCGCCGCTTGTCGAAGCCGCCCCGCTTCCCGCTGGACCGGACGCCGGCGGCCGGAACGGGCTCGCCGACACCGACAGGGCTTCCTTCTATCACCTGTCAGAAGGAGGCGAGCTCTATCCCGTTGACTGGGCGCTGGCGCTCGACATCGAAACGCCAAACGCCAATGGAGGCGTGCAAGTCCGGCCGTTCCTCGAGAACATCGAACGGTATGGCCTGCTGCCGGACGCCAAACACGCGGGCAATCCGTACGGATTGCCCGTTGGCGTGTCGTATGGACGCTCGAAAATTACGGGCGCCGAGATGATCGGCTTGAACTGCTCGGCCTGCCACGTCGGCCAGGTGCAGTACAAAGGTCACGCTATGCGCGTGGACGGCGCCGGCAACATGGCTTTGATCAACCAGTTCCTCAAGGACCTCGCCGCGGAAACGGATGCTACTCTCAGGGCGCCGCATCGCCTCTCACGCTTCTGGGAACGGATAAAGGAGATTCGACGCCAGCGACGTGCGGGCGGGGTGACCGAAGAGCCAGCGCAAGACGAACGGTTTGCCGGCCGTCTCCGGCAGTTCTTCACCAGCAACCGCGGGCTGTTCGAAGCGCAAATCAAGGCGCTCCGCAACGTGCCGACGCTCAAGCGTTCGCTGTTGATCAGCACGCAGGAAGGCTACGGACGGCTCGACGCGTTTGGGATCGGCCGCGACGAGCTCTTTGGCGCAATTGGCGCCAACAGCTTGCCGGCAGACGCCCCGGTCAGCATCCCTCACATCTGGGGGATGGAATACACCGGCTGGCTGCAATGGGGCGCCAACACGAACTCGGTGATGGAGCGCAACATCGGACAGGCGCTAGGCGTCGGCGCGCTGGTCGATGCAACCACGTTCGAGAGCACGGTAAACCTCGAGAACCTGCATCAGCTCGAGGGGCTGGCGTACAAGATCACGCCGCCGGCGTGGCCGGACGGCTTCCCTGCTATTGACCGCGCCAAGGCTGAACAGGGACGAGCGCTTTTCACCGAGCACTGCGCCGGATGCCACGAAACCTTCAAGACTGACGGCGCGATGCGCACCTACCAGCTCTTCCCCTTGGCCGTGGTCGGTACCGACCCGATGACGGCGATCAATTACGAGCGCGAGGTGATGCTGGCCGATGGCAGCGTCCGCACTTTTCCGGCCGCTGCCCTCGACTTGATTATTCGCGTCAAACAGAAGGCCTACCAGGACCGGAATCTCGACCCGGCGACGATCGCGCAATGGGAGCAGCGGCAGATCCGGAAGGGTCCGCAGTGGGATCCGACATTTCGAGCGCCCCTGCTCGAGTCGGAGAAGTACGACGACACGCGCGGTCGAAAGATCTACCGTGCCAAAACGCTTGTGGGCATCTGGGCCACCGGGCCATTTCTGCACAACGGGTCCGTGCCGACGATTTACCATTTGCTGAAGCCGGCGTCGGAGCGGCCCGTCACGTTTCCTACCGGACAGCGTGAATACGATCCCGTCAAACTCGGGATTCAGATCGATCCCGCCCAGTTCACGCTGCCAGTCGGCATGACGCCGTTTCAGTTCGACACGCGCTTGAGAGGAAACTGGAACTCAGGCCATGAATGGTCGTTCTATCCAACGCTCACCGACGACGCGCGCTATGCGATCATCGAGTTCCTGAAGACCTACTCGGCGGGGCCTGTGAATCCCGTACCCGCGAAGTAACCGGCCGACGACTCATCCAAGCTGGCGCAACAATTCCGCGGCTTGGATGAGATCGCGCGTGTCGCGGCCTTCGGTCAACGCCTCGTAGACGGGAGCGAGGAGTTCTCTCGCTTCGGCGGTTCTGCCGCGAGTGTTCATCAAGCGCGCCAGGCCGGTCGCCGCGCGCAACTCGAACGCTCTCGCACCTTGCTCCCGCGCGACGTCCAGCGCCAGGTTGTAGCTCTGCTCGGCTTCTTCCGTCCGCTCGAGGCGATTCAAGAGCTCACCGCGCACGCGATGCAGCTCTGCGAGATCGCATCGTTCGAGGGCTTCCTGGGACACCGTCAATCCTTCATCCACGGCGCGCAATCCTTCGTCGTATCGTCCGGACAAGAGCAGCGCTTCCGCGAGCAGACCCAGGTACGTACCGCGCTGCAGGCGCGCGTTAATACGCTCCATGGACGCCAGGCTATCTTTCAGCTGCGCGACGCCTTCCTCGGTCCGGCCGAGAAGCGCGAGAGCGAGCCCCTGATAGCACCGCGTCCACTCCATCTCTTGCGCGAGGCTGTACTCGCGGCAGAGCGCGATCCCCTCGTCGCCGAGCGCCACGGCTTCCTCGGCCTCGCCACGCAGCATGAGGATGTTCTCGGCGATTATGAGCGCAAACGACAGCGTCGTCGGTTGCTTCGCCGCTCGCGCGAGCGACAGGGCCTCGCGCGTCCGCGCGATTGATTGATCCGCGTAGCCCAGATACCACAGCGGCCGCATCGACAACGCGCGGGCGATCATGCCGGGATCGAGACCGAAGTTGGCCGAGTAGTACTCGTGCTGCGAGAGATCGTGCAACGCGATCGCTTTCTCGAAGTGCTCGCTCGACTGCACGGGCTGTCCGAGGAACTCGCAGACCGACGCCATCATCTGATGGCCCGCGAGCAGAAACTCGACCCGTCCCGTCTGGTTGGCCTGCACCAGCAGTTGCTCCGACAGCGTGCGAAACATCCGCAAGTCCCCGCGAATTGCGTGGACGAGCGTCAAGCCCCACAGGACCGGAAACAGTTCTGGCGGATCTCCGAGCTTGCCGCACAACTCTCGCGCGCGTGAGTAGACCTTCTCGACTTCCGGCGCCGCCCATCCGAGAAACGATCGCAACGACAGGCCGAGGATCAACTGCAGGCCGAGCTCTTTCGACAGTCGCCCGGGATCTTCGGGCAGTCCGTCGAGCGCCTTCAACCCGCGCTTGGCAAGCGACGCCGCCTCTCTGAAGCCAAACAGCTGCGCCGCGTGCTGGGCGGCGACATGGAACTGCGCCGCAGCATTTTGAAAATCCCGCGCGGCTTCGTACAACAGCGCAAGCTGGGCGGCGACCGCCGGAGACGCCGTTCCGTGGTGACGGGCCAGCGCCGCCGCCACCTTCCCGCTGAGCGACGCGCGGCGCGTCGGCTGCAGCGACGCGTAGAGGACGTTCTGATACAGCACGTGCACGAAGCGGTAGCGCATCGTCAGCGCTCTGTCGGGAAACTCCTGCTCGCCTATCGTCCGTACGAACACGTGGACGCGATCGAGCGCCTCGAGACTTTCCTCGACGTCACCAGGATCGATGCCGAGTGCCTCGCTCACCACAGCCGAGTCGAACTCATGGCCCTGGACGCTCGCAGCGACGACCAGCTTGCGATCCGTCTCGCTCAACCGCTCGATCTTGCGAGCGATCATGCTGCGCACCGATTCCGGCAGCTCGCGCTCGATCTCGTCCAACGGTCGCGTCACGATCCACCGGCCGCCGTCCTCCGACAGAACCCGGCGATCGCGCAGATAGCGAAGCAGGTCGGCCATGAAGAGCGGACTGCCTTCGGTCTTCGTATGCACGAGCGAGGCGAACTCCGGCGGAAAGCGATGCTCCGGAAACTCCAGCGACAAATACCGCTCGACGTCGGCACGTTCGAGGAATTCCAACGGGAACTCGCGAAACAAACCGCGGCCTTCGAGCGTTGCCTTCATCTGCAGCAGCGGGTGCTCCGTCGTCGTCACCTCGGAGCGCCGGTAGGTTCCAAGGATCAAAACCCGCATTCCCTCGAACCGGCCCGCCAGGTAGTTGAGCAGATCGATCGTCGAGACGTCCGCCCAGTGCAAGTCGTCGAGGAAAATCACGAGTGGCGCTGCGCGCGAAATGTCCTGCAACAGCGCGCCCATCTCGCGCTTCATCCGTTCCTGCGAGGCCGTTCGCAGATCCGCCTGCAGCCGTTGCATCGTCGTCCCATCCGGCGACAGCGTCGCCACCTGCAGGAACCACGTCGGCGCACACGTTTTCATCAGCTCTGAAAACGTCTCTCCGCGAGTCCGGTGCAAGAGGCTATCGAGTACCTCGAGGAGGGGCAGATACGCCTCCGACCCGGCGAGACGCTCGGAGCAGCGGCCTCTCGCGATGACCGGATGATGACGGCTTACCTCGATCTCGGCGAGGAAATCCTCGACCAGGCTCGTCTTCCCGATGCCAGCCTCGCCGGTGACGGCAAGCACCAGGCTCTGCCCCGCCGCCACACGCGCAAACACCTGCCGCAGCTCGGCGCGCTCCTCCTCGCGACCGACCGTCGTCCGCCGCACGGCGGTCGTCGGCGGCGCCAGATCGATCGCGCTCTGCCCGCTCAAGAGCGCGAGCTCGTTCTCCACGTCGATCGCCGTCGGACGGCGAGCAGCCTCTTTCGCCAACATGCGAAGCACGAGGGCATCCAGCGCCGGCGGCGTTGATGGGTTCAACCTCGCCGGCGGCACGGGATGCTCGGCGAGGATCGCCGCGATCACGCTGAAGCTCGATGGGCCGACGAACGGCCGGCGGCCGGTCACCATCTCGTACATCACCGACCCGAACGAGAAAACGTCCGACGGCGGACCTGTCGGGGCCGCTTGCGCCTGCTCCGGCGACATGTACGGGGTCGTCCCCATCACGATCCCGGGTGCCGTATCGAAATTGGTCAACGTCGGGCCTTCTTCTTCGCCGACTGTGTTGGCTGCCAGGAGTCGCGCGAGGCCGAAGTCGAGCACCTTCACGTAGCCGTCCGGCCGCACCATGATGTTCTCGGGCTTGATATCCCGGTGAACGATGCCGGCTTCGTGCGCGGCGGTGAGAGCCTTCGCGACCTGACGCGCGATATCGACCGCGGCGGTCATCTCGAGGCCACGCTCCATCAACTGTCGCAGCGTCGCGCCGCGGACGAGCTCCTGGACGATGAAGTGGCCGTCGGCTTCAACCTCGCCGGCGTCGTGGACGGTCACGATGTTGGGATGATTGAGCGCTGAGGCGGCGCGAGCTTCCCGGAGGAAGCGATCGACCGCCGTCCCTTTCGTAACGGCACTCTTGGGGAGCAACTTGATGGCTACGGCGCGATTCAGGCGATCGTCCCACGCTCGGTAGACCTCGCCCATCCCCCCTCGCCCGAGCACCGACTCGATACGATACGGCCCGATGTGACGGCCAATCACGGTTAGAAGTTTTCCAGTACTTTCACCTGATCGATACGCATGCTCCCGCGGAACATTCCCACGCCTGGCGTCGCTCGCTCTTGATCCGTCTGCGGATTGGTGTTGAGCGGAGGCATCAGTTTGACGACAGGCAGCGCGTGATACGGGTTCAGTCCTGACGCACCGGTGAACGCGAGATTCCCGCGGCCGGACCACAGCTTGCCGCCTTCCAGAATCCACGCTGTCTGGATGATTTGGCACACGGACGGCTGGGCCGCGTTCTCGGGGTTCGGGATGATCCGAAGCGAGAAGAACGTCAGCGGCGTCGATCCCGTGCTGCCGGCTACCGGCTGCATCGCATCCAGCTCGCCCGAGCAGATCCGAAGCCCTTTGGGGCTCTCGAGCACGCTCAGGTTCGTCGCGCCCTCATCGTAGCTAATATGGCCGATTTTCTTCGGAAACCCCCCGATTTCCCGGCCGGCGGCCATCGCCTGATCGCTCGTGACGTGCAGGCGCACCGCAAACGCCCCCACCACGCCCTTGTAGCTCGCCACGATGGTCTGGGCGACCTCGTTGTAGGCTCCGATATTGCTGAAGCCGTACTTCGCGAAAACGACCTGCGCAATGGCGTACTGGCCTTGCGCATCGACGGGTACGAGGTCGAACTGCTCCGGCAGTAACGCCGCCGCCTGGGCAGCGGTCGTGACATACGGGAACATGAGGATGCTGACGTCCTCGTAGAACAGGGGAAACGGCGTGTAGAGCGGAGCGTCGACCGGTACGGAATAACCGAACGCAGCTTTCTTCAGCTGGCCTGATGCCATATGCAGGTGTCCTTGGAAGAGGGGCGCAGCGCCGTGCTCAAGATAGTGCTTCCGCGCAGCCGGGTCAATGCGAACTCGAACACTTTTTTTGACAATCGACGCCTGACGGGCCATCATCTTCCGCCCCGCGCATCCACAGATATATATGTCTGCTCCCGGCCCAGGTGTCCTCAACGACGTCACCGAGCAGCAAGCGCTCGCGATCCAGGAGATCGCCGACATCCTCGCTCGCACTGTCCGGCGCGACTATCCGCCCGGGACGCTGGCGCGGCGGGACGCTCACCCAAAGCACCATGGCTGCGTCCGCGCCGAGTTTCGCGTCGACGACGACGTGCCGGCGGATTTGCGCCACGGAATTTTCCGCACCCCGCAAACCTACCCCGCGTGGATCCGATACTCGAACGGCGCGCCGCACGTGCAGAGCGATCACCGCAAGGATCAACGCGGCATGGCGATCAAGCTGCTCGACGTTCCCGGCACCAAGGTGCTGGAGGACGAGCGCGACAGTCCGACGCAGGACTTCGTGCTGGCCAGCGCGCCCTGCTTCTTTATTCGATCGATCGAGGACTACGTCGAATTCACTCGGGCCGCATGTAAGCAGCCGGCGTTTCGCGTACTCGGCTACTTCTTCGGGTGGAATCCCTTGTCGTGGAGAATTCACGAGCTCCGCCGGCTGTTCGCGTCGCTGGCGCGAACGGACAACGTCCTCGGCAATCGTTACTGGAGCCAGACGCCGTACCGCCTCGGTCCGCATATCGTGAAGTACTCGGCGCGCCCGATCGAACCGCCGGCGCCCTTGTCGTCCATTTCGCGCTCGCCTGGTTTTTTGCGCGAGGCGATGGCGGCGACTCTCAGTCGTCAGCGCGTGGTCTTCGAGTTCCTGGTCCAGCGTCACGTCGACGAACCTTCGACGCCCATCCAAGACTCCACCATCGAATGGCCCGAGTCGGTGGCGCCATTCCGTCGCGTGGGCACAATCACGATCCCCATGCAGACGTTCACGTCGCCTGAGCAGCTCGCGTTAGCCGAGCACATCTCCTACACGCCGTGGCACTCGCTGCCCGAGCACGAGCCGGTCGGCGGCATCAACCGCACACGGCTCGTGGCGTACCGAACGATTTCGATGTTGCGTCACCAGATGAATGGTGTGCCACGGCTCGAGCCGCGCTCGCTCGACATCGTTCCGTGGTGGGACTAGTCGTATCCGAGGGGCTTCGCCCCTCGGACTCCCCGACACGCTCTCTCGCGCGCCGCTTCGCCGGCTCGCTCCGTTCGCGTGGCTCACTCGCCTTCGCTCGTTCGCGTCTCTCGATTAACGAGCTGCGATGCGCTGCGGATCGAAAGAGAGGCGCGAGCGAAGCGAAGCGCCCCACGCGAACGGAGTGAGCCGGCGAAGCGGCGCGCGAGAGAGCGTGTAAGGGGGTCCGGGGGACGAAGTCCCCCGGATGAGACTAGCTGCGCGCGTAACCTGACGCTGCCGACCGTTTGCCTCCCTCGCGATGTGCCTCGTCCGACAGCGCGTGCACGCCCGTCGCGTCGATCCAACGATTGTAGAAGTTGAACAACGCACACACCGTGATCGCGAAATAAATCGCTTCATCGGTCCAGCCTGCGCAGCGGACGACGTCCAGATCCGCAGGAAGGATGCGCGGCGAGTCGCGATTGACCTTGTCAATGAATCTGAACAGGACCTTGTGCGGCTCGTCGAGGGCAGACGACTCGACGTCGGCAAGGACGCCGCGTACTAACGCCTCATCTCCACGACCCTCCGCTCGAAGAAGTTCCGCCGCAACTGCGGCGTGCGACTTCACTCAAAACGGGCAGTCGTTACGGTGCGACGTATACGCCGCAATCAGCTCCCGGATTCCTGGACTGAGCGGCGCCGGGCCGCGCAGGATCTCCTGGGTAAATCGCCCGAGGTGGGTCGTCGCCGACGGCAAATAGGCGAACAGGTGCCAGATCTGCGGATACTCCTTCCCCTGGCCCCGCATCGCCTGAATGAGATCGAGATAGGGACCCGGCTTGGGTTCGTCTTCGACC
>Ga0209382_10002725_pt1 | contig 25202 bp, 19 predicted proteins | sample SoiMetdeltSBSDD5_FD_187599 | JGI IMG/M metagenome (GOLD analysis project Ga0209382, IMG submission 187599) | Bulk soil microbial communities from a Populus tree surrounding site in Tennessee, USA - Soil MetaG P. deltoides SBSDD5 (SPAdes) (version 2) | ecosystem: Environmental > Terrestrial >... | reverse complement strand
CCTTCCACCGGAACCGCGCCAGGCAAGCCCAGAATACGAAGACCTTCTCCACCGGCGGCGACGGTGTCCTGAAAACTTTTGGTCGGTCGTTTAAACAACGCGGCTGTCCGGCCCTTTTCGATAGACACGTTCACGCTGCCGGTCTGCGTTCCGTCCATTTTTTCAAAATAGACAAGATCGCCAGCGGTATCGACGATCGACACCGCCACGGTCCAGCTATTTTTCTTCGCCTCAGCGATCGCGGCCGCGGCCACTTTTTTCGCGTTCTCGGCAGTGACCGGCGCTCCGTATGGATTGGGAAGCTGGGCGAACATGCGAGAACCGAACGAGAACACTAACAGTGCGACCAATGGGAAACGAAGCAGAGTGGCGGACATAGAAAGCCTCCTGATTGTGTTGGGCATTATAGGAGAGTTTCATGTTGTCCACATCGTTATGACGAACCCTCTCCCGGCGCTTCGCGCCGCCCTCTCCCAGAGGGAGAGGGTTATTCCTCGCGAAGCACACTGGCCGGCTCGAGACCGGCGGCGCGTCTGGCAGGCACGTAACTGGCTGCGAGCGTGATCCCTCCAAGCAAGACAATGCTGGCGGCGATGGTGAGAGGATCATTCGGCTCGAGCCCGAAAAGCAGTGTCGCTGCCGTTCGCGTCGCGAAGAACGTTGCCACGGTTCCGAGGATTAATCCCGCTGTGAGCAGCACAAACGCTTCACCGAGAATCATGCGGACCACCTGATTGCGGGCCGCGCCGAGCGCGATCCGAATTCCGATCTCATTCCGGCGTTGTGTGACGCTGTACGACAACGTGCCATACAGACCGATTGTTGCCAGCACCGCCGCCAGCAGCCCAAAGAAACTCGTCAGCGTCGCCATCAACCTGTCTCGGACCAGAGAATCCGCGATGATCGTAGTGAACGACTGAAACTCGATTCCGATCGCAGGATTCACGTTGCGGATGCTTTCGCTGATAGCCGGGGTCAATGCCGTCAGTGGCCCGTCCGATCGGACGACGAAGACCTTGTACTCTCTTGTCTCGTTTTCCTGGGTATCCGCAACGTAAGCCGTCGGCATGAACTCGTCGCGCAGATTGCTGTATTTGACATTTTGCACAACGCCGATCACTTCAAACTCCGGCAGTGGCTCGCCGGGACGAAGTTCCATCTGAAAACGTGCCCCGATCGGATCGACACCCGGCAGCACTTTCTGGGCAAAGGCCTGGTCGACAATCGCGACTTTAGGCGACGAAAGCGTGTCGCGGCGATCAAAGTCTCGGCCCGCGATCAACTGTGTCCCGACCGCCTGAAAATACCGGCTGCCCACTCGTTCGAAATTGCTGAGAGTGTACTTACCGTCGGGTTGCACCGATGAGCGAACGTTATCGTTCCAGGTTGAAACCATCGGGGTGTTGGAAACGGCGGAAGTGATCTCGACCTGCGGCGTCTTTTCCAGCGCCTGAAAAAGCTGATCGAAAATAGCGGGACGCCTCTCCGGCTCTGTCTTCATGCGCTGCAGATCGACACCGACGAACAACACCCCATCGGGCCGAAAACCGGATTCGAGATTCACGAGATTTCGCAGGCTGCGCGCGAACAATAACGCGCCAACCAGCAGTACGAGTGACAGCCCCACCTGGCCGATGACGATAAGGCGCCGGAGACCGAATCTTTGCCGATCCAGTGTCATGCCGCGCCCGGTCGCCTTCATGGCGGCACCAGGGCCAACACGGGTTCCACGCAATGCAGGAGTAAGACCAAAAACCAAACACGTCACGGCGACCAGCCCGGCCGTATACGCCAGGATCCGCCAATCCGCATGCAGCGACAACGACAGCCGGTTGCTTTCGGAAGTCAGGAAGAGGATAAGGAAGCGGCTCAACGACTGGGCGAGCACCAGTCCCAGGCCTGCGCCTATGACGGACACCAGAATACTTTCGGTCAACATCTGGCGAACCAGCCGCCCGCGCGATGCGCCGATGGCCAGCCGAATCGAGATCTCGCGATGTCTGGCGTTGGCGCGCGCCAGCATGAGATTCGCGATGTTTGCGCAGGCAATCAGCAGGACAAGGCCGGTCGTTACAAGCAGGATCCAGAGCGGCGTTTCATACTGCGTCCGCAAACCGGACACGCCTGTTCCCAGAGTTTGCGCGGTCATCTTCAGATGTTTGTAAAGATCGATGTCGTTGGGCGTGTACCTGGGATCAATCGTTTCTTCAAAAATGCCGCTCGAAATGCCTTTGACGTCGGCGGCTGCCTGCGCGAGAGTGACGTTGCCCTTGAGACGTCCGCCAACCGCCAACCACCAGAATCTGCGAGTCGTGTATGGATCTTCTCCAGGCCACAACGCCCGCGCGCACAGCGGCAAGGCGACATCGAACTTGCGGCCGACTTCCATGCCAAAAAAATTCGCGGGTATAATGCCGATCACCTGAACCGGCCGCCCGTCCAACATCAGACGCTCGCCGATCGCGCCTTCCCGTCCGCCAAACTCACGCTGCCAGAATCCATGACTAATGACGGCGCCCGGTGATGTGCAGCCCCGGGTATCGTCGGCTTGGCTGAACAGACGTCCTCTCTCAGGCGGAACGTGAAGGCCATCGAAGAAATCGCCGCTTACCCAAAGACCCTCGGCATTGCGCGCCTCACCGCCCGAGGACAGATCGAACACGGTCGTACTCCACGCAAATAGCGACGAGAAGCTTTGTTGGCGCTCACGAATCCGCTCCAGAATCGGATACGTGAATTCCGGCCTGCGGCCATTGAATTGCCCGCTTCGTGCGCGTGGAGGAGCGATCCGGATCTCGGCGAGTTCCTGCGCATTCGGTACCGGCAGCGTGCGCAGACGCACCGCATCGATTAACTGGAATATCGCGGTATTCGCGCCAATGCCGAGCGCGAGCGAAAGCAGAGCAACCAGAGAGAAGCCGGGATTGCGGCGTAGCCAGCGCCATCCGTGCCGAAGATCTTGAGAGAACTCTTCAACCAGACCGATGGAATTCATTTCGTGCACCCTTTCTTTCATCGCGGTGATGTTGCCGAATCTCCGGCGTGCTGCGGCGAGCGCATCGTCCGGAGTCATACCGGCATCGAGGTTCCTGTCGACTTCGTGTTCGATGTAGGCATCGACCTCCCTGGCGAAGTCTTCATCACGCTCTCGACGGTGCCAGAAACGCTTCCAGCTCATGCCGGCCCCAGAACGCGCGTGATGGCGCGGACAAGCTGCTCCCAACGATTCCGTTCATGGACCAGCTTTTTTCGTCCGGCGGGCGTAATGCGGTAATACTTCGCCTTACGGTTGTTTTCTGAGGTGCCCCAGAACGAAACGACCAGTCCCTGATCTTCGAGGCGGTGGAGGGCGGGATAGAGCGAGCCGTGCTCGACCTGCAGAACGTCACCCGACGTCTGCTCGATCGCATGCGCGATCGTGTGGCCGTGCGCCGGCGCCGCGCCAACGGTCCGCAGAATAAGCATGTCCAGCGTCCCTTGCATCATATCGCCGGACTGTTGGTCTTTCGATTTTCGCGTCATATGCCGCGGAAGCTTACACCAGAAGACAATCTATGGGAACGGGATTGCCGTAAATATCGGACCGCAGCCTTGCTGAATCGACATTTCCTCATGTCGATCTATGGAACCGGAATGAGAGAAAAGGTTGGCAAAGAGACTATTTTCACATCGCGATCATAGGAGATTGCACAAATCCGCAATGTAGATTGTAGATTCGAAATTCCAAGATTTACATTTGGGGAACCGCGTGCCCGAAATGTAAATCTTGAAATTTCGAATCTACAATCTACATTGCGGATTTGTGCAATCTCCTATGATCGCGATGTGAAAATAGTCTAATTCTTGATCAGCGCGGTGATTTGTTCCTGGCTGGACAGACCGACAAGGCGGTTCGCTTCTTTCCCGCCCTTGAACAGGATCAGCGTGGGGATACCGCGGATGCTGTATTTGGAGGAAACCGACGGATTGTCATCGACGTTTACTTTGACGACAGTTGCGTCATTTGCCAGTTTTTCAGCGACCGCTTCCACCGCAGGCGACATGGCGCGGCAGGGGCCGCACCAGGGCGCCCAGAAATCGGCCAGAACCGGCTTATCCGACTGAAGCACAAGGTCTTCGAAGCCGGCTTCGTTCAAATCCTTGACGTGTTTGCTCATCGTACACACCTTTCTGATAAGTACTGGTATATATTTATATACATCGATATGTCGAAAGTCAAATCGCCGCTAGGTTCGCTTTGATTTCGCAGGCTTTTTGCCGATTCCCGAACGCCGCCGTAACTCTTCTATGTATTGCTCCAAAACGTCCGTCCGGGCGCGGCAGTAACGAAACTGACCTTCCGGCCGAATTTCAATCAGTCCGGCATCGGCCAGTTCTTTGATGTGATGAGAGACGGTGGCCTGAGCCACGGGAAATCGTTCGACAATTCGCCCGCACGACAGTTCGTCGGGAGCGGCGGCCATTTCCTCGAAGATCTCGAAGCGGCGCGGATCGGCAAGCGCTTTTGCAATGCGCTGAAACTGAGTTGCATCCATGAGTCCTACTCTAATATAAAACGAGCCAAGGCGTTCCACTCCCCGTGCGGTTCGACGATATACTGCTCGTCATCATGGAACTTCGAAAAATATTGGCGGATCACAAGCGGTGGGTCGAAAGCGACGGCAAGGAAGGCGAACGTGCAGATCTGCGCAAAGCGATTCTGCAGGAGGCCGATCTTCACGATGTCAATTTGCAGGGCGCGGATCTCGAAGGCGCGCACTTGAGCGTCGCGGATCTCATGGGAACGAATCTTCGCCTTGCGAACCTCAAACGCGCCGACTTGTGGATGGCGGACATGAAGGACACTATTCTTCAAGGCGCCGAACTTCAGGGCGCGAACCTGTCGGATGTGACAAACCTCACACAGATACAGATCGACTCTGCCATCATCGATGACGCGACTATCCTGCCGAAGGGGATTCATCGCTAAGTGATGAGCCGGTACATTCACTTCAGCAAAACCGAGTGGGCGAAACTCCGAGCCGCCACTCCGTTGACCCTGAGTGAAACCGATCTCGCTGAGTTACGCGGAATGAACGAACGCGTCTCACTCGACGAGGTTGCGCAGGTCTATCTTCCTTTATCGCGTTTGCTGAATCTTTACGTCGCCGCTACTCAGAGTCTGCGGCAGACCACCGACACCTTTCTCGGAACGTTGCCCGTTCACGTACCGTACGTGATCGGAATTGCCGGCAGCGTGGCCGTTGGAAAAAGCACGACGGCGCGCATCGTACAGGCATTGTTGGCCCGATGGCCAAATCATCCCCAGGTCGATCTCGTCACTACCGATGGTTTTCTATACCCGAACCGTGTACTGGAGACGAAAGGCCTCATGGATCGGAAGGGCTTTCCCGAAAGCTACGACGTGCGGCGGCTGCTGCAATTCCTGGCTGACGTGAAATCGGGCCGGCCCGAAACGCGCGTTCCTGTTTACTCACACCAGCTCTACGATATTGTTCCTGATTTCACGCACATCGTCCGTCAACCGCACATCGTCATCGTTGAGGGACTGAATGTTCTCCAAACCAGAGACGGAGGCGCGGCGCCGCCGCGCACGTTCGTTTCGGATTTCTTCGACTTCTCAATTTACGTCGATGCCGAGGAAGCTCACGTCAGGCAGTGGTACATCGATCGCTTCTTAAATTTTCGACAAACCGTTTTCGTCGATCCCCACTCCTACTTTCATCGATACGCCAACCTGACCGACGACGAAGCCCGCGCCACAGCCCTGAAGATCTGGAACGACATCAACGGACTGAATCTTCGTGACAACATCCTGCCCACGCGCGAACGAGCACATCTGATATTGGAAAAATCCGCAGACCACTCCGTAACCGGGATCAAACTCCGGAAGATCTGAAAACAGCGCGGGCATAAAGCCCGCGGCTACCGGCCGGGTTCGTAGCCGCGGGCTTTATGCCCGCGCGGGGACATGCATGCGCGACATTATGTAAAGTATACTTGACTTTTAGACAAGTATGCACTACTGTCTCCAGCCAAGGAGGGAACGTTATGCGAACGGTTGCAGGGCCAAACAGAGGATCCAGATCACTGTTATGGGCGGCCATTCTCTTTGTGCTGACGCTTTTCGTCTCAATGGCGGTTGGCGAGATGCCGCAGCTGCCGGCGACGGTACGGGTACCAATTGCGCTGGTTCCGGCGGTGATTTTCGCCTACTTCATCTACCAACAACGTCGACAGCTCGATACAGGGGACGAACTGGAGCAGCGCATTCAACTCGAGGCGCTTTCAATCGCTTATCCACTGACGTTTTTGCTGCTCGTCATCCTCGGCCAGCTCGAACGCGTGATCACATTGAATCCCGAAGACTGGGACTACAGCCACATCTGGCCGTTCGTCTACATTTTCTACATCGTCGGATTGATGATTGCGCGGAAGAGGTATCAATGAAGAACCGGCTTCGCGTTCTTCGCGCGGAACACAATTTGTCTCAAGCGGACCTCGCGGCCAAGCTCGGCGTATCGCGGCAGACGATCAATGCCATCGAAACGGAAAAATACGAACCGAGCCTGACGCTCGCATTCAAAGTGGCAAATCTGTTCGAACAACCCATCGAGCAGATCTTCACACCGAATGGCGACAAGCCCGGCACGAATACCTGATGCGACAATTTGGTGCAAGATTTTCACTAAAATAGCGCCTATCAGGAGGCTCCCATGTCGACAATTGCAACGGAGATTCGCAGTTTTGGTGCTAAACCGGGTTGGGGTGACTACGGCCGTCAGGTGCGCCGTGTCTTGGTTGAGACTTCGATCGTGTGCGGCGCGGTTCTCTCCGAGATGTCCTTTCTTGATCATCTCGAGGAACTTCGCAAACGGCTTTTGAGGTCGATCGTGGCGATTGTTGTCGCAGTGGTCGTCTGTCTCACTTATGCCGTAAATCTGATCGCGTTCCTGCGAATTCCTGTGGATCGCGTCCCAGACATCCACCTTGTTGCGATCGAAGCTACTGAAATCTTCTCGTTGTACTTCAAAGCCGCATTCCTGACGGGCGTGTGCGTCGCTGCACCATTTGTCCTGTGGCAGGCCTGGCAGTTCATTTCGCCGGGATTGTATACGCACGAGCGCCGGTACGCCGGACCGTTTCTCATATCAACCACCGCATTCTTTGCGATGGGTGCAGCGTTTGGATTCACAGTCCTGCTTCCTTTGGCGCTGCGGATGATCGTCAGTCTGGCTAAGCCGCTCGATATTCTCGTTTCAATGAGCACGTTGAGTTATTTCGACTTTTTGACGACCATCGTCTTATCCATGGGAATCGTGTTCGAAATACCTCCCGTCATTTTCGTCCTCAGTCGCATTGGCTTGGTCAGTGCACGATTGCTCGCGCGCAACTTCCCATACGCCGTATTGGTGTCGTTTGTTGTCGCAGCCGTCATAACTCCTACAACAGACGCGTCGTCAATGTTGCTCGTCGCGATGCCGATGATCGCTCTCTACGCGATCGGGATCGTAGTCGCGCTTCTGTTCGGACGCAAGCGCCGAGTCGAATCGTAACGAAGGTGATGAGGTGGCGACTCGTGTAATCCGTGACTGTAGGGGCGGTCTATGACCGCGCAGGGCGGTCATAGACCGCCCCTACAGTCACGGATTACACGGATCGTCTCTACGGAGCTAAGGAACTGGCCGGATTGCGGGGATCTGGTCCAACTGCCGCCCGTCGAGCGTGCCGATGCTGCCTAACAAGTGGACCGGAAAATTCGACGTGAATCTGACGTAGCCGCTGTTGAGTCCGGAAGGCACCGTCGCGGTGACACGATTCTGAGGTGACAGCGAAACCGTCGTGCGTGACCGTACGAGACCCGTAGAATCCAGGACCTCGACAACGACTTCTGTTTGCACGGTCAGCAACTCGTTGGGATTCACGATCGCGTAACCTGTGAAATACGGGCTCGAACTCGCAGCGAATGGCAAAACCCAGCGCGCTGAGGGTGTATTGCTGAGCGGATAAAACATCGCGGATGCTGGACCGCCTTGCTGTTGACCAAAGATCTCGACGTTACCTGCAATTTGGAACGTTGCGCCATTCCTTTCCCGGATGCGTACGTACCCGGAAAAGGTGGGGGGCGGAAAGATCATGATGATGGCTTTAAAGAACTCTCCTACTGACGATCTCCGCGCTTCACCAGCTAGAAGTCGAAACTGCACCGTGTCGATCGTATTGCCGCGATCGTCAAGCGCCGACATCTCGAGTTCGACGGGAGCAGAGGTCGGATTCACCAGGTTGATCGTCGACCCATAGGTTGGACCAAACACAAAATGCGGGATGACTGCTCGCGTCGTGGACACGATCTCAGCGATCGGCTGGCCGCGCAATACGGCTCGCGCAAGAGGGGTTTCGAGCCGGGTCCACGCCGCTATCCCTTTGTCGGAGGTCAGCCGGATGTAACCATCAAAACCTTTTCCACCGAGACCATTGTTCGGCAACACAGCGTTGAACAAATCCGAAACCTTCGAAGTCACGCTTCCAAAAGCCGGGACAGAAACAGAAACGGACCCGCGGGAAATTCCGTCGAGACCGAACAACTGGGCCGTCACCGCGGCGGCCTCGTTGGGCGAGACAAGAGCGATGCTCGTATCGGTATGCCCTAATTCAACGAAACCCGTATTCACTTCGATGTGAGGCAAAAGAATTGACGTCGAAAGAGAGGGTGCGGCATCCGTACCTGTTAGGGTCTCGGCGGTGCCGGTGGTCAGATAGACCATACAATCGTTACCCTGCTTTTCGACGCGGACCCATCCGGAAGCCGGCAAGCTTCGTCCGCCTAGAAGCTCGCTCAAAAGGAAAGCGCGCTGATTACCGCCGGGCGTGCTGACGACACCCGATTGAGAGGTTCGGCCGTCCGAAGCAGTTACCGTTATCGTGAAATCCTGCTGTTGAATCTCGCGGTTCACAACGGACATTCCGACGAACTCTCCAGATCCAAGGTCAAACAACGGAAAGAAGCACTGAAGTGCGAATGCCAACATGAACGTGTACATAGCGTGTTACCCTGACCTTTTAATTTTCTCCGGAGACATCTGACGTGAAAACCCTCGTTTTGTTAAGACACGGCGAAAGCATCTGGAATAAGGAGAATCGATTTACCGGTTGGACGGACGTCGGACTTAGCGAAAAAGGAGTTGAAGAAGCTCGTGAAGCCGGTCGCGTGATGCAGGCCGAAAAGTATGTGTTTGATCTGGCGTTTACGTCTGTTTTGAAGCGAGCCATCAAGACATTATGGCTCGGGCTTGAAGAAATGGATCTCATGTGGATCCCTGTCCACAACTCGTGGCGTCTGAACGAACGGCATTACGGCGCCTTGCAGGGTCTGAACAAACAGGAAACCGTTGAACGCTTCGGAGAACAACAAGTGAAACTGTGGCGGCGCAGTTACGATATCCGGCCGCCTGCCCTCTCACCGGATGATCCACGCTCTCCTCTAAAGGATCCGAGGTATGCCGATTTGAAACCGGAAGAGATACCGTTGACCGAGTGCCTGAAAGATACCGTCGAGCGCGTGATCCCCTACTGGAAGTCAACGATTGCGCCGACTGTGAGAAGCGGCAAACGAGTTCTGATCGCGTCACACGGAAACAGTCTGCGTGCCCTCGTGAAGTACCTGGACAAGATTTCCGACCACGAGATCGTCGAATTGAACATCCCTACGGGAATCCCGTTGGTTTATCAGCTCACCGACGACGATCTTACACCGATCAAAAGCTTCTATCTCGGAGACCCCGAAGCCGTCGCTCGAGCCACGAAGGCCGTCGCTGACCAAACGAAGAAGAAATCATGAGTGAACGGCTCGAGAAGATCGTCGAAAAACTTCATATCAACAACATCAGTCGCCACATTTTCCTTTGCGCCGACCAGACCAAACCGAAGTGCGCGCCGAGAGAAGTCGGACTCGAAGCGTGGGAATACCTGAAAGAACAGCTCAAAGAAAAAGGCCTGACGCACGCTGAGCCGTGTGTGTATCGCACGAAGGCGAATTGTCTGCGTGTCTGCGAGCAGGGTCCGATCGCTGTCGTGTATCCGGACGGCGTTTGGTATCACTCCGTCACGCCTGAGGTTCTGGAACGGATCATTCAAGAACACCTCATCGAAGGCCGCGTCGTCCGAGAGTTCGTACTGGCTGAAAGATGACGCTTGCACGCTTCCGGACGGAGGCCGCCGCGACTCTCCATCTCGGCATGCCTCTGATCGCCGCTCAGCTGGCGCAAGTGTCGATGGGCTTCGTTGATGCTGTAATGGCTGGCCGGCTCAGTCCGCAGGATCTCGCCGCCGTCGCAGTCGGAGCCAATCTGTTTTGGCCTATCGCCTTAGCTTTCATGGGGCTGTTGATGGCGATCTCGCCGACCGTTGCCCACCATTTTGGCGCCGGCAGAAGACACGCCATCGGCCACACGGTGCGGCAGGGACTGTGGATGGCGGCCGCGGTCGGAGTTTGCGGGCTGATCGCTGTACGGTCATCGCCGCTGCTATTGAGCCTGGCCGGAATATCCACCGAGTTGATTCCGACCACGACAGGATTCCTGCAGGCGATTTCGTGGGGCATCCCCGGCCTCTGCATTTACCAGGCTCTTCGATCCTACAGCGAAGGAACGTCGATGACGCGTCCCGTCATGTACACGAGCATCACTGGCCTGGTTGCAAATATCATCGGCGACTACATTTTCATGTACGGAAAGCTCGGCCTTCCGCGTCTCGGCGCCGTGGGATGCGGCGTTGCGTCAGCAATTGTGATGTGGATGAATGCCGGAATGATGTCGCTGTACATCCTCACGCATCGACACTACAAACCGGATGGAGCGTTGTCTCGATTTGAAAGTCCACACTGGCCGGAAATCAGCGCACTGGCCAGGCTCGGCATTCCGATGTCACTGGGTCTGTTCATGGAGGCAAGTCTCTTCGGGGCAGTCGCGCTGCTGATGGGAACGCTCGGAACGACAGTCGTTGCGGGGCATCAGATCGCGCTCAACGTCGCGTCCATCACTTTCATGATTCCGCTCGGAATCGGAATGGCCATTACGGTTCGGGTCGGCCAGGCCATGGGCCGCCACGATATTAATGACGCTCGCGTTGCCGGCTTCGTCGGTATATCACTGGCCGGCACGTTTATGGCGGTTGCGGGAATTTGCATTTTGCTGTTTCCGGAATTTATCGCGGGCATTTACACACAGGATCCTGCTGTGCGGCAGATGGCTGTCACCTTATTGTTCATGGCTGCCATTTTCCAGGTCTCAGACGGTCTCCAGGTTTCAAGCCTCGGCGCCTTGCGAGGCCTCAAAGATACAAAAGTGCCGATGTACATCACGGTGATCGCTTACTGGATCGTCGGCATGCCGCTGGGTTACACGCTGGGCATCACCTTGAACGGCGGCGCCAGAGCGATGTGGGTCGGAATCATCTGTGGGCTGACTGCCGCAGCGGTACTTCTCAATACTCGCTTTTATTTAATAACCCGGACGCGAACTCACGCCGCTTCGACCACCGAACGCGTGGTTTGATGTGTTCTCAACACGTCGGTGCCGATCTTTTTGCTCAGGAAAACCTTTGATTCGCGGTTGTCCGTCCGGTGCGGTTGGAACTTGACGACGTCGAAGTGAAGGTGGTCTAGCGTGCCGCGCATCGCGTAGAACTTGTTTTTCGTCTTCACCAGCAGCTCGTGGTAGCCGTTAGCATGAGCCCATTCTTCCTGCTGTTCGGTTAGGGCTCGATAATGACCCAGGCCGCGCCATTCTTCGCGCGTACCGCCGATCCAGCTATAGAAGATTTTGCGGTTGTTGAAATCGACGACATCGCGGAACTGATTGTGAAGTTCGATGAGCTGAAGATCCATTTCCTTCGAACGCAGCTCGTGGCCGATTTTGTAAGCCACTGGAATGAGGGAATCCGGGTCGTCCGGCGACGTAGCCATCGAGAGAAGGATCAGGTGTTCACGATCCCGCAGACGCTTGATGATCTCGTCGGCGGTCTTCCTTTTTTTGGTGAATTCTTCGAAGTGCTGCTCGATATATTCCACCTCGAGCGCTCCCGGCTCGAGCGTGTATTGACGAATATTGTGTTCCACAACCTCAGATTAGCATACCGGTCGGCCTAATCCGGCGAACTCGCCGCCCGCACGTGCGCGACTAACAGCGGAACCGATCGTGTCGGTACCGTGAACTTGAAACTGGTATCGTGCACGGTCCGCACGCGGAACTGAGTTTCACCGTGACCTCGCCAGACTTCTTCGAGATCCACAATGTTCCGGTACGAGATTTTACGAATGCCGAGTCCCGCGGCACCGGTAGTAACGATGAATTCCGGGTAGATGCCGGTGAATTGCCTAAGAATCAAGACGAGGCCAAAACCATACGCTAGCGCTGCAATCAGAAATTGTAAAAACAGCGATGCGGCCGAACTCCCGCGGACGTAGTAGGCGGCGCGGATGAAGATCGTAACGTACACGGTAATGATGCCGATCAAAACCAGATTGACTCCTGAAGGCCACCGCCGATGAGTCAGCGCCTCAGGTTTCGGAAGCTGCGAAAGAATGCGGACGATCATGGTGAACGGAATCGTCACAACGAGGATTGCAAACAGCAGCGAGTTAAGCCAGTACGGCATCAGTCTGAGTTTACACCGCGAAATTGGTTTTAGTCGTTTGACCGACGACACGTTGGGTAATCGCGTATACCCCTCCTTTGCGAAGGAGGGGTGGACGCGACCTAAAGAAAATGCTGCGAAGCATCCTTGATGGAGCGGACGGAGTGGTTGTTTCAAGCTACCGCTTAATCGGTGGCCTTAAACAACCACCCCGTCTGCGCCGACTAAGGAACGGGGCCATTTTCTTTATGGCGCAGCCACCCCTCCTTCGCGAAGGAGGGGTATACACTTACGGTTTCCTCACCCCAACAGCGGGAGCGGAAGCCGCATTCCACGCGATCGCAATATGAACGGTCGGCAAGAGGCCAATCATCGTTGGCAAGAGACCGTAGATAGCGCGAGAGCAACGATTGAAGGTGCTCCTCACACTCTGACAACGAATACTCTCGCTGGACGATATTCAAAGACGGCTTGAGGTACCACAACTCGCCGGTGCATCGATTCACATTCAACGACTTCATTGCCGCCAGGCAATACGCGGTCAGCTGAATATCGTAGCCACCTTCAGAAGCCTCACGCCTGCCCGCATACTTGTAATCAATAACGCGCACAGGATCACCGGGTACAAGTGCGTCCATCCGTCCGTGAACCCAGCAGTCGCGGCCGTCGACACGAATGTGCATCATGAACGGCAGCTCGCGCTCAGGATCTGCCGACTGCAACGCCTGCCACTCCGCTGAATCGAAAACACCAGACAGTTCGGTCAAATCCTGGGAAGCCAATTCGCTGTCGGACGGCCGAATACCGAGCTCCAATAGTTTGTGCGCGGTGGAGCCCAACCTCATCTGTGGTGATGATCCGGCCGGATCCAATCCAGGTTCCGTCTCACCCTGGATGCGCGTGATTTGAAAATAACGAAGACACTCTCCGAGAGCCGAGAGATGTGAAGCCGTCAAATCCAGATTCGCAGGTTCCGACTTTCGGGATGTGATGGCGTGCTTCATCTCACGAAGTTGCGCAGTTACGGATTCCCCTCCGACCATGGCGGCATCTGCGGTAAGACTCAATTGCTCGGGGACGTTCAAAATCGAAGCAGGGACGACTTCGACCACAAATTCTTTCGCGCGAACTTTCACTCTCCTGCCTTCGCGTGATTGATCGATCGCACCGGGCTGCACGGACTCGAGGACCTGCTGCACCCAGTTCAGCCACGGCCCACCGTGACGAGAGAATCCTTCACCCATCACCAGCATCCGACGCGCCCGCGTCACCGCGACGTATAACAGACGCTTTTCTTCTTCGTACTGTTGATCTTCCTCTTCATCCTTTGCCACCAGCGTCAGCGCGTGTGGCAACGGTTTCCGATGCAAGCCATAAGCGGTGCCGCACAACACACCCCAGCGATCGCTGAGGAAGGTCCGATCGCTGGTGTTTCTTTGCGTCTTGGCTGCGAGATCGGGAACGACAACGATGTCGAACTCCAGACCCTTCGCCTGATGGACCGTTAGCATGCGGACAACGTCATCATCCGGGTCCACGATCTGTGCCTCGGGCTCGCGGACGGTTTCATCATGAGCGCGATCGCGAAGATTGCGGACCACGTCGTCCAGTGCCGTTGTTCCTTGCCGCGCCAGTTCGCGCGTGATCTCGATTAGTTTCCCGATATTCGCGACGCGTTGCGGACCGTTGCGTTGCGCCATCATCACGACATCGAAATTCGTTCGGCGGACGATGTCCTCGAGAATTTCCGCGGCAGTCGCTCGATCCCGCATCTCGATCCATGGCTTGAAGACATTGGCGGCATCACTGCAATTACCATTCAACTTCAACAATTCTTGAAACGGAATTCCCAGAAGCGACGAACTCAACACCGTCGCGCGCAACAGCGGATCCTCGGGACGCAGGATGAATTCAAGCGCGGCGATAAGGTCGGAAACCTCCGTCTTGCGATAAAAGTAGGTTCCCTGGATGACGTAAACCGGAATCTCGTGACGTTCAAGGGCATCGATATACAGCCCCATGTTCGTGGTCGCGCGAAACAGCATCGCGACCTCTTTCCAGGACTGAATGACGCCCGACGTGCGCCATTTTTTCAGCAGGCGAGCGAGCGCTTCCGCTTCCATTTCACGACCAGCCGATGCTTTGGCATCCGCATCGGCGGAAACGTACGTGATACCCAGCGAAGCCGCTTCGGATTTGGCGATCAGGCGATCGGCCGCGGAAAATTTGATGCGGTAAGTGATGTCAACGTCCGGACTCAACGTTTCTTTGCCCGCACCGTCAAGCATCGACTCACACAGCTGATTGGCAAATGCCGCGATCGGAGCGGCGGATCGCCGGTTGTCCTGAAGATGCTGCAGAGCACCGCCATCTTTCAAAATCGCGTCAAGCGTCCGAAAGAACACGGTGACTCGCGCGCGGCGAAATCGGTAGATCGACTGCTTAGGATCGCCCACGATCATGAGCTTTCTTGGTGCAAAGCGGCGGACGCCGCTGGGGTCCGCGGCGAGCAACTCGATGATGGCGGCCTGCACTTCATCCGTATCCTGAAACTCGTCCACCAGCAGCGCCGCGAAACGCTGTTGATAATGGCCGCGGACGGATTCGAAACGATCGAGCAGATCACGGGTGCCGAGCAGGAGATCGTCGAAATCGAGCGCGTTCAATGTGCGTTTCTTCGCCTGAAAGCGTGCAGCCGCCAACGAAATCAACTCGGATAATTGGCGCGCCGTCTCGACACCTGCAATCTGACCCAGCCGCGGAAGGACGGCGGACGGGTCGTCGCGTTTCTTGAAGGGATGTTTGGCTTTCTTGGCATCGAGTTCATCGGCCAGAATGCCTATCGACTCGAAATCGCCGCCGTACTTGTTCATGTACTCGACCACGAGAGGCTTGAGATCGGTCGCGGCTTTCTCCTGATCCTTCACGCGGTCGAGCAGCCAGTCGGGGTTCTTGCCCAGGCTGTTCAGCCAATAGCCCGCCTTGACAACGGACTCCACCAGACGTTCGAGCCCAAAGTCTCCGAACAAACGCGCGATGTTCTCATTCCCGGAGCGAATTTCCGTCCGCAGAGTTTCAACCACTGATTCGCGGGCGAGGTCCGCGCTTCGTTGTTCATTGAGGATGCTGAAGTCCGGATCGATCCCGAGGTTGAGGCCGTGCTCGCGAAGAATGAGACCGCAAAAGCCATGGATCGTGGATATCGGCGCTGACGGCAGCAGGCCGAGCGTCCGAATCCACGGCCCCCGCTCCGGTTCGGGAATGTGTGCGATGCGAGCGTAAATTGCGCTGCGAATACGGTCCCGCATCTCGGCGGCCGCCTTTTCCGTAAATGTAACGGCGACGATGTGCATGGGATCGACGCCGGATTCGAGGAGTTCGACATACACCTCGACGAGCTTGTGCGTCTTTCCGGTTCCGGCGCTCGCCCAAACCACGGTGTTGTTATCGAATGACATCAGCCTCCATACATCCTGCACAGCCGACGATAATTGCAGCCACTACACTCCTGCCGGTCGGAAGGCTCCGGATGAAACTGCCCACTCCGCGCTTTCTCAACGAGCGTCTCGATTCGGCCCCGAAGTTCTTCGAATAATTTGCCGTCGATTGCATGCGAAACGACCGGCGTGCTCGGTGAGCGAAGCAGCAAATAGCGACCGTCAATTTGCGTTGTGAGTTCGGCACTCACGGCACGAGCGGCAAGATAGGCATACACCGGAACCTGGAAGGAATCGCGGAGCATTTTCGATGTCGCGCTGGATGCCGCGGAGTATTTGAAGTCATCCACGCGGATCGCCTCAACCCGTTCGCCGATACGTCTTACGGCAACATGATCCGGTCTTCCAGCAAGAACGATCGGACCGAGTTCGCTCGGAGGCAATGGATTGTCCAGATATCCCGTTAGCGTCTCGTAACCCGCAAAAGCGTCCCTCACGGCGAAACCCACGTATTGATGCAATGCGGCGACCAGTTGAGTACGGCGGATTTTCCAGAGCGCCGGATCGAAGACAGAAAACGGACCTTGCCCGCTCACATCGGCATCGGCCAATCGGCGCCGGATGATGGCATCCATCCGTTCCATCGCTTGTCGCTCGTCCGGCGGCACAGCCGTTGTATAGAACTCTCGAAGAATGTCGTGCGCGAGTTTGCCAATCTCGGTGGGCGGAATCTCGAAATCGGGCGGTTCGGTGGTGCGCAGTTTCAGGCGATACTTCGCCAGAAACGTAAATGGACATTCGGCCAGAGCATTCAACTCGCTGGGATGCCACGCGCGTGACGGAACACAGCCCACTGCGTCGCGGCCGAGGTCAGCGCGATTCGCGCCACGTCTCTCGAGCTTTACGCGCGCAACAACGTCGCTACCCAGCAACTCCGTCGCCGCACTGTCCTCGATCGAACCTTGACGCCACGCATCTGCGATGCGTCGAGAAGATTCACCGGCTTCGCGAGCCGGCAGCATTTGCGGGGAGCGTTCGATCGGGTCGGAGCTGAAGTGGCGCGCAATTTCTCCGATGTAAACCGATGGAACCAACGGATCGCCCTCGAGTGTGTTTGCCGGATAGGTCAGCATGACACTCTCACGCGCCGAGTCGAGCGTCATGAACAGGTAAAGCGGCTCACGGCGGTTTCTGTCTCGCGTCGTGTGCAAGCGTCGTGGCCAGACGGTTTTATTGATGTCCAAGATGAGCTCGTCCGGCAACAACGGATTGGCAGGTGAACGGAACGGGAACTCACCATCGTTAAGACCAGGAGCGAATATCCAGCGGTAGTCTCGGGAACCCAGGGATCGCGGACTCATAATGCGGACCCCGGCGATACCCGGCGCGACGGCCGTTCGCGACAATCGATCCACCGTGCGCATCGAGGCAACTTCGCCCGCGATGGCGCGGAATTCTGGAAACGTAACAGCACCCATCAATCCAACGACAGACTCGAGTTCCTCGGCCAATGAACTCCACGCCTGCCTGTCTCGGACGGTCAAAACGCATGCCGGTTGCAATCGGCTTAGGAATCCCGGAATCGTGGCGGTCGTCGTTTCGAGTCGATCAAGGAAGGATTCCATGCGTTCGAAGTGCGACGTTAGCGACGAATTCCGCCGTCTCGCCAAATCGGAGGCGCGGAGATGACGCCGATCGATGTAACCGAAGACCGTCAGCTCTTTTTCAACGTCGGTTCCGGGAGAGAGCCGCGGATCGAAGTACGCGCTCGACATGACGCGCGCCAGCGATGCTCGCTCTCGATCGCTGGTGACGAGATCCAGGAGGGCAAACCAGTACTTGATAAACGGTACGCGCAACAGGGGCACACCAGTCTCGAACTGGTGTGGAATTCCGTAACGCGAGAAAACGTCTTCAATCATTTCCCCGTACGTCTCAATGTGACGCACGACGACGGCAACCTCTCCGGCGTTTTCACCACGAGCCAGGAGATCTGCGATCTCGGAACCGATGCGCTCCACCTCGCGGTAGCGGCCTGCCGCCTGCACAATTCGTAATGACGTGGTCGGCTCCAACGGCAGGTCAGCGGTATCGAAGGCAAACAGTCTTTCCAGAATTCCGGCATTGGGACCGGCTGCCCGGCAAAACTCCGGGAATGTCCGTTCCGCAAGAGATTCATCATTGACGAACCGCTGCCACGTCCATTCAGCAAATTGCGTCGGCTTCACATTGGTGGTGGCATTGAAAAGAACGATCGTGCCGCCGTCGGGAAGGATTTCGATCAAGTTGCGGACGAGCGCAAACTCGGCATCATTCAAATCGTAGATCGCATGAAGAACCACACGTTCGAACCGCTTTAACCATGGACTTGGCCCTTCCGCCACGCGTGATGCCGCCAGCCAGCAGCGATCGACGGGATCCACCAATCCTTCTTTTCTGAGTCCCTGCTGATAACCATCGAGGAGCTCATGCAACTCCGGCCGCATCGGAGCTTGAGAGCGATGTACGCCGGCAGCCTTCAACTCATTGATTGCGTCCAGGGCATAACGGGTGTGCGTCCCCCGCACCCGGCGAAGGACGGCGAGCCTTTGGCCGAGCGTTGCGAGCCGGGCATCAGGCGTGATTTTTTCAATCAGCTCGCCGAGAGTGACGGCGTTGACGGCCAGCACCGCACCTCGCTCTGTCGAGGCCGTTTTCAGGTCGTGCCAACGGTCTTGAGCGTTTCGGTAAAGGTGCAGATCCATGCGTACTTCGAATTGCGGAAGAGATCGGGATGAGCGACCAGAACGAGCTTGCGGCGCGCACGAGTGATCGCGACGTTCAGCCGCCTTTCGTCAAAAACAAAACCGGTGCCGCGTGAACGGGCAAACGAAAGAATCATAATATCGCGCTCGCCGCCTTGAAATCTCTCCACTGTGTCGACGGCTACTCCTGATCCGGCAAGGCGCTGCCGCAACAGCACAACTTGAGCGCGAAATGGCGAGACCACGCCGATTGTTTCAGGGGGAACGCGATGATCGCGAATGAAGCCGCGCACGAGTTCTTCAACCGTGTCGGCCTCGGCGTCATTCTTTCGCTGATCGTCGGAGCCGGCATCCACAGGCACGAACAGAACCGGCACGTCATCCGGAGGACGACGATCGGAGGCGCGAACACCGGCGCGCAACCGTCCGTCGTAAAACAGCCGGTTCGATACTTCCATGATTTCGGGATGCATGCGGTACTGGACATCGAGCATCGTCAGATCGGTTGAGTCCGACCGTTCTGCCTGGCGCTTCAGACGTTCGAACATGGAATGCGAAAGACTCCGCGTGCGGACGACGGGCGGCAGTTGGCGATCGTCACCGATCAGAACGAAACGGCGAGCCCGAAGCACAAGCCCCAGGGTGAGCGGTTCGGTCAATTGCCCAGCTTCGTCGATGACGGCCAACTCGAACGATCGCGTACGTAAATACGGAGCCGTCGATGCACGGTGAGCGGTTGATGCCAGGATCGGTGCCTCGCTCATCGCTTTTTTCAGAGCCGCCACATTTCCGAGCTTACGCGCCAGATCCTCCGTAAAACATTCCGCCGGATCTCTTCCGATGGCACGCAAACGCGCCTCCAACTCCTGCGACTCGGATGAACGCCCGAATCGGATGAATCGGACTTGAGGATCCAAGTCGAGAAGCGAGAGCAGCATTTTGTCGACCGCGGTATTGGTGAACGCGCCCAACAGAACAGTGCCGGGCACGCGGCGCACAATTTCAGGGATAACGCGCGTCTTGCCTGTTCCTGGAGGCCCCCAGATCAAGTGGAACACCTCAGAGTTGATGGATCTCTCGACCGCTTGCACCTGACTGCGGTTTAGCGAAGTTCCACTGACCAACTCTTTATTGCTGCGCCCTATCGGGCTTGCGCGCTCCGCGCCCCCGGCGCTTTCGCGCCACCCCTCCTGTTCCAGGAGGGGAGCCTTGACACCCAGGATTGCGCGTTTCTTGTCATCCATCGGCGACGCGAGAAAATCGTATAGCGCGGTGTGGCTTGCTTCCGCAGTGACGTCTCCCGGGAAACGGTCGATGATCCACTCCTGACCTGCGAACAGCGCGGCTGAAATGTTCTTCAAAGGAATCGATACGCGAACACGGCCCGGTTCGATGTCGCGAACATAACCGTGATACGACGAGGTGCTGGAAATCCGGCCGGCATGAATTAGTACGCTGTCGCCTCGTTCCAGATCGGAAGTATTGTGCGCGAATTCGAAGGTGAACGGTTCCGCCGATTCGATGATTCTCGCACCGCAGATCGCGCGAAAGTTTTTGACGCGAAATTCGATCCGGCTGTCATCCAGCAGATCGGCCAGATCCTGTTCGCCGCTCCACCGTTCGCGCTGGACCAACCGCGACCATCGCCGGAAGTAATCCAACTCGGGAGTGTCGGCCGAATTAGGTCGATCGCCGAAGGTGTCCGAATTCTCTCTGCAACGTGTTCGCGTCCATGAAGGGCAGCTTTCGCAGACCTCTGCTTTGTAACCTTCGTAGAGCGGCGGTATGTGCGACGTAAGCTCGCCGAGAGCGTGGTGCACGGCCATCAACTTATTGCGCGCGTCCAGGACCTGATAGAAGTCGGTCATCAGGCGCAGCGGCGAGTACGAGCCGTCAGTCGATGACAACAGCCGGCTGGTGATCTCGACATCCTGCCCGTCGGTTTTCTGCCAACGCCGAATCAAATCGGAAAGCAGCAGCCGATAGATGAAAAGCTGCGCATGATCTTCGGAGCGGATCTGCTTTCCTGTCTTCAATTCGAGAATGTCGATCTTATTGCCCTGGCGGAAAACGGCGTCGATTCGTCCTTGAATACCGATGGTCGCGGAGTAGCGTTTCAATTCGAGCTGAGTGTGCTCGAGCAGTTGCGGGTTTCGATCGACGAATTCCTTCAGCGCCTGCACGTGCCGCAGTACTTCGGCGCGAAACGCACTCTCGTTGAAGAAATCGTCGGTCACCGAGGCCAAAGAGACTAAGAACGACGGCAGCAGCTCCGCGTAAGCGGCCTCCAGGTTCGTCGCTCCCTCAAGGATTTTGTCGAAAAGCGCGTGAATGAACTGACCTTTCAGAGTGTGGATCGTGACGTCGCCTTTGCCCCGGCGTATGTGGTCCAGCTGTGGTTTGATGCAATGGAGGCTTCGAGCGATCGAAGTGGCATTGACCTGATGCATTGGCTCGAGGACAAAGAACGTTTCCGGACACGCGCTGAAAGCACCGTCGGCCCGCGGAACAAGGTTGTACGCCGCCGCGGTCGCATGCACCCAAAGATAAGGAACAAGAAAGCAGGCGGTCCGGCTCTCTTTGGAGTTGAGATCGATTCGGATTTCGCGGTCTTTTAACGGTCCTGAAGTGACAAGTGCCTCAATCGATGCCTGCCAATTTTGATCCGGCTGTTGAACGGGCTGCCGCAATTCGAGGATCTTGATCTCGGGAAGTGCAAGACGGTCCGCGGAGGCCTGGCGCTTCGGTTCGAGGATGGGAGGATCTCGATCGATAAGTGATTGAACGCTGGCCAAAAGCTCATCAACCGTTTCGTAATCGTCACGAATTGCGCGCCGTGCAACCTGTTCCAGATATCGGGAATTCGGATGCGACTCTTCGGACAGGTAGCGAAGCAGTTGCGCCCCGGCATCCGACACCGTCGAAGCCGGCGCCTCCATAAGTCTCTCGAGCAGCGCCCCAACCGAGTTCATAGCCAACCACTGTATTTAAGAGTGTGGCCAGATCGGGTCCGGGCAGCTTACAAACTGTGGTCGTGAAGTTCACCGATCAGCAATACGCACTCCGCAATTTCCACTATCCTTATAAATTTTCCCTATAGATAGCCTTGGCAGAGTTCAACGCTATCTATAGGGAAAATTTATAAGGATAGTGGAAATTGCGGAGTGCGTATGGCTGATCGGTGAACCGCCTTGATCCCTTAGATCGTCACAAACCAGGCGGCGAACATCCAGCCCTGGACCAATGCGGCGAAGAATGCTGCGGCGAAGGGGCTTTGAAGATGGCGGGAGACAATCTCGGTCGCAAGCCAAAGCGTGATCCAGAACATGAGCATCATGCCCGTCAACAACACGAAAAACCCGGACTCACGGTTGAGGGTCAAGATGCCCATAGCAATCCCGGCGGTCAGCAGCAGGCGCGTGAGAATTCCGAGAGTGACAGTCCGCCACGCGCTGACAAACGGCCGGATGGCAACCTCATCAAACCAAAACAATGGAAACGATGCGGCGGCAATGATTGGGAAGCGCCACCATCTGCCGCTCGAGAGCGTCATGTGGATCAGGTGCGACCCGGTAAACAACCCGAGAACCACGATGACGTATGCAGCGGCTGCCAAAGCCGTTAGCACGACCCGCGGTGTAGACCGTTCGACGGCCGGCTTTCGCGCGGTCACAAAAGCAACCAGCGCGATTCCCGCAACGAACCAGAAGCTCACCATGTAGTCCGCCGTAAACAGCCGGACCCATCGCACAACCATGACGAAATGGAGAACAACGATGGCGATAGCAAATGCCGCCACGTAAGTGAGGATCACGCCGGTCTCCGGCATGAGGACGTCCCGTCGCTGCTTCGGCCGCCGCGGCAACAACACGAGACCAAGAAGAATTCCTCCGGCAAACATGAGCCCGAGCGAGAACATCCGGGCGCCAGTCCGCAATCGCTCCACGTCTCCACCAAGCCAACGCACGACTTCGCGAATCTGGATCGGATTGAGCGGCGCAGACGAATGCGCGCCCCACTTGAATTCCAGCACTTCGATGCCTGGCATTTGAGAAACGGATTTAGAAACAAAACTATTCACGGCAGGAATGTCGAATCCACCGGCCGTCACAAGTGTCCGCGGCAGCGGCGCGTCAGGAATCGGCGTCGGAGCGGGCGAAATCAGGACCATTGCGCGAAGAGGAAACTGTCCGGCCAGGTCGAGCAGTAATGCACCGCCCATCGAATGGCCGATCGCGATGTCCGGTCCGATCTGTTTGAACGCATTCTCCACGGCCTGCCTGGCCATTACGGCGTTGAACGGCACTTTCGAGTCGCCGTGACCGGGGACATCGATCGCGTAGACATCGAACCCGACGTCGGCAAGAGCCGCGCAGAACAACTGCATGAATTCTTTGTTCGAGTTTAGACCCGGAACAACGAGCACACGACCGCTCGGTTCCGCATCAGGCAGATAGCGGAAGTAAGGCAGCTCAGGTTGCGTGGGAAGACGCCCGTCTTCGCGTTTGGGTTCAAGCGCTGTAACGCGCGACCAACCCCCGAAGAGAAGGGCGGCGGCAAGCAAGCCGGTGAGGAGCCGCGACACTAGCCGATGCTATCACTCGTGGCGCAACGCAACCAAGGGGTCGACGCGAGCTGCACGCCGGGCCGGAATATAACAGGCGATCAACGCAACGACCGCAAGCTCGATTGAAACGAGAAAGTACGTCAGCGGATCGGTACTTGTGATTCCAAACAACAGATCCGACATACCCCGAGTGACCGCCATTGCAACGGCGACACCGATGACAATTCCGATCAATGTGAGCACCAATCCCTCGCCAACAACCTTCGTCAAAACCTGACGAGTTTGGGCGCCCAAAGCCATCCGGAGTCCGATTTCATGAGTCCGCTGGCTGACCGTGTACGACATCACGCCGTAAATGCCGGCTACTGCGAGAAACATCGCGATTGCGGCAAAAATCCCCAGCAGAAGCATAGAAAAGCGGCGTTGCGCCGTGGATAGGTCGATCAGCTTGTCGACAGTATTGATGGTCAACGGCATGTCACTTTCGATCGAGCGGATTTCTGATCGAACGACGCCGGCAATACTCGATGGGTCGGCCGCCGTGCGAATCGCGATCATTGGACCGCTCAACGGATTGTTGCCGTACGGCCGGTAAATCTCAGCCCGAGGCTCGACCTCCAGGCCGAGGTGCCGAACGTTGCCGACGATCCCAACAATCGTGACCCATGGACTCTGCGCCAGATTCGCGCCGAAATTCACGCGCTGTCCGATCGCAGTCTGGTTCGGCCAGAACTTCCGGGCAGCTGCTTCGTTCACGATCGCGACTTCGGTGGTGTCCTCGCGGGTGAACTTGCGGCCACGAATCATCGGAATGCCCATCGCTTCAAAGTAGTCGGTGCTTGCGATGCGGTAATCGATCTCGGGACGTTCGCCGGTAGCGACGGTCCTGCCTTCGATTGTGAAGAACGAAGTCACATTGTTCGTGCCGATGAAGCCGCTCAACGGCAACCGGCTGACAGCGCCGACCGATACAACACCGGGAATGCTCTTAAGTTTGTCTTCCAAACTGAAGTAAAGGGCCAGCCGTTGTTGCGGCTGCGGATACTTCGGCGCAGGCACCGCCCCGACCACCAAAAGCAGTCCGTCAGTCCGGAATCCGGGATCGATGTTGATCAATCGCTCAAAACTTCGGATCAGCAGTCCTGACGCGATCAGCAACACGAGCGCCAGCGCAACCTCCGATACAACGAGGGTCTTGCGCAGGCGATGGTGGCTTGCTCCATCCGACGAGCCGCGGCCGCTTTCTTTCAGTTCGTCATTCAGCCGCGATCGAGTGCCGCGAATGGCGGGCACCAAACCAAACAGCAGACCCGTTGTGATGGATAGAAGGAACGTGAACGCAAGAACAGAAACGTCGATCTTTACTTCCGCGAGTCGCGGCAGATTCGGGGCGAGTGACAGAAGAAAGCGAATTCCCCATCCGGCAAGCAGCAGGCCCGCCGCGGCCCCGATTATCGACAACAGCACGCTTTCGGTAAGGAACTGTTTCACCAGACGGCTGCGATCCGCGCCTAGCGCTGTCCGCACGGCCACCTCGCGACGACGATCACCGGCGCGAACGAGCATCAGGTTCGCCACATTTGCGCACGCGATCAACAGAACGAGGCCGACTGCGCCGAGCAAAACGAGCAGAGCGGGCCGTGCAGTTCCGGTGACCTGTTCGTGGAGTTTTCGGAGGTCAACTGTAAAGCCGGTGTTGGTATCGGGGTATTGCTTCTCGAGGCGGCTCGCAACCGTGCGCATCGAAGTTTGTGCCTGCTCCATCGACACGCCCGGTTTCAACCTGGCAATGGTGTTGAGGAATCGTACGTTTCGCCCGCG
>Ga0209382_10002722_pt1 | contig 25251 bp, 17 predicted proteins | sample SoiMetdeltSBSDD5_FD_187599 | JGI IMG/M metagenome (GOLD analysis project Ga0209382, IMG submission 187599) | Bulk soil microbial communities from a Populus tree surrounding site in Tennessee, USA - Soil MetaG P. deltoides SBSDD5 (SPAdes) (version 2) | ecosystem: Environmental > Terrestrial >... | reverse complement strand
GTGACCGCGCTCGGCGTGACCGGCGAAGTGGCACGGCTCGACGATGCTGAGCGGGCGAGGGTACTCGAGATCGTTCTCGATCAGGTCGCCGGGAGAATCGGTGTCGTGGCCGGCACCAGTGCCGACGGCACCAGGACGTGCATCCAGTACAGCCGGCACGCGAAGGCGGCCGGCGCGACCGCAGTCATGGTGAGTCCGCCGCGTATGCCCAAGCTCAACTCGGAGGCCGTTGTCAGGCACTTCATCGCGCTTGCCGAGGCGGTCGACGTCGAGATCGTGGTCCAGGATTACCCGCCCATTTCCGGCTACACGATGGAGCCGGCGCTCCTCGCGCGGGTGGCGCGCGAAATTCCCCGCGCGCGCACCATCAAGCTGGAAGACCCGCCCACACCCTTCAAGACGTCCCGTATCCTCGAGCAGGCAGCCGGTCTCGACGTGCGCATCTTCGGCGGCCTCGGCGGGGTGTTCCTGCTCGAGGAGCTGATGGCGGGCGCGACCGGGGCGATGACCGGATTCGCATTTCCCGAAGTGCTCGTCAAGATCGTTGCCCAGTACCAGGCCGGCGATATCGATTCCGCTGCCGACGTTTTCTACCGGGCGGTGCCGCTGATGCGCTTCGAATTCCAGGAGGGCATCGGCATGGCCATCAGAAAAGAAGTGCTGCGCCGGCGGGGTGCGCTGACGAGCGCGGCGACACGCGCACCAGGTGCGGGGCTCGATGCGACGACGCTCGCGGCGCTGGATCGCGTCATGGCACGGGTCGATCCATTGAAGCAGTAATGAAGGGTGTTCGCTGTCACGCTGCGATCGAACGCTCCTAAAAGGAGGTCAGGAGATCAGGAGGTCAGGAGCTTTGCCCTCTTGTAAGAGATTACTGGCGCTGCAGAAGATTGCCGTCGCACGGCGGAGGAGATTGCACACGTGGATCTTGGGCTGAAAGGGAAAGTGGCAATGGTCGCGGGCGCCAGCCGCGGGCTGGGATACGCAGTCGCTGAGTCACTCGCGCGCGAAGGGGCGCGCGTGTCGATCGCTTCGCGTGAGGAGCAGGCGATCAAGGCGGCCGCCGCGCGCATTGGCGGCGACGTCCTCGCGGTAGCGGTGGACGTGCGATCCGCGGATGCGATCCGCCGTTGGGCTGTCGAAACCGAGCAGCGGTTCGGCGGCGTCGACCTCCTGTTCACCAATTCCGGCGGGCCCCCGGCCGGCGCGGCAATCTCGTTCGACGATGCGGCGTGGCAGGATGCCGCGGAGCTGCTGCTGTTCAGCACGCTGCGGATGGTGAGGGCCGCGGTTCCGTTGATGCAAGCCCGTGGCGGCGGCGCGATCCTCATGTCGACGTCGTCGTCGGTCAAGGAGCCGATCTCGAACCTTGGACTCTCCACGGTGCTGCGGGCCTCGGTGTCGGCGTTGGCGAAGACGCTGGCGATCGAGCTCGCGCCATCGAAGATCCGCGTCAACCAGATCATTCCCGGGCGAGTCGACACCGACCGCGTGCGGCAGCTCGATCAGATTGCCGCAACCAAACAGGGCATCACGCCAGAGCAGGCCAAACAGAAGTCGGAGACGGCGATCCCGCTCGGTCGCTACGGCGTCACCGAGGAGTTCGGCCGGGTCGGCGCCTTTCTCCTGTCGGACGCCGCCAGCTACATCACTGGCGCTACGGTGCAGGTGGACGGCGGGATGATCAAGAGCGTGCTTTGATCCGGGATCCGGGGTCCGGGGTCCGGGGTCCGCGACTGGTGGTACTCAGAGGCAACAAACCGCTTGAATTGGCGCCGGTTGCCTCTGACTAGCACGGACCCCGGACCCCGGATCCCGGACCCCGGAGTTTGAAGAGGATCCCAGTCAATGAGCTTGATGCGGAACGTCCTCCTGGCCAGTTCCACCAATGCGTGGCTTCGCGAGCGGGCGACGAAGGCCGCCTTCGTGCGGCGATCGGTCAGGAGGTTCTGGCCGGGGGAGCGTGTCGAGGACGCGCTCGCGGCGGCGCGGGAGCTCCAACCGCAGGGGATCACCACGATCCTGACCGCCCTTGGCGAGAACCTGACCAGGGCAGAGGAAGCCGAGGAGGTCACCGAGCACTATCTCGAGGTATTCGACAAGGTCGCCGCGGCGGGGCTCGACGCGCACGTCTCGGTCAAGCCGACGCAGCTCGGGCTCGACCTCGATCGCGCGATGTGCGAGCGGAACCTCGATCGCCTGCTGGAGCGTGCCGAACAGCGGAACAACTTCCTGTGGATCGACATGGAATATTCCCGCTACGTCGATCCCACCCTGGAGCTCTATCGCCGCGGCAGGGCCAGGTCCTCCCGCATCGGCCTCGCGCTGCAGGCCTACCTCTATCGCACCGCCAAGGACGTCGAATCGTTGATTCCGCTGGGCCCTGCGATCCGGATCGTCAAAGGCGCCTACCTCGAGCCGCCCGACGTGGCCTACCCGAAGAAGTCGGACGTCGACGAGAGCTTCTACCAGCTGTGCGTGCGGCTCATGGCTCCCGATGCGCAGCAGGCGGGGACCCTTCTCCACATCGCCACGCATGACCATCCCCTCGCCGACCGCCTCGATGCCTACGCCCGAGACCACCGCGTGCCGGCGTCGACCTATGAATTCGCGATGCTCTACGGGATTGGCGTGTCCCAGCAGAAGCGGCTGGCCGCTGAAGGCAAACGGCTGCGCGTGTTGATCAGCTACGGCGAGTACTGGTTCCCCTGGTACATGCGGCGGCTCGCGGAGCGGCCTGCGAATGTGTGGTTCGTGGTGAAGAATCTGTTTGGCTGATTCTTGACAAATCCCAAGCTCCAAGCTCCAAATCCCAACGCACTTCACCCAACCTCCAAATCCCAAGTCAATTCCCAATCAACTCCCAACCGCTTGGGAATTTGTTTGGGAATTGACTTGGGATTTGGAGGTTGGGCGTGTCTTGGGATTTGGGATTTGGAGCTTGGGATTTGATCCGACTGTCAGAAAGTAAACCCCGAAGACAAATGAATCTTCGTGTCGCCCGTTTTGAGCCCATGCGCGATGTCGAGGTTGATGCGGACGATCGACGCGATCAGGAACACGCCGCCGCCGACACCCCGGTGCCACTCGGCCTGATCCATCGGGCTGCCGAAGTCCCACGCCTTGCCGGCGTCGGTGAACACGGTCACGCCGAGCTTCGAGCCGTGCAGGACCGAGGTGAGCGGCACGCGCACTTCCGCTGACGTCGAAAGCATCCGGTCTCCTGCGAACTCGCCGGTGTCGAAGCCCCGGAGCGAAGACGATCCGCCAAGCAGCAGCCGCTCATAGGGAGGAAGGCTGGCGTCGGTGCCCGTGTAGGCGGCACGGCCGGCCACGACGATCTGCCTGAAGACGCGCAGGTACCCGCGCGCGTCGCCGGTCAGCCGGTTGACGCGATCCGGAAGCGTCCGGAAGTGCATGCCGGTCCAGCCACCAGTGACGAAAACCGCGTTCCCGGGGAAGGACGGATCGAGGCGGGTATCGATCCCGACCGATGTTCCGATCGTCCAGAGGTCGTCGTCCAGGATGCCAAAGCTGATGGTGCTGCGGCTGGCGTCGACACCGGCCCGCAGCAGGTCGGCGAAGACGCGCTCGGCACGGCCCTTCGCTTCGACCCGCTGATCGCGGATCTCGAAGCGCGGGTTTTCACGATTCCAGATCCCGAAGCTCGACTCGATGCGCGTCAGCGGCCCGCTCTTGAACGTGCGTTCGAACTCGAGCGCAGCGCGGCGGGTGCCTCCCCAGGTCAGCGGCACCGAGAGCCGTTCGTCGATACCGAGCAGATCGACCGTGCTGACGCGGCCACCATAGGTAAAGCCATAGCCATCCGCGTAGCTGACGATCGGCAGGAACATCAGCTTGCTGCGGAGCCGTCCGACCGGACGCGCCACCGCGCCCGGAACGCCGGGAATGTCGACGCCGCCGATGGCCGAACGCACGCCGGCCTTTTCATGGACGACCAGCACGAGCGCGATGTCGGTGGTGCTCGTCAGCGATCGATACCGCTTCCTGACCTCGACGCTCTCGAACTTGTCGCTGTCCTTCAGCCGTCTGGTGATGGCCTCGACCCCGTCAGCCGGCAGAGCCTGACCGACCGTGATGCCGGCGAAGTCGAGCACCTCCTTGTCGGTGAGAAACGCGTTGCCATGGATGCGAATCTCTCCGATCACTTCCTGTGGCGGCTGCGTCGTGTCCGAGGCTTGCGCGAAGGTCAGCGCGACAGCAGTGGCGGCGGTTCGGCCTTCCGCCTCACCGCCGCGGACGAAAGGGCCGTGGCCGTCCTCCTCCGGCTCATCGTCTTTTTTGGGGATTCGCATCTTCGTGGCGACTTCCGCGAGGCGGTACTCGCCGAACCTCCGTTCGTAGCCCCCCTCGAACGATCCGTTCGCCAGCGTGATGCCCGAATGGATATTGAGCTCGCGAGGCAGCCACACACCCGGAAACGGCTGCCCCATCGTCATCGACGCCCGGATGTCGTCGACCTTCACCAGCCAGCCGGCCGGCAGGAAATCGAGCCAGACATTGTCGAACGTGTACTTGACGATCTGGTGTTCGGTGGGATCGATCCAGAGCGTGACGAGCGCCGTCTTGTTCATGCGGCGTTCGATGTCGTTTTCGATGTCCTTCTCGCGGCGCTGGCGCCTTGCCTGCTTCGGATCCGGTTTCTCGGCCGGTTTCTCGCTGGCGGCTTTCTCATCTTTCGAGGGCCGATCGCCCTGGTGGTCGTCCGAGTCGCCGAACATCTTCGTCGGGTAGTACTCGACCCGCAGCACGTCATGCCCTTCGAGTTGTTCGCGGCCGGCGAGGTAGTAGTTGCCGGCCTCGAACTTGAAGTCCATGAAGTAGGCCTCGGACACGAAGCGCGGCTCGGTGGGCACGGGGTTCCCTCCGACGCTCACCTGCACGCCGTCCGGCCCGATCGACACCTCGGACGACTCCTTTTGATCCTGGCCCTCCTGCTTCTTGGCTTTGCGCTCGCGCCTCTCCCGCTCGACGTGCATCCATTGCGTCTCGTACCGCTCCCGCGCCTCTTCGCCGACCTTGACGCCGTTGAACCGGAGCGGGCTCCTGACGTGCATCCCGTCCCGCACGTACCAGGTGTAGTCGCGCCGGGTCCGATACAGCGGCGCTCGGCCGGGGCCGAGGATTTCGAAGGATTCGGTCTCGTCCAAGATGTACTGGTCGAGGGTCTTGCGGTTGACCTCCCGGCGGGCCAGCACCTTCTCCATGAAGACGTCCAGCTCGTTGGACGGCGCGGGCCGAGATCCGCTGCCGCTGCCAGGCGGTGGATTCTGAGCTCCAGCATTCAGGGAGGTCAGCGCCAGCACACAACAGAGCGCACACGCCCGGGCCAGGGTGACGGGAAGACGTTTCACGGGACCTCCGAAGAGGAGCGGCTGGGTCAGATCTTAGACGACAGTCGCAGGCGGCAGGCTGGCTGGGGTCTTAGACGAGAGAGATGCGGCGGGCGTTCGGCGCTTGTGTGAACAGTCGCTGGGAGCTCTTGATAAACTCGACTCTTTTGAGAACCGCATGCCGAAACGACTCGCCCTCTCCGTAGCCGCCCTGGTCGCCGCGATCTCGGTCTTCACCGGCTTTGCCCAGCAGCGGGCGCCGCAGTATCGGGTGCCGCCGCTGACCGATCTCACCGGCGCCCCGGGGCTGTCGCTGGCGTTGCGGAAGCTCAACACCATCGGCACCCTGATGCACGCGACGGCGCACCCCGACGACGAGAACAACGCGATGCTGGCGCTGTATGCGCGGCATTTCGGGATGCGCGTGGCGCTGGTGTCCGCGACGCGCGGGGATGGTGGCCAGAACGAGATCGGTCCGGAACTCTTCGACTCGCTCGGGATTCTCCGCACGGAAGAGTTGCTCGCGGCGCACGAGTTCGATGGCGCCGAACAGTACTTCACGCGCGCCGTTGATTTTGGCTACTCCTTCAGCCCGGAGGAAACCTTCGAGAAGTGGGGGCGCCAGGAAATTCTCGGCGACTTCGTCCGTCACATCCGCACGCTGCGGCCGGACGTGATGGTGACTCTCGGGATCGACGGAACAGGCGGTGGGCAGCATCATCAGGCTTCCGGGATGATTGCCGCCGAGGCCTACAAGGCGGCGGCGGATCCCAATCAGTTCCCGGAGCAGATCAAAGCGGGTCTCCGGCCGTGGCAGGTGAGGAAGCTGTACCGGGTCGCCGGCGGATTTGGCGGCCGAGGCCGCGGTGGGCCGCCCCCAGGTGGGCGAGGCCCGAATCCCCAGGGTCGCGAGAACCTGCCGGCGGTCGCGCCGATTGCCCCCGGCGCCGGACCCGCTGATCCGTCGGTGAAGTACGCGACCATCGACACCAACGTCTTCGAGCCGCTCCTGGGCTGCACGATCGGCGAGGTTGGCGGTGTCGCGTCCGGCATGCACATGTGCCAGGGGCGCGCGCCGCTCGTGCCGCCGCCGGCTGCGTCCTCGGCCCGTTACCGGCTGATCGAGACCGTGCTGCCGGCGCAGCGCGACAAGGATGAAACCTCGCTGTTCGAAGGCATCGACACCTCGCTGATGGGCCTGACCCGGTTTGCCGGCGCGCGCCAGTCCGATGCGCTCGTCCGTGGTCTCGCGAACGCGTCGGCTCACCTGGCCGGTGCGACGCAGGCGCTTGGCACGGGCGGTCCGTCGGCCGCGGTTCAGCCGCTCGTCTACGGGCTGTCGTCGATCAGGGAACTGCGCTCGAACCTGGCGTCGGCCGTCGCTGACGAAGCGGGACGGTACGAGATTGATTTCAGGCTGGCCCAGAAGGAGGAACAGTTCCAGGACGCGCTCGTGCTCGCCCAGTCGCTCCGGATCGATGCCACCGCGAACGATGGCCTCATCATTCCGGGTCAGCCGGTCTCGGTCAGCGTGGCGATCGCCAATCGCGGCGCAGCAGAACTTCCGGTCGCGACGATCTCGCTCATCGGCCTGGAAGGGCAGTCGGGCTGCACCGCTCAGAGCGTGGCTCCCAAGGTACCGTTCTCCTGTACTGCGACCGCGCGCGTCCCGGCGAACGCCGCTCTGACCGGACCGTACTGGGAACGCCCTGAAGACGCCGGCCGCGCGACGTTTGCCGCCGACGCGCCCTTCGGCCTTCCATTCCGGCCGACGCCCTTCAAAGTGCGGATCGAGATGGGGATCGGCGGCATCGCCGTGACGCGCGAAGTGCCGGTGCAGTTCCGTTACGAAGGCGCCGGTCTCGTCGGCGAAAAACGGATGGAGCTCGACGTGGTGCCCTCGTTTGCGGTCACCGTGTCGCCGAAGATCGTGGTCCTGCCGCTCGCCGCCACCGGAGGCAGCGCGAACGCTGCATCCACGCGCGAGGTTCGCGTCACGGTCATCAACGGGAACAAAGGCCCTTCGAACGCGAGTGTGCGTTTGAAGGCTCCCGAAGGCTGGACGATCTCGCCTGCGGAGGTGCCGGTCGCGTTCAGCCGCGAAGACGAGGCGGTGACGACGCGATTCTCCGTGGCGCCGCCTGCAAAGAGGACGGCCGGTCAAGTGGCCATCACGGCTGAAGTCCGCGCCGATGGTGGTTCGCCCGCGACGGTCTTCAGCACGGGCTATCAGGTGATCGAGTATCCGCACACGCAGCGGCGCCACAAGCTGATCCCGGCGACGGCGATGGCGAAGACGATCGGCGTGCAGGTTGCCCCGTCCTTGTCGGTCGGCTACATCATGGGCGTCGGCGATCAGGTACCGGCGGCGCTGCAGCAGCTTGGCGTGAACCTGACCCTGATCGACCCCGACGAGCTCGCCTGGGGCGACCTCTCCAAGTACCAGACCATCGTCACCGGCGTCCGCGCCTACGAACGCCGCGCGGATCTGCGCGCGAACAACCACCGGCTGATCCAATACGTCCAGAACGGCGGCACTGCTATCGTTCAGTACAACAAGATGGAGTTCAACGAGGCGCAGTACGGCCCGTACCCCGCGCTGGTGAGCTCCAATCGAATCACTGATGAGCGAGCGCCGGTGAAGGTGCTGGTGCCGACGCATCAGGTGTTCACCTGGCCGAACCGCATCGACGACTCCGCCTGGCAGGGCTGGGTCCAGGAACGCGGCCTCTACTTCCTCGGTGAGAAGGACGCGAAGTACGTCGACCTGGTCGAGATGGAAGATCCCTTCGAATACAACAAGGGCCCCAGGCGCGGCGCCCTGGTCGAAGCGCCGTACGGGAAGGGACGCTGGGTGTATGTCGGACTGGGGCTCTGGCGTCAGCTGCCGGCGGGCACGGACGGGGCTTACAGACTGATGGCGAATCTGGTGAGCCTCGGGAAGAGGCCTTAGTCAAATCCCAAGCTCCAAGCTCCAAATCCCAACGGACTCCCAACTCCCAAATCCCAACTCAATTCCCAACCGGTTGGGAGTTGAGTTGGGAATTGGTTTGGGATTTGGAAATTGGGAGTGTGTTGGGATTTGGGATTTGGAGCTTGGGATTTGACGAGAACAAGAATTACTTCTCGAGCAGGATCTTCCCTCGGAGAAGCATGTCGAGCGTGTCGTTGAGCTCCTTCGCATTGGCCGCCGACAGCACCAGCCCGCCCGCGTCGCGCACGCCGTTGAAGCGGCGCGCGTCGACGTCGAAGGCGACGAAATAGATCGAAGGCTTCTCGGCTTCCGGCCGTTTCGCGATCGCGGCCGCGACGTCGGCGGGCGCGAAGCCGTCCGTATTCTCCCCGTCAGACACGATCAGCAGATGGCGGCGCGAGAGGCCGGTCGCATCCAGGGCGAGCTTCGCGGTCACCATCGCCTGGCCGATCGGCGTACCACCCTCGGGATCGAGACGGGCCAGCGCAGCGTCGGCCTGGGCGAGGTCCGGGGGACCCATCGGAATGATCGGACGGCAATCGGGCCTGTTGTCGCGCCGGCTGAACTCGAAGATGCCGAGGCTGACCGGTTCACCCTGATGTTCGGTTGCATACGCCGCGAACTGCGCCACCAGCTCACGCGCCGCCCGGCGCGCGACGTCGATCTTCCGCGCCCGGCGTCCGTCTTCCCCGGTGACGCGGTCGTCCATGCTGCCGGAGACATCGATCGCGATCGCGGCCGCGAGCCCCTCGCGCGATTCAGCCGGCTTGATCGGTTCGATCGCCTGCTCGATCTCCCGCGTGTCGCGCTTTGGCGCTTCGGCGACACGGCCGACGGAAGAGCCTGGCGAGGAGCTGGAGTTGTCGCGGCACCTGCCGGCGGCAATCAGGAGCAGGCCGATGATGATCCAGGCTCGGTTGTGAGAGCGACCAAAACGACGTTGGCGCATAGGGACCTCACTCTTCAACTCCCAACGATCCAACGATCCAAGGAGAGCCGTTCGAGCGAGTGGGGTAGAAGTCGTCCCAACGAGCTTGTTGAAACGCCTTTCGATCCACTAGCTCGAAGCGCTTCACTTGGATCCTTGGATCCTTGGATCGTTGGGAGTTGTCATGCGGCACTCTTCTTGAGAATCCCGTCTCGCTCCGCGATCCGTTTCGCTGCCGCCGCGCCCGAATTGAGCGCTCCTTCCATGTAGCCCATGAACGCGTAGCTGGTGTACTCGCCGGCGAAGTGCAGCCGCCCGATGCCCGCGCGCAGCGTCGGCCCTTGCGCGGTGACCTGGCCGGGCGCGGGAAACGAGTACGAGGCTTTGCTCCACGGGTCCGACGGCCAGTCCATGAACCGCGCGCGGACGAAGCTGGCGGTGATACCGCGATACACCTTGTTCAGTTCAGCAAGGTAGTTGCGATCGCGAGTGGCTGCCGTCCACTCGCGGCACTGGTCGGCGGCGGGCCCGCCGGAGAACGCCGTCAGCGCCTCGCCCGCGCCTTTCTGGCCGTCCGTCGCGTGCCACGTCATCGAGACCGGGCCGTCCGAGAGCAGATCCGGTGAGAGCTCGGTCCGTCGCCACACGGGTGACTTCAGCGACATCAAGTACTTGACGTTGGTGCCCATCTGCGGCGCCAGCGACGACGGCAGCACCGGGTCGAGCGCGATCTTGTTCCACACGGTTGGCGGCGCGGTCAGCAGCACGTGCTCGGCCTCGAGGACCTTTCCGGACCCCAGCGTGACGCGCGCACCCTTGTCAGTGATCGCGACCGCGCGCACCGGCGTGCGCGTCAGCACGCGCGCGGCGCCGATCGCCGCGGCCAGCTTCGTGGCCAGCTGCTGGTTGCCGCCCCTGCAGCGATAGACCTCTGATTCGGTCCAATACTTCTCGAGCCCGCCGCCTTTCACCATCGCCAGGTTGCCGAGATAACTTTGCCACTCCGGGACGACCCCGTTGTCGGCAGTCATCATCGTGTGAAGGGCGGACTTACACAGCGGCGACGCGCTCGTCTTTTCGATCCAGTCAGCCAGCGTGCGCTTGTCCAGCGCCTCGGCCCCGGCGGCTTTCCACGGCTCGTCGGCGTCGACCTTGGCGGCGTCGGCGACGATGGTGTTGAACACTTTCTCCATTTCCTCCCAGAGCTGCTCGGACTGCTCGGGGGTGACCCTCTTCCCGTTGATCACGATCGGCGCCTCGAGGTCTTCCTCGCCGACGTCGAGGAACGTCAGCCCGAACTGCTTCGCGTACGCGACCCAGGCCGGGTGATTCGATCCGATCAGCTCGCCGCCGCCTTCGACGTTCTTGCCCGGCACGAGATCCGAAAACGAGAGCACGCGCCCGCCGACGCGGTTCCGCGCTTCGACGACCGTGACTTCGTATCCGGCACGTTGCAACTCGTAGGCAGCGGCCAGGCCGCTGAACCCGGCGCCAATCACCACCACCCGGCCGGCCCCGGCCAGCACCGGGCCGGTGAACCGCTCGGAAATCAGAAGCGCAGCGCCCGCCGCGAACGACCGCTGCAGCATCTCGCGCCGTGTCACACCGGTCGGCTTCCCATAACGACGGTTCAAGGTCATGTAAAAGTTAGGCATCGTCAAATCCCAAGCTCCAAATCCCAAATCCCGACGCACTCCCAAATCCCAACTTCCAGGCCAACCCCCAAGCTCAACTCCCAAGCTCACTCCCAACTGTTGGAAGTTGGATTGGGATTTGGAAGTTGGGAGTACGTTGGGATTTGGAGCTTGGATCTTGGGATTTGATGTCACTCACTCCACAGTGAACCATTGCACTTCCACCCTGCGATTCAGATCGGAATTGGGTCCCGCCGGCTCCTCCCAGCCGCGACCGACGATGTCGATGCGTTTGGGATCGATGGTGTAGCGTTCGATCAAGAGCTTGCGGATCTCGCCGGCGCGGTCCTTGCTCAGGGCCATCGCGCGGAGCGCCTGCGTTCTGACGTAGGCCTCGCCCCCCTGCTTCCGGAAATCCTCGACCCTGGCGTTGTCGACATGGCCCCGCAGCAGCAGCGTCGAGCCCGGGCTGACCTGCAGCAGGCGCTTGATCGCGTCCAGGTTTTTCGTGTTGTCCGGGTTCGCCTGATCGAGCGTGGCGGAGTTCGGCTCGAAGAGGAACCGGATGTCCTTGCTGAGCAGCGGGTCTGCTTCGACCGATCCGGTGGCGCTCGTGCGAATCGGCGCGATCGCGACCTTCTGCTCCTTGAAGATCCCGAGCTTGTCGATGGCCTGCAGTGCGGCGATGTCCGCGAACCGGCTCGGGTCCGGCGGATCCTTGATCACCTCGCTGCCGTAGGCGAGCACCGCCGACTGGTAGATCCCGCCGAAGCTGCCGGCCGCGTCGATGGCGCCGGAGAAGAACGCCAGGTTCTCGGGCAGGTTGGAGAGATGCACGTTCTTCAGTTCCTGGGCCGCCTTGTCCCGGTTCCACTTGAACGCGCGCGCGACGACGTCGATGTTCTGATCGGGCTTGTCGCGCATCAGGCGGTTGCCCTCGAGCAGTCCCTGCACGAGTCCCTGCACGATCTTCGGCTGTTCCTGCGCGAAGCCGCGGTGGACGATCAGCACGTCGGCCACGATCAGCAGGTTGCGGTTCGTCGTCAGGATGTGCGCCTGGCCGCCGCTGCCGCTGACCACCTCCGACACCTTCGGTTCCCAGGTGACGCAGCCGGCCAGCCGGTTCTGGCCGGACTTCACGTCGCTCAGGAACAGATCCCCAGCCTCGAAGCCGTCCTCGGTGTAGACCACGTTCAGCCGATCAGGATTTGGCGCCGCGTCGAGGCTGCCGAGCGCGGTGACCTGCAACCCGGCTTCCTGCGCGAGGTAGCGGATGAAGAAGTCGACCTCGGTGAACTGTGCCGACGCGATGACCTTCCCCTTGAGCTGGTTGATCCGCTTGATGTCGGTGCGCACCACGACGCCGTCGGCGCCGCGCGAGAACCCGATCTGCACGGGCACCACGGCGTGGAGCTGGCGGCCGTAGGCGGCGAGCACGTCGACCGTGGTCACCGACGCCGCAATTTTGCCTTCGTTCAGCTCCGACCAGCTCTCGTCCTCGCTGATCGACAGCTTCACCTTGAAGCCGTGGTTCTTGAAGAACAGCGAGTTCTCGGTCGGATCCATCCCGCCGTTGGCGGCGATCAGCCCGGCATAGCCGGCGTACTCGCTGATCTCAATCGGCACGATGTTGTCCTTGAACTGGAACGCCGCGGGCGGCGACAGCTTCGGGACCTCGACCTTGACCTCCTGGACTTCAGGAGCGCCCCCGGATTCGGCGGATTCGGTGGCACCGCCGGGAGCCCCCGCACGCTTCGCCATGCGGTTCCAGACCATGTAGCCGCCGAGCCCGATGAGGCCCGCCACGAGCACCATCGAGACGAGCCTGCCGAGCGCGGTGAAGCGAGGTTGTTCGTTCATCGTTCGGGTCCGATTTCTTTCGACGCGACCGGCGTGGTCTGACCGGTTTCAGGCGCCGACTGAATGCCCTGGCTCGCCAGGAATTCCGCCAGGGCCACCTGCTCGAGCGCCTTGCGCTCGTTCTCCTTCTCCTGGACGCCCTCCATGTCCACCATGTCCTTGGCCACGCGCGCCTTGCCGGCGGACACTTCGTAGCGTTTCTGCAGCACCTCTTCGGCGCGCTTCATGGTGTCGCCGAGATCGCCCACCTTGAAGGCGACGTTGGACAGCGCGGACGCCGCCTCGGCCTGCGCCTCCTTGATCTTGACCTGCGAGAGCTGCTTGTCCAGGCGGCGCACCTTGTCTTCGAACTCGCGCTGCGCGAGCTTGGCCTGCCGCATGTTGGCGTCGTAGGCCTCCTCGGTCTCCTTGAGCTCGGCGGTGTCGGTCTGGAGGTCCGCCTTGAGCTCCTGCAGCTCACGCGCGAGCGTCCCGGCGAGATCGAGATTCCCGGCCCGGTGGTTCGCGAGAATCCGCCGCTCGAGCTCCTGGGCGCGGGTCGCCTTGCCTGAGACCTGCGTCTTCAGCCGCTCGGCCACCCCCGCCATCCGCGCCAGCGCGAGGTTGTACTGCGTCATGCGCGCGCGAAACTCCTGGCGCGCCGCCTCCATCAGGGCTTCCGGATTCGCTTCTTCGATCCCGCTGATGAACAATCCGAGAAAGCCCCGGAACAGCCGTCCGATGCGCCCAAACATTCCAACCTCCTCAAAGTCGGTGAAAAGGGGAATCTTACTGCTTCGCAGCCGCGGGTTCGCGGTTCGCGGGGTCGCGGTTCGAAGTGCTTTCCTGAGTTCTGGTCGCTGCCGCCGGGTTTTCAAAACCGGCGCTCGGATTAGCCGGATAGCGAACCCGCGAGCCCCCGAACCCCCGAACCCGCGGGTTTTATACGAACCGCTTGAGCGCGTCGATACGCGTCTCGAGCTCCTCGGGGGTCAGTTCGCGGTACTGCGGTGGGAGGAACCGGACGTCGGTGCATTCCTTGACCGCGACCAGATCCATGTATTCGAGCTTGCGGGTATGCGGATTGGGGCGCACGTCCTTGATGACCTCCGCGAGCACCTCGCGCAGCGGTTTTCGCGGCTCGGGGCTCAGCTCGTGTACTCTGAGCGCTCTGACGAGGACGCCTTCGAGCTCGTTCCCCCCCAGGGTCACGTCATCGGTGAATGGCGGCAGATCCTCGGCTGTCAGCGGCAGCTTCAGCTTCTTCGCGATGGCCAGGAGCAGCGCCTCGCGCTCCTGGGCGGTTTCCGGCGGGAAGAGCGGGATGTGAACGTCGAGCCGGCCCTGGCGCTTGAGGTCCACCTCGACCAGGTCCGGCCGGGAGGTGGCGAACACCCACAGGATGCGGCCGCGGTTGCGGGTGTCGGACATCTCCTTCGCCAGCATCGAGTAGACGCGGCCGGACAGCCCGCTGTCGCCGTCCCCCCCCTCGCGCTTGCCTGACGCCTGATCCGCCTCGTCTACGAAGACAACCACCTGGCCTAACGCCCGCAGGATGGCAAAGATTTTCTCGAGATTCGATTCGGTCGCTCCCACCCACCGGTCGCGGAAGTTCTTGAACACGACGCACGGGATGCCGAGCTCGCCCGCCCAGCACTGCACCAGGAAGGTCTTTCCGGTCCCAATTCGTCCGGCAATCAGGTAACCCATCGGCAGGGCACGCAGGGAGCCGCGCCTGAGGAGCTCGGCGTCCTCTCTGAGCCAGGCCTTGACCGCATCGTGGCCGGCGACGTTGTCGAGCGTGAACGTCGATTCGACGAAGTCGAGCAGGCCCTGGCCCTCGCGTTCGATCAGGTCTTTCTTGATCGAGCCGAGCCATGTCGACGTGATCCGGCGGTCGTTGCCCATGGCGAGGGCAATCGCGGTCCGGGCGCCGACCCGGCTGAGCCCGGTCAGCCGCCGCGCGATCGTGTCGAGCGGCACGTCCGAGCGCCCCTCGAGCTCGGGGAACTGCGCGGCTGCCAACGTCCGGATGTAGGCGACCATCTCGTCTTCATCGGGCAGCGGCAGGTGGAGTGACGCCGCGTGCGGGTTTTCGACGACCAGCTCGCTCAGATCGTGCAGGCCTTCGCTGATCAGCACCGTCACGATGTTCGAGTGGACGATCGCCGGGTCGTTGGCCCAGCCGAGGACCTTCACTGTGTTGGCGGCGAACGGGCCCCCGAGGTGCGCCGCGTCGCCGCGCGGGACGACGAACTCCGCGAACTCGATGATGACGGCGATCCGCCGCGGCGCCGTCGCCCCCGGCAACCCTTGCAGGTTCAGCGTGCGCAACAGGTAGCGATCGATGAGCTCGAGCGCCGCGCCGGGTTCGCGGGTGAGCGAGAGCGTGGACGCCTCCTTGCCGAGGGCTCCCTGGAGCCAGTCACCCCAGTCGTCTGCGCCCCGGGTCGCGCGCACGCCACGGCTCCGGTCGTAGCGCAGGACGACGTCGTAGGTGGCGAACATCATCTGTTCGAGGAACGCCGGGACCGAGTGGAGCTTGCTGGCGGCCGGGACGACGTCGAACACGTTGCCGTGGAGGAGAAACTGCGCCGCCGATCCGGAGCGGAACAGGTCGCGCATCTCGGCCGCCCAGCGCGGCAGATCCGCGCTCATTGCAGTTCCCGCGCGCGCGCGTCCGGGGCCAGCGGCGGCGGCTCGGTCAGCAGGTCTTCCATCGCGCCGTAGACCTGCTGCTGGTCACGAATCCACTGGCCGGTCGAGCCGAGCGTGGCGGCGATATCGTCGATGCGGCGGGAGAGGAGCTCGGGGTCCGTGGACATGGCGGCCTGTTCGCGAATCAGCTCCACTTGCTGTTGTATCCGCTCGAGCTCCGCTTCGATGAAGGCGAGCTTGCGGTCGCCGTCCATCCGCTGCTGCAGACGCTGCTTGAGGATCTCGAGCTGTCCGCCCAGGCTGCGCGCGAGCTCCTCGCTGAGACCGGTCTGCTGCTGCTGGCGTTCCAGCGCCGCGATCTTCCGCTGCACCTCCGCGTCGTTCTGCGCGCCCCCCATCACCTGGCCGATGGTGCGCCGCGCCAGGAGCAGGCGCAGGAACATCCAGGAGAGCCGGCCCAGACTTTCCGCCTGCTGCTCGAGCCCTTCCGGCGGCTCCGCCGCGTTCTGCACCTGCATGTCGAGGATGGAATGGCAGCGCTGGGCGAGAGCGTCGTAGGTGCGGACGTCCGCGGGCTCGAGCCGGTCGAGCACCTTCGAGATCCGCTGATTCCAGGCCGTGCGCGCCGCGGCGACCGGCTTGCCGGCGACGGTGTTCTGGAAACGCGTGTTGGTCGCCAGCATCAGCAAATACCCGAGCTCGAGTCCTGCGCCGAGCACCCAGAATCCGGGATTGGTGATCCCAAGGATCCCGAACGCCGCCAGCCCGACCCAGTTCGGCGCCACGAACATGCCGATCGGCCGGGCGTTGAAGGCCGCGCTGACGTAGTCGAAGAACCCCGGCTTGGTGGCCATCGCCTCCAACATTATTACGCGAGGCTCGGTGGCTGGTTCTGGCGGGTCGGTGTGCGGTGTTCTGCGGGCGGTGGGTGGCTCCGCTGGCGGATTCCAGCGACAGCCACCGTCACGCCGCCTGCCGGCGGGGCCAGGTGGAAGCCTGGTGGGCCGTGAATTGAATAGTGGGGTTAACAGGCGGACTGGATCAGCATTTATTAGTTTGCGGCCGGGGCCCCACCCCCGGCCCGCGCCGCGGGGACCCCACCCCCGCGGCCAGCCAGCGCCTCGCTGCGCTCGGCGCCGCTGTTCGGCAACCCTTAGCCGCTTGGATCAGCATTCTGTGGTGGCTTGTTCGGACAGGTTGCTAATCCAAGCGGCTTGTTGTGAGTAAACACCGGCGCGAGCGCAGCGAGCGCTGGCAGGCGGTGGGGGTGGGGCCCCACCGCGTTTCGCGGGGGTGGGGTCCCCGCGAAACAAACTAATAAATGCTGATCCGGTCCGCGACTTAACCCCATTGTCCAACTAGCCGCGAGCATCACCCGCGACTGAATTCAACGCTCCCAGCCCCACTGCTCAAGACAGCCGGCCGCACAAGGCGCACGCCTATCCAACGCTTCGCTCAATCTCACCGCTGAGACCTCCTCACTTCATCAGATTCAGGGTCACATCAATCTTCATGAGCTCCCCCGTCACCGGATCCGTCGCTGACGTGTACTGCATCGTCTGCCCATCGCGGAGCAGCGCGGTGAATGAGGAGTTGAAGTTGCGGAACGAGGGAATGTCCGGGACCACTCCCGGCGCGGTCGTCTTTTTCGAGGCGTCGAGGCCGATCGACGAATCCGTGATCGTCAGTGACACGTGGAAGAGTCCCGCCGTTGTCTCCTCTCCCCAGGCGGTACAGTCGATGTTCGTTCCCACGTTGCGATAGTTGTAGCTGCTCTGCGGAGTCGACTTGCCATCTCCGCCAAACACCGTCATGACGACGGGAACGTCGGTCCCCATCCGGAGCGTAGTCTTGGGCCCTGGAGCCGTCGCGCCGGCGGTGACGCCGATCACGTAGGGCATGCTGCTCACGCGCTTCTCCCCTTGGTAGCGCGACAGCACGACCGTAATCTTGAGCGGCACGGGGGCTGCCGCCGGGCGCCGGGTGCCGGGCTGCAGTGGTGGCTGCAGCGCCGGTGTCTCCTGCGCCACCAGCGGAAGGCTGATGGCCGCGGCGATCAGCACGATCAGTGACATCAACCGGACTCTCATCGTCAGTGCTCCTTTGGCTCCTGCTCGCCGGCGGAGCCCGGCGGGCGCCCGGCGAACTCGACGTCGGGCATCTTGATTTCTGGAATCTCGAGCGGAGCGACGGCGAGCTCCGCGGCGTCGTGCGGCCGTTCGGGTGGCAGCATCTTGTCGGTCAGCCGTCCGGCATTCACCAGCTCGCGGAGCCGCGCGATCGCGCGGGCCTGATCGGGGTTGACGATCACTGGCGGTTCCTGGACGGACCGTGTGGCCGCCAGGTGGCGGGACGGACGCGGCTCCGATCGGCGAACGGCCGGGTGCCTCTCCGTTTGAGGCGGAGCGCCCTTCTCAGCCACCGCCGGCGTCGGTGCGGGAGCGGGCGCGGCGACTGCCGACTGGCGAGGCCCCGGTGACACGGCCGGCGCCGGCCCGCGCAGGAACGCCGCCACCGCGATCGCCGCCGCTGCCGCCAGACCAATCCACGCCGCAGCGGGTCGCCACCCGAGCCATCGACTCGGTGTCGCGCTGACACTCGACGTGATCCGTGCCACGAATTCCGGTGAGGCCGAGAGCGACAGCGTGCGCGCGAGCTCTTCATCGACGTCGGCGAGCAGCTGCCGCTGTGTCTCCAGCCGTGCGGTGCAGGACTCGCACGAGGTCAGGTGCGCTGCCGCAGCACCGCTGATGTCCTCGCCGGCCGCGTGGCCGGCTATCGCTTCGCGGAATCGTTCACAAGACATGACAGGCTCTCGGCCAGCCCTTTGCGGGCCAGGAACAACCGGGATTTCACGGTCCCTTCGGGAATCTCCAGCAGCTGCGCCACTTCGCGGATGTCGTGTCCCTCCAGTGCGGAAAGGATCAGCACGGACCGCAGCTTGTCGGGCAGGGCCTCAATCGCTTTCCACAGCCGCGCGGAACGCTCGGCGCGCACCGCCTCTTCCTCGACATCGATGCCGGGGGTGCCCTCACCGGCGGCCTGCTCCCGCGCCGAGCGCCGGCGGTCGGCCCGCCAGCGATCGATCGCCAGACGCCACGTGACCCTGACCATCCAGGCGCGGAACTGCTGGGGCTCCGGTAAATCCCGGAACCGCCGGTACGCGCGGGCATACGCTTCCTGGGCGATTTCCTCGGCATCCTCCCGTCGGCGCAGGATGCTGAAGGCCACCCGCACCGCCAGGTCGGCCGAAGTCCGCACCGCGTCCTCGAACTCGCGTTCGAGCAGTTCGTCGGCGCTCACGAGCATCCCGGGGAAGTGGCCGGCGGCTTCATTCATCGTCAAACACTCGACTAACGGCGCCGCCCCGCGGTTGGTTCAGTCGGGCCAATTTCTGTAATTCCCCGGCTCTGCCATCGTTTTTTCACTGCCCCCGGTCCCATCCCACCTCGTTTCGTCACATGATCTTCGTTGACGGCTGAAGCTGGACTCCGCCCGGCGGCGTCTGTAGTAACAATAGTTTGCGGGGCCTTTGTAGCCCGGTTATACAATCGGCCGCCTGGGTCGTCCGAGAACCCTCCTGGCGCGCCCGCGGGGACACGACGTGCTCGATTCTGTCTTCCAACTGCTCTTCAAATACCGGCCGGTCATCTTTCAGCAGGGAGAGTTCCGGCTGGTGCCGTCAACGGGGTCGTATGTCGGCGCGATCGTCGTCGCGGTCGCCGTGATCGCGACGATCCTGACGTATCGTGCGGCCCGGGCGCGGGGGGCCGCGACGAAGCACCGGATCGTGCTCACCGCCATCCGCGTGGCCACGCTCGGGTTGATGTTGTTCTGCCTGTTCAGGCCGGTGCTCGTCGTGCGGGCGGCGGTGTCGCAGCAGAACTTCATCGGCGTGCTGCTGGACGACTCCCGGAGCATGCAGATCGCCGACGAGGGAGGCCAGACGCGGGGCGCGGTCGCGCGGCAGCAGTTCTCGCCGGAATCGGCGGTGATGAAGAGCCTGTCCGAGAAGTTCATTGTCCGGACATTCCGGTTCTCGTCGGCCGCCCGGCGGCTGACGTCGCCGCAGGAACTGACGTTCACCGGATCGCAGACGCGCCTCGGTACCGCGCTCGAAGGCGCGCGGCAGGAACTGGCCGGCCTGCCGCTTGCCGGCATCGTCATGGTCAGTGACGGCGCCGACACGACCGACGCCTCCCTTTCGGACGCGCTGCTCGCGCTGAAGGCCGCCGACGTGCCGGTCTTCACCGTCGGCGTCGGTGAAGAGTCGCTCACGAAGGACATCCAGCTCGGCCGCATCTCGGTGCCGCGCGCGACGCTGAAAGGGACGTCGATCCTCGTCGACGCGGTGGTGACGCACCGCGGATTCCCCGGTGAGACGGTGATGCTCGACGTCGAAGACGAGGGGCGGATCGTCGGATCGCAGGAAGTGCGGCTGCCTGCCGACGGCGAGCCGGCGGCGGTGCGGGTGCGATTCACGGCCGCGGAAGCCGGGCCGCGGAAGTTCCGCTTCAAGATCACGCCGAAGCCGGGCGAGATGGTCACGCAGAACAATGCCCGCGAGACCCTGATCGACGTCCGCGACCGCAAGGAGAAGATCCTGTACTTCGAGGGCGAACCGCGCTTCGAATACAAGTTCATCCGGCGCGCGGTGGCCGACGACTCCAATCTTCAGGTCATCGGCCTGCAGCGCACGGCCGACAACAAGTACTACCGCCAGGATCTCGACGACAAGGACCAGCTGTTCGGAGGGTTTCCGAAAACGCGCGAGGAGCTGTTCGCCTATCGCGGACTGATTCTCGGCAGCATCGAGGCAGGCGCATTCACGGGCGATCAGCTGCGCATGATCTCGGATTTCGTCGAAAAGCGCGGCGGCGGATTGCTGACGATCGGCGGACCGCGGGCGTTTGCCGAAGGCAGCTATGTCGGGACGCCGGTGGCCGACGTGATGCCGGTCGTGCTCGAGCGGCCGGCGAAGGCGCTCGACGGCGGCGCGGTCGCGCGGCTCAAGGTTCATCCGACACGTGACGGCATCGCGCATGCGGTCACGCAGCTCGGCGCCAACGAGCAGGCGTCCGCCGCGATCTGGGACAAGCTGCCCACGCTGACGAGCGTCAACGCGCTGCGCACGGTGAAGCCGGGGGCGACGATTCTCCTGAGCGGCACCGACGAACGCCGCCGCGAGCAGGTGGTCCTGGCGGCGCAGCGTTACGGGCGCGGCAAGGCGATCGCATTCCCGGTCCAGGATTCATGGCTCTGGCAGATGCACGCCGACATCCCGGTCGAGGACATGACCCACGAGAACTACTGGCGCCAGCTGATGCGCTGGCTCGTGGATGGCGTTCCTGATCCGGTCGAGCCGCACAGCAGCGCGGAGCGGGTGGAGGCGGGGGAGACCGTGACCATCACCACCGCCGTGGTCGACGCGACGTTCGTGGAGATCAATGACGCCCGCGTGGTCGCGCACGTCGAGGGACCGCGGGGCACGACGGACGTTCCGCTGCAGTGGACCGGCGAGCGCAGTGGCGAGTATCGCGGCATCTTCGCTGCCTCGGACGAGGGCCTCTATACCGTCCGTGTCGAGGCGAGTCGCGGGACCACATCGCTCGGCACCGGCGTGACGCAGTTGCGCGCCGCACCGGGCGATGGCGAGTACTTCGACGCCGGCATGAACGCCGCGCGGCTCAAGCGGATTGCCGACGAGACCGGTGGCCGGTTCTACAAGGCGGCCAATGCGTCGGCGCTGGCCGAGGACGTCCGCTATTCGGGCCGCGGCGTGACGACCACCGAGGAGCGCGATCTCTGGCACATGCCGATTGTGCTCGGGCTGATCCTGGTGCTGATGTGCGGGGAGTGGGGATATCGCAGGGCGGTGGGGCTGGTTTGAAGCCGGGGGTTCGCGGGTTCGCCCCTCGACGCTGCTCGGGGCGACCCTGAGCCGTGTCGAAGGGTCGCGGTTCGCGGGTTCGGTTCGGGGCAAAATCGGGAGTGCATCGCAAATCACGAAGCTGCTTGGATAGGCATCAGGCTGCTTACTGGCTCAGGTTTCACAGGAGGGCCAGGAGTTCAGGAGGTGTTCCTTGGCAAAAAGAATTTTCCTGAACTCCTGGCCCTCCTGTAAGAACCAGCCCCGCTCATGTGTGGCTTCCGCCTTCATCCCTCGACGTTGCTCGGGATGCCCTGAGCGAAAGTCGAAGGGCAGGCGGAAGGAAGGGAACCTCTGATTGACCCTGCGCTCTAAACAACTGATCGCCGCCCTGCTGGTCGCCTTCGCGGCCGGCCGCGGGATCGCGTCTGCGCAGAGCACGCACCTGGCGGTGATCGTCGGCCTGGCCGGTGACCCGGAGTTCAGCGAGCTCTATAGCAAGTGGGGCGCCTCGCTCGTGGACACGGCGACGGCCCGTTTCGGCATCCCGAAGGCGCAGGTGCAGTACCTGAGCGAGAAGCCGGAGGCCGATCAGGCGCGGGCGACCGGGAAGTCGACGCGCGACGAGATCGTGAAGACGTTCGGCAAACTTGCCAAGGCCGGTCCCGAAGACGTGATCTTCGTCGTGCTGATCGGTCACGGTACGTTCGACGGCCGCGCGGCGAAGTTCAACCTGCCTGGTCCCGACATGACCGCGGGGGATTTCGAGCCGCTCCTGAAACAGCTGGCGCCACGGCGGGTGGTGTTCATCAATACCGCGAGCGCGAGCGGGCCCTTCATCGAGGCGCTGTCGGGTCCGGGACGGACGATTGTGACCGCCACGCGGAATGGGCGTGAGTCGTTTGCGACCATCTTCGGCGGGTACTTCGTGGACGCGCTGTCGTCGGACGCCGCCGACGCGGACAAGAACCACAAGGTCAGCGTGCTCGAGGCCTTCGACTTCGCGCGGCGTGAGGTGGCGACGGCCTACGAGCGGCAGGGCATCCTCCTGACCGAGCATGCGCTGCTCGACGACAGCGGCGACAAGGAGGGCACGGCGCAGCCGATGGCCGACGGCAAGGAAGGACGCGTTGCCGCGCTGTTGTCGCTCGGCACGGCAGGGCAGGGCGATCCGCTGCCTGCGGAACCGAAGCTGCGGGCGCTCTACGAAGAACGTCGCGTTCTGGAACGCCGGGTGGAGTCGCTCCGATTGATGAAGGACAGCATGGATCCGCAGAAGTATTCCGCCGAGCTCGAGAAGGTCGTCACCGAGCTCGCGCTGAAGACGCGGCAGATCCGCGAAGCGGAAGGCCGGAAGTAGCGGCGCGGCCATGACCCGGATCGCTGCGGCGCTCATGCTTTCGCTCGTGGTGGCCGCCGGCGTGGCGGCGGCGCTGGGACAGGACTTCTTCGGCGGCCGGCGTGAACCGTTGCACGACCTGGGAGCGAACCAGCCGTACGACGGGAAGCTGACGTTCGTGCGGCTGAAGTACACGATGGGCTTTGTCGGCCGGCGGGAGCCGCCCTGGGCGCACGACTATCCGACGTCGGACACGCACATGATGAAGATCCTCAACGAGCTGACGCTGGTCCGCCCGCGGATGGACGGCTCCAACATCCTCTCGCTCGACGACCCGGAGCTCTTCAAGTATCCGATCGCGTACATGTCGGAACCCGGCTTCTGGTCGATGGACGAGGAGGAAGTCAACGGACTGCGGGCATACCTTTCGAAGGGCGGATTCATCATGTTCGATGACTTCCGCGGCCGCGACTGGGACAATCTGCAGGATCAGATGCGGCTGGTGTTCCCGCTGGGACAGTGGGTCGAGCTGGATGGCAGCCATCCGATCTTCCACTCGTTCTTCGAGATCAACGATCCACACACGATGACGCCACCCTATGGCGGCATGCCGCCCGTCTTCTATGCGATGTTCGAGAACAACGATCGCGGCGGACGGCTGATGGCCATGGCGAACGTGAACAACGACCTGGGGGAGTACTGGGAGTTCTCCGACACCGGCTACGCGCCGGTCGATCTGTCGAACGAGGCATACAAGTTCGGGGTGAATTACTTCATTTACGCGATGACGCATTAATCAGTAGCCAGTTCCCAGTTCCCAGTTTCCAGTTTCCGGCTGGCAACTGGGAACTGGCAACTGGGAACTGGCAGCTGGGAGCTTTCTTTAATGGCGCAAACCACCGAAGTCGTAGACATCCAATCGCCCGACGACGTAGCCCTTGCCGACAAGATGAAGGCGGGTCGGGATCTGATCCTGACCGAGCTGCGCAAGACCATCGTCGGGCAGGAAGACACGATCAACCAGGTCCTGCTCTCGCTCTTCGTGGGTGGCAACAGCCTGATCGTCGGCGTCCCCGGCCTGGCCAAGACGCTGCTGGTCTACACCCTGGCGCGCGTCGTCGATCTGAAGTTCAACCGCATCCAGTTCACGCCCGACCTGATGCCGTCGGACATCACCGGCACCGACATCATTCAGGAAGACACGACCACCGGCCGGCGGCAGATGGTGTTCGCGCCCGGGCCGATCTTCGCCAACATCGTGCTGGCCGACGAGATCAACCGCACGCCGCCCAAGACGCAGTCGGCGCTGCTCGAGGCGATGCAGGAGCATCGCGTCACGATCCAGGGACGCACCTACAAGCTCGAGGAGCCGTTCTACGTGTTCGCGACGCAGAACCCGATCGAGCTCGAAGGCACCTATCCGCTGCCCGAGGCCCAGCTCGATCGCTTCATGTTCCACATCGTCATCGACCATCCGCCGGAAGACGAGGAGTTCGAGGTCGTGCGGACGACGACCGGGCTGATCGATCCGCACTACGAGCGGCCGGTGAGCGGGGCAGACCTGGTGGCCTTCCAGGCGCTGGTGCGCCGCGTCCCGGTGGCCGAGCCGGTGATGCGCTATGCGCTGAGCCTGGCGCGGGCGAGCCGGCCGAAGTCACCGACCGCGCCCGAGAGCATCAAGAAGTGGATCGCGTTCGGCGCCAGCGTGCGCGCCGCGCAGTACCTGGTGCTCGGCGCGAAGGCGCGGGCGCTCACCCTCGGCCGTTATCACGTGAGCTACGACGACATCCGGGCGCTGGCGCATCCGGTGTTGCGGCACCGCGTGCTGACCAACTTCCACGCGCAGTCGGAAGGGGTCACGAGCGACACGCTGATCGATCGGCTGCTCGAGGCCGTGCCGACGCCCCGTTCGGGAATGTGAGATGAGCTCCAGCACCACTTCCGCGATTCCCGGCGCCCGGTTCGTCGATCCGAAGGTCCTGGCGCGGATCGGCAACCTCGAGCTGGTGGCGCGGTCGGTCGTCGACGGATTCATCAACGGGCTCCACCGTTCTCCATACTTCGGAGCGTCGGTGGACTTCGCTGAGCACCGCGGCTACGTCCCTGGCGACGACATCCGGCGTGTGGACTGGCGTCTGTATGCACGCACGGACCGGTACTACATAAAGGAGTACGAGGCCGACTCGAACTCCAACTTCGCGGTCCTGCTGGACGTTTCCCGATCGATGGGGTTCGGCAGCGAGGGCCTTACGAAGCTCGACTATGGCCGGATGCTGGCCGCATGCCTGACCTATTTGGTGCACCGGCAGCGCGATCGTGTCGGCCTGGTCGCCTTCGACAGCGACATCGTCGAGTTCGTGCCGCCGTCGGCCAAGCACATGGACACGGTGCTGCACGTGCTGGATCGGCTGAAACCCGCACGGCCCGGGTCGATGCGCGAGCCGATGAACAAGATTGCCGAGCATTTCGGCCGGCGCGGCCTGCTCGTCCTGGTCTCGGATCTCTACGAGGAGCCTGACGCCCTGCTGGAGGCGATCGGGCCGCTGCGCTTCCGCGGCCATGACATGATCGTGTTTCATGTGATGGACCGCGCCGAGCTGGACTTCGAGTACGCGGATCCATCGGCGTTCGAAGACCTCGAGAGCGGGGAACAGAT
>Ga0209382_10002719_pt1 | contig 25268 bp, 18 predicted proteins | sample SoiMetdeltSBSDD5_FD_187599 | JGI IMG/M metagenome (GOLD analysis project Ga0209382, IMG submission 187599) | Bulk soil microbial communities from a Populus tree surrounding site in Tennessee, USA - Soil MetaG P. deltoides SBSDD5 (SPAdes) (version 2) | ecosystem: Environmental > Terrestrial >... | reverse complement strand
CTGGCCTGGGACCTGGGGGATCCGCCGGGCGCGATGAAGGCCGAGGCCGAGCAGAACGACTTCGCCGGCGTGCCGGGCCTGGCCGGCGGCTTCCCCGACTGGCACCCCATGAAGGGCCCGATGCTCACGCAGACGCTGCAGGACATCATCGGCAAGGAGCCGCACCACTGGCGCGGCGACCGCGACGGCCTGGAGGAGTTCAGCGGCGCCTTCATGGGCCTGCAGGGTGACGACACCACGCTCACCACGACGGAGATGCAGGAGTTCGAGAACTTCCTCGCGACCATCACCTTCCCGCCCAACCCGAACCGCAACATCGACAACACGCTGCCCACGAGCCTGCCGCTGCCGGGGCACTTCACCACGGGACGCTTCGGGCCGGCGGGGCAGCCGCTGCCCAACGGCAACGCCGTCACCGGCCTCGCGCGCTATCGGCCGCCAAACCTGCTCGACAGCGGCGCCTTCGCCTGCGTCACGTGCCACACGCTGCCCACCGGCATCGGCACCAACTACCGGCTCGTCGGCTTCACGTTGCAGCCCGTCGCGCCCGGTCCCAACGGCGAGAAGCACCACATGCTGGTGGACGTGGACGGCACCACGAACGTCACGATGAAGGTGCCGCACCTGCGCAACGCCTACGAGCGCAACGGCTTCAACGCCACGCAGCTCGTCAACACCATGGGCTTCGGCTTCCTGCACGACGGGTCGGTGGACAGCGTGGAGCGCTTCGTCGCCGAGCCGGTCTTCAACGTCTCGTCCGACCAGGACATCGCCGACCTGGTGGCCTTCATGATGTCCTTCGGCGGCAGCGAGCTGCCGGCCGGCTCGGCCACCAACGTGCTCGAGCCGCCCGGCACCGCCAGCCAGGACAGCCACGCGGCGGTGGGCCGGCAGAGCACGCTGGCCTCGGCGTCCGGCGAGCCCGGGCAGCTCGCGCTCATCGCGCAGCTGCTCTCCTTCGCCGACCTGAACAAGGTGGGCGTGATCGCCAAGGGCGTCCAGGGCGGCGAGGCCCGCGGCTGGCGCTACGACGGCGGCGGCGGCTGGCAGAGCGACCGCGCGGTGGAGACCACGACCACGGCCGCGCTGGAGGCGGGCGCCGCGCCGGGCACCGAGGTCACCTTCACCGTGGTCGCGAACGGCACGCAGACGCGGCTGGGCATCGACCGCGACCTCGACGGCTTCCTCGACCGCGACGAGCTGGACGCCGGCAGCGACCCGGCCGACCCGGCCGTGCTCCCCGGCGTGTGGGTCAACCTGGGCTTCGCGCTCGCCGGCCTGCACGGCGCGCCCATCGCCACCGGCTCGGGCACGCTGGCCCCGGGCTCGACGCTCACGCTCGTGCTGAACAACGCGCGCGAGAACGCCGTGGCGCACCTCGTGGTGGGCACCTCGGCCATCAACCTGCCCTTCAAGGGCGGTACCATGGTGCCGGCCTTCGACCTGCTCATCGCCGGGCTGGTCACGGGACCGGCGGGCAAGATCTCGCTCGCGGGTCCGCTGCCGGCCGGCCTGCCCTCGGGCTTCACGCTCTACTTCCAGTGGTGGATCGCCGACGCGGCGGCCGTGAAGCTGTTCGCGGCCAGCAACGCCCTGGTCGCCACCGTGCCGTGAGCCGGGGGCGCGGTGCCCGAGGAGGAAGCCAGCTACGTCTGCAGCGCCTGCGGCGAGGAGATCGTGGTGCCCGTGGACCTGACCGCCGGCGAGAGCCAGGAGTACGTCGAGGATTGTCCGGTCTGCTGCCGCCCGCACCTGCTGCACGTGCGGGTGCGCGGCGACGGGCGCGTGACCCTGCAGGCCGAGCCCGAGTGAGACGGCTCGCGCCCTGCCCGGCCACGCCCAACTGCGTGTGCAGCGCCGCGCCGCCGGACGATGCGCGGCACCATGTGGAGCCGTTGCCGGCCACGGGCGACCCGGCGGCCGCCTTCGCCCGAGCGCGCGCCGCGGCCCTGGCCCTGCCTCGAACCACTTTGGTGGTGGACGAGCCCGGCTACCTGCGCGTGGAGTGCCGCTCGGCGATCTTCCGCTTCATCGACGACCTCGAGCTGATGCTCGACGCCGACGCGCACGTGATCCACGTGCGGTCCGCGTCGCGGCTGGGCCGTTCGGATTTCGGTGTCAACCGGGCGCGCGTGGAGCGCCTCCGGCCGGCGCTGGCTGGCGACCGGCGTCCCGGTTGCTAGGATTGGCGGAGCATGTTCAGGAAGCTCTTCGCCTCGCTCACAGCAAGGAGTCCCATGGCTGCCGCGCCCAACTTCAACCTGCCCGCCAACGAACAGCTCAAGACCACCGCGTCCGGCCTGCAGTACGCCGTCACGAAGGAGGGCACGGGCAAGGCGCCGAAGTCCACGGACAAGGTGACCGTGCACTACGCCGGCTGGCTCACGAACGGCACGGCCTTCGACAGCAGCTACAAGCGCGGCCAGCCGGCGAGCTTCCCGCTCAACGGCGTGATCAAGGGCTGGACCGAGGGCCTGCAGCTCATGAAGGAGGGCGGCGCGACCACGTTCGTGATCCCGGCCCAGCTCGGCTACGGCGCGCGCGGCGCGCCGCCGGTCATCGGCCCGAACGCCACGCTGGTCTTCCACGTGGAGCTGATCAAGGTCGGGTGAGCGATCAGTAGCCGCCGACGCAGTCGAGGAAGTGCGTCACGACCGCGTCGCCGAACGTGCCGTCGGCCTTCTTCGCTCCGGCGCCGCGCTCGCGGAGCGTGCCATCGGGATAGGCGTCGAAGCTGTACGGCGCCACGACGCCGCGCGGTGCGACATCGTCGGCCGGATGGTCGTCGGGCAGGCCCGCGAGCGCCGCGTGGTCCACCCGCGCCGTCCAGGTCACGTCCGAAGCGATGCACGGACCGGCGGGCGCCTCGAGGTAGGGCGCGGACCAGCCGCCGAAGGTGACCTCGTAGCGCACCCACAGGCGCCTGCGCGGGGCGAGCGTGATGGGAAAGGCGCCCGGCGGCGGCACGTCGAGCACGACGTCCAGCGAGGGCACCCAACCGCCGGTGCTGCTCGAGCTGTGCTCGAGCGTGACGAGGTTCGCGAGCTGCAGCGCGTCCTCGATGACCTCGGCGTGCTGGCCGCGGTTCTGGATCTGCACCTTCACCTGGAAGACCACGTCCTTGCCCTTGGTGGAGTTCGAGGCCGGCGCCTTCAGCTTCGTGACCGCCAGGTCGTGCGCGCCCTCGCTGCCGGGCTCGCCCGAGCCCATGAGCGCGAGCGGCACCGCCGGGCCGTCGCCATCGGGATCGTCGGGCGTCTGCATGCCCGAGATGCGCTTCATGGTGCCCGTGAAGGCGAGGCCCGACTGGATGAACAGCGCATCGACGACGCCGTCGCCCGTGACGTCGGCGTGCGCGCCGTCGACGAGCTGGCCCGCCACGTCGAGGGTCACCGTCCCGAGCGTGGTGCAGTCGTTCGGATCGGGCACGGGCGCGACCTGCACCAGGGAGAACTGCTCGAGGGCCTTGCTGCCGGTGATGGGCTCGTCGAGCAGCCCGCAGGCTCCGAACTTCTCCTGCGACAGGCCGACGAGCACGTTGCCCTGCTGGGCCAGGTGAAGGACCACCTTGCCCTTGAACTTGGCCGGCAGGAACTCGGTGTCCTCGAACGTGCCCTTCAGCTTGATCCGCCAGGCACCGGAGAGGTCGGCCGAGGCGAGGTCCTGCCCTCGTGCCGCAGCGGCGAGGAACAGGAGCGCGGGGAGGGCGACGGCGAGTGGCCGTGTGCGCAGCATGGGCGGGTTTCCTCGGGCGCGGCCGGTTGACGGGCCGGGCGTTTCGCAGTCTAGCCGGCGCCGGCCGGGTCGGCCGGCCTGGCCGCGCTAGCCCGAGCGTGAGCCGAACGTAACGGGAGTACGGTGCCCGCTCGTTGAATCCGCGCCGCGCCGGCGCAGGATGGTCGGCGTGGAGACGCCGCTGGCCATGCTCGTCGGCTTCGTGAGCCTGCTGCTGCTGCCTTCGCTCGGGCTCGCGGGCCTGTTCAAGCAGCGCCTCACGCCCGTGCTCTCGGTCGTGGTGTTCGTGTGGCTGCTGGGCGGCGTGTGGGCGCTCTCGGCCAACTGGCACGCGGGCCTGTCGGAGGACCGCTTCCTGCGCCTGTGGCTGGTGGGCCTGACGGTGGGAGCTGGCCTGCTCTTCGTGGCGCGGCTGCGCGAGCGGCGCAAGACCTGGCGCTGGGTGCGGTTCGCGATGGCGGCCATGACCATCGCGGTCTTCGTGAAGGCGCTGCTGGCCTACCTGCACACCTTCGCGTAGCGGGCGGGGCTCAGGCCGGGATGGCCCCGCGGCCGATAGGGAGGTGTTGGCGCCGAGGCGTCGGCCGCCGCAAGACCCTTCGCTGGTGGGAGTTGGCCCAGATGAACAAGACCGTCCTGACCGTGCTGTGGTGCTCCACGCTGCTCGTGGCCGGCGTCATCGGCTGGCGTGTCACCGGGACGACCCCGCCGACGCCCTCCGTCACGGGCACGGCGCCGTCCGCCGGTGCGGCCCGCACCGGCGGCCCGTCGCTGCTGGACCTCTCGCCCATCCGGCCGCTGCCCGAGGGCGTGCCGGTGGACGGGCGCAAGGTGGCGCTCGGCGACCGGCTGTTCCACGAGCCGCGGCTGTCGAAGGACGGCACGATCTCGTGCGCGAGCTGCCACGACCTCACGCAGGGCGGCGACGACGGGCAGGTCGTGTCCCGCGGCGTGGGCGGTGCGCTGGGCTCGGTCAACGCCCCGACGGTGCTCAACTCGGGCTTCAACTTCCGCCAGTTCTGGGACGGCCGCGCGGCCACGCTCGAGGAGCAGGTGGACGGCCCGCTGCTGCACCCGGCCGAGATGGCCAGCTCGTGGGACGACGTGCTCGCGACGCTCCGCAACGACAAGGCCTACGCCAAGTCCTTCGGTGACGTGTACGCCGACGGCGTCACGCCCGCCAACGTGCGCGACGCCATCGCCACCTTCGAGCGCTCGCTCGTCACGCCCAACTCGCGCTTCGACCGCTGGCTTCGCGGCGAGGCCGATGCGCTGACCGCCGAGGAGCAGGAGGGCTTCCGCCTGTTCGTGGACGTGGGCTGCGTGACCTGCCACCAGGGCGTCAATGTGGGCGGCAACCTGTTCGAGGTGCTGGGCCGCAGCAACGACTACTTCAAGGACAAGGGCAGCAGCAAGCCGGCGGACCTCGGGCGCTTCAACGTCACCGGCAACGAGGCCGACAAGCACAAGTTCAAGGTGCCGGCGCTGCGCAACGTGGAGCTCACGGCGCCGTACCTGCACGATGGGTCCGCGGCCACGCTGCAGGAGGCGGTGCAGGTCATGGCCAGCTACCAGATCGGCCGCGAGCTGCAGCCGCACGAGGTGGACCGATTGGTGGCCTTCCTGCGCACCCTGACGGGCGAGAACGCCATCCATCCGTGACGGGCCCGCGCGCAGCCGCCGCGCTCATCGTCACGGCGCTGGTCACGGTCTGCCTCGTGGCCGCAGCCGGCATTTCCGTGCGTGGCACGGATGGCTCTCCCGTGGTCGACGAGGTGGACCACCGCATCGCCAACCTCAAGCAGCTCGAGGTCACGCTGGACCAGGGCCTGATGCAGCTGCGCTACGGCCGCATCGCCAACTACGACGGCCTGAACCAGCTCACGGCCGCCATCGACAGCGAGCTCTCGGCGCTGCGCGCGGCGACGGCCGGGATGAAGGACGAGGACGAGTTCGGCGGGCTGCTGGCCAGCTACGAGGCAACGTTCGTGCTGAAGCGCCGCGCGCTGGAGGACTTCAGCCCGGAGAACGCGACGCTCGTCAACTCGCTGCGCCTGCTGCCGCGCGCCGCGGCCGACGTGACCGGCGACGCCTCGGTGCCCGGCTCGCTGCGCGAGGACGCCGACCGGCTGGTCAGCCGCGTGCTCCTCTACAACCTGACCTCGGACGCCTCCCTGGCGAGCGAGGCGCGCGAGAGCCTCGGCCACATCGACCAGGCATCGGGCTCGCCGGTGGAGCGCAGCGAGGCCATCCGCAACCTCATGGCGCACGCGGGCCTCATCCTGGCGCAGAAGCCGCGCGTGGACCGCCTGATGGACGACATCCTGGGCCTGCCGTCGCTGGCGCGCCTGGCCGACGTCTCGGCGGCGCGCGACGCGCGGCTGGCGGACGAGTACCAGGTGGCGCGCGCCCAGCGCTGGCTCATGGCCGGCGGCTGCATCGCGCTCGTGGCGGCGCTGACCGCCGTGCTGTGGCGCCTCGCCGCGGCGCGCGAGGCGGCGCGGCGCTCGGCCGAGCTGGAAGCCGCGCGCAACGCCGCCGTGCAGGCCAGCCGCGCCAAGAGCGAGTTCCTGGCCAACATGAGCCACGAGATCCGCACGCCGCTCAATGGCGTGCTCGGCATGGGCGAGGTGCTGCTGGGCACGCGCCTGGATCCCGAGCAGCGCGAGTGCGCCGCCACCATCGTCAGCTCGGGCGAGGCGCTGCTCACCGTCATCAACGACGTCCTCGACTACAGCAAGATCGAGGCCGGCTCCATGACGCTCGACCCGCAGCCCTGCGACTTGCGCGACGTGGTCGAGCAGGTGCTGGACGTGATGGCCGGCAAGGCGCTGCAGAACGAGGTGGACCTGGCGTGCGTGATCGCCGCGGACCTGCCCGCGCGCGTGCAGGCCGACGCCGGCCGCCTGCGCCAGGTGCTCACCAACCTGGCCGGCAACGCGCTCAAGTTCACCGAGCGCGGCCATGTGGTGCTGCGGCTGGACGGCCAGGGCTTCCGCGACGGCGCCGCGCTCGTGCGGTTCCGCGTCACGGACACGGGCATCGGCATCCCGGCCGACAAGCTGGCGCACATCTTCGAGAAGTTCACGCAGGCGGACGCCTCGACCACGCGCCGCTTCGGCGGCACGGGCCTCGGGCTCTCCATCTCGCGCCAGCTCGTCGAGCTCATGGGCGGGCGCATCGAGGTGGAGAGCCACGTGGGCACGGGCTCGACCTTCTCCTTCACGCTCGCGCTGCCGCCGCTGCCCGCGGCCGAGGGCCGCACCATCGCGCAGCATCCCCTGGCCGGCGCGCGCGCGCTGCTGGCCGTCGACTCGCCGGTGGTGGCCGAGTCGCTGACCGAGGCGCTGGCGGGCAGCGGGCTCGTCGTGAGGCGCGCCTGCACCGCGGCGGAGGCGCGCGAGGCGGCCTCCGGCGGGGGCTTCGCCGCCGTGGTGGTGGACGAGCGCCTGCCCGACGCCGCCGGACGCGAGCTGCTGGCCTCGCTGGCGGCGACCGACCCCGCGACGCGGCTCCTGCTGCTCGCGCCGCCGGGGCGCGGCCTGCCCGCCGGCGACGCCTTGCGCAGCCGCGTGCGCGTGGTGCCCAAGCCCGTGCGCCCCTGGCGCCTCCTGCGCTCGCTCGCCGACGCCGCCGCGCCCGCGCGTGAGCTCGAGCCGCGCGCCGCGCCGCTTACCGGCCGGCGCGTGCTGCTGGTGGAGGACAACCCCGTGAACCAGCAGGTGGCCCGGCGCATGCTCGAGTCGTGGGGCTGCACGGTCACGCTGGCCTCCGACGGCGAGCAGGCGCTGGCGGCCGCGGCCGCGGTGGCCTTCGACCTGATCCTGATGGACTGCCAGATGCCCGTCATGGACGGCTACGAGGCCACGCGCCGCCTGCGGCAGCGGCCCGGCTCCGAGTCGCTGCGGATCGTGGCCATGACGGCCGAAGCGGTCTCGGGTGACCGCGAAGCCTGCCTCGCCGCCGGCATGGACGACTACATCTCCAAGCCGGTGCGGCAGGAGTCGCTGCGCGCCGTGGTGGAGAAGTGGGTGGAGCGCGGGACGATCGCGTTGGGCTGAGCCGCGGGCCGGCTACCGCCGGCGAGCCGGGCTCAGCGCGCGTCCGCAGCAGGCGCCGCCAACCAGCCGCTGCCGGCCAGCCAGACCGCGACCGCGTGGCCCACGGCTTCGTTGCCGGCGGGCGTGAAGTGCAGCGCGTCGCGGAACCACGCGGTCCATTGCGTGTCGGCGGCGTCGCGGTCGGCCGGCAGCGTGTCGGGCAGCCGGGCGGCGAGATCGATCAGAGGCGCGCCCGCGGCCTGCGCGCCCTGCTCCACGGCGGCCAGCACGGCCGCGTGCAGCGCCCGCGCGTCCGCGGCCAGCGTCGCGACGTCGGCGTCGGGCTCGCCGCGGGCAGCCAGCAGCTCCTCCCAGGCCGCGCGCAGCGCGGGGCCCTGCGGCAGCTCGCGCTGCGCGAGCGCCGGGAAGCGGATGAAGGCCAGACGCGCGCCATGGTCCTCGCACGCGGTCGCCAGCTCAGGGGCCAGCTCCGGGAAGGCCTCCGCGGCGAGCTGCGCGAACTCGCGGCGCAGGCGGCCCTGGCCCTCCGCGGGCTCCTCGCTCCAGTCCCGCAGGCGGCGAGCGAGCGCCGAGCGCGCGAGCAGGCCGCCCTCGTGCTCGCGGGCAAGGGCCGCGCGGAAGCGCGCGACCTGGGGGTTGGCCTCCAGGCGCGGCGCGTTCCAGCCGGCGAAGACGAGCACCACGTCGGGCTGCAGCCGACGCAGGAGCCCGTCCTGCAGCGCGCGCAGGATCTGCTCCAGGCCCCAGCCGGAGACGCCGCCGTTGAGCACCTCGACGGACGCGCCCGCGGCGCGCAGGTGCTGCTCGAGGGCGTACGGCCAGGTCTGGTCGTCGCCGACCTTGTGTCCCCACGTCGTGGACTCGCCCATGCACAGGATACGCAGCACGCCGGGCTGGCGGGGGGCGAGCTCGGCGCCGCGCAGGCCGGCGGCATTGATGGTCTCGGGGTGGTCCGCGCCGCCGCCGCGCCAGCCGGGGACGAGCTCGAAGCCGGTGGAGGGTGAGAGGCGGTACTTCGAGGGTGACTCGGTGAGGGCGCACAGTCCCTCGGCCGCGAGCAGCGCGAGAAGGGCGAAGGCCAGGGCCTTGAGCAGCCGGCGGGTGCGCATGGGGAGGATGCTAGCGGGAGCGTCCGCCGTGCTTCCACCCGCCAACGACGGGCAAGCTCACGATCGGCAGCGTCGAGTCACCGGGTGCCCGTCACGTCACCGGGTACGCCGCCACGACGCCGGTGCCCGGCACGACGACGCGCAAGCCGACGATGGTGGCGGACTGGCCCGCCAGCGGCGTGTCCCAGACGGGCGTGCCGTCCTTGGCGTCGAGGGCTACCGGGCCGCCGCTGGTGGCGATGATGCAGCGCGAGCCGTTGAGCCCGACGGGCCGCCGGCCCACGTCCTGCGCCTCGATCACCAGCTCGTCCCACTGGACCACGCCCGTCTTGGTCGAGAAGGCCCGGGCCATGACGTCGGAGAAGTCGAGCCGCGAGACAGCCGCGGTCGCGGCGTGCGACCCCGTCCCCGGGTGCGAGGCGCGACATGCTACGAGTGGTGCCTCCGGGGCCGTACCGCAGCCCTACGGCAGGAACCCCGCCGCCTTCTTCAGCTTCTGCGGCAGGTACTCGTCGATCACGTAGTTGAGGCCCCACTTGGCCAGCGCCTGCTGCTCGGCGCGCACGCCCATCTGGATCAGCATCTCCATCGCCTTCTGCCAGGGCTTGGAGTGCTGGAAGAAGGGGTCGTTCTTGAGCGCATCCTTCGCGCGCTTGACGTCGATGTCGAGCAGCGGGTGCGTCGGCAGCTCGTAGTCCAGGATGTCCTGCGGCGTCACGCCCAGGTACGTGGCGTGCGGCACGCAGAAGAAGCGGTTCAGGTGCGCGGTGTTGCCGCTGCCCACCTTGAGCGTGCGGTAGATGTTGCTGATGCCGTAGGGGTCGCAGTCGACGAAGGCGTAGACGGGGATCTTCTTGCCCTCGGCGAGCCGCCGGATGAAGCGGCGCGTGGCGCGCGTGGGCACGCCGCTCATGGACACCAGGATGCAGTTGCTCGTGTCCCAGAAGCCGTGCGCCTGCAGGCGCTGGAACATGCCGCCGGTCTCGATGGCCAGCACGAACTTCGCGTCGGTCTCGAACTCGAGGTGCTCGACGGAGTGGGGGATGCTGTACGCGCCGGTGCCGAACTTCGTGCAGTCGATGCTCAGCGGCTTGCCCGACGCCGGGTCGCGGTCGATGACCGTGAGCCGGCCCGCGACGGCGCCGCCGTGCTCCTCCGGATAGAACCGCAGTTGCTCGCGGCTCACTCCCTGGATCGCGAACATGGCCTCGATGTCGTCCATGACCATGTCCGACTCGGGCTGCTCGTTGAACTTGGCCTCGCCCCAGTTCTTGGAGACGTAGTAGGCCTCCCGTTTCGTGGCGAAGGTGTCGCCCTCGATCATCTCCTTGGAGAGGGCCATCATGCGCAGCGTCTGCGCGAAGCTCTTGACGGTGTTCACCGTCAGCGTGCGCACCTTCTTCTGGCGGCCGATCTCGAGCCAGCCCACTTTCGGGTCGAACTTCACGTTGCCCAGCGAGCGCACGGGCGAAGACAGCTCGGGCTTGCCGTCCTTGAGCGAGGCCTCGTACACGTCCTGCGCCTGGCCGCCGAGACACTTCAGGGTATGCTTGTCCGTCGCGTCGGTGACGGTCTTGCGGGGCAGCTTGGCGGGCGTGGGGGAACCGGACCTGGCCATGGTGCCATCTCGACGAGGCGTGGTGCCGAGTCTGCGAGGCTGACCACGGGCTTGCAAGCACAAGTCGCGCCGTCCACCGATGCGTGCACTCTTCGATATGCTGACGTGGAGTCCGATCCGAGGAGGAGGCGAGCGGGGCCAGCGGCGTGAACGGCAACCAGTCGAACAACAACGCGCCGTTCGCGGGCGCGGCTTACGTCTTCGTGCGCGACGGCGCGAGTTGGAGCCAGCAGGCCTATGTCAAGGCGTCGAACCCGGGCTTCCACGACCTCTTCGGCAAGACTCTGGCGGCCTCGGGCGATCTGCTCGTCGCGGGCGCGGCCGGGGAGCAGAGCCAGTCAACCGGTGTCGGCGGCGACCAGTCTGACGACTCCGCCGAGTTGGCCGGCGCGGCGTACGTCTTCCGACGCGACAGCGGCCACTGGAGCCAGATCTCCTACGTCAAGTCATCCTATGTCCTCGCATTCCAGCGCTTCGGCGAGGCGCTGGCTGTCTGCGGCCCGATCCTCGCCGTCGCCGCACCCACGGAGGCCGGCACGGGCACGGGCGTGAATGGCGACCAGTCGGTGCAACTCGCCGACAGCGCCGGCGCGGCCTATGCCTTCGACCTCGAGCCGGGGCCGTGGACCGACCTCACGTTCGGTCTCGCCGGGAGTGACGGCACGCCGTCCCTGGCGGGCAGCGGACCGCTCACGGCCGCCTCATCCGGCTCGCTGCAGCTCGGCGCGGCCCACCCTTCGGCCCTCGTCCTGCTCGCTGTCGGCCTCCAGAATCTCACTCAGTCCTTCAAGCAGGGGACCTTCGTGCCGCTGCCGATCCTGCTCGTGCCGCTGTTCGCCGACGGCGCCGGCTTGCAGTCGTTGCCCTTCACGTGGCCGTCCGGCATCCCGGCCGGCACGGCCTTCTACCTGCAGTGCTGGATCGCGGACCCTGGCGCAGCCGCCGGTTGGTCGGCGAGCAACGCGCTGGAGGGCGTTGCGCACTGACGTCTTCCGGGGCCGCGGCCCTCAGGCCTGGGGCTCGCGCGCGAGGCGCGCGAGGTCGGTCACCACGGCCAGCAACTCGGCGGCGTCCACGGGCTTGGGGACGTGGGCGTGGAATCCGGCCTGCAGCGCCCGGGCGCGATCGGCGGGCCGCGCGAAGGCGGTGACGGCCACGGCCGGCAGCGTCCGGCCGCGCTGCGCGTCCAGCTGCCGCACGCGCCGCATGAACTCCAGGCCGTCCAGGTCGGGCAGGCCGATGTCGCTGACGAGCACGTGCGGGTCGAAGTCCGGAAGCCGCCTCAGGGCCTCGGTCGCGGAGGCGCTGGCCAGCACCTTGGCGTTCTGCTCCTGCAGCAGGCGCACGAGCAGCTCGCGCGCGTCGGTCTCGTCCTCGACCACCAGCACGCGCACGTCCGTGAGGCCGCGTCCGGACGGCAGGCCGAACGACGCGCCCTGGCCCTCGTCGCCCGCACGCCGCCGGGACAGGCCGGCGTGAACCAGCGGCAGCTCCACGACGAAGGTCGCGCCCTGCCCCGGCGGGCGCTCGAGTGCCCGCACCGTGCCGCCGTGCAGCTCGACCAGGTGTCGCACGATCGAAAGGCCGAGCCCGAGGCCGCCGTGGCGGCGCGAGGCCGAGGGATCGGCCTGGCGGAAGCGCCCGAACAGCGCCGGCAGGAACTCCGGCGGGATGCCGGGTCCCGTGTCGGCCACGGTCAGCTCCGCGAAGCCGTCCTCCTGGCGCAGGACGACCCGCACGTGGCCGCCGGCCGGCGTGAACTTGACCGCATTCGACAGCAGATTCCAGGCGATCTGCTTGAGGCGTGTGGGGTCGCCTGACACCTCGCCCACGTGGGCGTGGATCTGCTGGTCGATCATGATGGACTTGGCGGCCGCGGCGGGACGCACGGTGTCCACCGCCTCGCGCAGCACCTGCGCCAGGTCCACGACCTGCACGTCCAGCTTCAGCTTGCCGGCCATCAGGCCGCTGATGTCCAGGAGGTCGGCCACGAGCTGCGACTGGACGCGGGCGTTGCGGTCGATGACCTCGATCCCGTGTGCCAGGTGCTCGGACTCGAGGCCCGGCCGCGCCAGCAGCGTGGTCCAGCCCAGGATGGCGTTGAGCGGCGTGCGCAGCTCGTGCGACAGCGTGGCGACGAACTCGTCCTTGAGGCGGTTGGCGCGCTCGGCTTCGGTGCGCGCCGCGCGCTCCCGCTCGAGCAGGCTCTCGCGCTCGGCCTCGACGCCGCGGCGCTCGGTCACGTCGCGAAAGACCAGCACCACGCCCTGGATGCGGCCGGCCCGGTCGCGGATGGGCGCGCCGGAATCGTCGATGAGGTGCTCGTCACCCCTGGCCGAGACGAGCAGCGTGTGGTTCGCCAGGCCCACGATGTGGCCGCTCGAGAGCACGCGCGTGACCGGGCTCTCGACGGGCTCGCGCGTGGTCTCGTTCACGATGCGGAAGACCTCGCTGCAGGGGCGGCCGCGCGCCTGCGCCAGGGTCACGCCGGTGAGCCGCTCGGCGACGGCGTTCATGAAGACGACCTCGCCGCCCGAGTTCGTGGCGATCACGGCGTCGCCGATGCTCTCCAGCGTCACGCGGAACCACTCGCGCTGGACGGCCAGCTCCTCGGCGGCGCGCTTGCGCTGCGTGACGTCGCGCGCGATCTTCGAGGCGCCGATGATGCGGCCCGCGTGGTCGCGCACGGGCGAGATGGTGAGCGAGACGTCGAGCAGGCGGCCGTCCTTGGCGATGCGCACCGTCTCGAAGTGCTCCACGCGTTCGCCGCACCGGATGCGCTCGAGGATCTCCACCTCCTCGGCCTGGCGGTTGGCGGGGATGAGGCGCGTGATCGAGGTGCCGATGATCTCAGCCGGCGTGTAGCCGAAGATCCGCTCGGCACCGGCGTTCCACGACTGCACGGTGCCGTCCAGCGACTTGCTGACGATGGCGTCCTCGGACGAGTCGATGATGGCGGCGAGCCAGGCGCGCGACGGCTCGGCGAACCGGCGCTCGGTGACGTCGAAGGTCATGCCCGACACGTGCGCGGGGCCGCCCGGCGTGCCGCGCGTCACGGCTCCGGTGGCCACGAGACGGCGCGCGCCCTCCCGCGGGTGCCGCGCCATGAACTCGATGTCGAAGGGGCCCGGCCGCGACACCGCTTCCTGCAGCGCCTGCCCGATGCGCCGCGACTCGTCGGGCTCGATCTGCGTCCCGGGTTCCAGGCCCAGCAGCGGGGCGAGGTCCTGCGGGGCCGCGCCCTGCTCCCAGTCCCAGCGCACGACGTGCACGGCGCCCTGCGCGCTGCGTGCGGCCTCCACGGCCTCGTCCGCGCGCCGCCGGAGGGCGGCCGCCCCGCGGGCGACGAGCACCAGCGCGACGCAGACGAGCAGGAACAGCACGAGCGCGGCGGCGTAGCCCGCCTCGGCCTCGAGCAGCGAGCCCGCGTGCGGCACCACGAGGAACCACGCCAGGACTGCCGAGGCGACGATCGCGGTGATGGTCGGGCCCACGCCGCAGAACCACGCCACGAGCACCACCGGCAGGTAGTACTGCGCATAGGGCGCGCGGCCGTGGAGCAGTCGCTCGGCCGGCACGCGCAACAGCGTGACCGCGAGCACGCTGCCGATGGCGACGGCCTGGCGCGTCCATGCGCCGCGGGCGCAGTTCGACTCGATCAGAGCAATCAGTTTCTTCACGGCCATGGGGCGGGGATGCCGCTCGCATCGGATTTCCTGCAGTTGCGCATTCCAGCGCAAGATAACCGCTGTTTCCACGCCTCGCGTGCGTGCCACCGCGTCGATTCCAGCGCCTCGGTGCACGCAGCGCGCGTGCGGACAGGAGCGTGACACCGGCGAAAGCGCGCGACCTGTCGCGGGGCGAGGGGCGAATTCGAAAACCGCTTCGGGGCGCTGTCGAGCGCGCCGAGTCGTTCCTCAGAGCTTGCCCTCGGCCCGCTGCTTCGCCATGACGCTGTGGTGCCGGCCGTACGCGAAGTAGATCAGGAGGCCGATCGCCAGCCAGCCCACCAGCCGGTACCAGTTGGCCTGCGGCAGCGACATCATGAGGATGATGCAGCAGATGACGCCGAGGATGGGGACGAGCGGCACCATCGGGCAGCGGAAGGGTCGCTCGGCCTCGGGGTTCGTGCGGCGCATGATGAGCACGGCGATGCACACGATGGTGAAGGCGAACAGCGTGCCGATGTTGGTCATCTGCAGCAGCGCGTCGATGGGCAGGAGCCCCGCGCCGATGGACACGACCGAGCCGATGAGGATGGTGCTCTTCCACGGCGTGCGGAACTTCGGGTGCACGTCCGCGAAGAACTTCGTGGGCAGCAGGCCGTCACGCGACATGGCCAGGAAGACGCGCGGCGCGGAGAGCATCATGACCAGCAGGACCGATGTGATGCCGGCCACGCCTGCGGTGGCGATGATGACCTCGGCCCAGCCGAGGCCCACGGTCTTGAAGGCGGAGGAGACCCCCGCGCCGGTGTCGATCTGGTCGTACTTGACCATGCCGGTGAGCACGGCCACCACCGCGATGTAGAGCACGGTGCAGATGAGCAGCGAGGCCACGATGCCGATGGGCACGTCGCGCCGCGGGTTTTTCGCCTCCTCCGCGTGGGTGCTGACCGAGTCGAAGCCGATGTAGGCGAAGAAGATGATCGCGGCGCCGGCCAGCATGCCCACGGGTTTGCCCCCGATGACCTGGCCCCACACGTGGTTCGGGTCGCCGAAGAGGCTGAAGCCGCCCCAGCCGTACGGCGCCATGGGGTGCCAGTTGTCGGGGTTCACGTACTTGATGCCCACGCCGATCACGAACAGCACCGCGGCCAGCTTGATGCCGACCATGGTGGCGTTGAAGCTGGCCGACTCCTGGATGCCCTTCACGAGGATGATCGTGACGATGCACACGATGATCACGGCCGGCAGGTTCACGATGCAGCCCGTGGCCTCGTACGAGCTGGTGGCCGTGTCGTAGATGATGGGCGCCTTGCTCAGGGCGACCGGCAGCCAGCCCTCGGGCAGCAGCGTCTGGAAGTAGCTGGACCAGCCGTTGGCCACCGTGGCGGAGCCCACCGCGTACTCGAGCACCAGGTCCCAGCCGATGATCCACGCGAACAGCTCGCCCATGGTGGCGTAGGCGTAGGTGAAGGCCGAGCCGGCCACGGGCACCATGGAGGCGAACTCGGCGTAGCAGAGGGCCGCGAAGACGCAGGTGATGCCCGCCGCCACGTAGCTGATCATGAGCGCCGGGCCGGCGGTCATGTGCGCCGCCTCGCCCGTGGCCACGAAGATGCCGGCCCCGATGATCGCACCCACGCCCAGCGCCGTGAGCTGCACCGGCCCGAGGATGCGCCTCAGCCGGTTGTCGCTCTCCATCTCCTCGAGCAGCAGCTTGAGGGGCTTCCTGGCGAAGAGGGGGTTGCCCATGGACGGAACTCCGGGATGGAAGGGCGGCTCAGCTCTCCGGGGCAGTGGCCGGGACGGCCCGGCCGCTCCACGCGAGGAACACCGGCACACCGAGCAGCACGATGATCAGGCCCGGCCACGTGGTGTCGGTCTTGTAGGCCAGCAGCACCAGCATGATGGCCGTGGCGCCGAGGCAGTAGAGCACCGGCAGCAGCAGCTTGACGGGCTGGCTCCCCGCCGCCGGCGCGCGTCCCTCGCGCAGCCGCACCTTGAACAGGCCGGCCACGGTGAGCACGTAGAAGATGAGTGTCGCGAAGATCACGTAGTCCAGCAGGTTGCTGTACAGGTTGCCGTACACCGGCTGGCCGTCGGCGCCCGTGGACACCGTGCGCGGCAGCACGAGCACGCAGGCCCACACGCACTGCAGCCACAGGGCCACGCCCGGCACGCGCGCCTTGTTCAGCGTGCCCACGGGGCGGAAGAACACCCCGTCGCGCGCCATGGCGTAGTACACGCGCGCCCCGGACAGCAGCAGGCCGTTGTTGCAGCCGAAGGTGGAGATGACGATGGCCACGGCCATGATCGTGGCGCCCGCCGGCCCCCAGATCTGCTGCAGCACGGCCGTGGCCACGCGCGCATCCGGGGCGTTGCGGATGTCGTCCAGCGGCAGCGCCACGAGGTAGGCCAGGTTGGCGAGGCAGTACAGCGCCGTCACCATGACCGTGCCCCAGATGAGCGCCAGCCGCACCGTGCGCCGCGGGTCCTTGGTCTCGCCGGCCGTGAACGTGACGCTGTTCCACGCATCGGCCGAGAACAGCGAGCCCACCTGCGCCACGCACAGCGCCACCAGCAGCCCCAGCAAGCCCATCGAGGCCGTCAGCGAGGGCAGCCACGACAGGCCGGGCTCCAGCGGTACGGGGTTCCGCGGCGTCCACGCGTCGCGGAAGTTGGCCGACACCGCCTCGGCGTTCCAGCCCAGCGTCAGGCCCACGACGATGAGCAGCACGAGCGCCAGCGTCTTGGCCGACGTGAACGTGCTCTGGATCAGCTTCCCCAGCTTCAGCCCGCGCGAGTTGAGCCAGGTGAGGAAGACGATGCTCAGGATGGCCACCAGCTGCTGCGTGCTGAGGCTGATGGCGTAGCTGTCCGAGAGGCGGATGGGCGCGACGACCCACGACTGCGGGTCGATCCACGGCACCATGACGCCCAGGTAGCGCGCGAAGCCCACCGCCACGGCCGCCGCCGAGCCGGTGTTGATGACCATGAAGTACGTCCAGCCGTACAGGAAGCCGAACAGCGGCCCCCAGAGCTCGCGCAGGTAGGCATACTGGCCGCCGGTGTGCGGGATGCGCTGCGCGAGCTGGCCGAAGGACAGCGCCGCGAACACCGTGAGCAGGCCGGTGATGACCCAGGTGGCGAGCAGCCAGCCGGCCGAGTCCACCTGCGCCGCGATGTCGGCGGCGACGATGAAGATGCCCGAGCCGATCATCGAGCCGGCCACGAGCATCGTGCCGTCCCAGAGGCCGAGCTCGCGGGAGAGGGTGGGGGCGGACGTCGACGCCGCGGGGGCGGGGGCTGGCTGCGCCATGGGGTGCGGTCGTCAGCTCCGAGGGGGCGCGGTGAGGCCCGGCGACGGGACAGGCCGTCCTGGAATGCTCCGGATGCTACCGGGGTGAGAGCGGGCGAACAACGGCGGCGACGCCCCTCACCCCAGCTTCCTGCTCTTCTCCAGCGTGTCCCGCAGCTTCACGATGACCTTCTCCTTCTCCGGATCCTTCAGCCCCAGCATCTCCTGCAGCGCCTCGCCGATGTGCGGGATGTACTTGTCGATGTACGAGCGCTTCTTCAGCTCGTCCTCGATCCGCGCGCGCCGCCGCAGGTGGATCTGCATCTGCCGCCCGCACTCCTGCAGGGCCAGCTTGATCTCCTTGAGGATCTCCGGGTAGCTGGCGACGGCCTCCTTGCTCTCGCTCGTGAAGGGCACCCAGGCGCTCGCGATGTGCACCATGAAGATCACGGGCCCGATGGGCATGGAGTCCTTCGGCTGCGACAGCCCGTAGGCGCGCCAGTCCACGTCGAGCACCGCCTTGGTGATCGCGCAGCCGCCGCCCTGCCACAGGAGTGGCACGCGGTTGGCGAAGCGCAGCAGGCGCGCGGGCTCCTCGGCCGGCAGCGAGCCGCCCAGCGCGCAGCCAACCTCGATCTGGAACGGGTTGCCGCGGTACACGGCCGGGTTGCGCGTGCGCGAGACGAAGAAGTCGGCCTCGCCGATCTCCTTCTGCAGGCCCTTGCGGATCAGGTCCTCGCCGATGGGCGAGACACAGTCCGTGGGCGGCGCCATGAGCTTCGTCTCGTTGATCGCCTTGTAGAGCGCCTCGGCCGCCTCGTGCCCCAGCGACTTCACGCGCGAGGCGGGGTCGAGCCTGGCCTTCTCGCAGATCTCGCGCGCCACGCGGGTGGAGACGCGCGAGAAGTCGGCGTGCAGGAAGGCCCCGAGCCGCGTGGAGTCGGTGTCCTTCATCATCTTCATGAGGAAGCCCAGCTCGACGCCGTGCGGGTGCGGCTGGATCTCCTTGGCCGGCACGGGCAGCTGCTTCGTCGCGCGCTCGTAGACCGTGGGCGGCTGGTTCTTCTCCAGGTCCGGCGGCCAGTAGGTGAGCTGCACGTGCGGGTTGGCGATGGCCACCTGCGCCAGGTACTCGTCCACCGAGCCCTTGCCGCGTCGGAACTCGGCCTCCAGCTCGATGGTCACCTCGGTGCCGTGCTCGCGGTCCCAGTCGAAGATCCTGGGCGGCCGCGGCTTCACCGGCATGTTCTTGGCCGTGTCGATGCGCAGCGCGACGTCCATCGCGTCGTGCCCCTTGCCGATCTTGCTCCGGATGATGGTGGGCGCGCCGGTGGTCATCTGGCCGTACATGCCCGCGGCCGAGATGCCGATGCCCTGCTGTCCGCGGCTCTGCCGCAGGCGGTGGAACTTGCTGCCGTAGAGCAGGCGCGCGAAGACGTTGTCGATCTGCTCGGCCACGATGCCCGGCCCGTTGTCGCCCACGATGACCCGGAAACGGTCGGCCTCCTTGAGCGACTCGATGCGCACCGTGACCTCGGGCAGGATGTCGACCTCCTCGCAGGCGTCGAGGGCGTTGTCCACGGCCTCCTTCACCGTGGTCAGCAGCGCCTTGCGCTTGCTGTCGAAGCCGAGGAGGTGCCGGTTCTTGGCGAAGAACTCGGAGACCGAGATCTCGCGCTGCTTCTCGGCCAGCTCGTGGGCCTTGGTCTTGCCGCGCACGGCGCACTGCCGGGGGGCGGCGGGCTGCTCGTCCGCCTCGCCCCGGTCGTCTTCCGCCTCGTCGTGGCCGTCGTCGGCCGCGGCCCGCGAGGGCTTGCCACGTCGTGCCGGCTTGCCGGGCTCCTTCGCCTTGCGACTCCGCGTGGCCTTGCGGGCGGGCCCGGCCGTCGGGTCGACGACCTCTTCCCGCTTCTGGTCGCGGATCAGCACCTTGCGCGGACCCGGGTCGTCCGTGTCCGCGAAGAGCGAGGCCTGCCGCCCGTCGTCCGCTTGCGTGTCATCCAAGGTGTCAGCCCCTCCGCTGGAGCGCAGCGGGCGAGGTTAGGGCGGCGACGGGGCGCGTTCAAGCGCGGGCGGGACGGACCGGCGTGATCGGGTGGGCTGTCGATTCCTGGCGGGAGGCCGGATCCGAGCCGCTCAGCGTGCGCCTTCCGCGAGCGCCGGGAGTCGAGCGCGCTCCACAAGGCGTCCGCGGCCGCCGCCCATCGGCATCTGGCGGTCCTGCACGACGAGCGGCGCGGCGCTGCGCGGCACGACGAAGAAGCCGAAGGGCGTCACGTCCTCCGCGCCGCCGCGCTCGTCGGGGCCCATGGTCTGGTAGGAGTGCCAGGAGAGGCGGAGCACGTCGTCGCCCTCCGCCGTGGGCGTCTTCACGTCGGCCGCCGGGTCTTCGAGCGGGCCGCTGACGGCCGACGCGCCCGCCGTGTTCTGTGTCGCGCCCGCGAACACCGCGATCACCATGCAGTGCTCGAAGTCCACGACCGGCAGGCCCGCCTTGTTGTAGTAGGCGTCGTACTTCGGCTTCGGCGGCGCGCCGACGTGCTCGAGCCAGGTCGTGGCCCACTCGTCGGCGGACGTGATGCGCAGGCAGCGCGCCTCGGTCACATGGCTGTCCGCGCCCGTCAGGGTGACGAAGGGCGCGAGCGTCGCCCCGGGGGCGGGCCCCGACGAGGCGCACAGAGCCGCGAGCAGCAGCGCGCCCGTACCGAGAGCCATGGTCCGGCTTCGCATCGTTCCACGCATGACGGGCACCTCCTCAGGCGAGCGGCGCGGGCAGCAGCGGCGAGTCCACCAGCCCCCAGCGGTGCGCGAGCCGGCCGAAGAAGGCCAGGCCCTCGCGCTCGGCCTCCCCGAGATCGTAGCCGATGCGGCGCTGCAGGTAGTCGGCGCAGGCGTCGGCGGGCAGGCCGGCTCGCGCGGCGAAGGCGCGCGCCAGCTCGTCACGCCGGGCGAGGCCGGCGTCGCGGGCGGACAGCAACGTGGCGCGCAGCGCCGCGGCCTCGGCGGGCGGGAGCGACGGCCGCACGAGCCACAGGGCGTAGACGAAGGGCAGGGCGGTGCGCTCGGTCCACAGCTCGCCGAGGTCCAGCGCGGTGCGGCCGGCGCGCGCGGCGGCGCCGTCGCAGTGCGCCGCGAGGGCCGGGTCGCCGATGCGCAGGATGGCGTCGGCGTCGATGGCGGCCAGCGGCGCGTCGGGCTCGCATTCGAAGACCCGCGCGCGGGTCACGTCGAAGAACTCGGAGAGGCAGGTGCAGGCGAGGGCGGCGGCGCTGCGGCTGCTCCTGTCGAGCGCCAGGCTGCGCACGCGCGCCGGAGGCGTGCGCAGGAAGAGCAGGATGGAGCGTACGGGACCCTCCGAGGTGATCGCCGGGCCGTCGAGCCAGCCGAGGGGCGGCGCGCGGAACAGCTCGACGGCCGAGCACAGGGCGGCGTCCAGCTCGCCGGCGCGCAGGCGCGGCGCCAGGCGCGCGGGGACGTCCGGCACGAGCTGGACGTCCCCGCGGCCCGCGAGGCCCTCGACCAGCGGCAGCGCATTGAGGTAGGGCACGGTGCCGAGACGCCACGCGGTCATGCTCGCAGCGTAGGACAAAACGGGGCGGGCTGCGCGCCCCGCCGCGGCTGGCGCGCCGCCCTGCGCTGCGATACCCTCGCGCCTCCCCGTCGAAACCCGCGAGGACCCATGACCCACGTCGTCACCGCCCGCTGCCTCGACTGCCGCTACACCGACTGCTGCGTCGTCTGCCCGGTGGAAGCCTTCCGCAAGCTGGATGACCCGGCCATGCTGGTCATCGAGCCCACGGTGTGCATCGACTGCATGCTGTGCGTGCCCGAGTGCCCGGTGCACGCCATCTACGCCGACAACGAGCTGCCCGCGCACTACGCCGAGTGGAAGGACATGAACACGGCCCTCTCCGCCGCCGGCGCCGTGATCACCAAGAAGGAGGACGCGCTGCCGGGCGCGCTCTCCCTCGAGGTGGTGCACGGGCGCGAGAAGACGGCCGGCTGGACACCGGTGGAGCCGGGCAACGCCGTGGCCTGAGCGGCGGCGCCGCGCCGGCGCGGCACATTGAACAAGTGACCCGCAGCACGTTCCACGGGTCACGTGTTCAATGTGACCGGTCCACATCACCCGGCCCTGATGCCGTCCAGCACGCCCGACATTGGGCAACCGCCCGCTCCGGGACTAGGATGAGGCGCCTTTCCAGCCGAAAACGGCCGGCCTGCCCGCCATGAGCGCCCCTTCCCGCACCGCCGCCGCACCGACGGCGCCGCCCGCCGCGGCGCCGGGGGAAGCGGTGCGCGCGCGCCTCGAGCGCCTGCTGGCCCAGCGCATCCTCGTGCTGGACGGCGCCATGGGCAGCCTCATCCAGGGCTACGGCCTGTCCGAGGCCGACTTCCGCGGCGAGCGCTTCGCGGACCATCCGCACGACCTGAAGGGCGACAGCGACGTGCTCTCGCTCAGCCGCCCGGACGTGATCCGCGAGATCCACCAGCGCTACCTGCAGGCGGGCGCGGACATCATCGAGACCAACACGTTCACGGCCACGGCGGTGAGCCAGGCGGAGTACGGCCTGCAGGACGCCTGCTACGACATGAACCTGGCCTCGGCACGGCTGGCGCGCGCAGCCGTGGACGAGTGCAACCGCAAGACGCCCGCCCGGCCGCGCTTCGTGGCCGGCTCCATGGGCCCCATGAACCGCACGCTCAGCCTGTCGCCCAAGGTGGAGGACCCAGGCTTCCGCGCGGTGACCTTCGACCAGGTGAAGGCCGCCTACAAGGAGCAGGCGCGCGGCCTGCTGGACGGCGGCGTGGACGTGCTGCTCATCGAGACCATCTTCGACACGCTCAACGCCAAGGCGGCCATCGCGGCGGTGCAGGAGCTGTTCGAGGAGCGCGGCGCCGAGGTGCCGCTCATGATCTCGGTCACCGTCACGGACGCCAGCGGCCGCACGCTCAGCGGCCAGACCGTGGACGCCTTCTGGACGAGCGTGGAGCACGCGCGGCCGCTCTCGGTGGGCGTGAACTGCGCGCTGGGCGCGAAGGAGATGCGCCCCTACGTCGCCGAGCTGGCCCACATCGCCGACTGCTGGATCATGGCCTACCCCAACGCCGGCCTTCCCAATGCCTTCGGCGGCTACGACCAGACGCCGCACCAGACCGGCGCCCATCTGCACGAGTGGGCGCTGTCGGGCCTGGTGAACATCGTGGGCGGCTGCTGCGGCACCACGCCCGAGCACATCGCCGAGGTGGCGCGGCAGGTGGCCGGCGTGGCGCCGCGGGTGCGGCCCGAGCGGAGCGAGCGCTTCACCCGGTTCGCGGGCCTCGAGCCGTTCACGGTGCGGCCGGACAGCAACTTCGTGATGGTGGGCGAGCGCACCAACGTGACGGGCAGCAAGCGCTTCGCGAAGCTCATCGCCTCGGGCGACTACCCCGGCGGCCTCGCGGTGGCGCTGGACCAGGTGCGCGGCGGCGCCAACCTGCTGGACGTGAACATGGACGAGGGCCTGCTCGACGGCCCCGCCGCCATGACGCGCTTCCTGCAGCTGGTCGCCTCCGAGCCCGAGATCGCGCGCCTGCCCATCATGGTGGACAGCAGCAAGTGGGAGGTGCTGGAGGCCGGGCTCAAGTGCGTGCAGGGCAAGGGCGTGGTGAACTCCATCTCGCTCAAGGACGGCGAGGCCGAGTTCCTGCGGCGCGCGCGGCTGGTGCGGCTCTACGGCGCGGCGGTGATCGTGATGGCCTTCGACGAGACCGGCCAGGCCGACACCGTGGCGCGCAAGGTGGAGATCTGCGAGCGGGCCTTCCGCCTGCTGCGCGAGCGGCTGGACTTCCCGGCCGAAGACATCGTCTTCGACCCCAACATCCTGGCCGTGGGCACGGGCCTGGAGGAGCACGCCGACTACGCGAAGAACTACATCGAGGCCACGCGGCTCATCAAGCAGCGCTGCCCCGGGTGCAAGATCAGCGGCGGCGTCAGCAACCTGTCCTTCGCCTTCCGCGGCAACGACCGCGTGCGCGAGGCCATGCACGCGGCCTTCCTCTACCACGCCATCCGCGCCGGCATGGACATGGGCATCGTGAACGCCGGCCAGCTCGTGGTCTACGAAGACATCCCGAAGGACCTGCTCGAGCGCGTCGAGGACGTCCTCTTCAACCGCCGGCCCGATGCGACCGAGCGGCTGGTGGCCTTTGCGGACACCGTGAAAGGCAAGGGCGCGAAGAAGGAGGTCGACCTCGCGTGGCGCTCGGGGACCGTCGAGCAGCGGCTCTCGCACGCGCTCGCGCACGGCCTCGTCGAGTTCATCGAAGCCGACGTGGAGGAGGCGCGGCTCCGTTACGCGCGGCCGCTGCAGGTGATCGAAGGGCCGCTCATGGACGGCATGAAAGTGGTCGGCGACCTCTTCGGCGCCGGCAAGATGTTCCTGCCGCAGGTGGTGAAGTCGGCGCGCGTCATGAAGCAGGCCGTGGCCGTGCTGCTGCCGTACATGGAGGCCGAGAAGGCCGCCGCCGGCGCCGCGCCGTCCGCCAAGGGCCGCGTGGTCATGGCCACCGTCAAGGGCGACGTGCACGACATCGGCAAGAACATCGTGGGCGTGGTCCTGGGCTGCAACAACTACGAGGTCATCGACCTGGGCGTGATGGTGCCCGTGGACACCATCCTGAAGACAGCCGTCGAGAAGCAGGCCGACCTCGTGGGGCTCTCGGGGCTGATCACGCCCTCGCTGGACGTCATGGTGGATGTCGCTCAGGAGATGACCCGCCGCGGCATGACCCAGCCGCTGCTCATCGGCGGCGCGACCACCAGCCGGCAGCACACGGCGGTGAAGATCGCGCCGGCCTATCCGGGCATCACGACCCACGTGCTGGACGCCAGCCGCGCCGTCGGCGTGGTCTCGGCGCTGCTCGACAGCCGGCAGCGCGCGGCCTTCGACCGCGACAACCGCAAGCAGCAGGACCAGCTGCGCTTCGTGTACAGCCAGCGCGCGCAGCGCTCGATGCTCACGCTGCCCGCGGCGCGCGCGGCGCGGCCCGTGCTGACCCACGACGACCTGCCGGCGCCGCCCTTCCTCGGCCGCCGCGAGCTCGACGTGCCGCTGGCCGAGTTGGTGCCGCTCATCGACTGGACGTTCTTCTTCCACGCCTGGGAGCTGAAGGGCGTGTTCCCGCAGCTGCTCGACGACCCGGCGTCGGGTGCGGCGGCGCGCGACCTGCACAACGCGGCGCTCGAGATGCTCGACGGCATCGTGCGCAGCGGCTCGCTGCGGTCGCGGGCCGTATATGGCTTCTGGCCCGCGAACGCCGATGGCGACGACATCGCGCTGTTCGCGGACGAGGCGCGGACGCAGCCCGCCGCACGCTTCCCGATGCTGCGGCAGCAGGAGGAGGCCGCCGGACGTCCGCGGCTGTGCCTCGCGGACTTCGTCGCGCCGACGCCCGGGCGCGACCACCTGGCCGCCTTCGCGATCACCGCCGGGCTCGGCGCGGACGAGCTCGTGCACCGGCACGAGCGCGCGCTCGACGACTACCAGGCCATCCTCGTGAAGGCGTTGGCCGACCGCCTGGCCGAGGCCGGCGCCGAGTGGATGCACGGTCGCATCCGGCGCGAGTGGGGGCTGGAGACGGCGTTGCCGTCGCACGGGGACCTGCTGCGCGAGCGCTACCGTGGCATCCGGCCGGCCTTCGGGTATCCGGCTTGCCCGGACCACACGGGCAAGCGGCGGCTGTTCGTGCTGCTGGAGGCGCCGAAGGCCGGGATCACGCTCACGGAGAGCTGCGCGATGC
>Ga0209382_10002717_pt1 | contig 25269 bp, 22 predicted proteins | sample SoiMetdeltSBSDD5_FD_187599 | JGI IMG/M metagenome (GOLD analysis project Ga0209382, IMG submission 187599) | Bulk soil microbial communities from a Populus tree surrounding site in Tennessee, USA - Soil MetaG P. deltoides SBSDD5 (SPAdes) (version 2) | ecosystem: Environmental > Terrestrial >... | reverse complement strand
GGACTCAGCAGCACGTGCAGTCCAGCGTCCGCCGCCTGATCGAACGCCGCCGCCGCGTTGTCGACGCTGCCCGCGTGCGCGGTCAGGTTCTCGGGCAGAACCTGGAAGCCACCTGAGCTATCTGCCACGGCTCCGCCAATCCGTTGCCGAGCTGTAGTCGCCGTCCGCGTCGTCTCCCGCCTCGGAGGGGAAGCGCGTCTCGAAGCTGGCTACCACGGCGCGGCCGGCCGCGGAGTCGGCGCCGACCGTGTCGGCCGCGATATCGGCGACCTTCGCCGCGAGCATGGCCTGCGCCCGCCGCATCACCCGGAGAATCTCCTGGGCGATCTCCTCGGCCGGGCGCTTGCGCACCGCCTCCCCCAACCGGAGATCGGACACGGTACCGGAGCCGGACACGGTCACCTCGACCGACCCGTCCGGGCTCTGGGCGCTGACGGTCGCCTGGGACACCCGCTCCGACATCTGCTGTGCCTTCGCGAGCTTGTCCGACGCGGACGCCGACCAGTTCTCCAACCACTGCTCCGCACTGTCCGCGGCAGCACTCAACGGTTCGCCCATGCAGGACCTCCTCGGCGGCGTCAATGTACATCGACGTATCGATCCGTCACATCAGGCGATCAGTTCTCCCCCCTCGGTTGATCATGAAGTTAGTTTCGGTCTCGACGGCGTGTCGTGGCACTAACATCATGATCAACACTCAGTCGACGGGCAGCCGGTAGCCGCGCTTCATCACGGTCTGCACGAGGTCGGCGTCGCCGAGTCCGGTACGCAGCCGGGCGACGGCCATCTCGACCGCGTGCGCGTCGGCGCCCCGCGGCAACGCGGTCAGCAGCTCACCGCGGGACAGCACCCGACCGCGGGCGCCGGCCAGCGCGCGGAGCACCGCCATCGGCGCCTGCGGCAGGGTCCGCAGCTGTCCGTCCACAGTGGCCGCGTGTCCGCGTACCGTCAACGTGCGGCCGGCGACGCGCAGCGCCGGTGCGCGCCGGGGCAGCTCGTCGACGATTGTCCGGGCTAGCGCGCCGAGTCTGGCCCGGGCCGGCTCGGCGACCGGTATCCCCAAGCGGCGCAACGGCGCGGCGGTCACCGGCCCGACGCACGCGGCCAGCACGTCGTCGCGGAACGCGTCGAGTACCGCGTCCGCCTGGTCGCCGGCGGTACGCAGCAGCGAGTCGACCGCGGGTGCCGAGGTGAACGTGACCGCGTCGACCTGGCGTACGCAGATCGAGTCCACGACGCGCCGCAACGGTGCAGGGTCGACCGGCGGCGCCCACCGGTACACAGACACGTCGACGACGTCCGCACCCGCCGCCCGCAGTGCCGCCACGAAGTCCGGCTGGTCGTCGCCGTGCAGCTGTACCGCGATCCGCTCGCCGGCCACCCCCCGGGCCAACAGGTGGGCCAGCATCTCCTCGCAGCACTCCGAGTCCGGAGACCACGCCTCGACCAGGCCGGCCGCGCGGATAGCGCCCCGCGCCTTGGGTCCGCGGGCGATAAGGTAGCCGGCGCCGAGAGCAGCGGTGAGTCCTTCCGCCAATCCCCAGCCTTCGGCGGCCTCCAACCAGCCACGTACCCCGATCCCGGTCGAAGTGACCACAATGGACGGTGGCTCGGCAACCAGAGCGGCGGTACGGGCCAGCAGCTCGCTATCGTCGGCGATCGGCACGATGCGCAGCGCCGGGGCGAAGGTGACCCGGGCGCCACGCCGCTCGAGGAGCGCGGCGAGCTCGTCGCGACGGCGGTCCGCGGTGATCGCGATCGTGAAGCCCGCGAGCACCCCGTCGACCGTCATGTCGGGGCGTCCGGCCACAAGCCCACCTCCACCTGACCGTCGCGGCACCGGACCGGGTGGGTCGGTACCGCCACGCCGGGCTTGTCCAGGCACTGACCGGTCCGCAGGTCGAACACCTGCTTGTGCATCGGCGACGCGACCGTGGGTGCGCCGTCGCGGGTGCCCACGATGCCGCGGGACAGCACGTGTGCCCCGGAGCATGGGTCGAGGTTGCCGATCGCGTAGAGGTCACCGTCGAACGTGCGGAAGATCGCGACCTGGGTACCGCCGACGAGGGCCGCCACGCCGCGTTCCGGTTCCAGCCGCTGGTACTGGCAGATCAGTATCCACTGTGTACTCATCGGGCCGGCACCAGTTGACCGCGTTCGACCTCGAACGTTATCGAGGGGTCCGGGGTGTCCGGCGCGTTGACGAACGAAACGAACCGCCGCAGCCACTCCGGATCGTCTATTGTGGACCGCCACTCGTCCACGTAGGAGTCGACGTGCCGGGCCATCGCCGCGTCCAGCTCGGCGGCGATGCCGAGACTGTCCGCGACGACGACGTCCCGCAGGTGCTCCAGCCCGCCGTCCATCGCCTCGAGCCAACTGGCGGTCCGCTGCAGCCGATCCGCGGTCCGGACGTAGAACATCAGGAACCGGTCGATGTACCGGACGAGGTCCTCTGTGGATAGGTCGGTGGCGAAGAGGTCGGCGTGCCGGGGCCGGAATCCGCCGTTGCCGCCGACGTACAGGTTCCAGCCGAGCTCGGTGGCGATGACGCCGAAGTCCTTGCTGCGCGCCTCGGCGCACTCCCGGGCGCAGCCGGACACCGCCGCTTTCACCTTGTGCGGCGCGCGCAGTCCCCGGTACCGCAGCTCGAGCGCGATGGCCAGGCCGACCGAGTCCTGCACGCCGTACCGGCACCAGGTCGTACCGACGCAGGACTTCACGGTCCGCAGAGCCTTGCCGTAGGCGTGCCCCGACTCGAAGCCGGCGTCGACCAGCCGGCGCCAGATCCGGGGCAGCTGCTCGACCCTGGCGCCGAACAAGTCGATCCGCTGTCCGCCCGTGATCTTCGTGTAGAGCCCGAAGTCGCGGGCCACCTCGCCGATGACGATGAGCTTCTCCGGCGTGATCTCGCCACCGGGGATCCGTGGCACGACCGAGTACGTGCCGTTGCGCTGGATGTTGGCGAGGAAGTGGTCGTTGGTGTCCTGCAACGATGCCTGCTCGCCGTCGAGGATGTACCCGTTGCCCTGCGTTGCGAGGATCGAGGCCACCGCGGGCTTGCAGATGTCGCAGCCGCGACCGCGGCCGTGCTCCGCGACCAGCCGCGAGAACGTCCTGATCCCCCGCACCCGCACGATCTCGAACAGCTCTTGGCGGCTGTGGTCGAAGTGCTCGCACATGGCCTTCGGCAGCGCCACGCCAGACTCGGCGAGCAACTGGCGCAGCAGCGGCACGCACGAGCCGCAGGTGGTGCCGGCCCGCGTGCACGCCTTTACGGCCGGTACGTCTGCGCAGCCCTGCTCGCGGATCGCGGTGACGATCGCGTCCTTTGTGACCGCGTTGCAGGAGCAGACCTGGGCGGCGCCGGGCAGGTTTCCGGTCGCGTCGCCGGTAACGGGCGCCAGCATCGCGAGTGGCGGCGCCGGCAGCGGACCGCCGAGGCAGGCCCGCAGCGCCGGGTATGGTGCCGCGTCACCGACCAGCACCCCGCCCAGCAACGTCTGCGCGTCGTCGGAGAGCACGAGCTTGGCGTACACCCGGGTGGCCGGGTCGGTGAACGTGACGTCGAGCGGACCCTCGATCGCCCCGAACGAGGCGACGTCGACACCGAGCAGCTTCAGCTTGGTCGACGTGTCCCCGCCGGGGAAGGTCGCACCGCCGCCGAGCAGCCGGTCCGCGGCGACCTCCGCCATCGCGTACCCGGGTGCGACGAGCCCGTACACCCGCCCGCCGATCTGCGCGCACTCGCCGATCGCGTAGATGTGCCTGTCACTCGTGCGGCAGGTCTCGTCGACGACCACGCCGCCACGGGGACCGGTCTCCAGACCCGCGACGCGGGCCAGCTCGTCGCGGGGTCGCACCCCCGCGGCGAACACGACCACGTCCGCCCGCAGGACTCCGCTGTCGGCGAAGACGACCGTACCGACGGCGTCTTCACCGGTGATACGGGCCGCTGCCCGTCCGGTGTGGACGGTCACGCCCAAGTCCTCGACGTACCGCCGCAGCATCGCCCCGCCGGCCTCGTCCACCTGCAGTGGCATGAGCCGCGGTGCGAACTCGACGACGTGGGTGATCAGGCCCAGCCGGTGCAACGCGTGGGCGGCCTCGAGGCCGAGCAGGCCACCGCCGACGACCACGCCGGTCTTCTTGCCCGCGGCGAAGGCGGTCAGTGCCTCGAGGTTGTCGACGGTGCGGTAGACGAAGCAGCCGCGCAGGTCCGTTCCTGGTACCGGCGGCACGAACGGGTACGAGCCGGTGGCCAGGACCAGCTTGTCGTACCGCAGGTTTCCGCTCCGGGTCGTGACGGTCCGCGCCGCGGGATCCACCGACTCCGCAGGCTCGCCGAGGCGGACGTCGACCCCCGTGACCGTCGGCAGGTTCAGGGCAGCGCCGTCGAACCAGGTCGACAGCCGCACCCGGTCGTACGCCGGCCGGTTCTCCTCGGCGAGGACGGTCACCTCGAAGACGCGGTCCGGGTCCCGGGCGCCTAGCGTCTCCACGAACCGGTGCCCCACCGGCCCGTTGCCGACGACGACCAGCCTCATGACGCTCCTTCTACAGTGGACAGCCAGGTGACGATGCCCTCGACCGCATCGCGGCAGCCGCCGCAGCCGGTGGTGGCCAGGGTCCGCTCGCCGGTACGCCAGGACCGCACGAGGTCGCCCTTGGTGACCGTGTTGCATTGGCAGACCACGGCGGCTTCGGGCATCAGCGCCGGCGACGCTTCGGCGCCGGGCGCGTCGGCGCCCAGCGATCGGCCCAGCAGCAGCGAGCGCAGGTCGGCCGGGAGCGGCCCGCCGCGGTCGAAGAGCTGGATGACGGTACCGACCGTGGGGTTGTCGCCCAGCATGATGGCGCCCGCCAGGCGGTTGTCCCGGACCACGAGCTTCGCGTACGTCCCGCGGGTCGGGTCGGTGTACGTCACCGGGTCGCCGTTGACGTGCGTCGAGTCGCCCATCGTGGCGAGGTCGATCCCGGCCGCCTTGAGCCGGGTCATCGGCGGCCTCGGCCGGTACCGCGCCAGCGGCCGCCGTCCGGTCAGCACGTCGGCGACCACCCGCGCCTGGGACCACGCGGGCGCCACGAGCCCGGAGACGACGCCATTGTGTTGGGCACAGTCGCCGATCGCGAAGATGCGCGGGTCGCTGGTCCGCAACCGGTCGTCCACCACGATCCCCCGCTGGACGGCGAGCCCGGCCCGCTCCGCCAGCGCGGTCTCCGGCCGTACGCCACACGCCACGACGAACATCTCCGCAGTCAGCCGCCGCCCGTCGGCCAGCACGGCGTCGACCCGGTCGGGATACGACTCGACCGCCACGGTCGTGACATCCAGCTCGACGTGGACACCCAGAGTGTCCAGAGTGGACGCCAGGACCTCGCTGGCGGCTGGATCGAGCTGCCGCTCCATGAGGTGCCCGACCGCGTGCAGCACGGTGACCCGCAGACCGCGGGCCGCCAGGCCCCGCGACGCCTCGAGCCCCAGCAGCCCGCCGCCGAGGACCAGCGCACTGCGGGATCGCCCGGCGAGCCCGACGATGCGCCGGCAGTCGTCGAGGGTCCGGAAGGCGGCCAGCCGTTCCGGGTACCCGCCGTCGTCGTCGACCAGTCCCTTCACCGGCGGCAGCAGTGGACGGCTACCGGTGGCCAGAACCAGCCGGTCGTACGGCACCGCCGAACCGTCCGATGTGGACACTGTGCGGCCGGTGCGGTCGATGGCGGTCGCGGTCACGCCGAGCCGCAGCGCGACGCCCCGTCCGGTCCGCTCGACCAGTGCGAGCTGCTCCTCAGCGGTCCGGCCGGCGACGAGGTTCGCGAGCTGGATGCGGTTGTACGCGCGGTGCCGTTCCGCGCCGAGCACGGTGAGCTCGACCGCACCGTGCCCAGTCAGCTCACCGACCAGGCGCGCTCCGGCCATACCGTAGCCCACCACGACGACCTTCACGGCACCGTCTCCAGCCGAGCGGCGCAGACCTTGAACTCCGGCATCCGCGACACCGGGTCCAGCGCGTCCGAGGTGACCGAGTTCGCGCGGGCGGTACCGGGCCAGTGGAACGGCACGAACAGCGTATCGGGCCGGATCGTGTCGACGACCCGCGCCGGTACCTCGACCACCCCGCGCCGGCTGACCACCCGTACCAACTGTCCGTCCGATATGGACAGTGCGGCGGCGGGGTCCGGGTGCACCTCGACGAAGGCGCCAGGCGCCGCCCGGTGCAGCGCGGCCACCCGCCTGGTCTGCGCGCCGGACTGGTACTGGGCGAGCACCCGCCCGGTCGTGAGGTAGAACGGGTACGCCGCATCCCGCTCCTCGACGGGGTCGCGATGCTCGACCGCCACGAACCGCGCGCGCCCGTCCGGGGTCGCGAATCCCTCGGCGAACATCCGCGGCGTACCGGGGTGTTCCGGTGCTGGACACGGCCAGTAGACGCCGTCCTCCGCATCGATCCGCGTCCAGTCGATACCGGCATAGTCGGCCGGTCCGCCCGCCGATGCGCGCCGCAGCTCAGCGAAGGTCTCCTCCGGATCCACGGCGACCGCCACCGGCGATCCGAGCCGTCGCGTGAGCTCCGCGACGACCGCCAAATCGGTACGCACTCCGGGCGGCGGCTCGCGCAACGCACGGCGGCGCAGCACCCTGCCCTCGAGGTTGGTTATCGTGCCGTCCTCCTCGGCCCACTGGGCGGTCGGCAAAACCACGTCGGCGACGGCGGCCGTCTCGGAGAGCACGAAGTCGGCCACCACCAACAGGTCCAACGCGGCCAGGCGCCGCTCGACGCGGCGGGCGCGGGGCGCGGACATCACCGGGTTCGAGCCGAAGACCAGCAGCGCCCGCGGCCCATCCGGGGTACCGAGCCGGTCCAACAGCTCCACTGCGGACACTCCCGGCCCTGGCAACGAGTCCGGCTCGACTCCCCACACAGAGGCCACGTGCGCCCGCGCCACCGGATCGTCGATCCGCCGGTAGCCTGGCAGCTGGTCGGCCTTCTGCCCGTGTTCCCGGCCGCCCTGACCGTTGCCCTGACCGGTCAGGCAGCCGTACCCCGAGCCGGGTCGGCCCGGCAGCCCGAGGGCCAGCGCGAGGTTGATCCACGCTGAGACCGTGTCCGTACCGTTGGCGTGTTGTTCGGTGCCGCGCGCGGTCACGACGAGGGCGGTACGCGCCTCGCCGAGCAGCCGGGCGACGGTCCGCAGATCCGCCACGGGTACGCCGGTCAGCCGCTCCACACGCTCCGGCCAGTACCCGGCGACGACCCTGCCGACCTCGTCGAACCCGGTGGTCTGATCGGCGATGTAGTCGCGGTCGACGTACCCGTCGACGATCGCCAGGTGCAGCAACGCATTGGCGATAGCCAGGTCGGTACCTGGAGTGGGCGCCAGGTGCAGTGTGGCCCGCTTCGCGGTGAGCGTCGACCGCGGGTCCACGACGACGAGGTGCCCACCCCGGTCCCGTTGCTCGGCGAGGTAGCGGCAGAGCGGCGGCATGGTCTCGGCCGGGTTCGCGCCGACCAGCAGGACGGCGTCGGCGTGGCCGAGATCGGCGAGCGGGAACGGCAGTCCCCGGTCTACGCCGAAGGCACGGATGCCGGCGGCCGCTGCCGACGACATGCAGAACCGTCCATTGTAGTCAATGAACCGCGTACCCAGGACGGCACGGGCGAACTTGCCGAGCGCGTACGCCTTCTCGTTGGTGAGTCCGCCGCCGCCGAAGACCGCGACGGCATCGCGACCGTACCGCGCCTGCAGCTCGCGGATCCCGCCGACCACCCGGCCGAGGGCCTCGTCCCACGTGGCGGGACGCAGTCCCGACCCTTGCCGCACCAACGGCGTCGTGAGCCGCTCCGGATGGTCGAGCAACTCGGCCGCGGTCCAGCCCTTCTGGCACAGGCCACCCCGGTTGGTCGGGAAATCGCGAGCCAGCACCTCGACACTGCCCGTGCCACCGCCCCGCAGCGTCATGCCGCACTGCAGCGCGCAGTACGGGCAGTGCGTGGCGACCTCCGGCATGCGTCCAGCGTCGCCACGGACCGTTTCGGCCGAACGTCTGCGACGTTTCTGCCGCGCAACATCGGCTTCACAGCGGTCACGACGCGCCAGTGCGCGAACGGTTGCACCCACGACGCGGACGGCACACCGCGGGGAAACCATCCGTTCCTAGCGTCCAGCCAATGAGTACCGCTACCGCAGTGAGCGACATCCGGCCGGCGTCGAGACGCGGGCGGTGGATCGACGACTGGCGCCCGGAGGACCCGGTCTTCTGGGAACGGACCGGACGCCGCACAGCCCGGCGCAATCTTCTCTTCTCCATCGTCGCCGAGCACGTCGGCTTCTCCGTCTGGACACTGTGGTCGGTGCTGGTGCTCTTCCTCGGTCCGGCGTACCACATCGACCCCGCCGGCAAGTTCCTGCTCACCGCCGTACCGGCGCTGGTCGGATCGGTGGTCCGGCTGCCGTACACGCTCGCCGTCGCGGTGTTCGGAGGTCGCAACTGGACGGTCGTCAGCGCCGCCCTCCTGCTGATCCCGTCGGTCGCCGCGGCCGTGGTGCTCGAGCCCGGCGTGTCCTATTCGACGCTGCTCGTCGTCGCCGCGCTCGCCGGAGTCGGCGGCGGCAACTTCGCGTCGTCGATGGCGAACATCAACACGTTCTACCCGGACCGGCTCAAGGGTTGGGCGCTGGGCATCAACGCCGGCGGTGGAAACATCGGCGTCGCCGCGGTACAGCTCGTCGGTCTGCTCGTCCTCGCCACCGCGGGCGCCGGCCACCCGCGGCTGGTCGCCGGCGTGTACATCCCACTGATCGTGCTCGCGGCCCTCGGCGCCGCACTGTTCATGGACAACCTGACGCACGTGTCGAACGACCGACGGGCGATGCGCGAGGCCTGCCGCGACCCGCATACCTGGATCATGTCGGTGCTGTACATCGGTACGTTCGGCTCCTTCATCGGCTTCGGCTTCGCGTTCGGCCAGGTGCTGCAGGTACAGTTCGCCGCCGAGTTCGCCACCCCGGTCAACGCCGCCTACCTGACTTTTCTCGGTCCGCTGCTCGGCTCTCTGATCCGTCCGGTGGGCGGAGCGCTGGCCGACCGCATCGGCGGGGCGCTGGTCACGTTCTGGAACTTCGTCGCGATGGCGGCCGGAGCGGTCCTGGTACTGGTCGCGTCCACTGTGGAGTCCCTACCGCTGTTCCTGGTCGGGTTCATCGCGCTGTTCGTATTCAGTGGTGTGGGCAACGGATCGACGTACAAGATGATCCCGGCGATCTTCCGCGCGAAGGCCCGGTTGCGGGCGGCCGCGGGCGACGACGCCGCGGCGGCGGAGCGCGACGCCCGGCGCCTGGCCGGCGCATTGATCGGACTGGCCGGTGCGGTCGGAGCGTTCGGTGGAGTCCTGGTCAACATCGCGTTCCGCCAGTCGTTTCTCGTGTACCGCACCGGCGACGGCGCGTACGTCGTGTTCATCGCTTTCTATGCTCTGTGTTTCGCGCTGACCTGGGCGGTCTACCTGCGCCGCTCCCCCGCGAAGCTGGCCGGCGTCTGACGGCCCATACGTTCCGCCGGTGACCGGCGTTCACCAAGTAACTTGCGACCGGGCCACGCCGGCCGTACCGTGCGATCCCATGCCGATGCTCGACGTGAACGGGGCCCGACTGTCCTACCTGGACAGTGGAGCCGGACCCGCGGTCGTATTCCTGCACGCGGGAATCGCGGATCTGCGGATGTGGCAGCGGCAGCTGCCCGACCTGGCGGTGGACCACCGGGCAGTGGCGTACGACCTGCGCGGGTACGGCGAGTCCGACCTGCCACCCGATCCGTTCGCGCACCACGACGACCTCGCCGCGCTGCTCGACGCGCTCGGGATCGACCGGGCGGTCCTCGTCGGCTGCTCCCTCGGCGGGATGGTGGCGGTGGACTCCGCGCTGGCGCATCCCGACCGGGTACGGAGCCTCGTCCTGGTCGGTGCTGGATTGTCCGGCTACGAGTGGTCCGCCGAATTCCGCGAGCTGTGGCGGAACACGGTCGGTGCCGCCGGCGAGGATCTCGACGCGGCGGCGCACGCCGAGGTCGACCTGTGGGTGGTCGGTCCACGGCGGACCCGGGACGCCGTCGACGGGTCGGTGCTCGAGCTCGCCACGGCGATGAACCGGCGTGCCCTGGCCCGCGAAGCGGAGCTGGAGGAGAACGAACCGGAGCCCCTCGACCCACCGGCCGTCGGTCGGCTCGGCGAGGTCGCTGTACCGACGCTGGTGACCACCGGCTTCGCGGACGTGCCGGAGATCCACATGATCGCCGACCGGCTCGTGACCGGGATCGCCGGAGCGGTACGGGAGGACGTGCCGAACGCCGCCCACCTTCTCCCACTCGAACGCCCGGACGAGTTCACCCGCCTGCTGAGGGATTTCCTTCGTAGCCGGTGACGTCCCGGATGGGTCATCGAGACGAATCCGACAGTGGCCCGCCGACGGCGGTTACCCCGTCGAAGTCCTCCCGTAGGCGACGCACTGTCGCCACATCCGTGGGAGGACACGATGACCTGGATCGGGCGCTCGCCGTCGCGGCGGGTGAAGGCGGCGTTTCTTGCCGCGGTCGGTGTCGCGTTCGCCGGAGGCATGACCGGTCTGGGGCCGGTGACCGCGGGGGCGTCCAGCCACCGCGAGGCCCCCCTGGTGGCCTTGGACCCGGCGATCGACAACACCGACCTGTACGCGTTTGTCAGTCCGGACCGGCCGGACTATGTCACGTTCATCGCCAACTGGGTCCCGTTCCAGGAACCCAACGGCGGACCGAACTTCTACCCCTTCGCCACCGACGCCACCTACAACATCAAGGTCGACAACAACGGCGACGCCAAACCGGATGCCATCTTCCGGTGGACGTTCAAAACCGACGACCGCCGCGGCGGCAACACCTTCCTATACAACAACGGCCCGGTAACCACACTCGACGACGAGAACCTACTGTTCCGGCAGAGCTACACCCTCGAGTCGTCGTTCAACGGAGCACCGTTCAAGACCCGCGCCGCCGGCACACCGGTCGCCCCGTCCCGGGTCGGACCCAAGTCCATGCCCGACTACCAGGCCCTGCGCGACGCCGCCACCGTCACCCTCCCCGGCGGCTGGAAAGTCTACGCCGGCCCCGCCGACGACCCGTTCTTCCTCGACCTACGCGTCTTCGACCTGCTCTACGGCGGCGACCTGTCCGAAGTCGGCCAAGACACCCTGGCCGGCTACAACGTCAACAGCATCGTCCTGCAGGTCCCGTTCAAAGACGTCGCCATCGACGGCGACGCCACCCGCAACCCGGTCATCGGCGTCTGGACCACCACCGACCGACCCCGCGTGCGCATGACCAACCAAGACAACCCCACCATCGGCAACGACCGCGTCCAGGTCTCCCGACTCGGCAACCCACTGGTCAACGAGGTCGTCATACCCGCCAACCTCAAAAACGCCTTCAACTCCATCGGCCCCGACAAAGACGCCACCATCCCGGCCGTCGTCAACCGAGTCACCAACCCCGAACTACCCCAACTCATCCAAGCCATCTACAACATCCCCGCACCCGCCACACCCCGCAACGACCTAGTCGAAATCTTCCTCACCGGCATCACCACCAAAAAAGGCGGCCCCATCAAAGCCGACCTCAACTCCCAACTACTCAACGCCGCCGTCGACCCCACCAAATTCCAACTCTCCGAAATGCTCCGCCTCAACCTGACCACACCACTAACCCCACAACCCAACCGACTCGGCGTCCTCGCCGGCGACCTACAAGGCTTCCCCAACGGCCGCCGCCTCACCGACGACGTCGTCGACATCTCCATCCAAGCCGTCGAAGGCGCCGCCCAAACCGGCCAACTCATCGACGCCCTCGCCAACGGCGACGGAGTCAACAACAACGACAACCAATTCACCAACACCTTCCCCTACCTAGCCCTACCCAACACCAACGCCGTCAACGGCGGCACCGGCTCGGCTGCCGATGGAGGCGCCCAGCCGTCGACCGACCCGTCGGCCGAGCCGTCGATCTCGAACGCCGCGTTCGGCGGTGACGCCGGTGAGATGGGCATGACGGCGATGGCCATCGGCTCGTCTGCCATAGCGGCCGTCCTCGGCGCGCTGCTGTTCGTCGGCTGGTGGCGGCGGCGCCGGGCCAGGGGCGAACCGGCACCGGTGATCCTGTCCAGCCACGACGGCACCGCATAGCTCCACCGCACCGCGCACAGGGGTACGGCGAGTCCGCCGTACCCCTGTGTTCATGACCGCGGGGAATATGCCACCGACACCCATCACCGCGCAGCTAATCAACGAACTCCTTCGGGGATGCTTTTCGGGAGGACACGATGACCTGGATCGGGCGCTCGCCGTCGCGGCGGGTGAAGGCGGCGTTTCTTGCCGCGGTCGGTGTCGCGTTCGCCGGAGGCATGACCGGTCTGGGGCCGGTGACCGCGGGGGCGTCCAGCCACCGCGAGGCCCCCCTGGTGGCCTTGGACCCGGCGATCGACAACACCGACCTGTACGCGTTTGTCAGTCCGGACCGGCCGGACTATGTCACGTTCATCGCCAACTGGGTCCCGTTCCAGGAACCCAACGGCGGACCGAACTTCTACCCCTTCGCCACCGACGCCACCTACAACATCAAGGTCGACAACAACGGCGACGCCAAACCGGATGCCATCTTCCGGTGGACGTTCAAAACCGACGACCGCCGCGGCGGCAACACCTTCCTATACAACAACGGCCCGGTAACCACACTCGACGACGAGAACCTACTGTTCCGGCAGAGCTACACCCTCGAGTCGTCGTTCAACGGAGCACCGTTCAAGACCCGCGCCGCCGGCACACCGGTCGCCCCGTCCCGGGTCGGACCCAAGTCCATGCCCGACTACCAGGCCCTGCGCGACGCCGCCACCGTCACCCTCCCCGGCGGCTGGAAAGTCTACGCCGGCCCCGCCGACGACCCGTTCTTCCTCGACCTACGCGTCTTCGACCTGCTCTACGGCGGCGACCTGTCCGAAGTCGGCCAAGACACCCTGGCCGGCTACAACGTCAACAGCATCGTCCTGCAGGTCCCGTTCAAAGACGTCGCCATCGACGGCGACGCCACCCGCAACCCGGTCATCGGCGTCTGGACCACCACCGACCGACCCCGCGTGCGCATGACCAACCAAGACAACCCCACCATCGGCAACGACCGCGTCCAGGTCTCCCGACTCGGCAACCCACTGGTCAACGAGGTCGTCATACCCGCCAACCTCAAAAACGCCTTCAACTCCATCGGCCCCGACAAAGACGCCACCATCCCGGCCGTCGTCAACCGAGTCACCAACCCCGAACTACCCCAACTCATCCAAGCCATCTACAACATCCCCGCACCCGCCACACCCCGCAACGACCTAGTCGAAATCTTCCTCACCGGCATCACCACCAAAAAAGGCGGCCCCATCAAAGCCGACCTCAACTCCCAACTACTCAACGCCGCCGTCGACCCCACCAAATTCCAACTCTCCGAAATGCTCCGCCTCAACCTGACCACACCACTAACCCCACAACCCAACCGACTCGGCGTCCTCGCCGGCGACCTACAAGGCTTCCCCAACGGCCGCCGCCTCACCGACGACGTCGTCGACATCTCCATCCAAGCCGTCGAAGGCGCCGCCCAAACCGGCCAACTCATCGACGCCCTCGCCAACGGCGACGGAGTCAACAACAACGACAACCAATTCACCAACACCTTCCCCTACCTAGCCCTACCCAACACCAACGCCGTCAACGGCGGCACCGGCTCCGGCCGGGGAGGTGGCACCAACAACGGTGCCGGGCAACCCGATCCCTCCGGCTCCTCCGATTCGGAGCTGGAGCCCGACCCCTCGACCTCCCCGGCCGGGTTCACCGGCAACGACGACCTCGGCCTCACGGCGTTCGCGATCGGATCGTCCACATTGGCCGCCGCGCTCGGCGCGCTGGTGCTGATCGGCTGGCAACGGCGCCGCCGGCTGGTGGCCGCATGGAACGCGGCGCCCGCGCGGAGCACGCCGACCGCGCGTAGCGCGCCACCGGCGACACCGGACGATGCCGGGTACGCCCCACCGGTGGTCCGGGCGGAACCGCTCCGGGACGTCGAGTACGACGACTACGACGTCATCGACTACGAGCCGGAGCCGCCGCCCGCTCCGGAGCCGGTACGCGAGGAGCCCCAGATCCGACGTGTGACGGTCCCGAAGGACGAGCCGTACCGCCCGCGGCACCGGCTGCCGAAGAAGTAGGAGTTGCGCCTCCAGCTAGTACGTGCGACGATACATCGCACCACGGACTAGCTGGAGGCAACCAACATGGATCTCGCCGGACTGGGCCGTTTCGGCGACCCGGCCGTGCTCATCCTCAGCAGCCTCGCCGGCGGCGACAAGCACGGCTACGCGCTGGTCAAGGACATCGACGAGTTCGCCGGAATGCGGCTCGGACCGGGCACGCTCTACGGCGCCTTGAGCCGGCTCGAGCAGCGTGGCCTGGTCGAGGCGCTGGCGGCCGACGACCGGCGCCGGCCGTACCGGATCACACCGCATGGCGCCGAGGCGCTCCGCGACTACCTGCGGCACGCCCGGACGGTCGTCGACGTCGGCCTGCTCCGCCTGGCGGAGGCCACATGACCGGGCGCTGGGCGGCCGCCCTGATCACGCTCTACCCGCGGGCGTGGCGCGAGCGGTACGGCGACGAGCTGACCGAGCTGGTCGCCGCCATGGCCGGCGACCACCCGTCGCGGTACGGCCGGCTGCGGCTGGCCGCCGACCTCGTCCGCGGCGCCTACGATGCCCACCTGCAGCACTCCAGGAGCGACATGAATCCAGCGCTACGTCGGGGAATCATCGACGGACTCGCCATCTCCGCCGTGCTCGCCACGGTTCTCGTACTGTCCAATGTGGTGTTTCCCGCCGGGCCGACCGAGAGCGACAACGACCCGGAGTACCTCGTCCAGATCTTCGGCGCGTACCTGGTCATCGCCGCCCTGCTGGCGCTGATCGGTGCCCGGGCCCGCCGCCGGTGGGACAGCGAGAAGGCTGGCGTGCTGGCCGGCGCCGCGGCCGGCCTGGTGATGGCGCTCGCCTTGCTGGTGGCCAGCCTCGTCATCGACAACGCGTGGTTGTCGATAGTCAGCCAGCAGCACGACAAGAAAGTGGCGTTCGAAGCGAGCGGCTGGACCTCGATGCGGGCGTACCTGAACGTGCGTACCCTGCTGGGCGCACTCGTCGTCGTCCCGTTCGCCACGTTCGTCGGTGGCTTCCTCGGCGCGGTCGGCGGCCGGTTCTGGAAGCCGCCTCAGGACAGCGCCGCGCCGGTGTCCTGGTCGAAGGCGTAGAGCCGCTCCGGGTTGACCGCCAGCCGCAGCGGCTCACCGACCGACACCGGTACGTCGGCGGGCAGCCGTACCGTGAACCGGGCCCGGTTCTCCGGTAGGAGCAGCGCGTCGTCTGCGCTCTGCGCCTCGAGGGCGGCGTGCACGGCCTCGGTGTCCACCCGGGGCGCGTCGAGCTCGAAGATGACGTACCGCTCGTCGCCCAGCTCCTCCACGATCTCCGGTACCACCTCGAGCGTCGGCCATCCGTTGTCCGCCGAGGGCGAGAACCCGGTCGGCCGGATACCCAGGACCACCCTGCGGTCCACATCGGACAGAGCGGACGGAGCCGGCAGACGCGTACCGGCGAACGACACCGCGCCGCCGGACACCGCGGCGTGCACGAAGTTCATCGCGGGAGACCCGATGAACGCGGCCACGAACAGGTTCACCGGATGCCGGAACAGATTCTGCGGGGTGTCGTACTGCTGCAGCGTGCCGTCGCGCAGGACGGCGACCCGCTGGCCGAGCGTCATCGCCTCGACCTGGTCGTGGGTGACGTAGACGGTCGTCGTACCGAGCCGCTGGTGCAGCAGCGACAGCTGGGCGCGCATGCTGACCCGCAGCTTGGCGTCCAAGTTGGACAGTGGCTCGTCCATCAGGAACGCCTTCGGCTCGCGGACGATCGCCCGGCCCATCGCGACCCGTTGCCGCTGCCCGCCGGACAGCGCACCCGGCCGGCGGTCGAGCAGGTGCTCGAGACCGAGTACCGAGGCGACCTCGGCGACCCGGCGTTCCCGCTCGACCCGGGCGGTACGCCGCATGCGCAGCCCGAAGCCGAGATTGCGGCGGACCGACATCCGCGGGTAGAGCGCGTAGCTCTGGAAGACCATCGCCACGTCCCGCTCCTGCGGCAGGTGGTCGGTGACGTCCTTCTCGCCGAGGAATATCCGGCCGCCGCTGACCGGTTCGAGCCCGGCGATCATCCGGAGCAGGGTGGACTTGCCGCAGCCGGACGGGCCGACCAGCACCATGAACTCGCCGGGCGCGACGTCCAGGTCGACGTCGCGTACCGCCACGACACCGCCGCGGAACCGCTTCGTCACCCGTTCCAGCCGGATACCCGCCATCGGACTCCTAACCCTTGAGTGCCCCGGCCATGAGGCCGCGCATGAAGAACCGTCCCAACAGGACATAGACCAGCAGCGTCGGTACACAGGCCAGCAGTGCGCTCGCCATCACCTGGTGGAACGGCACCTGCTGGCCGCCCGCGATGTTGTTCAGCGCCACGGTGATCGGCCAGTAGTCGGTGGAGGTGAGCATCACCCCGAACAGGAAGTCGTTCCAGGCGGAGGTGAACTGCCAGATCATCGCCACCGCGAAGGCCGGCGGCGCGATCGGTAGCGCGACGTAGAGGAAGGTACGCAGCATGCCGGCACCGTCCACTTTGGCCGCGTCGATCAGCTCGTCGGAGATGCCGGTGAAATAGCTGCGGAAGATGAGCGTGGTGATCGGCAGCCCGTAGATGATGTGGACGAGGATCAGCCCGTCCAGTCCGCCCTGCAGGCCGACCGTACTCATCAGCTGCACCATCGGGATCAGCACCGACTGATACGGGATGAACATGCCGAACAGGATCAGCGGGAAGACGAAGTCAGCGCCGGGGAACCGCCACTTCGACAGCACGAACCCGTTTGCGGCACCGAGCAGCGCGGACACCACGCTGACCGGTACGGCCAGCAGCACGCTGTTGACGAAGCCGTTCTGCAGCTTGGGCCAGACCGCCCGGAAGCCGTCCAGCGACACCGTGTCCGGCAGGTCCCACATCCGCGCGACCGACACCTGGGCCGGATCCTTGAGCGCGGTGATCACCATGACGTACACCGGCATGAGGAAGAAGCACACGAACGCCAAGAGGGCCACGTACTTGCCGACGACCAACGCCGCCCTCACGAGCGGCGCTCCGCCCGGACCGAGTACCAGATGTACGGGATGATGACCAGCGAGACCCCGAACAGCAGCAGGGTCGCGATCGCCGCGCCGCTGCCGAAGAACCCGCCCTCGAACGTGGTGAACCACATGAACAACGCAGGAGTATCGATCTTCAGGCTCTTCAGGTCCATCGCGTAGATGAGGTCGAAGGTCTTCAGCGAGATGTGTACGAGGATGACCAGCGCGCTCATCGTCACGGGCAACAGCATCGGCCGTACCACGTGCCAGAAGACCTGATGTTCCCGAGCCCCGTCGACGCGGGCCGCCTCGCGCAGATCCTCCGGTACGCCGCGCATGCCGGCGAGGAAGAGCGCCATCACGTACCCGGACAGCGCCCACCCGGCCGGCAGCGCGACCGCGGCGATCGCGAAGCCGGAGTCGGACTTGAACCAGTCGCTCTGCAGGAAGTCCAACCCGGCGAGCGAGAACAGCTTGTTCAGACCGGTGAGCTGATCGCCGGTGCCGTTGTTGAGCAGCCACCGCCACACGATCGCGATCGCGATGAACGAGATGGCCATCGGGAAGATGTAGACCCCGCGGAAGAAGCTCTCGCCGACCACCCCGCGATCCAGCAACAGCGCGAGGAAGAAGCCGACCACCAGCGAGCCGACGACGAACGCGAGCGTGAAGATGACGATGTTCTTCACGTCGATGGCGAACCGCTGGCCGGTCAGAGTCGTCTCGTCGGCCAGTTCCCGGTAGTTCTCCGCGCCGACGTAGTCCCAGTTGATGTCCCGCCGGCGCGAGCTGGTCAGGGAGAGCCGCAGCGTCCAGCCCATGAACCCGTACACGAAAATGCCGAGCACGAGCAGCGACGGCGCGACGAGCAGCAGCCCGGGCGCCCACCGCCGGATGCGACGCATACGACCCTCCCCGACCGTGGGGGTTTACTTGTTCTTCTCGTACGACTGCTTGACCGCCGCCGCGAACGCCTGTGGGTTGCCGTTCGCCACGAGCAGACCGAGCGCCGTGTCGATCTCGGTGTTCCACGCGTCGCTGGCGACGACGCCGTGCGCGAGGGAACCGACCACCTTGGTACTCGGGTTGGACCAGTCGGCCAGCGCGGTCGCCAGGTAGTCCTTGTACTTGGAGGTGTCCGCGTCCTTGCGCGCCGGGATCGAGCCCTTCAGCGGGTTGAACGCGTCCTGGCCTTCCTTGGACCCGCACAGCGCCAGCCACTTCTCCGCGGCGGCCTTGTGCGGGGCACCGACCGGCAGCGTGAAGCTGTCGGACAGGAAGTTGTAGACACCCGCGGTGCCCGGCGCGGTCGTGACGTCGTAGCCGGTCTTGAAGGCGAGCTTCTTGTCACCGGACAGGTACGCGTTGGCCCAGTCACCCATGACGTTGTAAACGGCCGAACCCTCGATGACCTTGTCGAGCGCAGGCTGCCAGTCGGCGCCCGCCGACTTGATGTCGGAGTACGACAGGATCCGGATGTACTTCTGGATCACCGCGACGACCTCGGCCGACGTCCAGTCGGTGCTACCGTTCCACAGCCCGTTGTACTTGTCGACGCCCAGCTCACCCAGCAGAACATTCTCCAGCAGGTGCTTCTGCGTCCAGGCCGGGCCGATCGACAGCGGCGTCTTGCCCTTGGCCTGGATGGCCGCGGCCTGGGTGAGGAACTCGTCCCAGGTCTTCGGCGGCGCGGCGATCCCGTTGTCCGACAGCGTCTTGGGGATGAACCACAGCAGGTTGGACCGGTGGATGTTGACCGGTACCGAGTAGACCTTCCCGTTGTCGGTGATCGCGTCGACCAGCCCCTGCGGGAAGACGTTCTTCCAGTTCTGCTGGGTGTACAGGTAGGTCAGGTCCTCGACGTCGCCGGACTTGATGTCGGCGGCCAGCTCCTTGCCGGCATGCCGCTGGTACGAGTCCGGCGGGTTGTTCGCGGCCAGCCGGGTGGCCAGCTGCGCCTTGGCGTTGGTCCCGGCGCCGCCGGATATGCCTGAGTTGACGAATTCGATGCTCGGGTTCTGTTGCTTGAATAGGGCGATCATCGCGTTGAGGCCGGCTTCCTCACCGCCGCCGACCCACCACGACATGACCTCGACCTTGCTGGCGTCGGTCCCACCTTGCGGGCTCTGGTTTACGTCCTTCGAGCACGCCGAGACCGCGGCCACCGCGGTAACCGCGGCCACCGCGAGGAACGCCCTCCACCTTCGCCGCATGACTTCCTCCCCTGGTTCCAGCCGCCGGGCGAGCGCGAGGCGGCGTGCGAGGCGCGGCAGGGCACGCGGGAACGCAGCGCCCGGCCGCATGCCTCGCACACTCCACTGGAAAGGTTGTTTCTGTCAACGGCTCGAGTCGGTACCGTGACCTTGCCGTTTACATTGACAGCCATCGCATTCACGCGCGAAAATGGTCATGCGAGAGAGCGCTCTCTCGGCTACGGCCCGCCCGGAGGTGCCCTCATGAGAACCCGCGTCGCCGCCGCCGTGTTCGCCGTCATCGTCGTCGGAGGGCTCGGGGCCATCGCCGCCCGTGCGGCAGTACCGCCCACCCCGCCCGGCTGGACTCTCATGTGGAGCGACGACTTCACCGGGTCGGCCGGCACACTCCCCTCGTCCAGCAACTGGATCTTCGACCTGGGGCACAGCTACCCCGGCGGCCCGGCCAACTGGGGCACCGGCGAGATCCAGAGCTACACGAACAGCCCGGCCAACGTGAGTCTCGACGGCAACGGCAACCTGCGCATCACTCCCCTGCGCGACGGCGCCGGCAACTGGACCTCCGCCCGCATCGAGACGCAGCGGGCCGACTTCAAGCCACCGACCGGCGGGATCCTGCGGATCGAGGGGCGCATCCAGATGCCCAACGTCACCGGTAGTGCGGCGCTGGGGTACTGGCCCGCTTTCTGGGCGCTCGGCGGGCCGTACCGCGGGACGTTCAACTGGCCGGCCGTCGGCGAGTTCGACATCATGGAGAACGTCAACGGGCTCGACCGGGTGTACGGCGTCCTCCACTGTGGAGTCGCCCCCGGCGGACCGTGCAACGAGTTCAACGGCATCGGTACCTTCCGGGCCTGCCCGGGCAGCACCTGCCAGTCGGCGTTCCACACGTACCGCTTCGAGTGGGACCGCTCGATCACGCCCAACCAGCTGCGCTGGTACGTCGACGGCCAGCAGTACCACAGTGTCAGCCAGAGCCAGCTGCCCGCCGACACGTGGAACAACATGACCAGCCACGCCGGCTACTTCATCCTGCTCAACGTCGCGATGGGGGGCAGCTTCCCCAACGGCGTGGCCGGCCAGGGTACGCCGACCGCGGCGACCCAGTCCGGCGTGCCGATGCTCGTCGACTACGTCGCGGCGTGGACGACCGGAGGGGGCACGAGCCCGCCGCCGCCCCCACCGCCTCCGCCGCCGACGTGCGGCCAGCTGATCTCGCAGGGCCGGCCGGCGCTCGCGTCCAGTGTGGAGAACGCGTCGCTGCCCGCCTCCGCCGCCGTCGACGGAAACACCGCCACCCGCTGGTCGAGCGCCTTCAGCGACCCGCAATGGCTGCGGGTCGACCTCGGCTCGAGCCAGAGCATTTCGCGGGTACGCCTGAACTGGGAGGCCGCGTTCGGACGCGCGTACCAGATCCAGACCTCCCCGGACGGCAACGCCTGGACCACCGTCTTCAGCACGACGACGGGCGACGGCGGCATCGACGACCTCACAGTGAGCGGGACCGGTAGGTACGTGCGCATGAACGGGACGCAACGCGGTACCGCGTGGGGCTACTCGCTCTGGGAGTTCCAGGTCTTCGCCGGGTGCGGCGGAGGCGGCGGCAGCGGCCCCACCCTGTTCCTCCAGAACGGCGGTGGGCTGTCGAGCACCGCCGGCGGCGCCGCGACCAACACGATCCCGTCGGCCGGCGGCGGCAACCACGACGGCACGCCGTTCCAGCCGCTCGTGTACACCAGCGGACCGTTGACCATGACCTTCAACGGCGGCGCGGCGACGTTCGACATGTTCGTCGACGCCGGCTCGGCGGTGGGCAACGGCCAGCAGTTCCGGCTTTCGTACGACCTGACCGGCAACGGATCCTGGGATCGGATCGAGACGTACCACTACTTCGCCACCGACCCGGTGCCCGGCTGGGAGCACTACACCCAGTCGCTGGGTCTGGTCTCGGCCACGGGCACGCTCGGGAACCTGAGCAACGGTCGGGTACGCGTCGAGGTCTGGTCGGCGATCGGCAACGCTTCCAGCATGCTGGGCGTCGGTAACCAGTCGGTGGTGCGGCTCCCCTTCTCGTGACAAATCGCCGTATGGTGTGGGGGTGTTCGAGCCAACGGCTCGCCGCTTAGCGGCCGGGCTGGCGCGGGTGGCCGCCGCGGTGCACCACGCCAGCGGTGACGCGTCCGTCGGCGTCGAGCGCACGCTGACCCAGCAGCAGATCCTGCTGATGCTGTCCCAGCGACCGCCGCACTACCCGGTCGCCGAACTGGCCGCCGACCTCGGCATGCCGCTGAACGACACGCTCGCGGCGCTCTCGGCGCTGGTCCGCGAGGAGCTGGCGACGATGACGCCGGATCCGTCGTACTCCCCGCACGAGGTACGCGTCGACCTCACCGCGCTCGGCCGCGCCCAGGCGCCGGAGGCCACCACGTGGGCGGCGCACTTCCTGGCCCAGCTCGACACGCTGGACCAGGCCGAGCAGCGCCGGCTGCTGCGGGTGGTGACCGAGCACATCGAGGGTCTGCAGCGCCGGGGCGAGATCCCGGTCGCCAAGATGTGCGTGACGTGCCGCTTCTTCGACGGGTACGCCCATCCGGGCAGCGACGCTCCGCACCACTGCTGGCTGGTCGACGCGCCGTTCGGCCACCGCCAACTACGGCTGCGCTGCCCCGAACAGGAGGCTAGAGCACCTGCGCCGGGCTCAGTATCGACCACAGGGCAAGAGCCACGTTGACGCTGTCCGGGCGCTCCGCGGGGTGCTTGGCCATGCAGTCGCGGCAGAGATCGGCGAGGTCGCGCGGCAGACCGGGCACGAGCAGGACCGGCGTCGGCGCGATCGCCGTCAGGTGCGCCGCCTCGAGCCGAGTGCGTGCGGTGGCCGTCGGGTACGGTGAGCGCCCGGTCAACATCTGGTAGAGCAGCAGACCGAGCGCGTATACGTCGTCGGCCGGGCGGCCGGCGGGCGAGTCCACGCCGATCCGGGTGGCCAGCCCGAAATCGATGATCTTCAGACCATCGGTCGTCACCATGATGTTTCCCGGCGTGAGGTCGCCGTGCACCACGCCCCGACGGTGAGCCACGGCCAGCACATCGGCGACTGTAGCCGCCAGCGCCACCGCTTCCCGCCACGGCAAAGCCCCGCCGGAGAGCCGTCCCGCGAGGCACACGCCGGTCAACAGCTCGAGCACCACGTACGGGGCACGCGTACCGTCCGGCAGGTTTGCCTCGCCGCAGTCGTACACCCGCGGCACGCTCGGATGCCGCAGCCGTGCGGTGATCGCGGCCTCGCGGTGCATGTTGTGCCATGCCCGCAGGTCGTCGGCGAAAGCCGGCGCCAGCAGCTTGATCGCGGTCAGGCGGCCCTCCACGGTGTCCACACCTTGGTAGACCACCGAGACGCCACCGCGTCCGATCTGGCCGAGGAGGACGTACCGCCCGAGTATGGCGGTGCCCGCCCACAACCACGACACGCTCCGCGACTATGCCGTATCGGTCGGTTCTCCCACAACCCCTCCGGTCGGTACGCGCTGGCGCCGCCGCCCGTCCAGCAGCCAGGCCGACCCTCGACCGTGGACAGTGAACGTTTCAGGCCCACCGAGCAAGGCGGTGTCCTCGTCGATGCCGACCGTCGTCATGCCCTCCGGCCCGCGTAGGAACCGGCGCAGCAGCACGTCCGGCATGCGGCCGGCGAACCGGTCGAAGTGCGGGATGACCCGCAGCTTCGGCAACATGCCCAGGCCCGGGCGGCCCGGGCGGGTCGGTCGCTTGATGTCGGGCACCCAGCCGCTGATGGCCATCGCGCCGGCACTGCAGCCGGCGAGCGCCGTCCCGGCGAGCCAGTGATCCTCGATCGCCCGAGCCAAGGCGGTGTCGCGGAGGGTGTCCGCGAGGAACAGCGGGTCGCCGCCGGACAGGTAGATCAGGCCGGCCCCTTCGAGTTGAGTCACGACAGCTGGGTCGTCGGCCGCGGCCCGATCCGCTACCACCAACGGGACGGCCTCGACGCCGAGCCGCTCGGCCTGGCGCCGGCCGAGGTCCACCCAGTACGCCACCCGCCGGTCGCCCTCCGGCGTCGCGGCGGTCGGGATCTGGACGTACCTCGGCGGCCGGCCGTCGAGCAGAAGGCGGTCGACGTCGAGCATCGCTTCGGTGTACTCGCCGGAGCCGACGAGAGCTACGGGGCCTGCCACGCCGTAACCCTAACCAGGTTTCTTGGGCTGGATCTGCGCCGACCGAAGGTCCAGGCGCCTGAGTCAGGCTAACCAGGTTTCTTGGGCTGGATCTGCGCCGACCGAAGGTCCAGGCGCCTGGGCCAGGCTAGCCAGGCATCATGGGAGAGTGCAGATTTCGGCGCGCGGTGAGTACGCGGTTCGGGCCGCCCTCGGCCTGGCGGCGGCGTACCCGGAGCTGGTTTCCGCCCACGCGCTCGCCGAGGAGCACGAGATGCCGCGCAAGTTCCTCGAGGCCGTCCTCGCCGACCTGCGCCGGGCCGGTCTGGTCCGGGCGCAGCGCGGCTCCGACGGTGGTTACACGCTGGCCCGCCCGCCCGCCGAGGTTTCGGTCGGCGCGGTGCTGCGCGCGGTGGACGGTCCGTTGGCCGGCGTGCGCGGGATCCGCCCGGAGGACACCAGCTACGGCGGTGCCGCCGAGTACCTGCCCCGGCTCTGGGTCGCGGTCCGGGCGGCCGTGCGCGACGTCGTGGACGAGGTGAGCCTGGCCGAGCTGCGCAGCGGCCGGATGCCGGCGCACGTCCGGAAGCTGACCACCCGGGCGGACGCCTGGCAACCCCGCTGATCAGGCTGCGGCGACATAGACCCGCAGGCGCCGGGCAACACAGGCGACGCCGTCCCGGTCCCGGCTGAGCAGGTCGCGGACCCGCTCGTCCAGCACGATGCGGCCGCCGTGCAGCACGAGCAGGCGGTCGGCCAACGCGAGCGCCTCGTCGACGTCCTCGGTCGCCAGCAGCAACGTGGGACGGTGCCGCAGCCACACCTCGTACACCAGCGCGTTCATGATTCCCCGGCTCGCCGGGTCGAGGTCCGCGAACGGCTCGTCGAGCAGCAGCAATTCGGGGGTACGGGTCATCGCGCGGGCCAGGGACACCCGTTGCGCCTCGGCGGCCGACAGCGCCTGCGGCCAGGTCGAGGTGTGCCCGGCCAGGCCCACTTCGCCGAGCGCTTCGCGGGCCCTCCAGTACCGGTCCCGGCGGCGCACCCCCAACGCCGTGTTCTCCAGCACTCTGCGCCAGGGCAGCAGGCGCGGCTCCGCGAACACGACCGCGACCCGGTCGGTGGCGTGGACTTCGCCGGCGTACTCCCGGTCCAGACCCGCGAGCACCCGGAGCAACGTGGACTTGCCCGACCCGCGACCGCCGAGCAGGGCGGTGAACTGGCCGGGCCGCAGGTGCAGGTCGACACCGTCGAGAACGCCCCGGCGCAACCCGGTCGTCGCCGCGACCGCGGTCAGCGTTGCCATGCCATGGACCACCGGCGCAGGGATCGCATGACCGCGTCGGCGAGGAGCCAACCCACGACGCCGAACAGCGCGACTCCGGGAGTCAGCCGGGTCGTGGCGAGCATCAGGATGCCGACGGCCAACGCCTGCCGTGCTCCGGCCAGCACCGACGGCAGCACGGCGGGCAGGTAGACGTGGCGGAGCCGCTCCCACGCGTTCAGCCGGAGCGCGTGCATCGCCTCGAGGAGGCGGCGGTCGACGGTTCGCAGGCCATTGTGGACACCGAGGCACACCGGTACGAGGGCGGCCAGCACGACGGCCGCGACC
>Ga0209382_10002716_pt1 | contig 25277 bp, 14 predicted proteins | sample SoiMetdeltSBSDD5_FD_187599 | JGI IMG/M metagenome (GOLD analysis project Ga0209382, IMG submission 187599) | Bulk soil microbial communities from a Populus tree surrounding site in Tennessee, USA - Soil MetaG P. deltoides SBSDD5 (SPAdes) (version 2) | ecosystem: Environmental > Terrestrial >... | reverse complement strand
CGTCGTACAACACCCGGCCGCGCGTGGGCGGGCTGACGCCGGAGAGAGCGTTCAGCAGGGTGGTCTTGCCGGCCCCAGATCCCCCGACGATGGCGACCAGCTCGCCGGGGTAGACCGACAGCGAGACGGAGTTGAGGATGGTCAGCCCCTTGCCGACGACCTTGACGAGGTTGACGGCGTCGACCTGCGCGCCACGGCCCCGGTCGTAGGCGGTCAGGCCGGACGCGTCGAAGCGGAGGACCTGGCTGCCGATTTGGATCTGATCGCCGTCCTGAAGGGCGAAGCGGTCCACCCGCTGACCGTTGACGAAGATGCCGTTGGTGCTGCCGAGATCCTCGACCTGGAACGACTCGCCGAGGCGTCGGAGCAGGGCGTGGCGGCGGGAGACGCGCGGATCGTCCAGGACCAGGTCATTGCGCTCGTCCCGGCCGATGGTGATGACGTCCTGGTGCGGCTGCAACAGTAGCACGGCCCGCGGCTCGTTCGCGAACTGCCAGTCTTGATACGAGACCGGGTCGCCCACGAGCGTCTGCCCGCCGGGCTCCGGCGTAGGCGCCACGGGCTCAGACCGCCGCATGACGGTGGGCGATCCAAAATCGGGCTGGGGTTGGCGCGGGGCAGGGCGTCCGAGCGACGTCGGCACGCCTGTACTCGTCACCTGCTCGGAAACCTGATCGTGCTCCGACAGGCGCTCGCTCGCGAGGCGGCCGGTCGCGGCGGCGAGCGTGGGATGCTGCAGGCCGAGGTCGGCGAAGTCGGCGCGGCTCAGCGCCCAGACGTACGCCGGCACCAGGGCGGTGACGGTGGCCGAGCGCGGCCGGCGGGTCAGGACGGCGATCTCGCCGAAGACGGCGCCCGGACCGAGCTCGGCGAAGCGGACCACTTGGCCGCCGATGACGGCCTCGACGGCGAAACGGCCGCTCTCGACGACGTACATCTCGTCGCCGGGCTCACCCTGGCGGCAGAGCACCTCGCCGGCGGCGACAGCGCGTGGACGGAACCGGGCTGTCACGCTTGCGACGGCGTCGGCGGCCCAGCCGGCGAACAGGACGGATCGAGCGAGGACGGCCGCCGCCGGCCCGCCATCGGCCGGGCGATGCCCCGAGCGCTCGCGGTCCGTGGGGGCCGTCATCGCGTGCCGTCCATCCTTAGCGCAGCCGGATCCAGAGGATCGCGATCGCGCTGTAGAGCACCACCAGGAGGATCGTCAGGAGGATGGTAACCTCGGCGGGGAGGTCGGGCCGGGTCAGCAGGATCGTCACGCCGAGCGACAGGGCAGCCGTCACGACCATCCGCAGGCGCCGATTCCAGGCCCGGCGGACCCGGGGCGCCTCGAAAGTGTGGACCGTCACCGTGAAGCTGCCGTCCACCAGGTTGCCGAGCAACTGGCGCATCTGGCCGGGGCCGTCACGCTGGAGCTGAAGGCCGCTCATCGCGACCTGCTGGAGGCTGGACGGGTCGAGCGCCCGGTACATCTCCTCGGTCCGCAACCCCTCGAAGAACCGTCTGCCAACCGAGCGGAGATCGGCGTCCGCCTCGAGCTGGTGGGCGACGCTCTCGGCGACGAGCAGCGCGCGGTAGATCGAGACGACGCCGGACGGCACCCGCAGCCCGTTCCGGCGGGCCGCCCGCATGACCGCGATCATCCACTCGGCGATTGGCGAGGTCTCCTCGTCGCCGGCCCGCCCCGGTCTGGTCTCGCCGCTGGCGCGCAGGCGGGCCATCCAGCGCCAGCTCTCGGAGAAGAACTCGGTGCGGAACGCCGTCATGTCGGTGTCTTCGCTGGGGACCAGGATCTCAGAGGCGGCGCGGTACATCTGCTCGACGTCGCTGCGGTAGACGGCGTCCAGGTAGCGAAGCAGCCGCTCGCGCATCGTGCCGTCCCAGGCGACGCATAGCCCGAAATCGACGTAGCCGATGGTCGAGTCTTCGAGCACGAACAGGTTGCCCGGATGGAGGTCGGCGTGGAAGAACCGGTAGCGGAAGATCTGGCGCAGCGTGGCGGCCAGCAGGTTCTCCGCGACCTGCTCGCGGTCGATCTCGGCGACGGCGGTAGCCCACTGGCCGCCAGTCCCGCCGCGTCGGGCTTCCAGCACAGCGCTGAGTGGGACGCCCTGGATCAGCTCTGTCGTCTCGACGTGGGGGCCGCTGAACAGGGGATACGGGCGGGGGATGCGCTCGATCGGACTGTCCTCGGTCTCGCGGTAGAGGACGGTTACGTTCGCCAGGGAATGGCGGAAGTCGATCTCCGCCAGCATCCAGTCGCGCAGCTCCTCGGCGAGGTCACGGGGCGAGATCGCCGTCGAGATGCCGGCCATGTCGATCAGGCGGGTCAACAGGCGAATGCGCCCGAGATCGCGCTCGACTTGCTCGCGGATGCCGGGACGCTGAACCTTGACGGCCACATCGTCGCCGTCGCGGAGGCGCGCACGGTAGGTCTGGGCGACGGCGCCTGAGCCGATAGGCTCGGTGTCGATCCAGGCGAACAGGTCTTCCGGGTAGGCGCCGAGATCGTCGCGGATCACCTGTCGGGCCACGTCCCACGGAGCCGGCGTCACCCGGTCGAAAAGGCGCATCAGCTCGTCGGCGTACTCGCGGCTGATCAGGTCCGGCTGGAGCGCGAGGTACTGCCCGACCTTGATCCAGGTCGGCCCGAGACGCTCGAGGAGCCGGCGGAACCCGACCGGGCCACCGACCAGGCGTCCCATCAGCGTGCGCGGCGGCGGGCGCTGAGGCTCGATCACCGCCGCACCTCGGCGAGCAGCGAGCAGGCGAACGTCGGGATGGCCATGATGAGCGCAGCCTGGCGCCAGGCCGGCTCCCAGGCCGACCCGAGGCCGGCGACGGCGAGCGACAGCCCGACCAGCGCCAGCGTCAGGGCGCGGGCGTGGCGGTCCCGGTCGCGATTGACCGGCGCGGTCTCGGTGACGACGACGCTCATCTTCATGTCGCCCTGGCTCTGCGTGGCGAGCGCCTGGCCGACCTGGTCGAGCTCGCCGGCGAGCACGGCCCTGATCTGCTCCTGGATCGAATCGCGGATGATCCGGCACGCCTCGTCAATCGGATCCGAGCCGTACACCGCGAAGAACTCCCGTTGGACGCCAAGCAAGTCGAACCTGGGCGAGAGGCGGAACGCCGAGGCGTTGAGGGCGACCAGGGTCCGCCAGAAGAGGAGGTTGTTGAGGGTCACCCGTAGCCGGTGCTCGCGCAGCATCTCGAAGATCGCGTTGGACGACCGCGCGACGTGGCGCTCCTCCGGGGGGTTCTCGGGATTGAGGTGGGCCAAGTAAATCTTCTGGAGCGCCATGTACGCCTCACGCTGGAACGCCACGATGTCACTGTCAGGGCCGGCGATGATCAGCTTACCGTACTGGTAGATCGCTTCTCTCAGATCGCCGACCGCGAATGCCTCGAAATGGCGACGCCAGATCTCGCGCTCGCTCGGCGCCAGCTCGCCGAAGATGCCGAAGTCGACCAGCGCGACACGGCTGTCGTACAGGAAGATGACGTTTCCGGGGTGCGGATCGCCGTGGAAGAAGCCGGTCACGAACAGCTGGCGGAGCGAGATGAAGGCGAGCCGCTTCATGATGACGTCGAGGTCGAGATCGGGGTAGGCGGCGCGCAGCCGCTCGCGCCCGCCGTGGTCGAGCAACTGCTGGACCTGGACGGCGTTCGGACCGTCCAGAAACTCCATCGTCAGCACCCGGGAGGTCGTCAGGCCCCAGAAGACCTCCGGGACGACCTCGTACTCCAGCGCGACCTGGCGGAGGCGGTCGGCGGTCTGCCCCTCCAGGGTGAAATCCATCTCTCGGATCGTCCACGAGGCGAAGTCGTCCACCATCTCGCGGCTCGACACGAAGCCGAGCACGCCGAGCGCGTCGATCAGCGTGGCGAGGCGCCGCAGGTTGCGCACATCGGCCTCGAAGATCCGGCGGATGCCCGGGCGCTGGACCTTGACGGCGACGTCCTGATCGTGGTGGGTCCTGGCGCGGTGGACCTGGGCGATCGAGCCAGCCGCGAGCGACGCCCGCTCGAATGAGGCGAACAGAGCGTTGAGCGGCTGCCCCAGCTCCGACTCGACGACCTGGCGGGCCGTCTCAAAGGGAGTGGGCGGCACCTTGTCAAAGAGGTTGCCGAGCTCCTGGCAGTAGGCGGCGGGCAGGACGTCGAAGCGCATTGCAAGGAACTGGCCGAGCTTCAGATAGGTGACGCCCAGGCTCTCCATCGCCAGGCGGAGCCGGACCGGTCCGGAAGGGCCGCGCGGCCGAAGGCGAAACAGCCTGCGAAGCATCGGGGGCCCGGCGAACCGGGCGATGGCAATGACGAGCAGGACGGCACGTTGGACGTCGAGCAGGGCACGGCCCGGCGCGGTGTCAGACGGCATGCTACGCCTGGGAGCCCGTCCGCCCCGTCCGCCCGGTGCGTGCTCCCATGAGGTTGCCCACCGTCATACGGCCTCGGCGAGGGTCTGTCTGATGTCGGCAGCGATCGCGGCCAGCAGCCGTGGGCGAATCGTCTGGAGGAAGAAGTGGCCGCCGGGCAGCATCCGCAGCGTGAAACTGCTGCTCGTCTGATCGCCCCAGGCTGCCAGGTCGTTGCGCAGGACGGCGCTGTCCTCGAGCCCGCCGAACGCCGAGATCGGGCAGGCGAGGGGGGCCTCGGGGGTGTAGACGTACGTCTCGGTCATGGTCAGATCGGCCCGAATGATCGGCACGAACATGCGCATCAGCTCGGCGCTCTCCAGGACTGCCTGGGGCATGCCATTGTAGCGCTGCGTGAGCTGTGCGACGAGATCGTGGTCTGGGAGGGCGTGAAGCGGCGGGCGAGGATCCACCAGATGCGGCGCCCGGCGGGCCGAGAAGAAGAGATGGGCGGGCTCGGGAGCGCCGTGGCGGCATAGCCAGCGTGCAAGGTCGAAGCCGATCAGCGCGCCCATGCTGTGACCGAAGATCGCGTAAGGCCGGCCGAGGTGCGGCCACATCGCATACCCGAGCGGCTCGACCAGGGCATTCATCCGCGTCAGCGGCGGCTCACGGTGCCGGGCCTCGCGGCCCGGGAGCTGGACGTGCCAGACCTCGATCTCGGGTGCGAGGTCGCGCGGCCAGTCGCGGAAGATCGCGGCCCCGCCGCCGCCAAACGGCAGGCAGAAGAGGCGGACCGTGGCCCGGTCGCTCGGGCGGGGGCAACGCACCCAGGCCGTGAGCTGATGTGACATCGTCATCAGAAGTGGTAGAGCGCGCAGCCGACCTGGATGCCGGACCCCACCGCCACCACGAGGCCAGTATCTCCGGGGCGTGTCAGGCCGCGACGCTTGACCGCTTCGAGGGCGAATGGGATCGACGAGGAGAAGAGATCCTCGCCGTCCACGGCGACGTCCACCACCTTTGATGGCGGCAGGCCAAGCTGCTCGGCGAGCGCCTGGCACAACCACGGTGAGACCTGGGGCGGGATCACCACGCTCAGGTCCGCCACGGTGAGCCCGACATCGTGGAGGAAGCGGTGGATCGCGTCGGCGATCGACTCCAGGTACAGCTCCTCGATCCAGGGGTGCCGGTCGAGCCGCAACGCCACCGTCCCTTCGACGACGTGGGCACTGACCTTCAGCGCGTCGAGGTGCTCCGGATAGGCCGTGACGCCGAAGTGGCTGAAGCCCGGGCCGCCCTCGTCCGAACTTTCGAAGATGATCGCCGAACCGGCCTCGTGCAGGCCGATCCGGGGCCAGATCGGATCGAGGTCGTGGTGCTCGACCTCCGAGGCCACGACCATCGCGGTCCGGGCCGTGCCGGCCGCGATCATGCTGCTCGCGACCTGACAGGCGTTGAAGAACCCGAGGGCGCCGTTCACCAGATCGAACGCGAACGTCTTCTTCGCCGTCAGCGCGACGGCATCGTCGTTGAGACCGATGTCGCCGGCGATCAGCGCGGCGATGGCCGGCTCGATGATCTGGTCGGTGCGGTAGAGGCCGGCGAAGATCAGCAGATCGACGTCCGTCGGCTGATAGCGCGATCGGCCGAAGCACGCTCCGGCGGCGGCGCGGACGAGCCCGAGCGTGTCCTTCTGGGCGGAGCCGGCGTCGGCGGTCCCGACGCTCTCGACGCGGACACGTCGGGTCGGGCGGAAGACGCGGGGGTGGGCAGACCGTGGGAGGACGGCCTTCTGCGTCGTGCACGGTTGCTGCTCCCAGGTGCGGCGCCGATCCGGCAGGTCATCGAACGTGTAGAGCGCCGTGCCGATCGTCACGCCGGAGCCGGTGATGCTAAAGGCGACGTTCTCGCCCGACTGGATCCGGCCGTCGAGGATGGCGTCCTCCAGCGCGACCAGATGGGTGGTGGTGGCCGTGTTCCCGCGCTCAGTCAGGTTGTCGACGTTCTTGCCGTTCAGGTCAACTGTCGAGCCGATCCGGGCCACCAGCTGACGATAGGCGTCCTGCAACGAGGTCCGGGAGGTCTGGTGCGGGATCAGGTGCCCGACGTCGTCCAACGACCAGCCCTGCTGCTCCAGGTGGGAGGCCAGGTGCTGGACGGCCTGCGGGATGCTGGTCAGCGAGATCCTGATCGAGTCGGTGACCATCATCAGGCCGCCATGCTCGCCCTCGGACGGCTTGACGATGCAGAGCGAGCTGTACTTGCCGAGCGTGTAGAGGTCGATCGACTGGAAGCCGACCCGGGGATCGGGCGAGGTCTCCAGGATGACCGCCGCGCCCGCGTCGCCGACGGTCAGGCACGGGATGCGCTGATCGACCAGGCTGGCGATCTCCTGCTGGGCGCCGGGGATGACGTAGCTGGACCACTCGCCGCTGACAACCATCACCCGGCGGGCGCCGCCGGACTTCAGGAAAGCGTCGGCGATGGCGATGCCGGTGAACAGGCCAGCACAGGCGTTGGTGATGTCGAAGGCCAGAGCGTTTCCCATGCCGAGTGCCTGCTGGAGATAGACGGCGAGCATCGGCTCGATCAGCGCGGCGGTGGAGCTCTCGGCCTTCGAGATCGAGCAGCAGATCAGGACGTCGACGTCGGCCGGCGCGTACTTCGAACGCTGAAGGCATGAGCGGGCAGCCTCACGGGCGAGATCGAGCGAGGCCTGGCCCGGGCTCGCGACCCGCCGCGACCGGATGCCGGTCAGGCGCTCCAACGGGATCGGCAGGCCGAGCTTGCAGCCCTTGACGATCTCGTCGGTGGTCAGGACGTTCGGCGGCAGGTAGACGCCGAGGCTCTCGATGAGGGTGCTCATCAGTTCTGACCCCCGGCAGCAACGGCGGGTTGGGGGGTGAGGGCATCCATCTGGGCCGCCAGGTCGGAGAGGTCGGCGATGGTCGGGTAGGCAAACAGGAGATCGGCGGTCAGCGGGAGGCCGGCGTCGCTGGCGCGGGCGGCGATAGCTACGCTCGCAAACGAGGCCCCGCCGAGGTCGAAGAAGCTGTCGTAGATGCCCACCCGGTCCACCTGGAGGACGTCGGCCCAGATCTCGGCCAGCAGCGCCTCGGTGGGGGTGCGCGGTGCGACGTACGCCACGTCGAGGTCCGGGCGCTCGGAGCCGGGGTCGGGCAGCGCCTGGCGGTCCAGCTTGCCGTTTGGGGTGCGCGGCAGGGCGTCCAGCCAGACGATCGAGGCGGGCACCATGTAGTCAGGCAGCGTGTGCTGGAGGAAACGCCGGAGCTCGCTGACGGTCGGAACGGGCTGGCCATCAGCCGGTTGCTCGTTGCCCACGAGGTAGGCGACCAGGTGCTTCTGGCCGTGCTGATCGTCCCGTGCCACCACGACGGACTCCCGCACGGCTGGGTGCCGCCCCAGCACCGCTTCGATCTCCCCCAGCTCGATCCGGAAGCCCCGAACCTTGACCTGATGATCGACGCGGCCGAGCAATTCGATCGAGCCGTCCGGGCGGTAGCGGGCGAGATCGCCGACGCGGTAGAGGCGCTCGTCGGGCTCGTCGCCGAACGGGCTGGCGACGAACCGCTCGGCCGTCAGGTCTGGACGATGGAGATAACCCCGCGCGACGCCGACGCCGGCCGTGTAGACCTCGCCGGGCACGCCGACTGGGACCGGCTGGAGGTGGCCGTCGAGCAGGTAGACGCGCTTGTTGGCGATCGGACGGCCGATCGGCGACGGTTCGCTGGCCCCCCGCTCCACCAGCGCCCAGGTCGAGTAGGTCGTGTCCTCGGTCGGCCCGTACAGGTTGTAGACCTGCTGGACGCCCTCCTGGCGGTACAGCTCCTGGGCCAGGGCGTTCGGCAGCACCTCGCCGGCCAGGTTGACGACGCGAACCGAGGACGACAACGGGCCGGCCCGGAGCAGCTCGGCCATCGCCGACGGGACGGTGTTGACCAGGGTGACCTCCTCGGCGGCCGGCAGCCGGGGTAGCTCCAGGACGTTCTCGGCCAGGATCACCGTGCCGCCGGTCGTGAGCGGCGCGAACAGCTCGAAGACCGAGAGGTCGAAGCAGATCGAGGTCGAGGCGAGGACGCCGCGCAGGCTCGCTGGATCGAACTGGTCGCGCGCCCAGGCCGCCAGCGCGACCGGTCCGCGATGCTCGATCGCGACGCCCTTCGGCTGGCCGGTCGAGCCGGAGGTGTAGATCACGTAGGCGAGATTACGCGGCGTGACGCCGGTGGCCGGCTGTTCGTCGTCGTCCGCGACGGTCGGGGTGAGGAACATCGGGTCGTCGAGGCAGACGACATCGGCGCCGTAGTCGGCAAACGAGGAGACGAGCTTGCGCTCGGTCAGCAGCACGGCCGCCCGAGAGTCGCGGAGCATGAACGCCAGGCGCGCCTCGGGGTAGGCAGGGTCGAGCGGGACGTACGCCCCGCCGGACTTGAGGACTGCCAGCAGCCCGACGACCATGGCCGGCGTGCGATCCGTGCAGAGGCCGACCAGCATCTCGGGGCCGACGCCCCGTGTTCGCAGCTCGCGGGCGAGGCGGTTCGCGCGCCGGTTCAGTTCGCGGTAGCTGATGCGTTCGGCGTCCCAGATCAGCGCCGTCGCGTCAGGCGTCCGCGCCATCTGGGCCTCGAAGAGGTCGTGGAGGCAGGCGTCCGCGGGGAAGGCGGCGGTCGTGTCGTTCCAGGAGACAAGCTGCTGGACGCGCTCGGCGGCGGTGAGCATGCGTGCCCTGCTGACCGGTCGGTCCGGGTCGGCGACGACACTCTCAAGCAGTCGACGGAAGTGCTCAGCGAGGCGGGCCATCGTCTCGGCCTCGAAGAGGTCGGCGTTGTACTGGAACCTGCCGAGGAACGTCGCTCGGGCCTCCGTCATCAGCAGCATCACGTCGTACGGTGCACCGCGCTGCTCCCAGGCCAGGACGCTCGTCTCCGCTCCGGATTCTGTGGACGCTTCCAGCAGGGCCGAGCGGTACCAGATGAACAGCATCTCGACCAGCGGCGACCGACCGGGATCGCGCGTGGTCTGGAGGCGCTCGACCAGCCGCGAGAACGGGAAGTCCTGGTGGTCGAGCGCTTCGAGGACGGTGTCGCGCATCCGCCGGAGCAGCTCGCGGAACGTCGGCTCGCCGGAGAGGTCGGCGCGGAGCGGCAGGACGTTCACCAGGTAGCCGACCGTGTGCTCGAAGTCGGCGCGGCCACGGCCGGCCATCGGCGTGCCGATCAGGAGGTCGTCCTGGCTGGTGTACCGGGCGAGGAGCGCGGCGAAGGCGGCCAGGAGCGTGGCGTACGGCGTGGCACCCTCCGAGCGCGCCAGGTCTTTGAGTCGGGCGGTCAACTGTTCGTCCAGGGTGAAGTCGCAGAGGGCGCCACGATAGGTCTGGACACGCGGGCGAGGCCGATCGGTTGGGAAGGCGAGGAGCGGAAGGTCGCCGGCCAGCTTCGTCTGCCAGTAGCTCCAGAGTCGGTCGCCGGCCGGGCCAGCCAGCATGTCGGCCTGCCAGCGCACGAAGTCGACGTACTGGCGGGTGACCGGCAGGTTTGCCGTCTGCCCGGTCCGCGCCGCATCGTAGAGCGCCCGTAGCTCCTCGACCAGCACCTCCAGCGACCAGAAGTCGACGGCCAGGTGATGGACGGTCAGGAGCAGAACGTGCTCGGCGTCCGAGCGGCGGAACAGGGTGACCCGGAAAAGGGGGCCATGTTCGAGGTTGAACGGCCGATCGGCATCCGTGCCGAGGCGCGCGTGCAGCCCCTGATCGCTCCAGCCGCCGGCCTCCACGACTTCGAAGCAGGCCGCTATCTGGGTCTGGACACGCTGGATCGGCCGGCCGTCGCGGCCGGTCAGATAGGTCGTGCGCAGGGAGTCGTGGCGATCGACGAGCAGGTGGACGGCCGACGCCATCGCCGCCGCGTCAACGCCGCCGAGGAGCCGGGCCGCGAACATGATGTGGTAGGCCGTGCTCTTCGGCGCGAGCTGGTGGGTCAGCCAGAGCGCCTGCTGGCCGTGCGAGAGCGGGAGATCGCCGTCCGTACTGGTGACTGAAGTGGGACTCGGCGCGAGCGGCTCGGCACGATCTTGTGTTTCGGCAGCGGCAAGCTCGGCGACCAGGTCGGCGATGCTCGGGCCCTGGAGGAAGGTCGTCAGCGGGACGACGATGCCGAGGTCGGCGTCGATGCGGTTGCGGAGGTCCATCGCCATCAGCGAGTCGAGACCGAGGTCGGTGAGCGGTCGCTCGGGCTCGATCCAGGACGCCGGCCGATCGACGGCTTTCGCAATGAGGCTGGCCAGGTATGCGGTGAGCCGGGCTGCGCGCGCGGAGTCAGGAGCGGGTGCCGTAGCGTTGGTCGGTGTGAACGCAGGCGGAGTTGGCGCGGGCGATGTCGACGCAGGCAGCGCGGGCGCAGGTAGGGTGGATGCAAGTGGTGTGGGCGCCGACGGTGTGGGTGCCGATGGTGGGGGCGCGATGAATTGCGCCCCTACAGCAGCATGCCCGTTTTGGTAGGGGCGCGATTCATCGCGCCCGCGATCGGCGCGCCCGCGATCGTCAACGCGCCGAGTCCGCCCATCCGTGATCCAAAAGCGCTCGCGTTGCCACGGGTACAGAGGCAAGCTGACGCAGCGTCCGCCGTCCGGGTAGAGGGACTGCCAGTCGGGTGTGTCACCGTGGACATACGCGTCGGCTATGGACGGGAGCGCAATGAATTGCGCCCCTACAGGACCACACGCCGTAGGGGCGCAATTCATTGCGCCCGAATTCATTGCGCTCGAATTCATTGCGCCCGTCTTCACGTCACCGTCGACTGTCAATCGCTGCGCATTACGACCGCGCACGTGGAGACCGGGGTGGGCGGCATCGCGGAGGAAGGCGTCGAGGGCGTCGACGAGCTCCTCGCGTGAGCGCCCAACAATGGCAACGCGGTAGGCGTGGTGGCTGCGTCGTGCACCGGCCGTGTAGCAGATGTCGGGGAGCGTGGCGGCGGTGCCGGCTGGCCCGAGGAGATTGCGGTACGCCTCGGCGAGGGCGCGCAACGCCGCCGGGGACCGCGCCGAGATCGGCAGCAGGAACAGGTCAGAATCGGTCGGTGCGTGCTCGCGAACGGCAGGACGGAACGCGGGCGCCTCTTCGAGGACGACGTGGGCGTTGGTGCCGCTGAAGCCGAAGGCGCTGACCCCGGCGATCCGCCGGCCGTTCCCGTCCGGCCAGGGGCTCAGCGTGGTCGGGAGGACGATCGGGAGCTCGCTCCAGGGGATGTACGGGCTGGGCTGATTGAGGTTCAGATGCGGCGGGATCATCCCGCGCTGGAGCCCGAGCACGACCTTCAAGAGGCCAGCGACGCCGGCCGCCGCTTCCAGGTGGCCGATGTTCGTCTTGATCGAGCCCAGCGCGAACGGCCGGTCGGCGGATCGACCTACGCCGAGCACGGCCGCGAGCGACTGGACCTCGATCGGGTCGCCGAGGGCGGTGCCGGTGCCGTGCGCTTCGACGTAGCCGACCTCACCCGGCCCGACGCCGGCGCGGGTCAGGGCGTCGCGGATGACGGCCTCCTGCGATGGGCCGTTCGGCGCAGTCAGACCGTTCGAGTGGCCGTCGTGGTTAACGGCCGAGCCGCGAATGAGGGCCAGCACCCGGTCGCCGTCCGCCAGGGCGTCCGAGAGGCGCTTGAGCACCACCACGCCGCAGCCCTCACCCCGAGCGTAGCCGTCGGCGGCGGCGTCGAACGTCTTGCAGCGGCCATCGGGTGCCAGGGCGCGGGCCTTGGAGAGGAAGATGCTGGTCTCCGGTGCCAGCATCATGTTGACGCCGCCGGCGAGCGCCAGCTCGCACTCCCCGCTGCGCAGGCTCTGGCAGGCCAGGTGGATCGCGACCAACGACGACGAGCACGAGGTGTCGACGGCCATATTCGGCCCCTGGAGACCGAGCACGTACGAGATGCGCCCGATCGCGATGCTGAAGGCGACGCCGGTGCCGGAGTACGCGTCGATGTCGCTCGCGTCACCAGAGGTCAGGTGGAGCCGGGCGTAGTCGGCGCTGCAGATCCCCATGAAAACGCCGGTCTTCGTGCCGGCCAGCCGATCGACGGCCTGGCCCGCGTCCTCGAGCGCCTCCCAGCTCACTTCGAGCAGTAGACGCTGCTGGGGATCCATCCGGATCGCCTCGCGGGCGGCGATCCGGAAGAAGTCGGCGTCGAAGCCGTCGACGCGATCGAGGAAGCCGCCCCGACGCGTGGCAATCTTTCCGGGGGCGTCCGGGTCGGCGTCGAACAGGTCGTCGACGGACCAGCGGTCGGCGGGAACATCGCCGGTCGCGTCCACTCCGTCGCGCAGGAGGCGCCACAAGTCGTCGGGGTTGTTGGCGCCGGGAAGGCGGCAGCCGATCCCGACGATGGCGATCGGCTCGTTCGGATCGGTCTGACGGGACAGATCGCTCGACTCGTCGCGCTGGTCGGAGCTGAGACGACGGGCCAGTGCTTCGATCGAGGGGAAGTCGTAGGCCAGGGTCGGCGAGAGCCGGCGGCCAAGCCACTGCTCCAGATCGCCGGAGAGCCCGACCGCCTCGACGGAGGTCAGGCCGTAGCGGGCGAACGGCTCGCGGACGTCGATGGTGCGGGCCTCGACCTGGAGCACCTCGGCCAGCTGCGCGATCAGCCAGCGCTGGATCTCCTCGGCGGACGGGGCGGCCCCACCCCCAGCCCCGGGGAGGCCCTCACCCCCGGCCCCTCTCCCTCGCAAGGGAGAGGGGAGCAAGCCATCCGTCTCCCCTTCTCCCACGGTAGGGACGTCGGCGCAGCCGATGTTCGCGCCGCGCAGCGGAGGGGGTTGGGGGGTAAGGGCAGGCGCCCGGACATGGGGGTCGAAGCCGGGTCGGGTCCAGGTTGCGACGATCGGCAGGGTGCCGGTCAGAAATCCCTCGCGGGTGGCCCGGCGGCGGATCTTGCCGCTCGACGTCTTCGGGATCGTGCCGGGCCGCAACAGGACCACGGCGGCCGGCGTGACGTCGTGCTCCTCTGCCACGGCCTGCCGGATCACCCTTATGACGGCGTCGGCGTCCAGGGTGCGGACATGCTCGGCTTCGACTTCTTGCACGACCACCAGCTGCTCGCCGTCCACCTGGTCGATCGAGAAGGCGGCGACGCCGCTCGGGCGCAAGGCCGGGTGGCAATGCTCGACCGTGTGCTCAATGTCCTGGGGGTAGTGGTTCTTTCCCTTGAGAATGATCAGATCCTTGTGGCGGCCGGTCACGAAGATCTGGCCGCCATTCACGAAGCCGAGGTCGCCGGTTCGCAGGAACGGCCCCTCACTGGAGTCGGCGAGTCGGGCGCGGAACGTCTGCTCGCTCTCGGCCGACTTGTTCCAGTACCCGTGCGCCACGCCCGGGGCGCTGACCCAGATCTCGCCGACCTCGCCGGGAGCGCAGCGTCGAAGCGTCTCAGGGTTGGCGATGACGACGCTGGTGTCTTCGAGGGTCTGGCCGCAGCCGGCCAGCGCCCTGGCGCCGCCAGCGCCGGGCGCGAGGACGCGGTTCGCCTCCAGGGCCGCCGCGTCGGCGACGAACGCGACCGGACGGTCTACCCGGGGACCGCCGGACACCATCAGGGTCGCCTCGGCCATCCCGTAGCACGGCATCAGCGCCGAGCTGCGCAGGCCGTGCGGGGCGTACGTCGCCGCGAACCGTTCGAGCGTCTCGACCCGGATCGGCTCGGCGCCGACGTACGCCGTCTCCCAGGTCGAGAGATCGACGCCGTCGAGCTGGTCGGGCGCGATCTTGCGCAGGCAGTACTCGTAGGCGAACGGCGGCCCGCCGCTGTGGGTCACGCGGTACCGTGACACCGCGCGCAGCCAGCGGACCGGGCGCTGGATGAAGGCGGCGGGCGCCATCAGCAAGCCGGTCAGCCCGGCGAAGACCGGGTGGATCACGCCGCTGATCAAGCCCATGTCGTGGAACGGCGGGAGCCAGCTGAACGGCACGCTTTCCGGGGTCATGTGGACGGCTCCCCAGGCCGCCGTCATGTTGGCGATTAGGTTGCCGTGGCTGACCATGACGCCCTTGGGCATGCCAGTGGAGCCGGAGGTGAATTGGAGGAACGCCAGGGTATCCAGGCGGGCGCCGGGGTGACGCCAGGCGCCCGCCGCGTCGTCGGTCAGCCCCTCGGTGGCGACGATCTGGACGGACGGGAGACCGCTGGCTCTCGCGAAGTCGCGCTCGACGTCGGCGCGCGTCTGGGCCGTGGCGAGCGCCACTCGCGCGCCCGAGTCGCGGACGATCGCCAGGAGGGTGTCCGTGGTCCGGTTGGCGCGGGGTGGATAGGACGGCACGGCGACGGCGCCGGCGTAGAGGCAGCCCCAGTACGCCGAGACGTACTCCAGGCCGGGCGGGCAGACCAGCATCACCCGCTCGCCGACCGCGCCGAGCGCCTGGAGATGCGCCCCGATCGCGCGGGCTCGCCGGTCCAGATCGGCGTACGTCAGGTGGGCCTCGGTGGTGTCGCCGTCCACCAGGAAGGTGTAGGCGCGGCGGTCCGACTGGTGTTCGGCCCGCCAGCGCAGGGCGTCCACCAGGCTGTCTGGCCGAAACGCGGCCCCTCCGCCGTGACCAGCGAACGAGGACATGGCTCTCTACCCCCGAGTCCCGGCCAGTCCGGCAGGTTGTTCGCCCGCCAGCGGCACGGTCTGCATGATGCGTAGTGAGAGGTCCGCCCGGGGGTGACGGACCGCGATGGCGACACGGTATCTCGGCGTCAGGTCGAGCGACGCGAACTGCCAGCCTGTGGGATCGTCGTCGATCGACGGCCCGAAGGTGATGCCGGCCGACCGCGCTTGCTGCGCTCCGGTCTGGTGAGTCGAAGGCAGCATCGTGAACTGGTCGAGCGGGATCTGGAGTCCGAGGCCGCGCGCCTTGATGTACGCTTCCTTCAGCGTCCAGTAGTCGAAGAAGCGGTCGGGCTGGCGCTCGGCGGGCCAGGAGCGCAGCTCGCGCACCTCGGCCGGCGAGAAGTACCGATCGGCGATCTCGACGGTGTAGCCGGTGCGCTGGACGTCCTCGACGTCCACGCCGATCTCCTGATCTCCCGCGACGAGACAGACGACCATGCCGTCCGTGTGGGAGAGGTTGAAGCGGACGGTCGGCTGGACGAGCGGCGCCGCGATCTCCGGGCGGCCGAACTGGCCGGCCTCGAACTCCCAGGCGCGCGGCTCGACGGCCGGGTGGTAGGTCGAGAGGACGGTCCGGACCAGTGCTCGGGTGACCAGATCCTGGTGGCGGTGCCGCGCGAAGACGTAGCGACGGTTGCGGGCGCGCTCGGCGGGGGTGAGCAAGGCGTCGTAGGCGTCCAGCAGCGCCGGATCGTCGATCCGCTCGGGCTCGACGTACCAGAGATGGACTTCCGTCTCCAGCAACTCCCCCTCTCCGCGCCGGAGAGGAGGCTGGGGGGTGAGGTCTCTCACCGGCGTGGGTAGTTCGTGTCCAGCCACTCGATCAGCCCGCCAATCTGCGATCGTTCGCCGGAAAGCTCGTTGACCAGCCACTCTTCCGTGGGTACGCGGAACCCCGCCGCCCGGTCGATGTGCGTTGACAGCTCGACGAGCTGGCGGGAGCTGAGCCCGAGGTCGTTGAGCAGCGACAGCGAATCGTCAAGGGTGATCCCGTTGATCTGGGGCGCGGCGCGACGCAACGCCTCCAACACCGGCTCTCGCCAGCTCACGAACGCCTCACTCCAACGCGTGCTTCGAGGGGAATGGCGCAGGCGTCGATGGCGGCCTGAACGACACGCCACGGGGCGTTTGCCGCCGCCTCGACCAGGGTGAGGGCGATGCCGAACTTCGCGGCGATCGCCGTGACCTCCTCGACCGTCGGGTAGGCCGCCGTGCCGGTGGCCCACGATCCGGGCGGGATGACCCGCGCCGTCGATATGAACGCCCGCTCGCCGGGACGCAGCATGCTGAACCCCCGTACTCCTTCGAGCAGCTCGAGGCCGAGCACGACCGTCCGGTGTGACGCCGGATCGTGATCGCCGGCCCCGAGGGTCTCGATATCCAGCGTGGCGAAGACCGAACCGCCGCGCTGAGCCATCCCGAAGACCTCGCGACTGGCGATCTTGACGCCAGCGTCGGCGGCGCGCTTGCCGAGCATCGTGACGATGAACGGCAGCGCCTGGCCGCCTACGCCGCGCAGATGGATGGTGACCCTCATCACTGTGCTCCCACCACGTACGGTTGCGGCACGATCGCACCCTCAGGGCAGACCTGGGCGCAGAGCCCGCAGCCGACGCAGAGATCGACGTCGACGACGCTCTTGCGGTCGGGGGAGAGACTCAGGGCGGGACAGAGGATGCGCGTCACGCAGTCGCCGCAGCCGGTACAGGTGTCCAGGTTGACGACCGGACGGCGGGGCTGCTTCGGGACGGTCAGGGCGCACGGGCTGCGCGAGATCAGCACCGAGACGCCGTCAGCCTGGAGCATCCGGGACAGGGTGGACTGCAGTCGATCGGACTCGAACGGATCGACCACCGCCACGTCACGAACCCCCGTCCCAAGCACCAGCGAGTACAGTCGCGACTCGTCCGGTCCCTCGAACCGGATGGCCGGCTGCCCGCCCGTCATCGCCGAGACGTCGTTGTCCAGGATGCAGACGACCAGGTTGACACCTTGCTCGACCGCATTGAATAAGCTGGGCAGCCCGCTGTGCAAGAAGGTCGAGTCGCCGATCAGCGCGATCGACGGGATGCCGCGCAGCGTCATGCCGGTGGCAACGCCGATGCCGGCCCCCATACAGAGCACGACGTCGCCGGCGTCGATGCCGCGACGAGTGCCCAGGGTGTAGCAGCCGATGTCCGACCCGATGAACGGGCGCGGGTCCAGGCGATTGACGACTTCGGTGAAGCCGAAGAAGAACGCCGTGTGCGGACAGCCGGCGCAGAACGTCGGGCCGCGCCCGACGAGCGCATCGGTCAAGACGGCGAGCGGCGGGCGGCACGGGCGGCCCAGCAGCCGCGCGAGGATCTCGGCAAGCCGCTCCTCGTCCAGGTGGTCGTAACGGGGGAAGATTCGGCTGCCGCTGACGCGGGTCGGCACGCCGTTCCGATGAACGATCGAGATGATCTGCTCTTCGAGAACCGGGTCCAACGCCTCGACTACGACGAGCTCGTCGTAGCGGCTCGCCAGCTCGACGATTCGCTCCTCGTTGAGCGGGAACGGCATCAGGGTGCGCCAGATTGGGACGCTGACGCCGAGTCGGGTAGTGGCGCGCTTGAAGGCCGGATAGACGGCGTTGGCGACGACGAACGCCCGGGAGCCTCCTGCCCCCAACCGCTCTCCTCGCGCGTACGCCGGCGCGCCGCCGATCGCGCGGGCCTGCTCCAGCCGCTCCAGCGCCCGGGGCCGGTTGGCGCGCGAGATCGCCGGGAGCAGGATGTACTCGCGCTCGCGGAACGGCGGCCTGGGCGGATCCACCCCGGAGGGCGCGTCGACGGGCTCGAAGGGCATGGTGGCACTGCTGTAGGTCAGGTCGTCGGTCAGCCGGAGCATTACCGCTGCGCCGATCTCGCCGGAGAGGTCCATCGCCAGGGCGATCGACTCCGGCAGCTCTTCTACGGTCGCCGGCTCGACGCACGGGATCCCGATGAACCGCGCAAGGTGGCGGCTGTCCTGCTCGGTTGAGCTACTCTCGCACGACGGGTCGTCGCCGACGATCAGCAGGAGCGGCGCCTTGACGCCGGTGTACGCGATCCCCATGACGGCGTCCAGGGCGACGTTCAGCCCGACGTGCTTCATGACGCAGGCGGCAGGCTGTCCAGCAAGCGCGGCTGCAGCCGCCATCTCGAAGGCGATCTTCTCGTTGGTGGCGTACCGGAACTGGACGAGACCGTGCTCGTCGAGGGCGCGCAGCTCCTCCGCGATCCCAACGACCGGACTGCCGGGGTACGAGGTGGCGAAGACGCAGCCGGAGCGGACCAGCGCGTGGGCCGCGACGCGCGAGGCGGCCCAGAACGCGATCGTTGGCTCCGTCGTCTGAAGCATCATCTCGCGACTCCACGCGGCGTGGTTCGGCGGTCTACAGCGCTCGGGGTTGGAGGTGTGCTCTGTACGCAGGATGACATGCCGAGATCCCATCTGTACAGTCTCGACGGCTGTTCGTTTTCGAACTGCCGGCGCGTCGGCTGAGGAATGGCGCCACGTTCATCAGGATGGTCATGCTACCTGAATGAGACGAGGCCGCTCTGGACCAGGGCGCGGGCGGCAAAGTCGTGCCCGGCGCTGGTCCAGTGGCCGTCGATCTGGTAGTACAGCCGGGGCTGCTCGGGCAGGGCCGCCCGCAAGGCCGGACTCAGGTCGAGGTAGACGAGGTTACGCCTCGCGGCGATCTCGGCGAGGCGCCGGTTCGGGCGGTCCAGGTCCCAGCCGTCCGCTGGCAGGTCAAAGACCGACCGCATCATCTCCCAGAACGGCGGATCGACCTCCCACGGTGCCGGGACGTTCACCAGGACGAAGCGGGCGCCGGCCGCTTCGGCCTCGTCACGGGTCGCGCTCAGCAACGCCTCGGTCACGTTCCAGGCCGCGTCCAGGTCGGGAGATCCCTGGTCGGCGTACGGGGCGAGGATCGACGTGACGTACCCTCGGTCCCCCGCCACCTTGCCGAGCTCGTCCGGATCGAGCTTGTTGAACAGCAGCGACCGTTGCCGGAGCCATCGGCGAAGCTGGCCGGGCTGGCTGTCAGAGAGATCGGGCAGTGCGAACGGGAGCTGTCGAAGCGAGCCGTTCGGAACGAGCTCGAAGTACGGCTTGAGGGTACGGATCGGCGCGTAGTCGAGCTGCTGGCTGTTGTCGGCGACGTCGTTGCCGGAGAAGAAGAGCAGGACGACGACGTCAGGCTGGTAGCGAAGGCCTTCATGACGGAGCAGCAGGTACTCCTGACCCGTGCCGTACCCGACGGCGCCAGCGTTGATGACCTCGGTCGGTGGCGCACCGGCCGCCGCCAGGTGCGCTTCGAGGCGGCGCGGGAACGCCTGCTCGACCGCCACGCCGATCGCCTCGACGAACGAGTCGCCGAGCACCAGCACGCGCTCGCGGCCCGGCGGCTTCTCGTAGCCGATCTCACGCTCGCGCAGGCCGTGCGTGTTGATGTCGACGCGGGTGACGTACTCGGCGGTCCACTGCCAGGCGGTCGAGCTCGGGGTGTGGAACCCGCCGAAGGTCGGGTGCAGCTCGAAGTGGCTCAGGTTCATCCGGGCGTCGACGCCGACGTAGGTGTAGCGCATCAGCGTCGGCCCGACCAGCCGCAGGCCGCACTCGATGGCGAGCACCGGTATGAGCAGGCCCACCAGGACCAGCGCCAGGCGCGATCTCCAACGTCCCCGCATGTCGGCGCAGCGAGCCTCCGGGTGCGCAGGATGACACGCTGATGCGGCGGTTGTACAGCGGCGCGGCTCTGGGAGGTGTCGGAGCAACTGACCGGCGTCACCTATCGGTTCGGCGAGAGGTGTCAGGCAGGTCACTCTGCGCCGACTGAAATGGCGTCCGGCGCCAGCGCCCTTCGCTATGATGAGCCGGGGTGACCGTTTCAGGGAGGGGCCGTATGAGCGCTGTGTCTGAAGGCGACGTGCCCGTCACGCTGACTGGCGAGTTCGCGGTGGCGCTGGCCAAGATTCGTGCCGTCGTCGGCTCGGAGCACGTCCTGGAGCGGTGGGAGCAGATCGAGCCGCGCGCCCAGGACACCCTGCCGTCCGTGCTGGCGCCCTCGGCGATCGTCGCGCCGGCCGATGTGGATCAGACGCGCGCAGTTGTCCGGATCGCGTACGAGCACAAGATCGCGCTCTGGCCGATCAGCCGGGGAAAAAACTGGGCGTACGGAGCGTCGACTCCGAGCGTCGAGGGCACGATCGTCCTGACGCTGGAACGGCTGAACCGGATCGTCGAAGTGAACCAGGAGCTAGCATACGCGGTGATCGAGCCAGGGGTGTCGTTCGGGCAGCTCCACGAGTACCTGGTGCAGCACCGGATCCCGCTCTGGATCGACCCGACCGACAGCACGCCGGACGGCAGCGTCATCGGTAACGCGTTGGACCACGGTATTGGCTCGACGCCGTACGCCGATCATTTCGCGAACCTGTGCGGGCTGGAAGTCGTCCTGGCCGACGGCCGCGTCGTCCACTCCAACGGGCGCCCGGCCTCGCAGGTCCACCACCTCTACAAGTGGGGGACCGGCCCGAACCTGGACGGGCTGTTCGGCCAGTCGGGCCTGGGGGTGGTGGTGAAAGCTGGCGTCTGGCTGATGCTGGCTCCCGAGGAGCACCAGTTCTACGTCGTGGAGATCGATCGCGAGGAGGATCTGCCTCGGGTCGTCGACGGGCTGCGGCGGCTGATCCTGGGGGATCGGCTTCGGACCCAGATCCATATTCTGAACGACGTCGGACGGATCGCGGTGGCGTCCCGGTGTCCGTTCGGCCCGGGCGCGGAGCGGACCTACCTGTCGGATTCGGAGCGCGCGGCGCTGCGTCGGCGCCACGGCCTCCCGATCTGGCTGGTCGCCGGTGGCATCTACGGGACGCGCCGGCAGGTCCGCGAGCAGAAGCGTGAGCTGCGCCAGGCGCTCGGCCACATCGGGCGGCTCCGATTCCTGGACGATCGGCGGATCCAACTGATCGAGTCGTTGTCCCGGCAGCTAGAGCGCGCCCGCCGCCTGCCCGGCCTGGCCGGACCGGTCGAGGCACTCGCCCGAAAGCTGTTCGGCAAGTCGCTCGACGTGGTTGCGACGCTGCCGCACGCGTACGGCCGGTCGCGCGGCCAGCCGACCGGGCACTTCCTGCGGTTCGCCTACTACAAGGCTCGTCGGCCGGCTCCGGCGGCCGATCTCGATCCGGTCCGCGATGGCGGCGGCCTGATCTGGTTTGCGCCGAGCCTGCCGTTCACCGGCCGCCACCTGACGGAGGTGATCGGAGTGTGCCGTCCGCTGTTCGAGGAGTACGGCTTCGATTTCGCGGTCGGCGCCATGGGTCACAACGCACGTTCGATGACGGCGATCATCGGGATCACGTACTACAAGGACGATCCGGACGAGGCAGCCCGAGCGGATGCGCTGTACCGTCGGCTCTGTGAGGTGACGGGCGCCGCCGGCTACCCACGGTACCGGGTCAGTGCGCCGCACCAGCCGCACGCGCTCGACGATGCTCCGGAGTTCCGCGCCGTCGTCGAGCAGATCCGCGGGGCGCTCGACCCAGACGGGATCATCGCGCCGGGGCGGTACGGGATCGGGGGACGCCGCTAAGCAGCACGCTCAAATCGACACGCGGATAGCTGACGGTACGCGTCGAAGGCAGGCGATGGGACGACCGAGGAGAGAGCAGACGCCGCCCGAGGATCTGCCACCCGCGATCACGCCGAGATCGGAGCTCACCGAGTCGGCCGCTCAGCTCGCCCCGGGGAGCGAGGCCGTCGTGCAGACGCTGCTCGTGGTCCATGACGCGGAGCGGGCGATTGCCTTCTACGCGCAGGTGTTCGGCGCCCGCGAGGTCTGGCGCGTCATGCACTTCCACCGCGTCGGTCACGCGGTGTTGCGGATCGGACGCTCCGAGATCGTCGTGTTGGATGAGTTTCCCGAAGCGGACATTCTGGGGCCGGAGTCAGCTACCATTGGCTCGGCGGCGCCGCGCCTGTTGATCGAAATTGACGATGTCGACGCCGTCCTCAAGCGGGCGCTTGCAGCCGGCGCCACGGTGCTACGACGCGCCGAGGACCAGTGGTGGGGCGTGCGCAGCGGCGCGATCCGCGATCCGTTCGGGTACCGTTGGAGCATCCATTCAATCGTGGAGGCGATCTCGGAGGACGAGATTCAGCGCCGCGCCGACGATCTCGGCCTGTACCCGCCGCAACCGAGCGACGCCTAGGAGGGAACGGCATGGACGCCAGCAACCTTCCGCGGTCAGCGACGACCGCCGTCAGCCGACGAGCGTTCCTGACGAGCATGGCTGCCGTGGCAGCCGGCCTGCCGCTCCTGGCCGCGTGTGCCCCAGCCGCGCCGAGCCCGGCGCCGACCAGTAAGCCAGCCGCGGCCGGTGCAGCGCCGACGAGTGCCCCGGCAGCCGCCGGCCCGGCACCGACCAGCAAGCCGGCCGCCGCCGCCCCCGCGCCTGCAAGCACGCCCGCGCCAGCGGCCAAGGCCCAGCCCAAGAGTGGCGGCACCTTGCGCGCCGCCACGGTGGGTGAGTACGTCAACATCGACGGGCACTGGTACAGCCCGAAGGCCGGCCTGGCGGTCTGGCTGATCTACGACACGCTCACCCGCTATGACGACGATCTGAAGGTCCAGCCGATGTTGGCCGAGAGCTGGGAACAAAGCTCCGACGCACGCCAGCTGACGCTGAAGCTGCGGAAAGGCGTCACCTTCCACAGCGGCCGCGAATTCACCAGCGACGACGTCATCTACAACTTCAACCGGGTGATGGACGTCAAGATCACGGCGGGCATCATCACCAACTTCATCCCGCCCGAGACCACCTGGGAAGCGCCCGACAAGTACACCGTGGTGGTGAAGGCGAAGAATCCCTGGCCAGCCGTCTTCGACTGGCTCGAGGTCGTCGGCATCCTGGACAAGGAGACGACGGACGGCCCGGACAGCAAGACGAAGGCGGTCGGCACCGGCCCGTTCACCTTCGAAGAGTGGGTGCAAGGCAGCCACGTCAGCTACGGCAAGAACAAGAACTACTGGCAGACGGGCCGACCGTATCTCGACGGGATCCGCGTGAGCATCATGCGCGACCAGCAGTCGATGGTCGCCCAGTTGGAGTCCGGTGCGCTCGATCTGGCCATGACGCCCAGTCTGCCCGACTTCGTGCGGCTCCGCGACGACCCGCGCTTCCAGGGCGTGCTGTTCCCGAACGCGCCAAACTTCTACATGCTCCAGGCGAACTCGACCCTCAAGCCGCTCGACGACAAGCGGGTCCGCCAGGCGTTCGCCTACACGATCGACCGCCAGCGCATGCGCGACACCGTGCTACGGGGCATCGGGGATGTGAAGTCGCTGCCCTGGGCGCCTGGCTCGCCGGCCTACCAGCCCGAGAAGAACAGCACCTACAGCTTCGATCTGGAGAAGGCGAAGTCGCTGTTCCAGCAAGCCGGCGTGGCGAACCTCGAACTGGAGACGGTCTTCAATTCGGGGGTGGCCGAACAAGGAGCCATGGTGCAGATCTGGCAGTCCGACCTGCAGAAGATCGGCGTCACCATGAAGCTCAGCGGTCATGACTCACCCGCGCTGCTGCCGATGTGGCACAACAAGACGTATAAGGGCTTCTACATCGCGAGCGACGCCTGGACCAATATGCAGCCGATCACGTTCTACACGTCGTCGTCGGTCGCTCGGATCAGCGGCAACAATGGCGGGTATCAGAACGAGACGTACACGCAGAAGGTCCAGGCGCTCGCGTTGGAGCCGGACGAGGGCAAGCGCAAGCAGATGCTCTCGGACCTCAACGACTTCTTCCTCGACGAGGGCATCGTCTATCCGATCGCGACCAACGTCGAGAAACTCCTGGCGACGAACAAGGTCAAGGATATCGGCCACCGACGCATCCCGCTGTTCAAGTTCACGGAGACCTGGCTCGATGCCTGACCAGCCCGGTGCGCAGCCGACTGCCCGGTTGTCCGTCCTGGTCACCGGCTGCAGCAGCGGCTTTGGCGACCTGATCGCCAGGACACTGGCGACGGACGGCCACCGCGTGTACGCGACGATGCGCGGCGTCCAGTCGCGGAACGCAACAGCGGCCGAGAACCTGCGCCAGTGGGCGCGTGAGCACTCCCCTGCCCTCGAGGTGCTGGAGCTCGACGTCACGGACGACGACTCCGTGCACGCGGCCGTGTCGAACGTCCTGGCGTCCGCTGACGGGATCGACGTGGTCGTCAACAACGCCGGCGCGGCAGCCGTCGGGCCACTCGAAGCGTTCAGTATCGAGCAGATGGCCGGCCTGCTGAGCGTCAACGTCCTGGGGCCGATGCGCGTCAACAACGCCGTACTCCCGACGATGCGCGCCCGGGAATCGGGACTGATCGTCTGGATCACCAGTACCCTCGGCCGAGTGCTGCCTGGCCGAGGCGGCCTCTATCCGGCCACGAAGTGGGCTGCTGAAGGGTTCGCCGAATCGCTGCACTACCAGGTGGCGCCGTTTGGGATCGACGTGGCAATCGTCGAGCCCGGATCGTTCCCCACGCCCGCCACGTTCAAGTCGATGGAGGCTGCCAACCAGGAGATCGCGGCAGCGTACGCGGCGAGGTCGCCGGCGAACGCTGTTGCGCGGCAGCCAGCGCCGGCCGGGCACCAGCCGCCGGACCCGCAAGAGGTCGCGGACGCCGTGAAGCGGCTCATCGAGCTGCCAGCCGGCCAACGGCCGTTGCGGACCGTGGTTGGCCCGGTGTTCACCGAAGGCGTCGCCGAGTACAACCAGACGTACGAGCATGTGCGAGCGCACCTGCAAGACGTGCTGCGGCGTCCCGACCAGGCGATTACCTGGACACGCAGATCGGCCCCGCCTGGCCGCTGATCGTCGCGCGAAACGATACGTTTTGACTGAACCGCGCTATGCGCGGACGGCTTCGATCAGGCTCATCTGGCTCGGCGTCGGGATGACGCGGGTCAGGCGGAAGCCACCGGCGGCGAGGAGCGCGCCGTACTCGTCGGGCGTCCGCTCACGACCGCCGGCGAACAGGACCATCATCTGAAGATCGAGCAACTTCCCGTCGGCGGGCGTGTTGCCAGGGGGGATCACCAGCTCCACGATCAGGAGCCGGGCGGTGGGGCGCATCGCACGGCGACAGGCTCGGAGGATCTCGACGGCCCGCGCGTCGTCCCAGTTGTGGAGGATCGACGAGAGGACGTAGACGTCCCCGCCCTCCGGTACGCCGTCGAAGAAGCTGCCGGAA
>Ga0209382_10002714_pt1 | contig 25300 bp, 38 predicted proteins | sample SoiMetdeltSBSDD5_FD_187599 | JGI IMG/M metagenome (GOLD analysis project Ga0209382, IMG submission 187599) | Bulk soil microbial communities from a Populus tree surrounding site in Tennessee, USA - Soil MetaG P. deltoides SBSDD5 (SPAdes) (version 2) | ecosystem: Environmental > Terrestrial >... | reverse complement strand
CAGCGGCGTGATCAGCTTGAGCCACCGGGCCATGTCGGCCAGCTCGTGGTCCGGCCCGTTGGCCACGAGCACGATCGAGCGTGCGTCAGCGGTCAGCTCACCCACGATCACAGCCTCTTGCATGGGTGTCCTCCACTGTGGACAAAGGGAGCACGGGGCAACCCCCTGGAAACCCCGCGCTCCCGGTCTCGTTACGCGTCCTGCACTTCGATGAAGTACTGAGTCCCGTCATGGAACTCGACACCTATGGCGTCCTCACCATCGACGCGTCCCGCGCTCTCGGACTGCTCGTGATCCTTGAGGAACGCCTCGATGTCGGTGAGCAGTTCTTCTTTGGTCATTGCGGAGACTCCCTTCTTTCACCCTCCGGTCAGCTTGGCCATCAAAGCTTGCTGCTCCGGGGTGAGCCCGCTCGGCGCATGGGCCATCGCGGGTTGCGGCTGTGCTGTTGGCTGTGGAGCCGGTGCTGTAACGGGGTTGACGATCTGCCCACCCGGATCCGGTCCGTACGGCTGTGCCACCATCGGCTGTTGTCCAACCGGCTGCTGCGGCGCGGGTGCGTACTGCGGGGCCTGCGGTTGTGGCTGCTGGACGGGCGCCGCAGCACCATCCGGACGCCGGTAGACCACCCGGTAGAGGTACTGAGGGTTGAACCCCGGAATCGGGCGGGTACCCGTCAACGTGACCGAGATGGCCGCGCCGGGCTCGGGCGGACCCTCCGGCGCGCCCGCCTCCGCCATGGCGCGGGCCAGCTCGTCACGCGCCTGACCCTTGACCCACCAGCCGGCCGTGCCCTCGGGGAACTCGGGGGACGGCTGGACCAGCATCGGCACGACCATTACGAACTTGGGCCGGCCGTCCTTGAACGTCATCGGGCGACCGGTCTGGTCGGTCTGCTGGCGCACGTCGGCGTTGGTGATCGGTCGCGCCACGATGCCGGCGTAGGTCTTGCCGAGCTGGGGGTTGCGGTTGGCATCCATGAACTTGAAACTCGGTCCGCCACCGCTTCCGGGCTGGTCGTAGAACGCGTCGAGCGAGCCGGGAGTGGTGGGCGCGACCGGTGCCGGGTACTGCTGCGGGTACTGCGCCGCGGGCGGGTACACGGGCGCCGGAGCGTAGGCGGGACCTTGCGGATAGACCGGGTACTGGGGCTGCGGTGGGTAGGGGTAGGGCTGCTGCGGTTGCATTGACGTACGCCTTCCGATAGAAGTTGATCAGTGAACAGTGCCGGGACACCCCGGACCGCCATCGTGGGCGGCTTGTGGCCGATAGAAGGGACAGAAGTAGCACTCGTCAGAGTCGGGCTTGGCCGGCACATCATCCAATGTGGACTTGCCGGCGCGGATCTCTTCGGCCCACACACGACGGATCGCGGTGAGCTGGAACACGTGGTCAAGCAGTGCGTCATCGTTGGGCTGCGCCTCGCGCTCCCACACGTAGAGACCGTTCAAACTCGCTGCCGTGCGGGGGTACGCGGCGATGGCGATCCGACGTACCGGCAGGCCGAGATTGCGGTACCCCTTGCCGTACAGAAGTAGCTGAATCTGGTAGCGGATCGGCGGACCGGCCTTACTGCGCACCTTGGCCATCTGAGACTCACCGAGACACTTGTGATCCACCACCGCTTGCTCTACCCCGTCGTACAGGTCCGCCGTACCGGGGTGGTCCGGGTGTGGGTACACCCGCTGCTCGGGCACCCACCGCAACCCATGCCGGCGGTTGTCAGCCGCGAACGCGTCCGCGAGCCACGCGTGTACCGCGGTGCCCACAATGGACGGCCAGGGATCCACCACGTGGTTCGTGGGCGGGAGTCCGGCCAGCTTGCCGGCCACCTGCCGGTCGCACGGCGAGCCCAGCTCGGACGGCCCCAGGTGGATCTGTAAGTTGCGCGCGGAGTTCGCGGCGTGCTCGTGCACCACCCGGCGCAGGTCCGCCGCATACCGGGCGGCCCATGGCGAGCTACCCGCCAGGGCGGTAGGCGCGGCAGCCATGAACTCGGCAGGCGTAGTGGTCATTGCGACGCCGCCAGCGGGACCAGGGCACGCCAGGAATACCGCCTTGACACTCCGATAGCCCGTGGCCGCTCGCGACGCCGACCAGATCCGTACGTTGCGAGCACGTCACGGGCGAACCGACGCGCGGTGACTTCGTGCCAGTCATGGCAATGAGTGCGGCTGTGCACAAGCCAGGCGTTAACCGAGGTCTTTCCGGCGACAGCGTGCTGCCCGCACTCGTGCAGCCGGGTCACGCACGGCGTGATGAAACCGTCGCGGCAATCGTCGCGCGGACAAGCGGGCAGGACGGCTCGGTACCCTGACGAGCCCGTAACGACGTAGCGCGCCACCACCGCGGTTCCGCCCGCGAGGGTTGCGTACTCCTCGGCCAGGGTGACCACGCCATGGCGGGACGTGAGTTCGTGAATCACCTCGCTCATCACGGGCCCGCCTCGATCGCGGGGCGATCCCAGTAACCACGGATCACCAGTCGACTGTGGACGGTGGGGGCGAGCCCAGCGCGGACCCAACGGGGCAACGGTGTCCAGTCGGCAGGCACGGTACGGCGGCGTGGGTGCGCGCGGTGCGCGGCATGACGGTAGCGGGTCGGGTCGACCAGGGCGTTTAAACGCAACAGACCGATCGCGAGTGTGTAGGCGAACGCGATGACGAGCAGAGTGAGGGTCATGACGCACTTCCTTTGCGTTGCAGCAGCATTGCCTTACGTTGGCTCGCTGACGTGCCGCCCCATATGCCGAACTGATCGCTCGCGCGGAAGCCCAGGGCGTACTCCAGGCACTCGGCGCGCACCAGACAGCGCCCACACAGACGGATGACGTCGGCAACTGCGTGGCGGCCTGCGTGGGGGTGGAATTTCTCGGCCAGCTCGCGGCTGGCGCCCCGGCACGCGGCGCGGTCCTGCCACTCCGGGCGTTGCAATGCCACGAAGGGCTGTATGGGGCGACCGGAGCGGGTCACAGCTCACCTCGCGAGGAAAGCGCGGCCAGCAGACGCCGTACTACGCGCGGCCTACGTGGATCCACCGGATGGCGCGGCGGAATCGGCTCGGGCGCCGGCTCCGGCTCCGGCTCGGGCGGGGGTGGGGTTGACGCCTTGGCGACCGTGCCGCAGACCGAGCACGCAGTCAGCAGCGCGCCCGCGGCTCCACAGTGGACGCAGTACCATCCGGCCCGTGTCGGTCCGGGCGTGACCAGCAACCCGAGGACCGCGAGAATGGCGAGCGCGAGCAGCGTCACGGTGTCACCTGCTCAAACCCACCATCGGCTAGCTCGTTGCGATAGTCCTCAAACGCAAGGGCCATCCAGTCTTGCCGTTGGTCGGGCGTCATGGCGTCCCACTCGGCATCCGGGCATTCCACCGTTTGTTCCTGGAATCGCTGGGTCGTGAAGATCTCCACCCAGACCCGTATCTCTGCCATCACGCACCCACCGGGCGTACGTACTGCGGGTAGCGCCGCGCCAGGCTGGCCAGCCGGCGCCGGTCGACCTTGCGTGCGGGCGCCACGCCACACAACGGACAACTACGCGACAGCCCACCCTGGCGTTTGATCTGACGCTCGCGCGCCCGGGTGCCCGGCCAGGTGCGCGCCAGGCTCCATCCGATACCGGCCGAGGCGACGACCGCGAGCAGTCGTGCGCCGTTGCCCGCGGCGTGCCTATCGAGCCGCATCCCGAGCTTCCCGTTTGTCCACCCGAGGTAGTGCCGCGCGTGGGCGTACGGGCGGTCGAAGTGCAACAGGTAGATGATCCCCGCGCTCATCGCGCACCTGCCGGGTGCGGCCCGGCACGGAACCACGCGATGGCCGCTTGCATGGCTGCCGCGTGTGCTGCGCGGTCACCCGCGAGGTACGCCGCGGTGATCGGCCGGCGCAGCTTGGTGGGCAGTGCGAACCAGCAACTCCGGCAGGCGAACTTGTGATTGGGTATGCCCGGCGCGAGACACCCGGGGCAGCGGTGCGTGTCCGGGGTGATCGGGCCGGTCACGGGTGCCGTGCGGCGGGTGGCCATCACGCGCCCTCGTCACGGGGGACGTACGGCTGGGGTCCAGACTGTTGACCGATCACGACTGTGTTGACCGGGCTGACGGCGCCGGCCGCATCGAGCAGTGCCCCGTACGCACCCTCCGCCGCCGCCTGGCGCTCCGGCGTCTCGGTCGCACACGGATGGCACACCGTGGCGCCCCCGGGGCCGTAGGGACGCATCTCGCGGTCCGCTCGGCCGCAGTAGTGACAGCTCGACATCACGCAACCTCCGCCGGCAGGAACTTGGTCACGGGCACGTCGAGCGCCGTGGCGATCTGCTCCAGCTCGCTGACCCGGAACTCGACTTCCCCACGCATCCGTTCGCTGACCTGGGCCTGTGACAGCCCGAGCACGCCAGCCAGCCAGCGCTGGCTGAGCCGCGGTTGCTTGCGCGCCATCTCAGCGCGGATCTCCGCGGCTATGTGGTCCGCCAGCCTGAGTGTCATGGGCCTGAGTCTCTCAGGCTCAGCCTGAGACTGTCAAGGTCACGCGTACAGACGACCATCCACCCTTGACGATATAGGCTCAGCCGATCAGAATGGCCGCATGAGTGTGACACCCGTAGGCGCGCGGCGGACGTTCTCCGCGCAGGTGGCAGGCGAGATCAAGGCGTGGATGGGCAGGCTGGACGTACGTCAGGCCGAGCTGGCCCGGCGCCTTGGCCACAACGAGCAGTGGCTGAGCACACGGCTACGTGGTACCACGCCCATCGACCTCAACGAGCTGGCGCAGATTGCCCGCGCGCTGGACGTCAAGGTCGCCGAGCTGTTCCCCGGTGATACCCACCGGTATGAAGGTCCGGCCGAACGACCTAACCCGCACGGGGTCAACGTCCGTAGCCCGTCGACCGGCCGGCCGCGCATCCTGCCGCGTCGCCCGTCGGCGCGGGCGGTACCGACGGGGGCTATCGCGTGAGCAGCATCAGTACGCAGCATGACGCAATGGCTACCGTTAGCGACATGCTCGCCGCACACGAGCGGTTCCTCCGCTGTGGCTTCGCGGATAAAACGGTCACCGCGGCAATGGATGTGCTCCGTCGAATCAACGCCGCACTACCGTACGGCCTGCCGGGCACCCGCTCGGAGTATGTGGCCTGGCTGGCTAACCCGCGCTGGTCGAGACAGACCCGCAAGACCTACCGCGATCACCTCGTGCGCTTCGGCGCGTGGGCGGTCGACCCAACCGACCCGTGGATCGACCGGGACGAGGCCGCGGGGTTGCCCAACCTGCGCGTGCCGCCGCGCCTACCCCGCCCCGCCACCCATGAGCAGGCGCGGGTGTGCTTCACCCGGACCGCTCAGCCGTGGCGCCTGTGCTGTCTGCTCGCCGGTTACGGCGGGGTGCGCCCGTGCGAAATCGCGCGGCTGCACCGCGAGGACATCGACGCTGAGTGGATCAATATTCACCAGGGAAAGGGCGGGCGGTCGCGCCGGGTGCCCACGCACCGACTCGTCTGGCGGATGGTCGAGCCGATGCCGGCGGGTCTGCTCGTGCGCCGGCCCGACGGCACGCCGGCCGATCCCGCGTGGGTGTCGATGCGCACCGCGGAGGTGCTGCGCAAGCGCTACCGCCTGGCGGTCTCGCTGTACAACCTGCGGCACTGGTACGGGACGTACGTCCAGGAGGCCCAGGGCGACGACCGGGTGACCCAGGAGCTCATGGGGCATGCCTCGCCGGTCACCACGGCCGGCTACACCGCCGTGTCGGACCCCAGGAAGCGCGCCGCGGTCGAGGCCCTGCCCGAGTTCACCGGATGATCCGGGGATGGTCGTGGAGGCGCTCCCGGCCCCGGGCGGGCATCTCGGCCACCACCTCGATCCGGGGCCGGCGCCGTGCTGACAGGTGATCGCGCCGCGCCACCACGAGCACGTCCAGCTCATCGCGGCTGGCCATGCCGTGAACCTCCCGCCAACGCTCCGGATCATCTGGGTCAGCCAGCACGACGGCAACGAACCGGTACCCCATCGCGTCACAGTAATCAAGGCCGATCCGTTGCCAGCGCTCGGACTCCTCACCGATCGGCACGTAAAGCATGGCCCGCTCGGGCGCGTCAACCGAACGATCAGACATCTAAATAGTTAAGACTGTTTACGGTTGCGGCGGCGCCCACCTCGGCCCGGTCGAGCCCGCCAGGCTTGCCGCAGGATCACCGCGGGGTACAGCGGGGTACGCGCGTCGAGATGTGCAACCGGCTCGATGCCGAGCTGGCGGACCTCACCGCGGACGGTGACCGGGCTGACGCCGAACTCCCCTGCGGCCTGCGCCGTGGTGAGCGCGAGCCGACCGTCAACCATGATCCGAATTTCAGGCGTAGTCATACCCCCAGTGTGCACAGCCAGGGGTCCGGACTGTCAACGCTAGCGTTTGTGAGATGCATCACACTCCTCGGTTAAACGCTTGCGTTCCCAACGCTGGCGTTCTACACTAGAGATACAACAGCAGAGAGAAGACCCAGGGAGTCTAGATCCACCATCGCGGACGCGGACCCCACCAGCCGGGAGGCAGGAGCGAGGAGAAACCGGGACCCGAAAGGGCAGCAGGAGCCGACGCCAGGAAGCAAAGAAAACAACCACGGGCAGCGAGTACGCAGCCTAGGGAGCCTGAACGATCACTGAGGCGTAACTCCTATGTGGATGGTGCGACTCCATCCATGCCCACGTACGCCGCGTCGAGTGCGCCACCCGGCAGCACCCGCGGCGAAAGACCCAGGGAGTCATCATGCGCAAGGTCCAGATCGTCAAGCTCATCGTCCGCCTCTACTTCATCGGCGCGCTGATCGCGAGCGCGGCGCACATCATCACCTCAGCCACCAAGCTCGGCCTGACCGGTATCGAGGCTTACAGCACTCCAGCCCTGATCGACGGTATCGCGATCATCGGGCTGGTCATGCGCAGCGAGCAGTTCAGCCTCCGCACCCGAAAGATCGGGTTCCGGGTGCAGATGATCGCCGGCCTGCTCAGTCTGACCGCCAACGTGTTCGCCGGAGACAACGCAGGTGAGCGGATCTACGGCGTGATGATCGTCGCGCTGTTCATCTTCTCCGAGTGGCTGAGCGACCAGATCGAGAGTGCCGAGGTCGACCGGGCGCGCGAGCTGGCCGAGAAGCGAGCCGCCTCCCAGGCCAAGGCACGCGCCACCCGCGAGGCCAACAAGGCCGCGGAGCAGCGGATCGTCAAGACCAGCAAGCGCCGGATGAACAAGCAGCTCGCCGCGATCACCGCGACAGACTGATCGTCCACTCGGGAGGGTGCCCCCGGGCGCCCTCCCCTTTCCCCTTAACAGTCTTAACTATTCAGGAGGTAACCCCCATGTCTGCCCCCACCCGCACCACCACCCATGAGCGCTTCATCGACCAGTGCCGCCAGGCCATCGTCTCCCACGCGCTCAGCATCGGCACGGTCACCGCAGAGCAGGCCGAGCAACTGCTGCACGCGAAGCTGCTCTACGGCGTAGGTGACGGGAGCTACCGCGGCATCTGTCACTACGACGCGTGGGAGAACGGTGTCGGTCGCGTTGCCGTGGTCGAGATCGCGGCCATCGCACAGGAGAGCTGGACCCAGCTTGCCGGCACCACACTGCACGAGCTTGGCCACGTGCTGGCCGGATTCGCCTCCGGGCATGGCACCGAGTGGAAGGATGCCGCGGTACAGCTCGGGTTTGTGATCCGCCCCGCGGCGGCCGGTCAGATCTATCACCTCGCCATGTTCGCCCCGGCGCTGCGCGCCCAGATCTACGCGCTCGCCGCGAAGATCGGGGACGGACACCCGGCGTTCCGTACGTTCGGCGGTGCGCCGCTCGTGGTCAAGCCCCGCCCGTGTTCGATGGGCGTCGGCACCCGCGGCGGCACGTCGCGTGGCAAGGGCTCCGGCTCGCGCCTGCGGCTCTGGGAGTGCGCGTGCCCGAGGCCGGTCAAGGTCCGGGTGTCGAGCGATGACTTCCGGGCGCACTGCGACCTGTGCAACTCAGCGTTTAAACGCGCCTGAGTCCTCACGGTGGGGCTGCTCCCCTCGGAGCGGTCCCCGCCGCGGGCACTCAGCCCGGTTAATAGTCTTAACTATTCAGGAGGTCCACAGTGGATCAGACCCTACGCGACCACGCCGAACTGATGCGCCGGGTGCACTACGCGGTTGCCACCAGCGAGGATCGCAACATCAGCAACGGTGACTCGCTGGTCTACCTCGCGTCTCGCGGAGCGTTCACCGCGGCTGTTGTCGCGGCGTACCCCGACCTGCCGACCGCGGAGATCATGGACGTCTGGTTGGACTGCAATGAGAGCGTCGCGTACTGCGCGAACTACGTACGACAGCAACTCCGCCGCGAGCGCGGCGAGGTTGACGACCAAGGTCGAGACATCTAGTCCACTAAGGAGAGATCATGGCCACCACGATCACGCTCGACCGGATGAGCAACACCGACAGCAGCCACATCGCCGAGCGGGTGTCGACCACCGGCTGGCGGTTGAGCTGGCTGCCCGACCGCATCGTCACCCGGGACCAGGCCATCACCGGGATGGCGATCGTCTCTGCGGTCGCACAGGGGGCGGTGCCAGGGCACCGGTTGTGGCCGTTCGTAGCTTGGTGGGCGGCCGAGCTCGGGTTGTCCGGGCTGGAGGCCCTGGCGCTCGTACAGGCCACATAGAGCGCGGCCCGAGCCGCAACCGAGCCGGCCCCGGCGCGGAGATCCAAGCTCCGGCCGGGGCCTTGATCGCCCCTGGGAGGCGACCCATGCCCAGCCAACCATCACCCGTTCCCGAGGGTTACCGCGGCCTGTTCCTCGGCAATCCGATCATCGCGTTCGCCGAACAGGCGCTACGCGCGTTCTACTGCTCGACCCGCGCGGAGGCCGCTCGCGCGCTGCCACACTGGCGGTACTACGGTGAGCTGACCGAGCGCGAGCGCCTGGCCGTGCTCGACCGCTTCGATGACGACGATCGCGATCCCGTCACCCATGAGCCGCTCCCGCCCGGCGTGGAAGGTTGGCCGCTGTAAACATTCTTAACTATTTCGATGGATGATCGGCCGGTAGCCTGCGGTTGCCGGCCGGTGCCATCCTCACAGCCATGGATGTACGCCCAGATGTCATGCCGTGGTCGCATCGCCCGGTTCCGCCCCAGTCACCCAAGCGCCGGACCGGCTTGCTGATCGCGATCGCGGCCGGCGTGGCCGTGCTGGCCGGGGCCGCTGGCGTGGCCGGTGCGCTGCTGGCCCCCAGCTCGCCCCCTGCGGCCCAGCAGCCGGCGGCCGGTACCTCCGGTACCCCCGGGCCGCTGACGCCCACCACGGCGGCCACAGAGGCCGCGGCGGTGGCGCCCGCGGACGTGCGGGTGACGGCGCTCATGAGCCAGGCCGGTTGCCCCGGCAAGATCGTCGGAACCCAGCTCTACGCGCGGGAGACCGGGCGCTGCACGCTCGGGCGGACCGAGGTCACGGTCGCGACCTTCACCGACGATCAGCTCCGCGATCAGTGGGTGAGCGCCGCGAAGCAGTACGGCGGTACGTTCGTGGTAGGTGACCGGTGGGCCGCGATGGCCGACAGCCCGGACGCCGCCCGGGTGCTGGCGGACAAGCTCGACGGCCGGCGGGTGTGACAGCGGCCCCGCCTCCGGGGGGATGGAGGCGGGGCCGCACCCGGCGGACCGGCCCAGGAACGCCGGGGTTCAGTTGACGCGACGGCGGAAGTGGAACACCAACCAACCGGCCAGTCCGGCGACGAAAGCCATCAGCACCTCGGCCGGCACGTAGTCCACGAGGATGTTGGTCAGCGCGTTCCCGTCGCGAGCGAGCGCGATCTCCGTTCCGACCCAGAGCACCGACACCACGATCATGACGATGCGCGGCCAACGGCGCCGGGTGGCTGGAGCTGGCGCCGTCGCGGCGATCACCTCGGCTGTCTCCATCGCCTTCTCCTTGGCGATCACGCCAGCCGTACCCACGGTAGGCTCGCGCTGCACGGCGCCCACCAGGCCGCGCGCGACCGCGCGAACCTCATCGAGCGCAGCCTCACGCGGAGCCGCCACCAGGGACGGACTGCCCTTCGGCCCGAGCGGCGTGGTGACGATCGACGTGGCGACGGACAACAGCATCAGCCCACCGGCCAGCTTGACCATGACCCGCCAGTCGCCCGCCATGTTCAGGTACGGAGTCTGCTCGGCTCCGAACAACCAGAGCAGACCCTGGGCGAACGACTTGACGGCGCGCTCGCTGACCTGCGCCCAGTAGAACCGTGTCCACATAGGACTCACCCCTTCCCGAGGCGCTGAACTAGATTGATCACTCCGAGCACGATGGCGACCAGCACGCCCGCCCCGGTCAGGATGCTCGTCACGGCCCACCGGACGAGTTGCCCCCGGCGGCTCACCTCGCGCTCGTGCTCGGACTCGTGCATGGTGAGCCGCTGATCCCAGCGCGCGTCAATCGCGCGCAGCTCGGCCATGATCTCCGCTTTGGTGGCCTGCACGAGCGTGTACACCTCGCGTAGCTGCACGGAACCGCCGTTGCCGGGCGGGGGCTGGTGCTCGGGCATGGCGCCGGACTCAGTCCGCGTCCGCGCCCGAGTGGGACTGCTCGTCCAGCTCGGTGTCCACGATCTGCTCGACCTGTTCGGCGGTCACGCCCGTCTGGAGCAGCGGCTGCAACGCCGCCGCGAGCGCGGGCACGTCCACCGATGCCGGCGCCGGCACGCTCAGCGCGTCCACCTTGGCGCTCAGCGTGTCCAGCACGCCGCGGATGCCCTTCATCTGTTCGATCACCCACGCGGCCCCGCCGTCATCTCTGCCGGCCGGCGGCACCAGGGTGCCGTCCCGCATCGCGGTAGCGACCGCCCACGCCTCGCCGAGCGCATTGTCCTGTGCCTCTGTCAGACTCATGTCCGTTTCCTCTCCGGCCACCAGGGCCAGTACGAGCGACCGCGGGAACGTCGGCCCCGGGTCAGTGTGTGTGGTGACGTTGAATGCGATCCGGAGATCGTTGTGCGTCGTATGTCCGCCGCGGCGCGCCGTGAGGTCCGCGATCGAGCACCAGCGGTTTGGGATCTTGTACTCGATCATGTCGCGCCTGGCGATGGCGCACGCGCGGCGCAGCATGGCCTGTGAGTAGGCGTCCGCCCAGCCGGCGGTGCCTTGCGAGGCGAACCCCGCTAGCTCGATGTTGATCCCCCGGTTGTTACCGGGCCGGTTGCCGGCCGTCCAGGCCCGGTCGGCTAGGCGTACACACTGGACGGACGAGTTGTTGTCGTGCACGTAGTGCGAACTGACCGTTCGGCCATCGGGCAGCGTCCGGAAGTAATTGGCTACCCGCTCGGCGGTGCTATCGAGTTCGTGCTCCTCCGTCGTGTGCCACACGATCCAGATCGGCGGACCGTCCGGGCGCCCCTCGCCGAACTTGAGCGCCTGCACGAACGGCACATCGGCGTGATCTCCGGCCATCGTGTTTCCCCCTCTGTCTACTGTGGTCAGACCGGTCCATCGACCGGGCGGGCGGTCAGCCACGACCCAGCCTTGAGCGTGGTGGCGTTGGCGTTGCTGGCGAGCTGCGCCCACGCGACCAACAGATTGCCTGCCGTGACCCCCATGGCGATGCGGGCCTTGACGAGAATGCCGCTGAGCGCGGTTGACGCACCGTAGGGCAACGGCCCCGCGGGGGAGGTCGCGTCCGGCGCGAGCGCGTTGGCTTCGAGGTCCGCGCTGGAGCCCGACGGCAGCGCGTTGTGCAGCCCGAGTCCGCCCGGGGTGCACGTGGCGTTAGCCGGATACTGCAACTCGTACGAGAAGTCCCCGGCCGCATTCGCGGCGCTGGTAACGAACAGCATCCCGTCAACGTCGTACGTGTAGAACGGCAGCAGCGCCAGCACGAGGTCAGGGTCCGCGGTCCGCGTGATCGTGCTCGACCGCGACGTGTCGCCAGGCTTGGCCACGGTGACGGGTACGAGCCGGTTGAGGCGTGACGGCGTCAGCCGCATCCCCCCGAACAGGTTCAATGACACGGTGCCCCTCCTTCCCTATAACGCCGCGTACGCCGGCTCGGCCACGTTGACCGCAGCACCCACGCCGTGAGCTTTGACGATGCCGTTGACCGAGCGCGTCACCGTGAACGTCTGTGGCGCGCTCGATCCGGAGATCTCGGTCACGGTCATCCGCTCGCCCCCGACCACCACGTCCATCGGGAAGTCAGTGGGATTGGTGATGGTGGTGCCGGTGACCCATAGGCCCGTGTGTGGCGCCGTGGGAGACACCGACAAGCTTGTGTCGTCGGCATCGATCCCCCCGGCCAGCTCGGACCCATCGGTGTCGACCCGAGGCGTTCCGTCCACTTCGGCAACGGTGTACCCGTCAGCCGGTATGCAGTTGAACGCGATGAGGCGCCGCTTGGCTCCGATGGTCTCAACCGAGCCGATTGCGATGAGTCCAACCGGATCGGGGTCGAGATTGTCAATGGTGATCAGGTCGCCGATGTCCACATGCCGCGCGGCCGGAACCTTGTCGACATCCACGATCACAGTGGCGTAGCGTGTCGCAGCCACGGTGCCGAGCCGCAGTCGCCAGTGCGCCAGGTCGGGAAGCTGCGCATCGGTCTCGGGGTTGACATCGACCTCGGTCTCGTACCGGCCGATGCCCTGCGGGTCATCCTCCGGTTCCTGGACGTTGAGCGGCCCGACCTCCTGTACCGCCTTGGCGAAACTGCCGTCCGCGCGTTTAACCGTGATGTCATTGCGCGCGTTCTGGTCGTCAAGGTCCGGCTCGATCGGTTCCTGTATCTGGTCCCCGGCAAAGTCCAGTGTCAATACCGGCGTTTGGTTGTACAGCGAGACCCGGTTGCGGTACAGCAGAACGCGATCGTTGCGCGCTTCGAACAGCAGCCCACCGTCCGTGCGCTCGATCTCCTTGCACTGATCGAGGAACGTACCGGTACGCTGCGGCCCCATCGCGATCGTGTCACCAAGTTCGCCGACCAGTGCACCCACGATGCCCTCTTGCGCGCACAGCCGCAGGAACCGCTCTCCGGCCAGCTCGCCCTGATAGCCGACAATGGCTTGATCGAGCGCCGAGACCAGGGCCACGCTCGACCCGACCATGAGATGCCCCACCACACACCCGGCCATGTCGCGGTTCTGCGCCACGTACAGGTCTCCGGCCACGCCGATGTCCGCTGGCACCACCGTGGTGAAGTCGGCGTCGAAGCCGCCTTCCTCCACCTCACCGTCGTCTAGGATGCGGCGCCCGAACGTCGCCCAGTGCGCAGTACCCGCGACGTCGGACACATTCCAGCCGAGCATGAATCTTGCACCGTTGAGCCCGTACGCGACCGCGGTAGGTGACTCGACGGCTGTTCCGGCCGGCCCGATGGGGACGAGCTGGAGCGTGCCGCCCGAGGCGGTGCCGTACACCAGGCGCCAACGCGCCACCACCGCGGAGCCGGCCTGCCACTGCTCCATGAGGATCGTGCCGTTGGCCAGCCCTGCCGACGGGAAGCTGAACAGCCCCCGGAAGGCGATCTCACCGGTACCCGCGTACGGGTTGCACCGACCTGGACCGATGCCGGTAGCACCAAGCTCGGGCAACGGCTGTGATCCGGTGAACACGTCGGCCGACGCGGCCAGGTTGAGCTCGCCGACGATGCGCATCGGCGAACCATCCGCGAGGCCGGACGCGAGCTGCGTGGCCGTTCCGCCGTCCTCACACGGCCAGTAGCCGACCATTGCGGCCAGCTCGGCAGGGTCGGTGGCCTCGCGGAAGATGGGCGACTTGAGCGGCGTCTTGCCCTGCTCCAGCCTACGCAGCAAACCACCCGCAACGATCTCGGTCCACGCGTCACCCCCGAGATCCTGCCGTGGGCGCCAGCTCGATACCTGCCCGTGAAACCGTGCGTCGTACGCGGTCACGGCCCACGCTGAATACCCGAAGGTAGCGGGCACGTTCGTGTTGCCCGCGCTCGCACCGTTGCGAAGCCCCACGCTACCCGGACCCAGGTACGTGGTATCGGTCGCCTCGGCGTGCCACACAGCCGGCTCCGCCACCGAGGCGGGCCAGACGCGCATCCGCAGCGTCGCGCCCCGCCACTGCGCACGGACCATGATGTCCTCGCCCGGCGTCCACTGTGCATTGCTGTACGCCTGTACATCGATCAGCGGCAGGACCCCACCAGGGGCGAATATCTGAGCGCGCAGGGCCTCCGCGGTGGTGTACTCCACCCGGAACAGGTAGTAGGTGAACAGGTCCACGATGCGTGCGGCAACATTGGCCGGCTCCAGTGAGGCCCCGGTGACCGCCGCGGTGGGCAGGGGCGCCGGACCCACCAGCGCCTCACCATCCGCAATGGACACATCGGGTACGTACGCCATCCGGTACCCGCCAGCCGTGCCGACAACCTGCGTTCCGACGCCGCCCGCCACGTCAAAATCGTTCAGACCGCCGCCCCCCGCGGAGACGTGCGAGTAAGTATGGCCGGAGTCGGTTCCGGGGTTGTTCCATGTGTTGCTGGCCGTACGAGAGAACGTTTCCACAATGGAGTTCACGGCATCAGGCAGCCACAGCCGGTTGGGCGTGTTCAGTCCGGCCAGTCCGTACAGCGGGGACAGCGGGTTACTGGGATCAGCCCATTTGGTGCGGTTGTCGAATGTGAGCCCCAGTGATGACGCGGCCGGTTCCGCTTCCTCATCGCCGCGCCCACGGTTGATCTGGATCTCGCTGGCTATCCGCGTGTACGCATCGGGGTTGACGTCCTGGCACCCGTGGTCATGCCACGCCCCATCGTAGAACAGCTCGACCACCGGACGCTGGCTAGCCATGACCCACCGCCACGCGTCCATTCTGGACAGTCAGTTGCAGCTTGCCTGTGCGGATCAGATGGAGGATCAGCGTCACGATCGCGCGCTCCGTAGACGTACCGCCACCACCGGACACCACGATCGCGGTACCGCCACCGGAGCCGGCCGGCGTGACCCGCTCGCCGGCCTGCAACAGCGTGAGCACTTCCGCGCCGGGTGGTCCGGGCACCACACCTCCACTATGGAACGTGGGGATGTTGGGCACGTCGAAGCCCTTGCCACCGACGCCCGGAATCCAGTCAGGCACGCGGAACGACAGACCACCCACGGTGTTATTCCACAGTCGAGCGATCGAGTTGAACGCAATTCGCCATGGCGTAGTAATGATGTTGGCGAGGTTGGCGAACGCCTTACCGATGTTGCCCGGTAGCGCTTTGATCCACTCCCAGACGGCAACAGCCGCGGACTTGATCCCACCCCACGCAAACTTCCACGCAGTCTGAAACCACGTTGTCTTAGTCGCTACCCAGATGATCGCTCCGACGAGTAGCGCGATCCCGGTGATGATCAGCCCGACCGGTCCGAGCGCGAACCTCATCGCAACACCGAGCGCCGTAGTGGCCGCAGCCCACAACCACGTAACAGCAGTGCTCGCGATACTCGCCACCCGGTGCGCCACCATCGACGCGATCGCGCGTGTGCGGGCCAGGATGCCCCCGGTGGTGGCCGTGGTGTCCGCAACGGTGGCGCCGGCCGACAGCCGCGCGGCGACCGTGTTCTCCCGCAACGCGACCGTGTGTGCGCGGAGCGCGCCGCGCATACCGAACGACGCGGCCACCTCGGCCGCCCGCAACGGGATCGACGCCAGAGAAACCACGTTCGCGGCGGCCTGTGCGCCCTTGACGAGCAAGAACCCCGCAACGATCGCGGGCAGCGCTTTGGCGAGCAGATCGGAATGGTCGGCAAGGAACTTCAGGACCACCGCGCCGACCTTCAGCGTGTCCCACAACCCCTGCCCGCCCGCGGCGCCCAGCTCGCGCAACTGCGGGCCAACCCGACCGAGCGCGTCGGCCAGTGTGTTCCCGAACCGGGACCAGTCGACCGAGCCGAGCCGGTCCGCCAGCGGCCCGACCTTCGTGGCCGCGTCGGCGAAGAACGCGGTGACCGCCGGGCCGTGCCGGGTCCACAGATCGTTGAGCACGGGGATGAGCTTCGCGTTGAACGTGACGGCGAGCGCGGTCACGACCGGCAGCAGCGCCGTACCGATACGGGTCTTGAGATTGGTCACTGCGGCTGCCGCGATCCGCTGCTGATTGGCCAGCCCGCCCGACGTGCGGGCGAAATCGCCCTGCGCGTCAGAGGTCTGTTTCAGGATCGCCGCCTGGGCGGCCAGCACCCTCTGTTGCGGGGTCAGCGCTGTCTTAGTGGTCTTCACCAGACCCAGGCGTAGCGCTTCCTGTCGCAGCGTCGCGTCATCCAGCAGCACACCGTAGCGGCGGATCGGCTCGGACTCGCCGCGCAGCGCGGAACCGATCGCCTCGATCGCTTCCTGCGGGGTCGTGTTCTTGAAACTGGCCATGTCGGAGGCCAGCCCCACCATCTTGGTGGAGAACCCGACCAGCTTGTCCCCGGACAAGCCGGCCGACTTGCCGAACGTGGCGAACGTGTTGGCTGCATCCAGCGCTTGCGTCTGTGACTGCCCTAACGTCTTGTCCGCGGCCACGCCGAACGCCAACACCGCCGATGACGTCTTGCCGAAAACGACGCCGACTGCCGATTGGGTTTCGGCAAGATCACGAGCCGAATTGACCGATGCGGCACCAAACCCGATCAACGCGGTTGAGGCAACCGCGAGCCCTGTTGCCGCAACCGCGCCAAGCGTTTTGAGCGCCCCGCCAATCCGCTTCGAGGACTTCTCTACGTTGCCCTCGGTACCCTTGGCCATGGTGTCGACGTGTTTAAACGAGCGAGCAAGTTTGTCCGTGTCTCCCGCGAAGACGAGCGTGACCTGATTCTGCGCCATCAATCCACCGCCACGTCAGCGTGGTGCGCCGCATCGAGTAACACACGCTCCAGGACACGCTGGATCTCACCGCTGTCCCGCTTGGCGAAGTACGCCGGGTACAGGTAGCGCCCCTCTTTGAGGAACTGGCGCCGGGTGCGCTTGCGCCGGCCAACCCCACCGCCGAAATCGAGCCACGGATAATGCGGCGCACGCCTGCCACCCGCTATCACACGGGTCTCGGTACGTGTCGACTGTGGACGCAGGGACGCCGCGGCACGCCCACTGCGGCGGGGCACGTTCGGCCGGGCGGTACCGATCACCAGCTCCGCGGCCTCATTGCCCGCGAGCCGGACCAGCGTGGGGAGCTGGCGATCGATCTTGCGGAGGTTGCGAACGAACTGCGCGAGCCCATCGATCCGGATGGTCACCTCGCTCACTTTCCACCTCCCGCCGACAACCGGGCCAGCTCGATCCGTTGCGCCTCACGGGCGTAGTACACCCCCCAGCGCATGTATTCGTCGTTAGACAGCCGCTCCCGCAGCTCCGCCACTGTCATCGAGAGCTTCGCTGCCAGGAAGTGGTCGAACTCCAGGCTCTGGTCCGCTTCCATTGCTTTTGTAGGCGGCCTTTTCCGCGCCGTCAGTCATGCCGGACAGCTCGGCGATCTTCGCGTCCACCGGGTCCAGCTCGCCCGCGAGCGCCACGTCCGCCCACGCCTTCACCTCGGAGACGGACATCTTCGGGTCGACCATCGCGATGGCGATGATGTGCGCGGTACGCTCCGTGATGTCCGCGATCTGGCCGGTCTTGAGCGCTTCCTTGCGGCTCAACGCGCGGACCCGCACCGTGCCGAAGCCCGGAATCTCGACGTCCGATTCCGGCATGCCCGAGGCCGCGTTCGGGTTGCGCGGCCGGAACAGTAGCGCTTTGTCCATTGTGGATCCCCCCAACAGGTCGATCTCTTGTGTGACAACGGTTGTGTAGCGACTCAGCGCGGGTACAGCTTGTACGTGACCGTGGCGATCGAGCTGTGCGTGATGGTCACCTCTCCGTTGGCGTCGGCCATCTTCGGCGTGATCTCGAATGCCTTGCTCGCGCCGTTGGCCACGCTCGGCGCGAGCGCCGCAGCAGCCGCGCCGGATGGCGTCACGGACGCGTCGGAGATCGTCATATTGTCGACAACCCCGCCACCGTTATTGATCTCCAAGATGCAACCGCGCGAGCCGAGCACGGCTGCCGTGATCTTGTCGGACGCCGCAACCGCGGCACCCGCAGTCGCCACGCCTGCACGCGTCGGCGTGGTCGCGACCAGTGTTGCCATGCCCGCACTCCCTACTGTCTACTGTGTAGTGTCGGCGATGTCGTCCGACACGGTGAATTTGGCCGACCAGGCAATGTGATCAGCCACCGGGTTTGTCTCCACGTACTCGGCCACGAACGCGGAGAACGTCTCCAGCGGCTTGCCCACGCCAGTGCCCTCGGGCTTGCGCGTAACCGTTGTGATGGTCCCAACGAGCGGCCGGAGCGCGGCACGCGGGCCCGTCGATACGGTGTTGTCGTACTTGCCCGAGCAAGTGAACTCGCTCTTTTTCAGCGTGTCATCCCCGGACACGTGGGCAGCCTTGCCGTACCCGGTGACGTCGCTCTCGTCCGCGCCGCGGGTGAGCTGCGAAGTATCGCAGTACGGGCTGATGTCCTTCGCGTTCACGGTGATGACCGTGTGCCGACCATGCACGGTGCTCATGACGTCCCCTTGCCACTAATGTCCAATGTGAACAGTGCACCCATGTACATGACCGTGGCGACACTCACCGGATCGAACTCGATCTTCCGTACGTGCAGCTCATCGAAAGCGGTATATGACCCGCTCTCCAGTACGGCCTTAATCGACTTCTCGCCGTCACCATCGCAGTACGCACCGAGCTGGTTCTGCGCAGCACGGTCCGACACCTTGCCCACCACGACGACAAACGGCAGCGTCATCCGGTCCAAACCACGGCCGTAGGTCTGGTCAAACTCGATGGTGTCCGGGTAGTCCACCCACGCGCCAGGCGGCGTCAGCTTCGGCGGGGGGTACCGGAACACGCGCAGTCCGGCGATGGTGTCCGCGCGGTCACCCACCTGATCCATCACATCGGCCAGGTTCATCAGCCTGCCCCCCACCAGCGCACGTAGTCAGCGAGGGTGACCCCGACGTCGGGGTCCAGCCGGGCCAGCAGCCGCACCTCCGAGCCCTGGTCAGGGGAGCCAGCAACGCCGCCGGGTGCATCGCGGCGCCACGCCAACCGGTTCGCCTGGAGCAGGGTGGCCTGCTTCACCGCGACAGGAAACGCCGGCCAACCCCACTTGTCGGTGGTGACTGTGACCTCGTTCTCCGTGCGCCCAGTAGGTTGGTTGGCCGACTCAGGCTTGACGATCAGCCGCTCGTACACCTTGCCGTCCAACAGCGCGTTGACCGGTTCCAGGTCGAACGCATCAATCGGACCCGCCGCGACGGCAACGGTCAACCCGGCGGCGTCGTACAGGTCATCGATCTCCACCACGCACCGACGACGACGGCGGTCCCAGCGAGCGGAGTAGCGACGCGCCTGCGAGGCGTCGACCTTCCCGAACTGACGGCTAGTGTGTCTGTCGACGGCGCGGGAGGATGCCGCGATGGCCATGGCAAGGAACGCATCATCGAGCGTCTCGGTGCTACGGGTCGCGTAGTCCCGTAGCTCCGTGAGCGTGATGTAATCCGGCTTCCACGCCATCGCGGCCGTTCCCTCCCCCACTCCGTCAGGCGGCGTTAGCCTGCGCGAGCGCGTACGCCTTGCGGTTCTGGATGTTGCCGTCCGCCCGCTCCCACGCCACGTACTCCACCTGACCGAAGTTCGCTCGCGTGTACGGGTTGACGATCATCGTGAAGTTCGCGACCCGACGGATGGTGTACGCCTCACGGAGCTCACCGAGGACACCCCACCGAGCGTTCAGCGTGCCCGAGTTCGGGAACCCCTGGTCGATGGTGACCGGATAGCCGAGCAGCTCCCGGGTCGGGCGACTACCGATGCCGGCGGACTGCTGCGGGTCGACCAATGGCCGACCAGTAGTGTCAACGATCGCGCGGATTTTCTGCCAGGTGTTCTTGTTGAACGCCCACCGGGCACTGTTCTCGTACGACGGGTCAAGCGCAGTCTCGATGTCCAGGAGCTTCTGGTACGTGATGGCGTTGCCGGCGGCCAGGATCACATCCGCTGTCAGCCCGGCATGGGCGATTCCGAACGGCATTCCGGTGCCGGTACCAGTCACCCAGTCCGCGGCCTGCTTGCGGGCGATGCGGGTCGCCAGCGCGCGGGCCAGCAATGCCTCGATATCGAACTCGCTGTCCTGGAGCAGCTCGACGCTGACCCGCAGACCGGCGTTGGCGTCCGCGCCCGTGCTGGTGTACTTGTACGCCTTGAGTACGACCGTGCCGAACACCAGATCAGTCCCCGTGGTGAACGCCGCTTCCTCAGCCGTGATCGCGCCCACCGATGCGGTGTCGTCCACCGACGGGTACTCCACATCCCCGCCGCGTTCGGTGTCGAACGAGTCGACCTCCCCGGCCAGACCACCGAACGACTTGAGCACCTCGATCAGTTTCTGGCGGAACTGCGGCGAGACCAGGTACCCACCCTCGGAATCGGTGCCAACCTGCTGCGCGTTCATCAGGTCGCCGTTGGGTCGACCGGTGCGCAGGTAGGCGTTGAACGCTTGGTTGTAGGTGTCGTCCCGCTGAACGTGGCCGACGTGCGCGACCGCGGCCAGGTCACCGGGAACCGGGGTCTCGTACGCTGCCTGCCGACGCCGGATGTTCTCCGAGCGGCGAGCGGCGGCCAGCGCGGATTCCAGCCGCTCGTACCGAGTGGCCTCCGCGTCGGTCAGCGCCCTGGTGTCGGTGTGCTCGGCCAGCGCCGACATCTCTTCCATGATCTCATCGATCGTCACCGGGACCGGGGTCTCGGCCGGCTCCGGTGCCGGCGGCACAGCCGCGGGAGGCGTAGCCGGGGCCGCTGGCGTCTTGGGCGGAGCGCCCGGAGCATTACGCTGCCTGCCAGACATCGGTGTCACTTTCCTTTCGTGGTGGTGTTGGTGCGCGTAACCGGCTGGCTGCGCTTGGCGGACGGGAGTCGGCGCCGCAACTCACACTGGTGGTAGCGCCACGCTTCGGACGGAGTGAGCGGACGGCCGTCCTCCGGGATGCCGGTCATCTCGGCCAGCAGCTCATCGTCGGTGGCGCCATGCACCCAGCCGGCGTACTCGTCCTGGAATCCCTGCCAGTCTTCCTTGGTGGCAGTGTGCTCGTCAGGCGGTGTCGGAGCAGGCATTTCAAGCAACCTCTTTCAGGTAGGCGCGAGCGCGCAACGTGGCCAATTGGGTCCGCGGGGCGACGCCGGCCACGTCGTCAACGTCGCTATCATCTGTGTCGATATCGTCGGCGATAGCCTCATCGGCCAGCCCTACCTCAGCGGCACTGACCGCGGAGTACCAGGTCTCGGCGCGCATCGCGGCCCGCCAGTCGGCTACGGCGCCGCCGGCCCGACCGGCGTAGATCGCGGCGATGTTGTCCGAGACGCGAGCGAGCTGCGTTGCCGACTCCAGGTGGTCAACCTCATTGCCGAGCGTGAGCATCAGCGCATCGTGGATCATCAGTTGGGAGTGCCGGTTCATCGTCCGGTGCTCGGCGGCTTGCAGGATGAACGACGCGGCGCTTGCGGCCCAACCGTCCACAATGGCCTCCACCCGGGCAGGGTGGTCCCGTAGTCCATTGAAAATGGTCAACCCGTCGTAGAACAGTCCACCGGGGCTGTTGATATGCAGCTCGATGGTCGGCGCGGTGATGTCGCGCAGGTCCCGGACGAACTCGGCCGCGGAGACACCCCAGTCACCAATGACGTCGTACAGCTCGACCACCACCCGGTCTGCGGCGGCGTTGCGGATGCCGTACCAGGCGCCGGGTCGGCCGGTCGGCCGGTGGTGGTTTAGCAGCGTGGCGGGCAGCAGCTCGCGGACCCTCATACCGGCGCCTCCTGCATGTCGTCCTGCTCCGTCCCGCCCGACGCCGGGGCCGGGGCCGCGAGGTCATCGCCACCGGGGACCGGCCCGTAGCCAAGCCGCGCGCGCGCCTCGTTCACGGTCAGGATCGGCCGGCCGGTCTGTTTGAGCAGTAGACCGATCTCGACTTCCGGTGTCGGCCGGTTCCATTCGGTGTAGTCGAAGCGCACCGACCGGGGGCGAGCCAGTCGGCGCGAAAGCCGCTGTTCCAGCCGAGACGTCCAGTGCGACAGCGTGTACCGGCTAAGACCCCGGTTCTGCTCCTGAACGCCGGTGCCCCAGCTCGTCTGCTTCTCCGTCTGCATCAGCAGATGCGGCGGCACCCCGGTAAACCGGGAGATCTCCTCGATCTGGAACTGTCGCGACGGGAGGAACTGCGCTTCCTCGTTCGTCTGCTGCCACTTCTGTAGCTTGATCCGCCGATTGATGACCGCGATGGCGGAGGCGTTCTCCCACCCAGCAGTCTTTAAGTCAAGATCAGCCTTGATCGCCTTCGCGTCCTCCGGTCCCCACTGCTCGCCTTCCTCCGGAGTGCACAGGCCGGACATCAGCGCGCCGTCGGAGAACATCTTTCCGGCCGCCCGGTCGCCGGCCACCGCGATCCCCAGCGCGTTACGGGCCACCTGAATCAGCCCGATCCCGGCCTGACCGTCCATCGACAGCGCAGGGCAGTGCGTCAGGTCAACGCCATCGGTGTACACCCGACGCGACCCGTCCAGCAGCGTCACGGTGAACTGCCGGAGCGGCGGCACCCGAAGCTGCGAAGCGTCCCGCGGCAGCGGGAGCGGCTGTACGCCCGATGGGTGGACTGGCACCATGCCGGCCAAACCCCCGCCAGCGTTGAAAATGTGGACCAGGAAGGCCCGGCCGTGCAACATCTGATGAGCGAAGACGGTCTGCTTCCATTCGAACGGGGTCATGTCGACCACCGCGCCGGGGTCATCGAACACTGAGGGGATCTGGGTCACCACGCCATCGACCACCCGAACCGTGTTCAGCGGGAGCTGTGCCGCGGTTCCGCTGACCAGGTTGACCGCGCGCCACACCGCGGACAAGCCGAGCGCGGTCGACTCCCCGACCGCAACCCCCGACCAGTTGCCGGATCCAATCCGGAAGTACTCGGCCAACGCCGGGTCGGAGATCGAAATCAAGTCCGCGGGCGCCTCACGCCTATGCCACGGCCACCACCTCACGCCGCGAGCATACCCTACCTATCCTATCCGACCCGTAAGGTAGGTAGGATATCTCAGCGCCGCACGGTCACCACCGCCAGCGGCGGAAGCTCACGCCGCGAGCGGCAGTCAGTGACCGCCCACACGGCAGCCTTCACCGCGTCAGCCGGCGTGGACGACGTCATCCGCGGCCCATCCGCACCGGGCATCGTCCGCGCTGACAACACCTGGCCGGTCAGGTGCGCGCCCCCGTCATGGCGCATCACGTCCTCGGCCAGCAGCCGGCGCAGCTCCTGTACCGCGGCCCCCGTCCGCAGCCCATGGCCCTTACGCACCCGCACCCCCGCCAGTGACGGATCCCCCAACAGGCTTGCGCCGACCGTCGCCACGCCCACGAACCCGGCCACCTTCAGCGCCTCCGCGGCCTCCGACAGGTCCACCAGACCCGCGACCGACACCACGGCCCGCCCCCCCGCCCGCCATGCCAGGGCCAGCGACACCCCCTCGCCGAACCACGACTCCACCGCAGCGGCGACCGGGGGACCGGCCGGAACCTCGGTCACCAGCGCCGCCCAGTCCTGCGCCGACACGACCGCATCGCCGCGATCTTCCGGCGGCGTGTCGAGTCGCCACACGTTCAGGTACTGCGCCATGAATCCCTGCATCGGATCGGGATCATCGGCCTGCGGGTCGGTCTCGCCGGCCAGCGCCGCCGCGTACTTCGCGGCGATCATCCGTCGCCGATCCTCCGACCAGTGCGGAGACGCCGCCCGCCACACCTCCGGGCTGCCCGGGTCCGATCCGGCCGGCGCTCCCCACATCAGGAGCAGGGTCTCGCCATCATCGATCATCATCGCGTCTCGGATCCGCTGTTTCATGGTCGATCTGGCCCTGCGGTGCGCCGTTGAGGTCATATGCAACTGCGCCCATAGCCGCTCCAGCATCGCCGGTTCCAGTCCCTCGCTGACCGTGTCCGGTTTGACGTCCCACGCCTCATCGACCACGGCCAGACCCGCGTCCCAGCCGTACACACCGTCCTGCGAGCGAACCAACCACCGGCTCCCATCGGTGGCCTCGATCGCCTCCTTGCCGTTCGCCCTGGTAACCGTCCAGCCCCGGGCCTCAGCCCACCGCCACGCCCCCCGCTGGATCTCCCGACAGATCGGCAGGTCATTGCCGCAGTGCACAACCGTCTGCACCTCGCCGATCAGCTCGGCGTGCGCCATCCGCCACAACGCCACGCCGCGGATCCGTACGCTCTTGCCGGCTCGCCGCGGGCACGACTCCACCACCGACCGCCAGAACAGCGACCCGTCGGCACGGTGCTCTAGCTGGCGCACGACGGCCAGACGCTGCCACCAGCGGAACCGTATCGATAGCTCTGACTCGATCCAGCCGAGCGCCTCAGCGCCGTACGATCCCACCACCTCCTCACGCGGCGGAGTCATCCACAACGGGGGCGAGGCGTCCTCGGGAACCGCCAGGAACGGCCGCAACCACTCGTACCGCGCCAGCTCGGCCGGGCGCCAGGCCAGCTCCGGACGGGGAGAGAGAAAGGCCAGAGGCAGCGGGTGTCCGGGGGCAGGCGCTGTGAACTTTTCGATCTTTCCGGTCACTTCGGGCTGCCCGGCCGCCAGGTTGCACGGCGCACACGCTGCCACGATGTGTTGCGGATTGTCGCCTGACACGGACCGACCGAGGGTGTGGTGAGCGTGGCCAGCCGGCACGCCAGGGCGCGCGCGCAACGGTGCCTCGCCGATGCACACGCCGGGTAGCTGGAGCTGGCAGCGGTACCCGGCGCGGGAGAGCACGAACCGGCGCAGCTTCCGCCACCGCCTGGTGGAGCCCCCCTCCCACCCCTTGCTCATACCGCATCCTGCCAGGCGTAGGCGGGCGCGCTCGGCTCGGCCGCGATGGGCACCCCGTACAACTCGCTGGTCATGCACTCCACCAGCGCCCGCGTAGCCTGCCCGGCCTGCGCGGCCGGCACCGCGGCCAGAATCTCGTCATGCACCGGGAGCACCACGCCTCCACCCCACGGCGTGGTGCTCCAGCGCAGCAGCGCGTCCACGAGCAGCTCCCGGGCCGTTCCCTGGATCGCATAGTTCGGTGCCTTGTGCGGGTAGTCGCGGGTCAGCCAGATCACGCGCCCGCCGGCCGTCGGGAACTGCGTGGCTCCGCGTTTAACCGCGTCACGCAGCCCCCGGGACCACGCGGTAAGGCCGGGCGTCACCGCGTCGAGCACGTCCACGGC
>Ga0209382_10002713_pt1 | contig 25304 bp, 15 predicted proteins | sample SoiMetdeltSBSDD5_FD_187599 | JGI IMG/M metagenome (GOLD analysis project Ga0209382, IMG submission 187599) | Bulk soil microbial communities from a Populus tree surrounding site in Tennessee, USA - Soil MetaG P. deltoides SBSDD5 (SPAdes) (version 2) | ecosystem: Environmental > Terrestrial >... | reverse complement strand
TTCTTTTTTATTCAAATTTCGAGACAAATAGATACCTGCTGGTGTGATTCTCCACACTTGTGTTCAACGCCCACCGGTACTAAAATTATTTTATACTTTATTGCACACATTTAGTTAACGCAACCATAATGCTGGTGGGAAACTAACTTGTCATACTACGATTCATCCCACCAGTTCTATTCATATATTATATTGTGAATAATTAGTTGGCTGTCAAGTCGTATCTATTTACTGGTTGGATCATTCATCATTGGATTCTTATGTGGTCCAATCAGTGGATATTAAATTCATATTAATTTTGTTGACAATAAATCAACGACGTAGAAGGACTTCAGACCATAATACGTTCGCTGGTGGGTGTTTGGTATTCATGGCTGGATGCTCAAACCCACCAGTCGTTAACCTATTCTTAAACTTTGTTGACAATATCTAAGTAGTAATCTTACAGATATGATTTTGAAGACAAGTATCAGGATTTTACCCATAACTATTTTGATTTTTTCTATTTATTCGATAAGTCTTTTACAATTAGGCAATGCACAGATTGAAAATTGGAAAAGATATAACGACCCAGGCCAAAAATTTACTTTTCTATATCCTCCTACTTGGGTCGTTAATAGTACGCGGCATGACAATGTTAATGGTTTTACGGAAGTGATTCTTAAGAATCCAAATTTGACCAGAATGAAAGTTTCTGTAATTTATACTCCAAAAGATTCGTTATTGGAGTCTAACACCGGTAAGCCAGTGGTCCCCTCAAGGGCATTGGCAACCTACGAGGATCAAATTAGCGTCGATTACTCTTTCTTCAACAGTACTGGTAAATTTCCACACAAATATTCTATTCAAAACTACTCATCTGCAAGTGATATAATAGACTTTGAAAAGATTAAAGGACAACCAGGAAAGATGTTATGTGTTCTTGCTAAAATAAATGACAAAGATACTTTAGTGTTTTCGTTATCAGATAGCAAAAGGACATTTTACAAATCACTTTCAAATGCATCACAGATTATAAAGTCTATATCTGTTTCAGCCTAATAATACAGAGCAAGAATTTAGATTCTATTCAATTGAGTAATTATACATCGATCCTTAATTAGAGATTGAAGTCATTCTATCCAATATGAATTTGCCATTAAGACTAGACTATTTTTGTAGATACATCTAAAAGTCGCTAGAACCACCCGCGCTGAACTTGCTACCCTTGATACTAATAATGCCATCTTGGTCATTTATCCACTTCAAGAATTCCAAGTCAAGAGTATGACTAACTATCATTTTTGTGCCGCGTAGATAAAAGGAAGGAGTCATTCCGGTCCTGTTAATGATATCCTGGCGAATCGCTTCCTTGTCCTGATCGGGTTTCATTATAATCTCTAGAGTGTAGATGTGTTTCTTGTTTGCATTCTTATCGAATATCAAAGAGACAACCAAAAACGGATCCACCTTTGGAAAGAACGTTCTGATCGCATTATCGGCTTCAGTAAATTCCCTTATAACATCGTCCACATTGCTCATTTCTGCCTTACTTCTACAAAGACAAAATATAACCTTATGTCTTGAAAAGGATCCAATAAAAAGGCGCCACTTGAATTGTTTTTCTCTATATATATTTTTACGGCCTGTACGAACTGAGATAATCATGAATTCTCATTTCATGAACAAGGAAACTTTTTAATTCTTCAGTCAAATCAACTTCCACACACCATTATGAAACCTTGATATCCATTCCATGTTCAGCATTAACACTATTAACAAATTCCTTACAGAACTGTAGTTCCTGTTTTAGTAGCGCAAATTCTGGACCATTTGTTAGTTTCTTAGAAACAATCTCTAAAGATTCAACCATGTCGTTATAATAGCATAATAATGCAGCCGTCAAGGTATTTCTCATCTCAGAATGCTTTGCGAAAATACTCGTTGCAAATTCAGATTGCAAAATAAATCCTTCCTTTTTTACATGCGCGATTATTTGTTGCGCCTTTAATTGCTCGTTTGTTAAATCTGATTTTAATGCTTCAGTTAGAAGGAGAGTAATATCATCATCTGCTTCTATTTTCTTCAATCTTTCTACATAGTGGCCTAACGCCGATATAGCCAATTTCTGATTCTTTTCCACTACGTCAATCATTTGTTTTCTACAGGTGCAAGAGGGATCTTATTATGAATTGCGCTCATTTTTGTTTTGTTCAATAAGCCATCCAGCATCAAGGAGTTCTGTTTCCAAGTCTAATTCCTCTGTTGATTGGTTGCTTTCAGCATCAGCCAGCGCTTTATTAAAGTCTTCAATCCAGTTAAGCATTTGATCAAGATATTTTCCGTCTACAGTTTTAAAGAATGTAGCATTGAAGACTTTTGTATTTTCTGGTGGATTTCCAATCGATCTTCCACCTTTTTCATTGAGAACATATCACGTTGATCTCGCATATCATACAAGAAAAAGGTTACTCTATGTTTACAAATATCCGGATGCTGTCGTAAAGATATGGACAGACAAAATGAAATCCGGTGGTAAACTTACTGATGAAGAGATTGAAAAAATATTTGCTTACACTGACGCTGCCAACAACGACAACCTCATTGAGTCTTTGGACAAATATTTCTAAATCCTATAGGACGGGTTAATAAAATAGAAAGTTTATTTTTCTATCAATCAAACCTGAAATTCTCCTTCCACGAATGTTTGAATATTACCCATCTCTTACAGCGAAAGGCGATCGATTTACTCATCAATATTTTGTCAGTCCCAACCTTGTTGATAACTGCAGTTGATATGGTATAGTCTTCCATTCCTTTTGGCATAGTAACCTTCTCATACTTACCCCCGCAGAAGTAACAAGGCTTCTTAACATCCAAATTCATTAAGCATGATTTAATTCTGAACGCTTTAAACTTTCAATAATATTTACCACAATTTGAACAGATACTAAAAACATTCAAGTTGGTAAAATAGAACCGAGCAGTAATCTTTAATTTAATATTTAACTAAAATAGGAGCGTGCCAAAGTTTACAAATGCGGAAAGACTAATTATTGAAAGGAGTTACTTTTTAGGAGAAACCAACACCGGCTTTCTCGACATCATCAATGTGGCCTCTTCATGTAATTCTATTGCCTCTTTTCCATATCCATGTAGTGAGTAGTCAGTTCCTTCCTTGTGTTCAACTACTACACAACAGTAATCAATTCCATTATTTAGTCTATAATCTTTAGGTGAAATTTTCACTATATTTGCTTCACTATCTTGTAATCCCATTAGTTCTCTAAGCGCATCGGTGCCGCTTAAATAGTCACTATGCTTCGTCATTCTACGCGAACTCTTATTGGATATCATGATCATTATGTGAATATTAGATAATATAAGATCCAGTCAGCTTCGATTATGATTAATAACCTTAATTTATACTTCAAATTTTTTGCAGGTACATAATGCACAAGATGTATCCATAAGGTCACCTGCCCACTTCGCATGTAGTGGCGAATAATGGTCATTGTTACTGTGACGGCAACTTGGATTTGATCATATTTTAACATCTTGAACCTCTTTTTTGTCTTTATTCTCAATACTATCACTCAAATGCTTAAGTAATTTTAATTGCCATTATGAGATATGACAGTAGAAGACGAAAACATGGAATTGATGAAAACACTTGATGATGCATCGAATTCCCAAGATTGGGATACATTTAAAGTACGCCATGCTGATAACGTCGCTGTATCCTGGCCTGGTCAGGCCGATCCAACAAGAGGAGTAGAAACCATCACGAAGAATCAGTAGCATTTTTCAAAATGTTTCCAGACAATCATCTTATCAACAATCCCTACAAGATATTCTTTGCAGATGGTGACCATACTTGTTCAGTAGCAGATTTCACAGGGACGTTTTAAGGGTCCAACGAAAGGTACCAACGGAAAAATAATTCAACCGACAAACAAGAAATTTCATCTAGAGTTTTGCACGGTTGCAACTTGGAAGGATGGGAAAATCACTGAGGAGAGATTGTTCGATGACCAAATTGGGATGTTAAAGCAAATAGGAGTCGCACAGTAACTGAATAAAAATAATACCTTCAAACCAGGGAGATCAATTGCACAGATAGTACCATTTTCACAGCCCCAGTAAAGAAAGAACAAAAAGAGATAATCACAACGAAGTTGGTAATAACAATGGTAATAATAGCGATAGTAATGATTGCTGTTTTAATCTTATGGATCTAATTTAATTTAATGAATATCATTTATGCATATTTAATTAACATTCAATTGATCTCTTACTCTTTGGTATAGTATATTCATTGTCACAGGTTTTTCAAAAGTTGAGTTTATCACTGCTTCTTTCATATATTGCTGGTACAATTCCTCTTCTTCAAAATTATAAGCACTCATCAAAATCGTTCTCACTTTAGGATTCAAAGTCTTTACTTTTTTGAGTAATTCTAATCCATTAAGACCTGGCATTCTTAGATCCGAAATAACTAGTACGTAGTTCTCTTTGTTTTCTGTAAAGTGTTCAAACGCCTTGACGGGATCCGTGAAAGAGAAAACTGAAATTCCATCAATATTTTGGCGCAAAGCCTCGTGAAAGAATATAGCAGTACTTACGTCGTCATCTACTACACTAACGATTCTAACGTTTCCAGACATATCGCCTACCCCCAGTCCTAACCTCAGTTAAATCCAGGACGATCTATAAGAATATTCCTCATCAGTCAATAAGTGATCAAGAAATAACCAAACTTGACATACTATCCTTCTAGAATCCTAAGTTCACTATGCAGTGGATCGGCTACTATTGCGGGATCCGCTAAAAAATCACCGATCAGTTACTTTCCCTTTGTCGCATTGAGAATGAAATCGGCAATTTCATTTGGAAGTGAAACATACACAGATTGGGTTTATTATAATAACGCGTTGGATAAGGCGCAAACATACATTGATAGGGGTAGTACCCCTCTGACTGATATTTGTATAGGCATTAGTACAACTTGGTCGTGTCCTGTAAAGAAGTTATCACAGGAGAAAATGAATAAATATTGTCTATATTCTTCTAAAATCGGTACATGCACATTTTTGACGAGTCTTTATCTTATACCGTCCTATCAGATACTGGTGCTCATCTCTGTCATCGCCACAAATGCACAAGTCGTATTCTGCTTCAATCGATCTATATCCTTATTTCATTCCAATTGTTAAAACATCTATATAGATATATTTATGATAATTAAAAAAATCGAAATTACCAACATTAGAAGCTACAAGGAAAAGACAATCATTGAACTTCCTGTGGGAACGATACTATTTCAAGGCGATATAGGTTCAGGGAAATCTACAATCCTTTCTTCAATTGAATTTGCTTTGTTTGGATTAGGTGATGTTGATGCAAATCACTTACTTCGAATTGGTGAGAATAAAGGTTCTGTACTCTTAGAATTTGAAAGTAGTGGAAAGACCTATTATGTCTTTAGAACTCTTTTAAGGAAAGGAAATAAAATTTTTCAAGAAGAAGGATTTTTGTTTGAAAATGGAGTCAAGAATTCATATTCTGTTGGTGAATTAAAATCCAGAATTTTAGATATAATTGGAATTAATGAAAGAACGCAGACAAAAACAACTTCAACAATCTATCGTTTTGCAATATACACCCCTCAAGAGATGATGAAAAATGTATTGACATCTAACAACGAAAAAAGAGTCGAAATACTGAGAAGAGCATTTGGTATTGAAGAATATAGTACGGCCAAAAAAAACGCTGAAAAATTTTCTTCATGGATACGAACCGTAACTCGAATAAAGAAATCTATGATAAATGATCTGGGTTTGTACAAAGTTGAACTACAAAAAATAAAAGATACTTTGCAATCATCGAGAGAGGAGATTGAATATTTTAAGGATGGTGTGGTGCATCTAAATAATCAAATCCAAATAATCTTGAAAAATGTGCTGGAAATGAGGAAAAAGAAGGAGAGAATGCTACAAGCAGAATCGGCCATTTTACATCTCCAATCTACAATTGATAAGAATTTACAACTTGAAGAAAAAATAAATTTAGAACTTGGTCGAATGAATCAAGAATTATACGAAATTTCCCAGAGTGAAAAAATCATAACTGATCTGACTCCAAAGTATCAGGAATACATCCAAAAAAAGAGGGATCTAGTAAATGTTACCGATAAAGCTCTACAATATAATGCTCAGTTACTTGATAAAATAACATTAGAAAGTAACATTAATAACGAGCGTGAAATGCTTAACTCTAGTATCCAGAGGTTAGATTTGGATTTAACAGATCTTACGTCGGAGCGAGCAAAATGTAGTGATGAAGTAAAGAATTTAGATGAGCTGAAAAAAGAGGAAAATGTATTAAAAAATATCATTACTGATTCAAATAAATTCCAAATGGACCTTGATAAGGTTTCCGAAAACCTCTCTAATATTAAATCAGAGCTGAACTCAATTAGAAAAGAAATATTAAAACAGAAATCAGAGTTAGAGTCCGTTTTACGATTAAAGCAAGATGCGGAATGTCCGTACTGTAATCAAAAATTAGATCAACAACACATACGAACATTAGAAAATAAATTTCTGCAGAGAAGTAATTTCTTAAAAAATAAAATTATTGATATGGAGAAAGAGATAATAGAATATCAAGTTAAAAAAAATGAAATTTTAGATAGAATTAAACAATTTGAATCTAAAAAATCTGAATTACAAAAAATTCAATTCCAAATAGCAAAATTAAATGTTGTTCAAAATAATATAAAGCAAATAGATTTTAAGATAAGTGAAAAAATATCAAATAAGAAATCTCTGCAGGACCAATTACAAGATAAAGTTTTCTTAGTTAAGATTAAAAAATTAGATGAAATAGCTGACAAGTTAAATACGCTCTACTCTTACAAGATAAAATATGATACATTAAATAACATTGTAATCGATTATCAAAAGAGAGATCTGGAAAGAACATACATCGAACATTCAAATATAATTAAATCAAAACAACGCATTATTGAGGATATTAGGATTAAGGAACAATCGTTAATAGAATTAAATGATGAGATTATGACTCTGTCTGATAAACTTGCTAAAACCAAAGCAGTTTATCAAGATTGTGAGATGGTAGATAATAAGTTGACCGAATTAGAGTTACAGAGAGTGTCATTTGAAAAAGAATTAGTGAATAAAAAAGAAAGCCTTGCAATAAGAAGGACTGATCATGATAACAATCTGAAACTAATTGAAGGGATCGATAAAAAAATACGTGAATTGGAAGAAAAAATTGATAAGATTATTTTTACAGATCAGGTAGGTGTATGGTTGAATCAACATTTTATCCCTTCACTAGAACAAATCGAATCCCAAGTTCTGATTAGTGTAAAGGAAGAATTCAATAAACTCTTTCAAAAATGGTTTTATTTATTGATAGAAGTTGGCGATATAGACGTAGAAATTGATGAATATTTCACACCGGTCGTAAATCAAAGCGGATATCGCCTAGAAGTTGAAAGTTTAAGTGGAGGAGAGAAAACTTCAATTGCCCTTGCATATCGGCTAGCGCTTAACGAAATTATAAGGAGGATGATAATGCTAGATGACAATCTCTTAATTTTAGATGAACCCACAGATGGTTTTAGCAAGGAGCAATTGATTCAAATCAAACATGTTTTAGACGAGCTTAGTGCGGCCCAGGTAATTGTCGTTTCTCACGAAAAGGAATTGGAAGGATTTGTGGAAACAATATTTAGGGTAGTGAAAGAAAGTGAAAAATCTCAGATAGAATTAGTAGTATAAATGATAATTCGGTTTAAGTACAGTATTTAAAAGTAGTCAGGTTAGTGTTGTTACGATAAAATGCCTAGAGTGATAATTACTAATATATGGTAAATAAAAAAATTTTATAACATCTAAATGTTATTAATTATTGAAGGTATTGAAAATGGTTAGGTTTATCATTGGGAAAACAATATATTCCATGACCTAATATCTGATAATGTTTTGCCCCACAAGATTAAGTGTTCCCATATTCTAGTTAAGAAGCAAAGTGAAGCACTATCCATCATTGAAAGATTAAAAAAGGGTGAAAGCTTCGATAAATTAGCAAAAGAACTTTCTATTGATAAGGGAAGCGGTAAGAGAGGAGGCGACCTCGGTTTTTTTGGAAAAGGCAAAATGGTAAAATCTTTTGAAATAGCGTCATTCAATCTCGAAAAAAACCAAATTTCTGAACCTGTAAAAACAGAATTTGGTTATCATATTATAAAAAGAACTGGTTGATAATGTCCTATATTCATTTTCAATTTGGAATGTGATGAAGTATCGTGGTGTCTGTCGATAAGTTTACCTATTATCAGACTTAACTGGTAGAATTTCCGGATTGACCTGTAGTATTGTTGGTAAAACTTATTGTTTGATTACTTGTAGTATTTCCAGTTTTTATTGAACCATCGCTCATATTGATTACCATACTAGGAGTCATATTTTGATTTTGTGCATTCGCAGTATCAGCTATAATAAATGGAATTGCAAATACGACTGCGATTATGAGTACTCTAGCGATAACCTTACAAATTAATTTCATAGATTTGCTATTATTGCGGGCATATATAGAATTAACGTCGTAGTTTATATCATGTAATAAAAACCAAGCTTATCTATTTTATTGATGTGGAAAATATACGAGTGAAGTTTTTGAAAATGTTGAATTTGAAAAAATTATAGGATTCTTTTAAATTGATGATAATTAATGTTTATCTAAAATAATCCTCACAATAATGACAAAGTATCCAAGTTTTTTTAAAAATTTTTAGAATAATACTTTATGTTTAGGTTAATATACGGTACACTCACGATACAAATAGGTAATGAGTTTTTCTAGTAAATCACATTCAAAGTTATACTTATTCGTTATTTTTGCTATTCTCTCATATGCTTTAAATGTTTTACTTTCATTTTCTGGAGTCGATCAAATTAGAACTGATGTTAGTACAGTCTTTGGTCAACTTGACGAGGGGCAGAAAGTTAAGAATGAAGTTAGCCCAAATACCATAATAAATTCAGCCATTGATGTTAAAAACAATGTGATAGCGAATAATGGTAGTACTACGTCAAACTCGATGAAATTTGCATTTTCAGGTACGGATAACAAAGGGATGATGATCAATCGGTTCGACTGTAGCATTGACGGTCGTCCATTCGTTACTTGCGTAAGTACTAACACTGTTAATGTGGCAGATGGTACCCATACATTTAGTGTAAGGTCCAATGATAACGCCGGAAATAAAGATTTAACTCCAGCATCTTTTACATGGACCGTAGACACAGCCACACCAACACCAACACCAACAACTTCTATAATCTCTGGTATCGATGGTAACAATAATACTATATCTAATAATGGAAGTAGTAAATCTACTTCGATTAGATTTACCTTCTCGGGTACACATCCCAGTGGTGTTGCAGATCGCCTTCAATGTAATATAGATAACTCCAAATATGTTCCCTGTACCAGCCCATTCATATTTTCTGATTTATTAAAAGATGGTACCCATACGTTTAAGGTTAGAGCGCAAGACAGCGTCGGAAATATAAGCTCATCACCAGCATCATTCACTTGGAATGTAGACACTCTATCTCCTACTACATTTATTAACGCTGCTATTGATGGCAATAAGACCATTGTAGCCAACGGAACCAATACCAATTCCAATTCCATGTCATTTGAATTCTCGGGTAATGACACTGGTGATAGTGAAGGTAAAGGAGCGGCTATCCACAACTTTGAATGTAATATAGATAACTCCAAATATATTCCCTGTACCAGCCCATTCATATTTTCTGATTTATTAAAAGATGGTACCCATACCTTTACTGTCATGTCTGACGATAACGCCGGAAATAAAGATTTAACTCCAGCTTCTTTTACATGGACCGTAGATACTTTAGCTCCTCATATCTCTATTAATACAGCTACTGATGGTAATGGCGATTTAATGACTGCCGGTGGTAACACATCATCTAACTCTGCGACATTGGCATTCTCAGGTAACGATACTGGTGCTAAAGAAGGTAAAGGAGTAGGAATAAAGCAGTTTGAGTGTTCTTTGGATGGAGCATCATTCTCTATCTGCACAAGTCCTGTTCAGTTTACTTCTGTAGATTTAGCAGAAGGCACCCATACGTTCCAGATAATTGCTAAAGATAACACAGGAAACATAAATTCTTTGCCTGAATCGTTTACATGGACTGTAGACACTGAACCACCAACCACGACTATTGATTCCTCCACCGATGGTCATAAAAGAGAAGTAAGTAACGGAGGTAACACCGCTTCTAACTCGATAATATTTGCGTTCTCGGCAAACGATACTGGTGGTAAAGAGGGTAGTGGCGTTGGAGTAAAGCAGCTTGAATGTAAGATAGATAGCTTAGATTTTGCTTCTTGCACCAGCCCCCTCCAATTTAAGAACCTGAGCGATGGTGGTCATACTTTGGAAGTAATATCTGAAGACAATGTGGGAAACATAACTCCTACTCCTGTGTCATTCAGCTGGAAAATAGACAGTGTACCGCCGACCACGACTATCACCACTGTCGTTGACGGTAATGAGAGTACTATAGCTAATGGAGGTAATACGAAATCTAAAAGTGTGACGTTAACCGTCGTAGGTAACGATACTGGCGGTAATGCGGTCGGTAATGCAGGTAAAGAATTAGTAGTAACAAAATTTGATTGCAGCATAGATAGCTCAAATTTTATCCCCTGCAGAAGTCCAGTGCAATTAACTCCCGCCAACATAACAGATGGACCTCATACCTTTAAGGTATTATCTGAAGATAATTCATCAAATAAAGATCCATCGCCTGCATCATTTAACTGGACAGTTGATACAAAAGCACCATCTACCACTATCAATACCGCCATTGATGCTAATAAGAGTGCTGTAACTAACGGCAGCACTACTAAATCTAGCCCTATAGTGTTTAAATTCTCAGGTAACGATACTGGTGGCGTCGGAGTAGATCACTTTGAATGCAGTATTGATAATTCTAACTTTACCATATGTACTAGTCCCATCCAATTCACTCCTGTAAACTTAGGTGATGGTACTCATACGTTTAGGGTCTTGTCAGAGGATAATTCAACAAATAAAGATCCATCTCCGGAATCATTCACCTGGACTATAGACACGACACCTCCTGAAACCTCTATTTTGTCCGCTACAGTTGGCAATAAATCTATTATCACTTCAGGTGAGAATACGTCCTCTAACATAGCCACGTTTAACTTCTCAGGTAACGATACTAATGGCGTTGGTGTAGATCACCTTGAATGTTCACTAGATGGAGCATCATTTACTGCATGCACAAGTCCAGTGCAATTAACTCCCGCCAACATAACAGATGGACCTCATACCTTTAAGGTATTATCTGAAGATAATTCATCAAATAAAGATCCATCGCCTGCATCATTTAACTGGGCAGTTGATACAAAAGCACCAACTACGACTATCAATACCGCCATCGATGGTAATAAGAGTGCTATAACTAACGGCAGCAATACTAAATCTAACTCCATGATGTTTAACTTCTCAGATAACGATACTGGTGGCGTTGGAGTAGACCACCTTGAATGTTCACTAGATGGAGCATCATTTACTACATGCACAAGTCCAGTGCAATTAACTCCCGCCAACATACTAGATGGGTCTCATACATTCAAGGTCATTGCACAGGACAAAGTGGGTAATATCAGGACAACTCCGGTATTGTTCAACTGGACCGTGGACACATCTCCACCTGCAACTACTATCGACTCTGCCACTGATGGTAATGACAGAGTCATTACTGCAGGGGGTAACACATCTTCCAACTCTATGATTTTCTTGTTCTCTAGTATCGACAGTGGTGTAGGAGTTGATCATTCTGAGTGTAGTATAGACAATTCCAACTTTACTACTTGTACGAGCCCTGTCCAAACTAACAACCTGACCGATGGCAGCCATACACTCAAGATATTGTCTGATGACAAAGTTGGAAATAATGCCTCATCTTCTTCATCATTCAATTGGACCATAGACACCGAATCTCCTTCTACGTCAATATTCTCTGCTATCGATGGCAGTAATAAATCTATGATTCCTGGCAGTAACACATCTTCAAACTCGGTAACCTTTGAATTTTCCGCTAATGATACTGGTGGTAGTGAAGGTAAAGGAGTAGGAATAAAGCAGTTTGAATGCAGTATTGACAATTCCAACTTTACTACTTGTACCAGCCCTGTCGAGCTTAACTCTGACAGTTTGAAGGACGGTAATCATATTTTTAAAATCAGAGCTGAAGACAACGTTGGAAACATGAATCTCACGCCAGCATCGTTTAGCTGGGCGATAGACACAGTACCGCCCAGCACGACTATCAATACCGCCACCGATGGTAATAAGAGTGCAATAACTAACGGCAGCAATACTAAATCTAACACTATAGTATTTAGATTTTCAGCTAACGATACTGGAGTCGGAATAAGTAATTTTGAATGCAGTACTGATAAGTCCAACTTTACTACCTGTACCAGCCCTGTTCAATCTAGCAACCTGACCGATGGTGCTCATAATTTTGAGGTTAGAGCTAAAGACAATGTCGGAAATCTGGATCTCTCTCCAGAATCATTTAGTTGGACTGTAGACAAAGTAGCACCACTTACCTCCATAAATTCTGCTATTGATGGTAATAAATCTGCAATTAGTACTGGTGGTAACACATCATCAAACACTGTAATATTTTCATTCTCAGGTACCGATAGCGGTGTAGGCCTTGACCACTTTGAGTGCAGTGTAGACAATTCAGAATTTGTCACATGTACCAGCCCTCTCCAAATTGACGGCCTAAAAAATGGTGTCCATACGCTAGTGGCTCGGGCCCACGACGGTGTTGGAAATAAAGATCTTTCACCTGCATCATTTAGCTGGACCGTAGATACAATAGCACCCCTTACCTCTATAAATTCTGCTTTTGATGGTAATAAATCGGCAATTATCACTGGTAGTAATACGTCATCAAATTATGCTATATTTACTTTTTCAGCTACCGACACTGGCGGCAAAGAAGATAAGGGGGTAGGAATCAATCACTTTGAATGCATTCTAGACAATTCCAACTCTATTAATTGTACGAGTCCCCTGGAGATCAATTCCTTAAAGGAAGGTAATCATAATTTGCAGATATTCTCGAAAGACAATGTCGGAAATATGAGATCATCTCCAGCATCATTGAGCTGGAATGTAGATACTATACCACCAATTACTTCTATAACTTCTGCCAATGATGGTAATAATCAGACAATAAATAATAACGATAATAGCTCCTCCACCTCAATAGAATTTACCTTTACAGGTAACGACTCTGGTGGCGTCAGGGTAGCTCATCTAGAATGTTCGTTGGATGGGGGACCATTTTCTATTTGCACCAGCCCTATCCAGTATTCCTCAGCCAATATTTCAGACGGTGCTCATATTTTTGAGGTAAGATCTGAAGACAACGTTGGAAATAAAGACCCATCCCCTTCGTCAATTGCATGGACCGTGGACACAGTACCGCCGGATGCTAATATTGACTCTGCCACCGATGCAAATAGAACTAGTATTAGTACTGGTGGCAACACATCATCTAACTCTGTGACTTTTAGATTCTCAGGTAACGACACTGGTGGTAAAGAAGGTACCGGAGTAGGTATCAATCACTTTGAATGCAGTATTGACAATTCCAACTTTACTACCTGTACCGACCCTGTCCAATCTAACAATGTCACCAATGGTGCTCATATTTTTGAGGTAAGAGCTGAAGATAACGTTGGAAATATAAGTCCATCTCCATCATCATTTACATGGACCGTAGATACAACACCGCCTTCTACTACCATTGACTCTGCCATTGACGGTAGTAAAGTCACCGTAACTAACGGCAATAATACCAAATCCACCTCAATGACATTTATGTTTTCAGGTAACGATACTGGCGTCGGAATAAGTAACTTCGAATGCAGTATTGATAATTCCAACTTTACCACTTGTACCGGCCCTGTCCAATCTAACAATCTGACCGATGGTGCTCATAATTTTAAGGTTAGAGCTAAAGACCATGTTGGAAATATAAGCCCATCTCCATCATCATTTACATGGACCGTAGATACAACACCACCTTCTACTACCATCGGCTCTGCCACCGACACTCATCATGAGAAAGTTATTATGGATGGTAATTCATCGGCCAACTCCATACTATTTGAATTCGCAGGAAACGATACTGGTGTAGGAGTCGATCACTTTGAGTGCAGCATAGACAACTTAAAATTTGTTACCTGTACTAGCCCTCTCGAAATTAATAGCCTAAAAGATGGTACTCATACGCTAGCTGTACTATCTGAGGATTCCTCAACAAATAAGGATCCTTCTCCTGAATTGTTCAGGTGGACTGTAGATACAACACCTCCTACAACCAAAATAAGCTCTATCGTAGATGTTAACCAAAGCTCAGTAACTAATGGTGGTAGTACCAAATCTACTTCAATGACCTTTGCTTTCTCGGGTACGGACACCGAAGGCGTGGGCATAGATCACTTTGACTGCAGTATTGACAATTCTGAATTTGTTACATGCTCCAGCCCAGTTCAATTTATCAGCCTAAAAGATGGTGCTCATATTCTTCAGATAAGAGCTGAGGACAATGTCGGAAACATAGGTCCATCCTCATCATCATTTACATGGACTGTAGACACAACACCACCTGCAACTTCCATAAACTCTGTTACAGATGGCAATAAAAGCGCAGTAACTAATGGTGGTACTACCAAATCTACTTCGATGACATTTGCATTCTCTGGTACTGATACCGGCGGTGTGGATCACTTTGAATGCAGTATTGATAATTCTAACTTTACCATATGTACCAGTCCCATCCAATTCACTTCTGTAAACTTAGGTGATGGTACCCATACGTTTAGGGCCTTGGCAGAGGATAATTCAACAAATAAAGATCCATCTCCTGCCTCATTTACATGGACGGTAGACACCGTACCTCCTAATACTACTCTAGTTTCTGCTATCAATGGTAATGGAACTGCTCTTAGGACAGGTGATAACACCTCTTCTAATTCGATGACTTTTGCATTTTCCGCTAATGATAGTGGTGGTAAGGAAGGTAAGGGAGTGGGCATCAATCACTTTGAATGCAATATAGATAACTCAAAATTTGTGACCTGTACCAGCCCCTTCACATTCCCTAAGTTACTAAACGATGGGACTCATACTTTCAACGTACTGTCCGTGGATAACTCAAGAAATAAGGATACATCTCCATCATCATTTACATGGACTGTAGATACAACACCACCTCAAACCTCCATAAACTCTGCTACAGATGGCAATAAAAGCGCCGTAACTAATAGCGGTACTACCAAATCTACTTCGATGACATTCGCTTTTTCTGGTAACGATACTGGTGGTGTAGGTATAGATCACTTTGAGTGTAATGTAGACGGTTTGACTTTTGTGACTTGTACCAGCCCCTTCACATTCCCAAGTCTGTCTGAAGACGGTCAATATACTCTGGAAATAAGGGCTCAAGACAAAGTCGGAAATAAGGACCTTTCACGGGCATCGTTTACATGGACTGTGGACACATCTCCGCCTACAACTACTATCGACTCTGCCACCGATGGTAATAACAGAGTCATAACTGCAGGGGGTAACACATCTTCCAACTCTATGATTTTCTTGTTCTCCAGTATCGACAGTGGTATAGGAGTTGATCATTCTGAGTGTAGTATAGACAATTCCAAGTTTACAGTTTGTACGAGCCCAATACAATTTACCTCAACCAACCTAGGAGATGGCATCCATACACTACTGATTAGATCTGAAGATAAAGTCGGAAATAAAGGCTCATCCCCGGCCCTATTCAACTGGACCGTAGACACAGTACCTCCAACTAGCACAATTGATTCTGCTAAAGATGGTAATAAAAGCGCCGTAACTAATAGCGGTACTACCAAATCTACTTCGATGACATTCGCATTCTCTGGTAACGATACTGGTGGCATAGGTATAGCTCACTTTGTGTGCAGCACAGATAACTCTGCCTTTGTCAACTGTACCAGCCCATTCACATTACCTAATTCATTGAAAGATGGTGCTCATACATTTAGGGTATTGTCTCAAGATAAGGTCGGAAATAGAGGCTCATCATCGGCCTCATTCAACTGGACCGTAGACACAGTGCCCCCAACAACCTCCATAAAGTCTGCTACAGATGGCAATAAAAGCGCCGTAACTAATAGCGGTACTACCAAATCTACCTCGATGACATTTGCTTTTTCTGGTAACGATATTGGTGGCATAGGTATAGATCACTTTGAGTGCAGCATAGATAACTCTGCCTTTGTCAACTGTACCAGCCCATTCACATTCCCTAATTTATTGAAAGATGGTGCTCATACATTTAGGGTATTGTCTCAAGATAAGGTCGGAAATAGAGGCTCATCATCGGCCTCATTCAACTGGGCCGTAGACACGGTACCGCCAACAACTACAATTGACTCTGTTACTGATGGGAATAAAAGTTCCATAATTACTGGGGGCAATTCGTCTTCCAACTCTGCAATAATTACTTTTTCGGGTATAGACACTGGAGGCAATAAGAGTGAAGGGGCAGGTATTAATCACTTTGAATGTTCACTTGATCGAGCGTCATTTTCCACCTGTAATGCACCACTCAAACTCAAAGGATTGAAGGATGGTGTTCATATAGTAGAAATAAAAGCCTCAGATAATGTCGGAAATAATGATCCCACTCCTTCATCATTCAGCTGGACCATTGATACCGCCCCACCAACAACTTCTATCACCTCTGCCATCGACGGCAATAGGAAAACAGTAACTACAGGTGGTAATACTACGTCTACATCCATGACCCTTTCCTTCTCAGGAAATGATTCGGGTACTGGTGTAAACCACTTTGAATGTTCGCTTGATGGAGCATCAGTTGGAGTCTGCACTAGCCCTGTAAAATATAGCCAACTTGCAGACGGAGCTCATACTTTGGAAGTAAGAACTGAAGATAATGTTGCAAACGTAGATGTGTCCCCTGCATCCTTCGCCTGGACAATTGATACGATACCACCAACTACAGCTATCAATTCTGTTGTTGACAGCAATAAGAACACCTTATCCAACGGTAGTAATACTCGCTCAAACTCTATAACTCTTACATTCTCAGGTTCAGATACAAGTAAAGTAGAGGTAAAACGTTTTCAATGCAGCTTAGACAATTCTGATTTTGCTGACTGTACCAGCCCACTCACATTCTCTAATTTAAGCGATGTTTCCCATACAGTTAATGTAAGGGCATTAGATAATTCAGGAAATAATGATAACTCTCCACAACTCTTTACTTGGAAAGTGGATACTATTCCACCCTCTTCCAATATCAACGCTGCTTTCGATGGTAAGAACGACACCGTAACCAATGGGGGTAATACTACATCTAGATCCATGACGTTTACCTTCACAGGTTCAGATGTAGGTGTAGGTGTGGACCACCTTGAATGTTCTCTTGATGGAGCATCATTTACAACATGCACGAGCCCAGTACAATTTAAGAGTCTATCGGATAGATCCCATAATTTGGAGGTTTTGTCTGAAGACAAGGCAGGAAATAGAGGCTCATCCCCGGCCCTATTCAACTGGACCGTAGACACAGTACCTCCAACTAGCACAATTGATTCTGCTAAAGATGGTAATAAAAGCGCCATAACTAATAGCGGTACTACCAAATCTACTTCGATGACATTCGCATTCTCTGGTAACGATACTGGTGGCATAGGTATAGATCACTTTGAGTGCAGCACAGATGACTCTGACTTTGTCACCTGTACCAGCCCATTCACATTACCTAATTTATTGAAAGATGGTGCTCATACATTTAGGTTATTGTCTGAAGACAAGGCAGGAAATAGAGGCTCATCCCCGGCCCTATTCAACTGGACAGTAGACACAGTACCTCCAACTACTTCTATCACCTCTTCTATGGACGGCAATAGGAACACTGTAACTGCAGGTAGTAATACTACATCTACATCCATGACCTTTGGCTTCTCAGGTACTGATAGGGGTACTGGTGTAAACCACTTTGAATGTGCTGTTGATGGAGCATCATTTACAACATGTACCAGCCCAGTACAATTTAACAATCTATCGGATGGATCTCATACTTTGGAAGTAAGAACTGAAGATAATGTTGCAAACGTAGATGCATCCCCTGCATCGTTTGCCTGGACAATTGATTCGGTACCACCAACTACAGCTATCAATTCTGTTGTTGACAGCAATAAGAACACCCTATCCAACGGTAGTAATACTCGCTCAAACTCTATAACTTTTACATTCTCAGGTTCAGATACAAGTAAAGTAAAAACAAGTAAAGTAGAGGTAAAACGTTTTCAATGCAGCTTAGACAATTCTGATTTTGCAGACTGTACCAGCCCATTCACATTCCCTAATTTGTTAAGTAACGGTCCTCATACATTTAAGGTAAGGGCATTAGATAATTCAGGAAATAATGATAACTCTCCAGAAATCTTTACCTGGAGCGTCGATGCAACGCCACCTGATACAACTATAAACTCTGCTAATGATGGTAATAACAGGACTGTTAGCAACGGTGGTAATGGTACATCTAGATCCATGACGTTTACCTTTACAGGTTCAGACGTAGGTGTAGGTGTCGACCACTTTGAATGTTCTCTTGACGGAGCTTCATTTACAACATGCACGAGCCCTATCAAATTTAGTAATCTTGCAGATGGATCTCATACTTTGGAATTAAGAGCTGAAGATAAGGCGGGAAATGAAGGTCCCACACCAACTGCGTTCATATGGACCATAAATACGACGCCACCAAATACAACTATTAATTCAGTCACCGATGGCAATAAAAATACAGTTACTAACAATAGCAATAGTAAATCAAATATAGTGACAATCGCGTTCGCAGCAATAGACGCTGTTGCTAATGTGGATCACTTTGAATGCAGTATAGATAACTCTGGCTTTGCTAACTGTACGAGCCCATTTAGAATCCCTAATTTGTTAAGCGATGGTCCTCATACAATTAAGGTAAGGGCAGTAGATAGTTCGGGACATGAAGACCCGTCCCCAGCACTGTACGCCTGGACAGTAGACAGTTCAGCACCAATTACAAATATCACTTCTGCTACAGATGGTAATAAAAACCCTATATCTGCTGACGGAGGTACACCATCTACAACCATGATATTTACCTTCTCAGGTACTGATACAGGTGGAGGCTTGGATCGCTTTGAATGTTCCCTAGATGGAGCGTCATTTGCAACATGTGCCAGTCCTATACAGTTTGATGCCCTTGGAAGCGGTGCTCACAAGTTGCTAGTTAGAGCTGTTGACTATGTTGGAAACCAAGGAACAACTCCAGCATCATTCGGATGGAATGTCGATGCGACGCCACCTGATACAACAATAAATTCTGCTAATGATGGTAACAACAGAACATTAACTAGTGGTGGTAATACTACATCTACATCCATGACCTTTGCCTTTTCAGGTTCAGATATAGGTATGGGCTTGGACCACTTTGAATGTTCCATAGATGGAGCATCATTTACCACTTGTGATACACCACTCCAGTTTACGGACCTATCAATTGGAGATCATTCCTTCGAAATCAGAGCTGAAGATAAGGTCGGCAACAAAGGTCTGATGCCTCCAGTATTCTTATGGACTATTACATCACCTCCACCAACGCCTACACCCCCAATGTCAACTCAAAACGTTACAACACCTCCGCTGTCAATACCTCAAAACGTTACAACGAATACAACTATCGGAGGTAATAAAAATATACTAAGTAATGAAAGTACCCAAATACCAGCCACTGTACAGGGCCCAGATACCAAAGTAGTTTCTGCCATTGATGGAGCTGGAAAGGCAGTAGCTAATGATGGTATCACGTCATCCAATTCGATAGTTTTTGTTCTATCCGCTTCGATTGCTGGTATAGAAAATGGAGCGGCAGGTAGTAATAGCTTTGAATGCTCAATAGACGGCTCGTCATTTTCCACCTGTACCAGCCCTGTACAATATAGCAGTCTTGCAGACGGAGCTCATATACTTGAGGCAAGATCATTTGATAACTCAGGTAACAAAGATCCGTCTCCTGCATCATTTACATGGAATGTAGACACAGTACCACCAGACACGATTATAAACAAAACTACTGATGGTAATAATCGTACTTTAACGGACGGTTCGACGACAGAATCTACTAGCGCTACCTTTACTTTCTCAGGTACCGATACTAGTGTAGAAGAAGGCGAGGAAGTTGGTATTAACCACTTTGAATGCTCAATAGACGGCTCGTCATTTTCCACATGTACCAGCCCCGTGCACTATGATAATCTAGCAAACGGCAATCACATGGTAGAAATAATAACAATGGATAATTCAGGCAATAAGGATCCAACTCCTTCATCATTCACATGGAATGTAAACACAGCTCGAGAGACTGGTAATATTGTAAATAATATCACAGGTGCTCCATCTCCGACTACGAGTCTCCACGACACTGTGATAAACTCTACTACTGACGGTAGTAACAATGTTTTAAATAATGAGACTAGTACAGCCTCCAGTACAATTAGATTTGACTTTTCGTCTATTAACTCAAAGGGAGTAGATCACTTTGAATGTAGTATGGACAGTTCGGAATTTGTAACCTGTACCAGCCCATTTATTTTCCCTAATTTATCTGAAGGTAAACATGTTTTTATGGTGCGATTTGTAGATATCAATGGTAACAAGGATGAATCACCCGCTGCTTTTGTTTGGGAAATAAAAAGATAACATAAACACTAGTTTGGTTTTCATCAAAGGTCTAATAAGTGAGAAATTCCGAGAGACTAAAAGAAATATTACGGTAACATCAAGCTAATTTCCAGTACTAGTTGAAAAAGTGGAATATGGATACTGTAAGGGCAATTAAATTATCTGTTTTCAGAGGGAACACTGATAAATAATTTTTTATCTTAAAGTTATAAGTGTGATTTATATTATGACTTTGATTATGGCTAAATAAATTGCATCAACGTCTTGTAGGGCCGAATCAACGCTTGACATGAGTAATGGGCCGGTGGTCTAGCTTGGTTAAGATACCGCCTTGACATGGCGGGGTTCGAGGGTTCAAATCCCTTCCGGCCCACTCTAAAAGTCATGCTTTTATATCGTAAATGGATTACAAGAAGTGAAAATCTAGTTGGAGTTAGAGTTAAAGCAGGAACAAGCCTTGACCGCGTATGATAACTTTCTATATGCATTAAAGGCAAAGGAAACAAAAAGACAGTATCCCCATAGACTGGACAAATTTTTGGTGTTTCTGTTTTGAGGAGCCGAGCAATCAATTTGTTGGCATAACTAAGTAATGTATTATGTCGTTCACCTATTGGAATCTTTTGATTTTCATTTTCATAATTACCACTATAAGGACTTGAACCGGGACCACGACGAGCATCACCATTCAAATATTCAATTCCAAAACGTTCACAGATTGTGTTAATGTGTTCCTCAATTTGATTATGTAATTTTGGTTCCATTACGGCAAGGTGCCAGTCCCCGACAAATTCGTAATTGCTTCCATTTGTATGGGGTGATGGTGTGACAGAGACAAGAGAATCATTACCCTCCCCTTTCACTTCTATTCTCGGGACATTATCTCCCGAGTTAGAAATTTTCTTTTTGAATGGTTTCTTCTCAGACCATACAAAGATGTGGGCTCTTGTCGAATCATCTAGATGTTGCTCAACTATGAAATGTCCGGTGTCTGCAACTAGATTCAAAGCCATTTGTTGTCCATTTATCTTGCAAAACTCTCATATTGCTAATTCATTGTCGAGATCAATGCAGTTTAAGAACAATCCTTTTTTGTGTTCATTATGCCATACCTGTCCTGCTATTATCATTAATCCATCCTTGAACATATCATTTTTTTTCCAGTAGTTGTGAAGTTCGTCAGGTATAGGGGCATGCTGATATTGCTTCCATTCTACTTTTGGTCTCTTATTCCTAGTATCTGCCGGTATCACGTTGACACCGAACTCATAACGCCAGAAATCAACATAGTCATTAATAGTAGTCAATTCTCGAATATCGACTCCATAATTTCTTTAAAAGAATGCTTGCATTCGGGTTCTAAACTATGTTTTGTTAAGGCTTGTACGATTCTTGTAATATCATTCATTGATGTATTCACTTCGATGCTAGTCAAGTTGGTAAGGCTTTTCTTCTAGTGGACCTGTTACATTTAAGGTTTGAAACGCTGATATGACGGTGGGTGGGTGCGTGCTTGCAGAATAATCCTATAATAAGAAAGTCTAAGAAAGACCCACATGAGAAGTAGGGTCAATCCCTTCCGAGCATTACAACAGAGTTGATTTTAAAATAGAGGCGAAGACCCATGCTGGTGATTTGAATTTATTATGTAGTAGGTCTCCATAATAGAAGTAATATTTTTTGATGATAAAAAAACTGAGTAGGAACATAATTAAATAATAGAAAAACAAGGCAAGTAACAATGACACTTTTTTCTGGTAAGGTTGTGCTATTAGGTGTCATTTCTATTATTATAATTGCGATAACATCCTATGGATTGTTTTTTCTTCTGCAATATGAAAACGAGAAGAATATCAGAGAAAGCATATTTGAACAGGAATTAGATCGCCAATTAAAATCCACTAACTCTATATCTCAGCATATTGGTTCTGATTTGCGGTATATTACCTCTGTGCTTCAGGATTTAGCTGATTCAGTCTATTTACAGAATGAAAATCTCTCAGGAGACAAAGTTGACAAAATAGTAGATGAAAAATTTAGGCAACTAAATTCTGTCACAGAGGTAGATGGTCTCTTGATAACAGACAAAGATGGTATCATAAATGTTCATAAGGCTTCAAAGGGACTAAAAAGTTTTGTCAATATTGACATATCATCCAAAGATTACATGAAACAAACAAAAAGGAATCTTCAACCCGTATACAGTAATGGTTTCACCGGCATCGACGGAAAATATAGAATCGCAATTACCTATCCAATAGTTAGTGTAGTAGACGGTCACTATATTGGAACGGCAATAGCAAACTTACCTACTATTGACTTTTTTAAGGCATATGGCAACGTTGAAAATATAAACTCCCAATTTTTGGTGGCCTTTGATACAAAAGGAAATCTTCTGGCTGTGGGAGCAAGCAAGGATTTAGTAGGCAAAAATTTTTTTGGTAACGAAACGCAGGCCTTTATCAACCACAATGAGGCCCTTAATAACCTAACTCATTCTTTATTAGGTGGAAACAAGGGACATGCGTTATATGACTACGGAAGAGGGGAGAGATTGAATACTGAGTCTCCAATTTTGGTTGGAACTAAGCCTGTATATTTTCTTCAAGTAGTTACCCTTACTGACAGGATATACACAACTATAAATTCCGTATTATTCAGCGAAAGTATTAAGATGTTCTCTTTGCTCACAGGAGCAACTGCCGCTATAATAGTTCTCGTATTTCTTTTAAGAAAATGGTATAGCATGTTGCAAATTGAAGTTCGAAAGAGGACTCGAGATTTGATGATTGCGAACGAATCGCTCAAAAAGAAGGATGAGGCACAGAATCAATTTATCAACATCGCCGCTCATGAGCTTAGGACTCCCATACAGCCCATTCTTAACGGTATTTATCTGCTTCAATCAGCAAATTTGAAATCACAGAAAAGAGTGCAGGTCCTAGATATTATTCAGAGAAATACTAAAAAATTAGGAAGACTTGCAGAAGATATATTGGATGTTACTAGAATTGAGAGCAATAGTTTAAAATTAAAAGTTGAACGACTTAATTTATATGATCTAATTTTAAATACTATTGAAGAATACAAAAAAAATATTCAGTTTATCTACAAGGATTTGATGATAAACTATGAAAGTGCTGTTCAAAACATAATTGTCAATGGTGACAAATTGAGATTGGGTCAAGTTCTCTTTATACTACTTGATAACGCCAGTAAATTTACAAAAAGTGGGTCTATTTTGGTTACAACGCAAATTAAATCAAACACTATACAAGTTATGGTAAAAGATACAGGATCTGGAATAGATCCCGAAATACTACCACATTTATTTACCAAATTCGTAACAAGATCTGATAGGGGGACTGGATTGGGTTTATTTATTGCAAAAAACATTATAGAGGCGCATGGTGGCATTATATGGGCAGAAAATAGTCCCCAGCATCAGGGAGCTATTTTCTTTTTTACGATTCCTCTGGCAAATAATGTCGTTGATAAGGATGGGAATGAAAATGGTAAATTATAATAGTTCTAGGGGGTATTTACATCGAAAATTCTTAATTCATGTTGTCGTAACTATTTCGATTGTTTCCGTTATTGGACTATATGTCTTATTTCATTATGCAGAGGCACAAATTTCAAATAAATCGCTTGAGACTGGTAAACCCTTACAGATAGCATACCTGACAGACGGTTTATTTAGCGATGCCGGATGGGGAGCATTTGGTTATAATGCAGGGCAAGATATAATATCCAAATATGGTTACGATGTCAAGTTCTTGGATAATGTATCAATCCCAAATATAGAAAAGACTGTCAGAACCTATGCAGATAAAAAGTATGACGTTATCATAGCACAAGGATACGAATGGGGTGACCCAATACTAAAATTATCAAACGACTATCCTAACACAAAGTTTATTGTGTTTACAGGTCTTGTAAAATCTAAAAATGTTGCTTCTATCTTCCCCAGACAACAAGAAGCCTCCTATCTTCTTGGAGCTCTTGGAAGTATGCTCTCCAAAAACCATACAATAGGTCTTATTGGGGGCGACCAAAAGTATCCTAACTTAAAGAAGATTTATGAAGGTTATAAACAGGGAGCTCTATACATTGATCCAAAGTCCAAAGTCCTTGAAAGATATCTTGGAGACTGGGATAATCAAACTAGGGGAAGATTGGCAGCGTTGTCTCAAATTGAACAAGACGCAGACTTTTTATTCCATGTAGCCGATAAAGCAGGGCAAGGTGTGATTCAGGCAGCCAAAGAAAAGGGAGTATATGCATTTGGTGCTGTATCGGATCAAAACAAACTGGCACCTGATACTGTGGTGACATCATTTATTTTAGACCCAGCAAAGGCATACGACTCGGTTTTTAACATGATACGTATGAA
>Ga0209382_10002712_pt1 | contig 25309 bp, 22 predicted proteins | sample SoiMetdeltSBSDD5_FD_187599 | JGI IMG/M metagenome (GOLD analysis project Ga0209382, IMG submission 187599) | Bulk soil microbial communities from a Populus tree surrounding site in Tennessee, USA - Soil MetaG P. deltoides SBSDD5 (SPAdes) (version 2) | ecosystem: Environmental > Terrestrial >... | reverse complement strand
CACCCGCACCGCCACCACCCGCACCGCCACCACCCGCACCGCCACCACCCGCACCGCCTCCGCCACCCCCGCCGCCTTTGGCGATAAGGACGTGTCCGTGCGTGTCGCTGGTATCGCTCGGCGCCAGTTTGACCGTCGAATCGTCCTTCGGGGCAGCAGTGACGCGGGGAGCCGCTATCGCGATGGTCAAGCCGATCGCGAAGAGCGCCGCAAGGATGGCGCCGTAGATGGAGACCATCGGGGCAACTGGCTGCACTCGTTGTGCCCGTGACCGCGGTGATCTGCGCTGCGCAAACTCGGGCGGCCAGGCCAGGGAACCCTGGCGTGCTGCGGCATGCCCCCGGGCGAGAGTGATCACCCCGCGTTCATTCCTCGACGCGCTCTGACTTTGACCGATACTGCTTCGCGCCGGGCGCACCGTCAAGGCCTCCCTTTGGCCTCGGGGGCAGCGACACCTGAGCCCACGGGCTGGAAAGCTAGAGGAACCCGAGAGCGCCCAGCGCCACTCTCCTTGAGAATAGGCAACATCAACGCCCTCCGGCGGCGGGCACCCCACGCGTGGCCCCCGTCCCCCGTGACCTCCTTGCCGATCGAGCGAGCCGACCCGGATGAACGACATGCTAGGCACGACAGACTGCCGCCGTCAATCGACCGGTGGACGGAGCGGCCAGAAATTCCTCCGCCGGTACGGCGGCACCGCCCATGGTCGCCGCCAGAAATTCCTCCCCCGGTACAGCGGCACCGCCGGGGTCACCAACGCCGGGGGTAGCGGCAAGACTCCGGAAAGTATCGGGTCCCATCGGCCGCGCCCCGTTTTGCCGCGACGCCTGCGTTACCTTTCAGTTGGCTACATGCTGGCGTGTCGCTGTATACTCCGGTCGCCGTTCCCAACTGCCCATACAGGGGAGAACGCCAATGCGGCACTGGCTAGCAGCATTCGCAGCTTTGGTCGCCCTTCTTGGCTCCGCCCTCCCTGTAGTCGCCGCTGAACCGGCTCCTAGCGACGATGTCCCGGTGCCACCAGACGTGTCATTCAGCGTTGGGACACGCGCTTGGTGGACGAGTGGCTATTCGGAGTTTAGTTTCAGTCTCCCCGGCATTAATCCACGTTCGGAACTTCGCTGGCGAGGGATTGACGCACTCATTCCTGAAGTTAACGCCGACTTCGCGTGGAAGCGTCTCGTGTTGAGAGCCGCAGTCGGGTGGGGCAAGAGCGAAAACGGTGTTCTAATCGATGAGGACTTTAACGCTCCTGGCCATCATGGCCGCTTCTCTGTTACGCGGTCTAGCGTCGAGAGCGAAATCTTTTACGCGAACGGCGATGTCGGCATACGCGTCTATCGCTGGGTCAGTCCCGATGGGCGGCTCGGCTTTTTCGACTTCCTTGGAGGCTATCAATACTGGCGCGAAGAGTACGAAGCTTTTGGAGCTACCGGTAACGCTGTTGCGCCAGGGAGCACTAACGTTCTTAGCGAGAAGTTCACCTGGCAGAGCCTCCGCGTTGGCGCTCGGTACCAGATTCCGTTTCCGAAGGGCTTTGGTTTTAGAGCTGAGGCCATGTTCATTCCTTGGTCGAGGTTCGAACTTGAGGACATTCACCATCTGAGGGATGACTTCCGTCAGGATCCGAGCGGCCGCGCGAAGGCGGACGGAGGTTTCGGGGTCCAGGTCGAAGGAGCGATTAGCTATACCATCGGTAAGGGGTTTTCAATAGAAGGCGGCTTCAGGTACTCGAAATTTGACTCGGGGGATGGCGATATAGACATTCGGACGGTATCCGGCACAGTGACACAGAAGTTTGAAGGCGCGAAGACGGAGCGCTACGGTCCGTTTGTCGGCCTTCAGTATCGTTTCTGACTGGTCTCTGCAACCGCGACTCCGCCCAGCGTGACGGCGAGGAATTCCTCAACCGGTACAGCGTCACCGCCCGGGGTCACCACTTTTCTTCCAGCACTTTCCGCGAGTTCTCGCGTCTACAGCGTGACGCCGTTGACCGACGCGCAGCGCGGAGAGATGCTCCCGAATATCGTCCGCGTGATGTTAGCGGCCTTCCTGGGGGAGCAAACGCGATGACCGCCGACCGCGGGTCGATGAGCGCCAACGCCAGACGCCGGCGCCGGCTCGAGGGCGCTGCGGGGGGCGAAGGTGTGTGGATCGCATCCGGACTCTTATCGCTGCTGCTCGTGCTAGGCCCCACCATGGCCTTCGGGGAATGCGAGTGGGTGTTGTGGGTCGAGGGACCCGTAGGCTCGGATCAGTGGAGTGTCGCCAGCGGCCCTCAGTCTCGGTTTACCGCTAGCAAGGAGTGTCAGCGTGTCGCTGCTGACCTCAACGCCAATGAACTCACCATGGTCAAGGGTCAAGGAACGAGCTCCGACACGCGTGACGAATTCAGTTGTCTCCCTTGCACAGTCGATCCGCGTCCAGAAGCAGCGTTGCTCCACGAGGGCCTGATCCCGCGCGGACTGAAGCCCCGATGAGGCGTACTACAAGCGGCTGGCTTCAGCGCCAGTTCGAGGGGCTGGTGTAGCGACGGGGGCCGATAGCGCGGCCGGCGGGAGGTGAGGGTGAGCGGCGGGCCAACCCTAACCCACAGGGAGACGGTGGGACAAGGCCGGGGGCGCTCTGGTCGCAGGTCGCTCCGTCAAAACTCATCACGGTCCCCCGCTGCCGAGCACGCAAGTGTCGCTGCCCACCAAATACACGCCTCCGCGAGCTTTGCAGCTATCCCTCGCCGCCTGCTGGCTCGGACCCCATTGAGTGCACGTTCCCCCCGCGTACGTGCCGCCCGAGGCCTTGCACGTCGCGGTGACGTCGACGGCGCAACCCGCCGCACCGCTCATGGCGAGGAGGGCGGCGAGGCTGAGGCAGCCGGCGCGATTCATCCCGGGAGCTCCGTTACGGGCAACCCGAGGGCCTTGGCCAGCTTGCGCGGCGTCGGCAGCGAGGGATTCGTCTTGTGCCCGGCTTCAAGCTGCGCGAGATAGCCGCGTGTGACCTTCGCCCGCTTCGCTAGCTGGATCTGCGTCAACCCTTTGGCCCCTCTCAGTTCTCGTATCACAGTGCTCATCCGTCGTGGCGTCATGGTTCCGGCGGGGGCCGGAACCCTCAATGCGGGGCCCGCCCCGACCACACCCACCAGATCGCCACGCCAATGATGAGCGCCGCGATCAAGAACAGCGGGTCGATGTACCAGGGCCACTCGGGCGGATCCGGAGCGTCGAGGGGGTTCACTTCCGCGCGCCCAACAAGGTCGTCACCGCCGCCGCGAGGATCCCGAGCGAGAGCCAGAACACCGCTCCATCCACCGAGGGCCAGGCGCTCATGCGTCCTCAGTCACTCGATCACCTGATCCGCCCGCGCCAGCACCGACGGCGGGATGGTGAGGCCCAACGCCTTGGCGGTCTTCAGGTTGATGGCCAGTGCGAACTTGGTGGGTTGCTCGACGGGGAGAGTCGCTGGACTCGAGCCCTTGAAGATCCTGTCAACGAAGGACGCAGCACGGCGAAAGGCTTCTCTCGAGTCGGGCGCGTAAGCGACTAAACCTCCCGCCGGAACAAACCCTTCCGCTCCATACACCGCGGGTAGGCGAAGTTGCGACGCGAGCTCAATAAGTTTCTTGCGGTTGCTACGGAAGATCCCATCGGCGAATACGATTAGCCCTTCAACGCGCTCGCTGGAGATCTTGAGAAATGCGGCGTCGAAGTCTTCGACGCCTCGGGCGTCGACGACAACGAGCCGCACCGCCAACGCTCGGGCGACGTCTTCGGCTTGCTTCAATTTCGCGACATGAACCGGCTGGTCAGGATTCCGAAGGACCGCGAAGCGAGAGCCCTTGGGAAGTGTCTCCTTCATCAATTCGACTTGCTTTCCGGCGAGCTCGGCGGCCAGTGCGGTGACTCCGGTTACGTTGCCGCCCGGGCGCGCGAGACTGTCAAACATGGCCGGGTCACCAGACGTCATCACGATCGGAATGGTGGACGTGGCCTGGCGCGCTGCGCGGATCGCGAGCGGCGCAATGGCGAGAATGACGTCGACTTTACGCCGAACCAGCTCGGCCGCCAACTCGGGCAACGCTTCGAGCCTACCGTTCGCCGTTCGAACCTCAAACGCAACGTTCCGGCCCACGACGTAGCCCTGTTGCCTGAGGGCCTCGCGGAAGATCTCAAGGCTGCCCTGTAGCTCATCGTGCGTGAGATACGACAGGACTCCGACCTGATAGACCTTGCCTACTTGCTGCGCCTCGGCGGCCAGCGGCGCGGCAAGCAGCGCAGCAGCGCCCGAAAGGAATGCCCGCCGGTTCGCTACTCGATCACCTGATCCGCCCGCTGCAGGACGTCCCGGCTCGCCGGGGGCCGGCACCGGCCGCTGCAATACCGCTGGCGAGGGGTGAGCGGGGCCGCCTGGTAGATCGGGCACAGCCGCGAGGCTAGCACGGCCCCTGTAGCAGGCGCACGTGCGGGTTCTGGGAGCGACACGGCTTCGCGTCCCTAGGCACCGTGCAGGTGGGCAGCTCGCCGCCGATCACCCCGATGCTGCGCCGGCTATGGGCCGCCGCTCGAACTCGATCGTGAGGACACCGTGGTCCAGCTCGCGGCGCCGAACCTCGGCGAGACGGGACAGCACGCGGAGCATCGGCCGGTTGTCGGCCAGGACGTCGGCTTTGAACCGGCGCTGGCCACGCGTCTCGGCGGCGGCGAGCAGGGCGTCGAGCAGCAGGCTGCCCACGCCGCGACCCTGCCAGGCGTCTTCGACTACGATGGCGATCTCGGTGGTGCCGGGCGTATCGCCGGGTTCGTAGCGCGCCACGGCGCGCAGCACCTGCTCGCCGGCCTTTTGCTCTTCGGCCACCAGCGCGAGCCGCGTGTGGTAGTCCACGTTGGCGAAGCGCTGGTACCAGCCTTCGGGCAACTGGGCGTACGCGCGAAAGAACCGCTGGTACACCGTCCGCTGACTCAATCGATGGAACAGCTCCACGAGCCGGGGTTCGTCGTCTGGGCGGATCGGGCGCAGGACAAACGCCGCCCCGTCGGCGAGCTCGAACGGGCGAATGAGTGCCCACGGGTAAATGGGCACGGTGGGCGCCCTGTCGACTACCTGAAGGAGGGTCGGTCGATTCATCGCGCACCTCTCACCGTCCGCATCTGCTCCACGCTCCAACCATCGACGGGCAATCGGCGTGCCGCGACGGCGTCATTGCAAATCCGGATCGTTCCCGCACGCGGGAGCAAGGCGATCTTGCGGGCACGAGCGTGTCGCGCGCGGTCCGCGCCTGATTTCGCCAGCTTGCCCACGCAAGGTCTGGAGGCAGCCCCTAACGATGGACGTGCAAGACGACGTGGCTCGACGGCGCTCGAGGGCGGTACGCACCGCGATCGATCCGGCGAGGGTTGCCGCTCGATGCCGCGGACAACGCGGGTGTTCTGCCCGGCCTTCGGCCTCCTCCCCCACTCTCGGTCGGAGCCTGGAACTCGACACCTTTGGAGGGTTTAAATGGCGGCACACGCATGTTGTACTCCGCGCACGAGGCAGCCCCGGAGGTGGGGACCATGGCGACCGGGCTTAAGACCGTCGAGGTCGAACTGACCTACACGGAGCTCGTCGCCCTTATCCAGGGGGTGCGGCCGGCCTCGACGCTGTTGGCCTGCCTCGAGATTGCCAGTCGAATGCCGCGCGTGACGCCTTTCGGCACTACTTCCTTCTTGTTCAGGGGGATCGAGGCAGACGCATACGCGCTGCTCGACCTCGCCATGCGCCGGTCGCCTGGGGCTGTGCCTCGAATCAAGCAGGGGATCTTGCTGGTGCGCGGCGACAGCTCGTAGGGTTCGCTCTTCCCTGATCGCCCAAGCGCTCAGGGTTTGTACGTGCGCTCCGCGGCTGGGATCCGCTTAACCGGTTGAAAGGACGCTGGCGGCCCTAGGAACCGTAGGCACAGCAGACGAATTTCATGGCCGCCTCCTACTTCTTGTTGGCGAAGTCCGCCTCGTCAAAAATCTGACGGATCTCAATCACGTCGCCTTCGTCGGCGGGGCACCGCTGCGCCCATTTCACGAGTTCCTCTTTTGAGTTGGCCTCCACCAACCAATAACCGCCCAGCACTTCTTTCGTCTCGATGGCCGGCCCATCGGTCACCATCGGCTTCCCTTTGCCGAACGAAACACGCGCGCCCCTGTTGAGGGGATGAAGGCCGTTCAGCGAGAGGATTTTGACCGCCTTGCCCAACTCCTCATTAAAGCGGGTCATCTCTTCAATTTTCTTTGGGTCGGGCACAAAGCCGTGGTCAAACTTCTTATTGCCTCTGTAAACATCCGGGATCATCAGCATCATGAATTGCATATGACTTCTCCTTGATTTTCATTTGGTCCTGCACTCTTAGTCGTTTGGCGGCCCCCAAATTCGACACACATCCAAACGGTTGTTTCGAGCTCCTTGAGCCGCCGTTCTAGATACCACCGCGCCGGTTCTCGCCTCCGCTTACGCGACAGCGATCTCGTGATCTCAAGCGTCCAACAATCGGAATAGCCTCCCGGGTCGCATGGGACACATGCTCTTGCCGAGCAGCGCCTGCAGGTCCGCGGCGCCCGCGCGTAGCGGAGGTCTGGGTGGCGTGATAGACTCCCTCGGCCTGCACCCCGGCCTACGGGTTGACGTTCGCTTGAGCGTCGAGATCCGGGTGAATCTGGCTAGCCCTAGTGCTCCCTGAACCGACCGCCTCGGAGCCATGCTCGACGCGACCGATCTTCGGCACCTGATCCAGGCTAAGCTCGCCGAGGGACGGCTGCCCTGGGACCGCTTGAACGAGTGTGGGGTGGGACTGGATTGGGACAGGTCTGCGCCGCGTGCGACGAGACGATCTCCAACACGCAGGTGGGGATCGAGAGCCTGAGAGCGTCAGAGACGAGTCTCTTCTTCCATCTGCGGTGCTTTGCCGCGTGGGAATCTGTCCGCTTGTTGGAGCGGACTGAGTAGGCACCCGTGCCCCCGACAAGGGTGTAGACTGGCTGGGCCTGCACCTTGGCCTGTCGGGTTGGCGCTCGGTGAGCGTCCGGCCTCGGGTGAATCTGGCCCCGTCGTTCCCCCCCACGACGCAGACGAGGGCCTCCCATGACCGCCGAGAGTCTACGCGCCATCATCCGCCGCAAGCTCGCCACTGGGGAACTCCCGCACGACAGCATCCCGCGCTTCTGGGGCGGTAAGTCCGACGGCGAGGATTGCGATGCCTGCGGGGAAGTGATCGCCGCCGAGCAGCTCCTCATGGAAGCGATCAGCAGGACAAACAACCAGGGCATCCAGTTCCACGTCGAGTGCTTCTACCTCTGGGACGCGGAGCGGGAGACCCCAGGCATGTTGGCCGACTAGCTGGCTGGCGCGGCGGTCCTGCGCGGCGAGGTAGATGGTCCCCCGAGTCTCGAACACGAACAGGTCATCCTGGCCCGCTTTCCCCGGGCGCAGCCGCCCGGGGTCACCGCACGCGTTCCTCTTGCAGGCCGACGAGGTGATCGAGTAAGACGCCTTCCTAAATAGGGGCCCGCTATGCCCAACAAATTGAACAAGGTGAAGCACGTGGTCGTCCTGATGTTGGAGAACCGTTCCTTCGACCACCTCCTGGGCTACCTCAAGGCTCTGGGCATCAAGCCCGCCATCGACGGGCTCACGGGAACCGAGACCATTCCCACGGATCCCGTTCTGGGGACCGGCCCGGTCACGGTCAGTCCTACGGCGGCAAACACCGATCCGGATCCCGATGCCGGCCACGAGATCGCCGACGTGAGCCGGCAATTCTATGCCCAGGTCAATTTGAACTTTCCGCCCGGCGGCCCGATGAACGGCTTCATCGCCAGCTACGCGGGCCAATCCCCGGCGCCGGCCAACGCGGGCGACATCATGAAGTGCGTGCATCCCACGAGGATTCCCGCCCTGGCGGAGCTCGCGACGAGGTTTTGCGTCTGCGACCGCTGGTTCGCGTCCGTTCCCGGCTCGACATGGCCCAACCGCATGTTCGCGCACGCGGCCACGTCGGATGGCGCGGTCACCAACGTCGTCAACCTCGTATTCCGGCCGACCATCTTCGACACGCTTAGCTTGGCCGGCCGGGAGTGGCGCATCTACTACCACGACCTACCCCAAGCCGTGCTCTTCGCGTCCCTGTTCGCGGAGTGGATCGTCGCCCCGAACATGTATCGGTTCCGGCTCTTCCCACAACGGTGGAAGAAGGATCTCGCCGGGAGCCGCTGCCGGCTGCCTGCGTACACGTTCGTCGAGCCTCGCTACTTCACGCTCGGGACGTTGCAGGCGAACGACCAGCATCCGTCCCATTCCATCGCGCGCGCCGACCGGCTGGTGCGTGCCGTCTACGAGCCGCTCCGCGCCTCGCCCTGGGGGGCGCACTCGATGCTGGTCATCGTCCACGACGAGCATGGCGGCACCTACGATCACCGGTTTCCGGACCCCCCGACCGTGAGCCCGGACGGCCTCTCCCAGATGCCGCCGTTCAACTTCACGCGGTATGGCGCCCGCGTGCCCGCCGTCATCGTCTCCCCGTGGGCGAGCGACGGCGTGTGCAGCGACCTGTACGATCACGCCTCGATCCCCGCGACCCTCGCGAAGCGTTTCGGGCTGTTGCCGCTGACGGCGCGAGATCAGGCGGCCAATTCACTCGGAGGCTGCCTGACCCGGACGCAGCCAAGATTGAGCGCCGCCGACGCTCCCCTGAAGCTCACGGCCGCGGCGCTGCGGCTGAGCGGAGCCCACCGGAATGCCCTAGATCCCCGCAAACGCCCCCTTTCGCCGCTTCAAAGCGCGCTGGTCCGGCTTGCCGACCACATTCGGATCCCGCTCGAGGATCGTTCGAAAGTCCGGCCGCTCGCGCGCATCCGCACCGAGCAGCAGGGGGCGGAGTTCGTGAACGAGCGCGTGCGGGCACTGGTCCGTGCGACAACGCCCAGGCCCAAGCCGCGGGCTCGGTCTCCTCGGGGATCCGCACGCGCAGGTCGGCGGCAAGCGCGCTGAGCGCGGCGCGCGGCGAGAGCGCGACGCGGAGATCCGGGCGCTGCTCGACCCGCGAGTCCGGCCGGTGCTAACGCGCCGGCTCCGCCACGAAGATCGGGATCTGACGCGTGGTCTTTGCCTGGTACTCCTCGTACGGCGGATACGCGGCGACGGCGAGCTTCCAGAGACGTGCGCGCTCGGCCGCGTCCGCGACCTCCCGGACTCGCATCGGCTGTACCGCGGCGAGATCGCGGATCTCCACGGTGGGATTGGCCCGGAGGTTGTACACCCAGACGGGGTTGGACGGCGCGCCGCCAACCGAGCCCACCAGGACGTAGTTGGCGCCGTCCTTCACGCGCATCAGCGGAGTCTTGCGGATCGCGCCGGTCTTGTTACCACGATGCGTCACGATGATCACGGGGAGGCCCGTATCGCGCAGAGTGGTGCCTTCCTTGCCGCCACTGTGCTCGTAGAGCTCGACCTGGTCGCGTACCCACTGCCGGGGACTCGGGATGTACTCGGGCATGGGATCTCCTCTGAGTGAGTGTCGCCGTCACTCCACGAATAGCCGCCACGCTCGCCAAGCGAGGAAGAGCAAGGAGGCCCACACTGCCGCCCCGATAAGAAGGCCCGTAGCGATTCCTCGTGCGGACTCGACATTCACCCTTGTGTTCCTCCTGCTTCTAGGGGAATCGGGGACCGCACTTTGTAGCACATTCGGTGCGGCGAATACTATCTGGATCGTGAGTGGCTTTCGCGGTGATGAGTCAGAAGTTGCTAGGCGAACTTCATGAGCAAGCGCCACCCGAGCCAGGCCAGACCGAGGAACGCCACCCAGATCGCTGATGCCACGAGCACGCTGACGGCAATGCCTCGTATCGTGTCGGATCTCACCGTCGCGTTGTAGCACTGCGGGGTGGCGGGGAGATAGTCAGGGCGTTCCTGTCGGGGAATCCCTGACCTCCCGCCTCGGGCCGAGGAGGGGGCCGCGATGTCCAGCGCCCGGAATCCGTGCTAGCTTGGTTGCGCTCGACGGGACTCAGGCCGACCCGATTTGTGAAAGTTCTCCTCAGGAGGATCCCATGGGACTTCTCGACGACCTTCTCGGCGGACTGGCAGGACAGCCGATGGGCGGGCGCGGCGAACGAGCAGCACCACGGGGCCATGCGGGCGGTGGTGGGATGTCCCAGGTCCTCATGGCGCTGATGCCGGTGGTGCTCGGAATGCTTGCGAACCGCGGGACGCGTGGAGCGTCTAGCCAAGCCGGGTTCGCGCCGGAGGGTGGTGGGGGCCTCGGCGGGATTCTGGGGCAGGTACTCGGTGGCGGAGCGGTCGCGGGCGGCGGGCCCGGCGGCCTCGGCGGGCTGCTCGAGCAGCTGAATCGCGCTGGCTTCAGCGAGCAGGCCGACTCCTGGGTAGCTCGGGGCCCGAACAAGCCCATCTCACCGGACGCGATGACGCAGATCTTCGGGCGGGACGGCCTCCAGCACATCTCACAGCAGACAGGGATCAGCGAGGACGAGGCTACGCGCGGCCTCTCCCAGCTCCTGCCGGAGGTGGTCGATCGCGTGACCCCGGACGGCTCCATGCCAGACGTCGACGCGCTCAGGAGCAGCGTCGACGACCTCGCGCGCCGGCTCGGGCTCAGCTGAGGGAGGAGAGCCCGGCGGTGTAGCGCGCCCCCGTCGGCGCGCCGGCTGCTACTTCTTGCCGCCGGAGGCCTTTCGCGCGGGGGCGGGGGCCACGGCGGCAGGACGCGCCTTGTCGGCCACCTTGGCGGGGGGCTTGCGCGGGACGCCGGCGGCGCGCTTGGCGAGGCTTTCCCGCAGCGCGTCCATCAGGTCGATGACCTGGCTGCGGGGCGCCTCCGCGGCCGTGGTCGTGATCTCCTTGCCTTCCACCTTCTGGTTCACCATCTCGAGCACGCGCTCGCGGTACTCGTCCTTGTACTGCTCGGGATTGAACTCCTCCGTCGAGAGCTCGTCGATGAGCTTGCGGGCGAGCTCGCCCTCGCGCTCGGCGATCTTCGCGGACTTGCCCTTGTCGATCTCCCCGAAGTCGCGCACCTCGTCGGCGAAGTACATGGTGTGCAGCATGAGTCCGTCCTGGGCGGGCCGCACGAGCACGATGCTCTCCTTGCCCCGCATGATGAAGCGGGCCACTGCCACGCGGTTGGCCTTGGCCATCGTCTCGGCGAGGAGACGATAGGCCTTGTCGCCGCCCTTGTCGGGGCCGAGGTAGTACGTCTTCTCGAAGTAGATCGGGTCCACCTGGTCCAGAGGCACGAACTCCGCGATGTCGATCACCTTGGACGACTCGCCCTCGAGGGACTTGAGCTCTTCGTCGCTGATCCGGACGTATTGGTCCTTGGCGAACTCGTAGCCGCGCACCAGCTCGTTCCGCTCCACCGTCACCTGGTCGGTGGGGCAGAACGTCTGCTGCTTGATGCGCGAGCCGCACTTGGCGTGCAACAGATTGAAGCTCACGCTCGCCGAGCTGGCGGCCGTGTAGAGCTTGACGGGAATCGAAACCAGTCCGAAGGAGATGGTGCCGGACCCGAGGGAATGCGGCGGCATGGTGACACGCCTCCTGTATGGTGAACTGGGATCGTTTTCGACGGTACCACGGGGCTTCGGAGGGTTCAAAGGCTTGGGGACTTCCAATGGATAGGGGACGCGTATTCGACGACGCGCGAGGGATGGTATGAGCGCGGACGGTCGGCCCCTCGACGCCTATCGGGCGAAGCGCGATCCCGCCCGCACGCCCGAGCCCTTCGGCGGGCGCCGCGCCGCGGGCAGCCGGCTCTTCGTCGTGCAGAAGCACGCCGCGCGCCGGCTGCACTACGACTTGCGTCTGGAGATGGACGGCGTCCTCAAGAGCTGGGCGGTGCCCAAGGGGCCGTCGGTGCGGCACGGGGAGAAGCGCCTGGCCGTGCACGTCGAGGATCACCCCGTGGAGTACGGTGACTTCGAGGGCGCGATCCCCCGCGACAACTATGGCGCGGGGGCGGTGATCGTGTGGGATCAGGGCTGGTATCGCCTCGCCAAGGGTGACGATCCGCTGCGCGAGCTGGCGCGGGGCAAGATCGAGTTCGAGCTCTACGGCAGGAAGCTGCGCGGCCGCTGGACCCTGGCGCGCATGGGCGGCCGCCGGGCGGAGGGCGAGGGCAAGGACTGGCTGCTCCTCAAGGCGCCCGACGCCTACGCCGACCAGGAGGAGCCGGTGGAGGGCGCGCCCGAGTCCATCTTCTCCGGGCTCACCGTGGAGGAGATCGGGCGCGAGTCAGAGAGGCGCGCCGCGCTCGCCGCGCTGCTCGCGTCACTCGACGCGCCCGCGCGGGAGGTGAGCGGCCGCGGCCAGGGCCTCATGCTCGCCACGCTGGTCGAGACGCCGCCCGCCGCCGCGGACTGGCTTTACGAGATCAAGTACGACGGGATCCGGGTGCTGGCCGAGCGCGTGGACGATACGGTGACGCTCTACGGGCGAAGCGGCGACACCATCACCACGCGTTACCCCGAGATCGCCCGCGCGCTGCGCGCGCTCCCCGTGTCCCGCTTCGTGATCGACGGCGAGATCGTGGCGCTGGCGGAGGATGGGCGGCCGAGCTTTCAGCGGCTGCAGGCGCGCATGCATCTGACTCGCGGGGAGGACATCGATGCCGCGCGCGCGGCGGTGCCCGTCACCGGATTCTTCTTCGATTGCCTCGCCGCGGAGGGGCGCGACCTCCGCCGCCTGCCCCTCGCCGAGCGCAAGCGCTGCCTCGCGCTGCTGGTGCCGCCGCGCGGGGTGATCCGCTACTGCGAGCACGTCGCCGCGGAGGGGAGCTCGTTCTTCGAGGCGGTGGGCGAGCTCGGCCTCGAGGGCATCGTGGCCAAGCGAGCGGGCAGCCGCTACGCGGGCGGGCGCTCGCGCGACTGGCTCAAGGTGAAGGCCCAGCGTCGCGACGATTTCGTGGTGGGAGGGTACACCGCGCCCCAGGGCTCGCGCGGCCACTTCGGCGCGCTGCACCTGGGCCTCTACGACGACGCGAGGCTCGTCTACGTCTCTAAGGTCGGCACCGGTTTCGACGAGAAGACGCTCAGGGAGATCTCGAAGCAGCTGGCGCCGCTCGCGCGCCCCACCTCGCCCTTCGCCGTCGGCACGCCGGCCGGACGCGGACACCACTGGGTGGAGCCGCGCCTCGTCGCCCGGGTGCGGTACACGGACTGGACGGCGGACGGGGGCATCCGCCACCCCGCCTTCCTTGAGCTCCGCGAGGATCGGCGGCCCGAGGAGTGCCGGCTCGAGCGGCCGCCCCAGATCGTCGCGCCGAGCGGGCCGGCCGCCGCCGTGGGCGAAACCGCGGCCGCTCCGAAAGCCGACGCGCCCCCGCCGACTCGCCAGATGGTGACGATCACCAACCCCCGGAAGATATTCTGGCCCGCGGAGGGCTACACCAAGAGCGACCTCGTCGCCTACTACGAGACGGTGGCGCCGCAGCTCCTGCCCTATCTCCGCGACCGCCCGCTCGTGCTCACGCGCTACCCCGACGGGATCGCGGGCAAGTCGTTCTTCCAGAAGGACGCGCCGGACTTCGCGCCCGCATGGATCCGCACCGAGCGCATCTACTCGCAGGACACCGAGCGGGACATCCACTACTTCGTGGTGGACGACGTGGAATCGCTGCGCTACGTGGCGAACATGGGCACCATCCCGCTGCACTTCTGGGGCGCGCGCATCCCCCACCTGGACCGACCGGACTGGCTCATCCTCGACCTCGATCCCAAGGGCGCGCCGTTCACCGACGTCGTAGCGGTCGCGCGCGCCCTCCGCAAGATCCTCGACGAGCTGGAGCTGCCGAGCCATGTGAAGACTTCGGGCGCCAGCGGCCTGCACATCCTCGTGCCCATGGGCGCGCGGTACACGCACGAGGAGACGCGAACCTTCGCGCGCCTCCTCGCCACCCTCGGGGTGGAGGCGATGGGGCGCATCGCCACCATCGCCCGGCCGATCCACGCGCGGGGCGGCAAGGTGTACATCGACTTCGGCCAGAACGGCCACGGCCGCACCATCGTGGCGCCCTACTCCGTGCGGCCGCTGCCGGGCGCGCCGGTGTCCTGCCCGCTGCGGTGGGAGGAGGTGACGCCGGCGCTGGACCCAGCGCGCTTCACCATCAAGACCGCCCCCGACCGGTTCGCGCGTGGGCGAGATCCGCTCGCCGGGGTGCTCGTCCATCCCGGCATCGACTTGGCCGCCACGCTGGCGCGGCTCGCCGAGCGGGGGGCTACGCGAGCAGATCGATGAGCTTGCGGGCCAGGGGCGGCCCCGTCGCGCCGTCCTCGTGCTTGAAGTACACGAACGCGCCGCCGCCCCCGAAAAGGTCGCGGACCGTCTTGGCCCACCGCGCGAGGTCCTCGGCCGAGTACTCGACGGCGCGCAGGCGGAAGTAGCCCCAGTCAGCCGTGGCCACCGCCGGCGTGGCGCCGTCCTCGTGGTCCACGATGCAGAGCGCCGCGTTCTTCGCCCGCAGCAGCCCGTACACCTCGTCGTCGAACCAGGTGGGGTGGCGGAACTCGAACGCCGCGCGGAGATCCGCCGGGATCAGCTCCAGCACGCCGGCCAGCCGGGCCGCGTCCTTCCGGAAGCTCGGCGGGAGCTGGAAGAGGAGCGGGCCGAGCTTGGCTTCCAGCAGACGGGCCATGTTGCAGAAGAAGCGAACCGACTCCTCCACGTCGCGCAGCCGCTGGAAGTGGGTGATGCGCTGCGAGGCCTTCAGCGCGAAGGTGAAGCCCGCCGGGGTGGCTGCCGCCCAGCCGTGCACCGTTTTCGAATTCGGCAGCCGGTAGAAGGTGTAGTTGATCTCCACGGTGGGGAAGCGCTCGGCGTAGTACGGGAGCATCTTGCTGGTGGGCAGGGCATCTGGGTAGAACGCGCCCTTCCACTCGGGGTAGTTGTAGCCGGAGGTCCCGACCAGGATCCGCCCCATGCCGTCAGCCTAGGTCGCGGCTGGGGCGCGGTCAAGGCGCGGCGGGGCCGGTGGGCAGCCCCTGTCGCCGCAGATAGGCCTCCACCGCCGGCGCCCACAGCACCGGCTGGCTGACGATCTGGTGGCCGTCGACGCCGGCCGGCGGCATGTATTCGAGGAAGGTGCCCGCGCCGCCGGCCGTCTGGAACGCCGTGAAGTTTCGCCGGCTGTGGGCGAGCGTGTAGAAGGCGTCGCCCTCACCGTAGAGCCAGAGCGTCTCGCCGCGATAGCCGGCGCCGCGGCGGAACAGCGTCGCGTTCACGTCGGTGGGACAGCGATACGCGCCCGACCAGCCACCCACGAAGTTGATGACCCCGCGGAGTCCCTCGGGATGCTCGCCGGCGTACGCCACGCTGAGGATGCCGCCGCGCGATTGGCCGCCGATCACCACGCGCCCCCGATCGACGAAGGGCATCGCGAGGATCACCCGCATCGCGGCGTTGATGTCCCGCACGCCGCGCTCCGCGCCGGGAATGGCGAGGGCGGGCTCGCAGGCGTAGCCGAGCGCGCGGTCCCCCTCGAACCCTTCGTCGTAGAGGCCCTCGGAGCCCCCGCGTCCCCGTCGCGCCGGCATCACCACCGCCCAGCCGCGCTTCACGAAGGCGGCGGCCAGCTCGGGGAAGTCGATCGGGCGCGCGAATCGGCCCGGATCCCGCCCCGTGCCGGTGGACCCGTGGTTGAAGACGAGGGTCGGCGCCGCGCGCTCGCCGGGCGGACGGTACACGCGTATCGCCAGGCGTACCGTCTCCCCGTCCACGACGACCGGCACCAGGTGCGTCTCCTGCGCCATCGCCGGGCACGCGAGGAGGAGAACGATCAGGACCAGCGCCGCGCGCACGGTGGTCTACGGCGTCTTGAGCTTGACGTCCTCGTAGGCCGGGAACGCGTACATGGGGATCGAGTGGATGTGGTGCTCCGCCACGCGAGGCCCGACCCCGATGAGGATACGCAGATCCATGATGGGGGCGAACATCACGCGATCGATGGTGAGCTGCTGGATCTTGTGGAGAATGGCCTCACGCTTGGCGGGGTTCCGCTCGCGCCCCTGCTGGACGAACATCTCGTCGATGTCCGGATAGCCGCCGTAGGCATAGGGCCCCTTCGAGGAGATGAAGGACTCCACGCGGCTGGCCGCATTGCCCGAGTTCCCCACCGCGGTCAGGAAGAGCCCGCGAAGCTTCTTCTCCTGCCACTGGGCATAGAAGGTCGCGCGCTCTACGGGCCGCTGGCGCACGCGGACTCCGACCGTGTTGAGGTTGGTCATGACGGCGTCCGCCACGGTGGGGAAGCCTGGCAGGGGCACGAATTCGCCCGCGTCGATGCCCTTGGGGTAACCGGCCTCGGCGAGCAGTTGCTTCGCCTTCTGCGGATCGTAGGGGTGCGGCGGCACCTGGAGGGCGAACTCCATCACGCGCGGGACGATCACGCCGGCGGGCGGGCAGAAGCCCAGGCACGCGGCCTCGTTGGTAGCCTTGCGGTCCAGCGCGTAGTTGACCGCCTGCCGCATGCGCTTGTCGTGCCAGGGCGACTTGGGGTCCCACTGGTCGGCGAACTCGACCCAGAAAATGGAGGCGTGGCGTGAGTCCACCAGCATCATGCGCGGATCTTTCTTCACGACCTCCGCCTCGGGGCCGTCCAGGGCGATCGCGAAGTCCGTCTCGCCGCTCTTGAGCATGGCCAGCCGCGTGGTGCTGTCGGGCACGCCCTTGAGCACGAGCTTCTTGACGTTGGGGGCCTTGCGCCAGTACTTCGGATTGGCCTCGAAGGTCATGTCGATGCCGGGGCGCTGGGCGACGAACCGGTACGGCCCCGCCCCGATGGGGCGCTGGCGGAAGGTGTCCGCGCCCACCTGCTCGATGTACTTCTTCGGCACGACGATTCCGGCGGCGGTGGCGGTGGTCCCGTAGAAGGTCATGAAGTCCGGCCAGATGTCCTTCAAGTGGAACCGCACCGTCAGCGGGTCGACGATCTGCACCTCGCGCACGCGCGTGCGGAACTCGCGCGCGCCCGCGCCCTGATAGCGCTCGAAGCTGAACTTGACGTCCTCGGCGGTGACGGGGTCGCCGTTGTGGAAGGTGAGGCCCCGGCGCAGCTTGAACTCGTACGTGAGCCCGTCGGGGCTTTCCGACCAGGACTCGGCCAGGCTATTGCCCATCTTCTGCCCGCCGGGCAGCGGCCGGACGAGGGCGTCGTGCACCGCGTACAGCACGCCGAAGGGCGTGATCTGCGGGGGCGCGGTGGACGGGTCGAGCCAGGTGGGCGCGATCGTGACGTGAAAGGCGACCGTCACCTCGCCGGCTGGCTCTTGGCCAGTGGCGTGAGGCGCCGCCGTCAAGATGGCGAGAGCGGGGACGAAAAGACGGAGGAGCGAGCCGAGCGGACGGTATATCCAGTCCATAGGGGGGCTCCTTTTGCTGGCTCGGTACGCTACCACATTTGGTGCGCCGCAGGCGATCGTGCGAGCGGTCAGCGGTTGGCGCGGGCGAGCACCGCCTGCAGCAGCACGTTGACACCGGGCGCCGTGTAGTCCAGCTCCGCGTGCTCCGCCTCGTTGTGCGAGATGCCGTCGCGGCACGGGGTGAAGATCATGGCGGTGGGCGCGATGCGCGAGATGTAGTACGCGTCGTGACCGGCCTGGCTCAGGATGTCGCGATGGGCCACGCCGAGGCGCTGCGCCGCCTCGCGGATCAGCCGGACGCAGCCGGGGTCGAAACGCTCGCTGCCGAACTGCCACTCGCTCGCGATGCGCATCTCGACATTGGCCCGCCGTGCGCAGTCGGGAATCGCCGCCTTCAGCTCCGCCAGCATCTGGTCGGCCACCGCGCGCTCGGCGTGGCGCACGTCGCAGGTGAGCTGCGCGTACTCGGAGAGGATGCCGGCCTTGTTGGGCCAGGCGACCATCCGCGCGACGGTGGCCTTCCCCTCGGTCGGGTGATACTTCCACCCGATGTCGTTCACCGCCACCGCGAGCATGGCCGCGCCCACGAGGGCGTTGCGGCGGCGATCCATCGGGGTGGGGCCGGCATGCGCGGTCTCGCCGTGGACGTCCACGTGCATGCCCCGGGTGGCGTAGCCGCCCACCACGATGCCGACGGGCACCGCCTCGCGGTCGAGGATGGGGCCCTGCTCGATGTGCAGCTCGAAGTACGCGTCGATGTCGCGGCCGCCCACCGCAGTCTTGCCGTTGTAGCCGATCCGCTCGAGCTCGCCCCCGAAGACCTTGCCGTCGTCGTCCCGCAGCGCCAGCACCCAGTCCAGGTCGAACACCCCCGCGAAGGCGCCGGAGGCCACCATGGGCGGGGTGAAGCGCGCCCCCTCCTCGTTGGTCCAGCACACCAGCTCGAGCGGACGCCGGGTGCGCACGCGCGCGTCGTCCAGCGTGCGCAGCACTTCCAGGCCGGCGAGCACGCCCACGATGCCGTCGTACTTCCCGCCCGCGAACTGGGTGTCGAGGTGGCTGCCCATGAGGACCGGGGGGAGATGGTCCTCCGTCCCCGGTCGCCGCGCGAAGATGTTGCCCACCCGGTCCACCGTCACCGTGCAGCCCGCCTCGGTGCACCAAGTGACGAAGAGGTCCCGCATCTCCTTGTCGGCGTCGGTCAGCGCGAGGCGGCGAAGGCCTCCGGCCTTGCCGGGGCCGATCTCGCCCGAGCGCATCACCGTGCTCCAGAACCGGCGGGTGTCGATCGCGATGGACGTGTCGTGGGTGGCCATGTAAAAGAGGATACATGAGCGCCGCCGCCGCCGTGCCCCCCGACGCCCGCAGCAAGCTGCTGGCCCGGATCGACGACGACGAGGTCGTCCGTCTCGCGAAGGACCTGGTTCGCATTCCCTCGTTCACCACGGAAGAGACCCCGTGCGCCGAGTGGCTCGCCGGCTATCTGCACGAGCAGGGGTTGGAGGTCACGCTGCAGGAGATCGAGCCCGGGCGAAAGCAGGCCATCGCGCGCCTGCGGGGAACGGGCGGCGGCAAGTCGATCATGCTCAACGGGCACATCGACATCGATCCTCTCGCCACCGGATGGACGCGCGACCCGTTCGATCCCTGGATCGCCGACGGCAAGCTCTACGGCCATGGCGTCTACAACATGAAGGGTGGCGTCACCGCCTGCGTGATGGCGACGCTCGCGCTCCGACGGGCGGGGATCCGGCTGCGCGGCGACGTCGTGCTCGCGTGCGTGGCGGCGGAGCTCAACAGCGGCGTGGGCACCGTGTACGCGCTCGAGCACGGGCAACGCACCGACATGGCGGTAGTGGCCGAGCCCTACGGGGCGCGGACCATCCTGACCAAGCACACGGGGACCATGGACGTGGTCGTCCACACCCTCGGCCGTGCCACCCACATCAGCAAGAAGGAGCAGGGGGTGGACGCCATCGGCCTCATGATGCGCGCCATCGCCGCGCTCGAGGCCATGCGCTTCACCCACGTGCACGATCCCGACTTGCCCGGGCTGCCGCGGCTGAACGTGGGCTCGATCATCGGTGGGCGCGGGCGCGACCACAATCTGCGCGGCGCCTACACCGTCAGCGACTTCTGCACCGCCTACGTCAATGTGCGCTTCAACGCGAGCCAGACCGGGGAGACGGTCGTGGCCGACATCCGGCGAACCCTCGACGGCCTCGCCGCCGCCGACCCGCGCTTCCGCTACGAGGTCGAGTTCCCGCCCGCGCTCGAGCGGGGCCTGGGCCGCATGGCGAAGCTGGCCGTCGACGTGCCCAAGACGGAGCCGATCGTCCAGATGGTGCGACGGAACCTGCATCTGATGACGGGGAGCGAGCCCGAGCATCTCGGGGTCCGGCTGCCCCAGAGCTACGCGGGCAACGACACCACACATCTCTGGGCCGCCGGCATCCCATGCTGCATCTACGGCCCGGGCGGCGGCTACACCGACTATCACGACGTGCACGTCGAGCTCGCCGACCTCTTTCTCTGTACGCGCGTCCTCGCCCTTACCGCCCTCGAGGCGGCGCTCTGACCTACGTCGATCCGTCCACCGGGCGGGAGTACCCGCTCGCCGAGCCGCGCTGGCGGGCGGAGAGCGGCCACTACGTGAACCTGGGCCCCGGGCCCGGGCTCGGGCGGCGCGACATCGACACCGCGTGCTTCACCGTGTGGCGCTACGCCAAGGCGCTGCTCGTCGAGGCGCGCCACGCGGTGAGCCTCGGCGAAGGATGGACGCCGCTGATCCCCGGGGACTGGAACGGCGCCCGCGTGAGCTACAAGCTCGAGCTCGTCATGCCGACCGGCTCTTTCAAGGACCGCGGCATGACGGTGATGGTGAGCTATCTCCGGAGCCGCGGGGTGCGCCGCGTGCTCGAGGACTCGTCGGGTAACGCGGGCGCGTCCTTGTCCGCCTATGCCGCCGCCGCCGGGCTCGGCTGCCGCATCCTCGTGCCCGCGACGGCGTCGGCGGCCAAGATCGCCCAGATCGCCGCGTGCGGCGCGGAGGTGGTGACGGTTTCCGGCTCGCGCCAGGATGTGGCGGAGGCCGCGCTCCGGCAGAGCGCGGAGATCTTCTACGCGAGCCACAACTGGCAGCCCTTCTTCGTGGAAGGCACCAAGACGTTGGCCTACGAGCTCTGGGAGCAGCTCGGCTTTCACGCCCCCGACAACGTGGTGGTGCCGCTGGGCTACGGCAGCAACATCCTCGGCTGCGACCGCGGCTTCGCCGAGCTCGCCCGCGGCGGCGAGATCTCCCGGATGCCGCGGCTCTTCGGCGTGCAGGCGGCCCGCTGCGCCCCGTACCACGCCGCGTACGCGGCGGGCGTCGAACATCTGATCCCCACGCCGGTCGCGCCCACGGTCGCGGAGGGCATCGCCTCGGCCAAGCCCACGCGCGTCGCGGAAGTGCTGCGCGCGGTGCGCGGCTCCGGCGGCGCGGTGGTCGCGGTCGACGAGGCGGAGATCGTCTCGGCGCTGCGGGGCCTGGCGGGCCGGGGCCTCTACGTGGAGCCCACCGCGGCGGCCGCCGCGGCGGGACTGACGCGGCTGCTCGCCGCGGGCGCGATTCGGCCCGACGAGACCACCGTGCTGGTGCTCACCGGCTCCGGGCTCAAGGCCTCGGCGACCATCGGCGAGCTCCTGGGCGTGGGGGTGGTGACCCGCCAGTAGCCCCGCGCCGTCGGCGTCGGTACCATGCGTGCTATGGCCATGGTGCTGGCCGTCAACGCGGGCTCCTCGAGCCTGAAGTTCGCCGTGTTCGATGACGGCGAGCCGCTCGCGCGGCGTTTCGCCGGCAGCGTCGAGCGCATCGGCTCGGCGAAGGCGGCGCTCACGCTCGACGCCGGCACGCCGCGCGAGGTCGCGGCGCCCGACCACGCGGCCGCGCTGGCGCTCGTGCTGGAGTCGCTCGACGCGCGCGGCCTGGCCTTCGAGGCGGTGGGCCACCGCATCGTCCACGGGGGCCCGCGCTATCTGGCGCCGACGCGAGTGGACCAGGCGCTGCTGGCCGAGCTGCGGCGCATCAGCCCGTTCGATCCTGAGCACCTTCCCGCCGAGCTGAGCCTGATCGAAGCCTTCGAGCGGGCACGCCCAGGGCTGGCGCAGGCGGCCTGCTTCGACACCGCCTTCCACCGCGACTTGCCCCGCGAGAGCCGCCTCCTGCCCATCCCGCGGAAGTACGAGGCCGAGGGCATCCGCCGCTACGGCTTTCACGGGCTGTCCTACGCGTACCTCACGCGGGCCCTCGCCGCCGAGCCGGGCGGCCTGCCGTCGCGCCTCATCATCGCCCATCTCGGCAATGGCGCCAGTGTCGCCGCCATCCGGGACGGGCGCAGCATCGACACCACCATGGCGTTCACGCCCACCGCGGGCCTGCCGATGAGCCGACGCTCGGGCGACCTCGATCCCGGCCTGGTGGCGTATCTGGCTCGCACCGAGGGGATGAGCCCGGACAAGTTCCACGAGATGGTCAACACACGCTCCGGCCTCCTCGGGATCTCGGAGACCAGCTCGGACGTGCGCGATCTGCTGGCGCGCGAGGCCGGCGACCCTCGCGCCGCGGAGGCGCTGGCGGTGTTCTGCCACGCCGTCAAGAAGACGGTCGGCGCCTACGCGGCCGCGCTCGGCGGGCTCGACGCGCTCGTCTTCTCCGGTGGGATCGGCGAGCATGCGGCGCCCATCCGGGCTCGGATCTGCGACGGGCTGGCGTTTCTCGGCGTGGCGCTGGACGCTCAACGCAACGCCGCGCACGCGCCCTTGATCTCGGCGGGCCGCGTGGCGGTGCGCGTGATGCGGACGGACGAGGAGAGTGAGATCGCGCGCTCAACCTGGGAGGTGCTGAAGCGATGAGACGCAGCGCAACGGCGGTGGACACGAAGCTCCTGGCGCGCATGGATGCGTGGTGGCGGGCGGCGAACTATCTCTCGGTGGGCCAGATCTACCTCTACGACAACCCTTTGCTCAAGCGGCCCCTGAGCGCCAAGCACGTGAAGCCGCGCCTGCTCGGGCACTGGGGCACCACGCCCGGGCTCAACTTCATCTACGTGCACCTCAATCGCGTCATCGTGGCCCATGACCTCGACATGATCTTCATCGCGGGCCCCGGTCACGGCGGGCCCGCCGCCGTCGCCAACGTGTATCTCGAGGGCACGTACACGGAGCTGTATCCGAACGTGACCCAGGACGAGGCGGGCCTCGCCGCGCTCTTCAAGCAGTTCTCGTTTCCGGGCGGCATCCCCAGTCACGTCGCGCCGGAGGTGCCCGGGTCCATCCACGAGGGCGGCGAGCTCGGCTACGCTCTCTCGCACGCGTTCGGCGCCGCCTTCGACAACCCCGGCCTGGTGGTCGCGTGCGTGGTCGGCGACGGCGAGGCCGAGACGGGGCCCCTCGCCACCGCGTGGCACTCCAACAAGTTTCTCAATCCCGCGCGCGACGGGGTCGTGCTGCCCATCCTCCACCTCAACGGGGCAAAGATCGCGAGCCCCACCGTGCTGGCGCGCATCCCGCGCGACGAGCTGGAGGCGCTGCTGCGGGGCTCGGGCTGGGACCCGTACTTCGTAGAGGGCGCCGATCCCCTCCCGATGCACCGGCGGATGGCCGCGACGCTGGAGACCTGCGTGGCGGAGATCCGCCGCATTCAGGCGACGGCGCGCCGGCAGGGCGCGGCGCGGGCGACGCGGCCGCGCTGGCCCATGATCGTGCTCCGTACCCCGAAGGGCTGGACGGGGCCGCGCGTGGTGGACGGCAAGCCCGTGGAAGGCACGTTCCGCTCCCATCAGGTGCCCCTCGACGGGCTGCACGACAACCCCGCCCACCTGCGCCAGCTCGAGCGCTGGATGAAGAGCTACCGGCCCCGCGAGCTCTTCGACGCGACCGGCCGGCTCCGCGCCGACATCGCAGCCCTCGCCCCGGTGGGGGCGCGCCGCATGGGCGCCAGCCCACACGCCAACGGCGGGATGCTCCTGCGCGACCTCCGCCTGCCGGACTTCCGGCGCTACGCGGTGAAGGTCGCGCGGCCCGGCGCGGTGGACGCGGAGGCCACCCGCGTGCAGGGGGCCTTCATTCGCGACGTCATGCGGCAGAACCCGGACAACTTCCGCGTGATGAGCCCGGACGAGCTCGCCTCCAACCGCTGGAGCGCCGTCCTGGAGGTGACGGGCCGCGCCTGGATGGCCGAGCGCGAGAAGACGGACGTGGGGCTGGCCCCGGACGGACGAGCGATGGAGGTGCTGAGCGAGCATCAGTGCCAGGGCTGGCTGGAAGGCTATCTCCTCACCGGCCGGCACGGCTGGTTTTCCTGCTACGAGGCCTTCATCCACGTCGTGGACTCGATGTTCAACCAGCACGCGAAGTGGCTCAAGACGACGCGCCACATCCCCTGGCGGCGCCCCGTCGCGTCGCTGAACTATCTCCTCACCTCGCATGTGTGGCGGCAGGATCACAACGGATTCAGCCATCAGGACCCCGGCTTCATCGACCACGTGGTCAACAAAAAGGCCGAGGTGATCCGCGTCTACCTGCCGCCCGACGCCAACACGCTGCTCTCCGTCACCGACCATTGTCTGCGCAGCCGTCACTACGTGAACGTGGTGGTGGCGGGGAAGCAGCCGGCGCCCCAGTGGCTGGGCATGGACGCGGCGGTGAAGCACTGCGCGGCGGGCGTGGCCATCTGGGACTGGGCGAGCACGGATCGCGGCGTCGAGCCGGACGTGGTGATGGCGTGCTGCGGCGACGTGCCGACCCTGGAGACGCTGGCCGCGGTGGAGATGCTGGGCCGGCATCTCCCCGAGGTGAAGGTGCGCGTGGTCAACGTGATCAACCTCATGAAGCTCCAGCCCCCGAGCGAGCATCCGCACGGGCTCTCCGACCGCGACTTCGACGGCCTCTTCACCAAGGATCGCCCCGTCATCTTCGCCTTCCACGGCTATCCCTGGCTCATCCACCGGCTCACGTATCGGCGGACCAATCACGACAACTTCCACGTGCGCGGCTACAAGGAGGAGGGCACCACCACCACCCCCTTCGACATGGTCGTGCTCAACGACCTCGATCGCTTCCACCTCGTCATGGACGTGATCGACCGCCTTCCGGGCCTCGGCGCGCGCGCGGCGTACCTCAAGCAGCGCCTCGCCGAGAAGCTTATCGAGCACGCACAGCACATCCGGGAGCACGGGGAAGACTTGCCGGAGATCCGCGACTGGCGGTGGGGGGGCCACGCCCGCCGCCGGCTCAGGGGGTGAGCGTCCAGTAGAAGCGCTTGTTGTTGGTGCCCTTGTTGTCGATCTTGGCGAGGCGGGCTCGGCCGATCTCGGTGGTGGAGTGCACGTGGGTGCCCCCGCAGGCCTGGGTGTCGAAGCCGGCGATGGTGACCACGCGCACGTGTCCGTCGACGACGGGCGGCGACACGTTGAGGGTGCGGATCAGCTCGGGGCGCGCGCGGTACTCGGCCTCGGTGACCACCCCCGAGGCGATCGGGCGCGGCTCTGCCAGCGCGTCGTTGACGCGCGCTTCCATCGAATCCAGCATCTGCCGCGTCAGTGCCGGGAGCCGGAAGTCGATGCGCGAGCGGCCGGGACCGAGCTGCACGCCCGTGATGAGCGCATCGAAGTCACGCCGCGCCACCGTGTTCACGACGTGCATGAGGGCGTGGTGGCGCATGAGGGCATAGCGGTAGGGCCAGTCGAGCGCGCCCCGCGCCGGCGCGCCGAGGGTCACCGTGCGGCCCACGCGGTGCCACAGCCGTCCGTCGTCGGCCTCGCGGACCTCCGCGACGTCGAGCGCCTCGTCCCCCACCACGAGTCGGCCGCGATCGCACGGCTGGCCGCCGCCCCCCGGAAAGAACGCGGTCCGGGAGAGCGCGCACCAGTCCTCGGCGC
>Ga0209382_10002709_pt1 | contig 25343 bp, 16 predicted proteins | sample SoiMetdeltSBSDD5_FD_187599 | JGI IMG/M metagenome (GOLD analysis project Ga0209382, IMG submission 187599) | Bulk soil microbial communities from a Populus tree surrounding site in Tennessee, USA - Soil MetaG P. deltoides SBSDD5 (SPAdes) (version 2) | ecosystem: Environmental > Terrestrial >... | reverse complement strand
CGGTCAGGTTTCATGACTTGCCTATTTTCAAAGCACGTTTGACAAATCTCAAACTCAAACCAGTTGTCTCTCTGCCAAATTTATGATTCTGTAAGGGAATCAACTCTCGATCTTAGTTTTCAGCCCTTTCCTGTCACAGAATGGTCGCCAGAAGGTATCACGGAAGATCATATATTCGATGCAATTGAATTCCTTTATGATCGTGTTTCCAAGCCTGGAGAATGGGTTGGGATGACAAGTGAGACGGGGTGGAATTATTATGACTACGATGCTTATGATGACGAAACGGGGCAAGAGGAGTTTAGGAAAAGAGCCAATGCATTTCTTGTTGATTATAAAACTGGGTTTGAGTTGACTAAGGAAGGTATTATCTTAGCAAGGGGTACAGACGGGCTTCAACACATCTTGGAAGCAGAAATCATTCCTTATGATGAGGAAAATGTTGATAGCAAAGTTCGAAATGCAATTACAAAATGGCGAAATCGCCATCTGTCTTTATCAGAAAAGAAAGAAGCCATACGCGAACTTGCTGATGTATTCGAGTGGCTGAAAAAAACCAAGGAGTTAGGCACAGTTCTGGATGGAAAAGATGAATCGGCCTTATTTGATCTTGCCAATAATTTTGGCGTTCGTCACCATAACCCAAATCAAAAAACAAACTATGATCGCACAATTTGGTACTCATGGATTTTTCACTTCTATTTGGCAACATACCATGCCGCTATTCGCCTTTTGATAAAGAAAGAGACAAACCGCCCAACACCGGCTCCGGCAGATAGCGGCTAACTGGTCGCAGTTACACCGAGTCGGTGTCACTTAGAAATCGGTGAGCACAACTACCAGCCTTCACTTGCCGCCGCCGCCGAACTCCACCTTCAGCTCGCAACCAACCTCAGCGTGACAATCTGATACGGCGTGACGAACAGGCTTCCGCGCGGCGATGAAGTCGCCGCGCTAGAAAGTTGCGCCGGGTAAACCCAGCTAATAAGCGTTGTTTCACCTCAGGTGACAGTCACCTAGTATTTTTACCCCGCCACCAACCTCAGCGTGACAATCTGATACGGCGTGACGAACAGGCTGACCTGATTCCCCTCCGGCTTTAGCTCCGTTTGGTTTTCTTCCAATAAGTTGGCGATCCAGGCTTTCTTTACAGCAAAGCTCGTCGTCAGAGTCACCTCGCCCCGCTGCCGCTGGCTTTCGTAGAAGCGCACGATGAGCCCCTGCCCATCCTCGGCTTGCTTGATCGTTTCGATGATGATGTTGGGAGAGTTGGATGAGATGAGGCTCGACGCCAACGCAGAGGCCGGTTTCTTGGCCTGGCGTTTTTCGGTTGGCTCAAAGACGATCAACGGATCATTCAGTGCGTACGCTTCAGCGACTGTTCGCTCGTCCCATTGGCCGGCGTGCGGGAACAGGCTGTAGGTGAAACGCTGTTCACCCTGATCGGCTTCGGGGTCGGGTGAGGTGGGACTGCGCAGGAGGCTAAGGCGGATTAAGTTCCCCTGAATGTCGTGACCATACTTACAATCGTTGAGCAGGCTGACACCGTAGTTGCCCTCGCTCAAGTCCACCCATTTGTGCGCGCAGGTTTCAAAACGCGCCCAGTCCCAACTGGTGTTGCGGTGCGTTGGGCGTTGGACGTTGCCCCACTGAATTTCGTACGTCGCCACGGGCGAGAAGACTTCTACCGGGAAGGCGACCTTCAACAAGATGTGCCGCTCCTGCCACATGATGTTTGTTTCAAAATCGAGACGCGCGCTGTTGTACGCCAATGAGATACGCTGCGTATAAGTGCTGTTGAGAATGCGGCGCTTGATTTCCAGCGTGGCGCGCAGCGGGCCGGACTCTACGACGTTTACCGAGAGCGCCGGTTCGCTCGTCCACATTTTGTCGTCGTAGAAGATGTCAATGTCCCAGGCGTCGAAGTTGAGCGGGCGATCTTCGAAGGCTTGGAATTGATTGGCGATGGCGCCGGGCGGCAACACCTCGCGCTGATTGGCTTTGTCGTAAATGCGAGTGATGTCTCCGGCTGTGTTTAGTTCAACGCGCAGTTGTTTGTTTTCGAGCAAGGTGGGAGTGACGGTTAAGCCCTGTTCTCCCCTCACCCCAGCCCTCTCCCCAGCGGGGAGAGGGAGAGTCGGCGACTGCGAAGGCGCTTCGCCTTTATTGATGGTGAGGCCGGCAACACCGTACGGGGCTACCTCCCCCGCCGAAATCCAGGTTCCGTCAACAGTCGGTTGAGTCAGAATCGGCCTGCCGTTTATTCCTTGTAAAGTCTGACCCGCGGAGAGTTGTCGCGGCCAGAAGGCTAAAGCGTGACGAGCAAAGGTCGTGGGATTGATTAACAACACATCGCCGTCCACATGTTCGGCGATAGCGTTGAGCGATGCCTGCCGGAGGCTGGTGACGCTCGCTTTGATTTCGGCATACTGCTGCTGGGATTCGATGTAGACCGCGTTGATGCTGCTGCCGGGGATGATGTCATGAAATTGGTTGAGGCAGATGAGTTCCCAGGCGTGATGGAAAGCATTACGCGGGTAGGTGTAGTCTGAACTCAACAGGCCGGCGAGGGCGGCTAGAAATTCGGCGTCGTGGAGGAGAAATTCACTTTGGCGATTGGCGCGCTTGTTACGGCTTTGCGTGGTGTAGGTTCCGCGATGATATTCCAAATAGAGTTCGCCATTCCAGACGGGGAGGCGGTCGCCGACGGATTTTTCCATGCTTTGAAAAAAATCTTTGACGCTGCCTTGACTCATCCGCGGTGTGGCGGGGAAGGCGGTCATCTCGCGAATGTTTTCCAACATCTGGCGCGTGGGGCCGCCGCCGCCGTCGCCGTAGCCGAAGGACATTAACAATTTTTGCGGCAATTCTTTTTGCTTGAAGTTGGTCCACGTGCCGATGACTTCAGCCGGCGTGACTAGGGCATTATAGGTGCTGGCGTAGGCGCTGCCGATTTCTTTGGTGGTGCTGAAGTGTGTGAGGACGCGCGTGCCGTCCAGCCCTTGCCACCAGAAGCTGTCATATGGCAGCCGATTGTATTGGCTCCAGCCGATTTTGATCGTGAAGAAGTATTCCAGCCCGGCTTGCTTGATGAGTTGCGGCAGATTCCAGGCGTAACCAAAAACGTCCGGCAACCACAACACCGGCGACTCGGCGTGCGAGCCAAAGTGTTCGCGGAAAAATGAACGGCCCAGAAGAAATTGGCGCGCGAGCGATTCCGAGCCGCTGACGTTGCAATCGGCTTCCACCCACATTCCGCCAATGGGTTCCCAACGCCCCTCGCTGACTCTTTCTTTGATGGCGGGTAACAGGTCAGGATAATCTTGACGCACGTAATCGTAGAGTTGCGGTTGGCTTTGCGTGAAATGATAGTCGGGGAATTGCTCCATGAGCCGCAGGACGGTGTGAAAGGTCCGGCCCGCTTTGCGCCGCGTTTGGCCGAGCGTCCACAACCAGGCGACGTCAATGTGCGCGTGGCCGGTGGCGACGATGTCTGCCTCCAGTGGCGGGCCAGCTTCCGCGATGCCGGCTTTCAGTGCGGCGTGTGCGGGAGTGACGCTGGTATAGAATCCTGCGGCAAACGGTTCGCGGGTGTCCAGGATTTTGAAGGCTTCGTCGAGCGCGGTGAGCAGGCGACCTTTGGCCGGTTGATTCTCATCCAGTTGTGCAGCGATGCCCAAAGCGACGCGAACGGTCGCAATAAAATCGCGCGTGGGCTGATCAATTTGCACGAGGGCGCAGTCGCGCATGAAAAGCTGCGTGCCCGGTCGGCCTTCATCCCAGCCCCCCATTCCGGTCCAGCCGTGCAGCGCGAGCGTATGCGGGTGTCCATCGCGCCACACTTTAGGCAAAATTATTTCTTGATGATGGCGGTCACACGTGGCGTACGGCGAACCATCCACATAAGCCAAAGTCTCAGGATGACTGAAATCGCCCGCATCCCCGAGGGGCAAGTACAACGCGACCGGAATGTTCGAGGCCCAATCCGCCGGAACCTGGAACTGGCCGCGCATCACGAAATCGGTGCGCCATTTTCCCCAATAGGTGTTGGGCTGGATGACCGGCCAGGCGCTATCGTCAACGGACGAACTGATGGGCGGCGAATCGAGCGGACTGTCGAGCGCTTGATAGCGAAAGGGAGCCAACGGCTCGCGCTGCCGATAAACGAGCGGCTCAATGAGCGCCAGGCGTTGAGCGATTTTCTGAGCAGTCCAGCGAATGGTGTGAAGCAAGAGAGCCTCCTGTGAATGACGGAAGACGGATGACGAAGGACGGACGACGAAGGACGAAAGAGGCACTCCCGCGTAGGCGGGAGTCCAGGTCTTCATTCTAGATTCCCGCACCCTGAAGGCCGCAGGTCTTCGACTTTCGCGGGAATGACGTTATCGAAGAGTGTTGGTAATTACTTGGCCTGCCTCACCCCCGGCCCCTCTCCTGAACACGATCCTTCGACTGCGCGCGGAAAGGCACCGCACTCCGCTCAGGATGCATGTTCAGGAGAGGGGAGAAAAACAGGCTGCTTTGCTCCCCCTCTCCTGACGACGCTCTTGATTTTCGTCGTCAGGAGAGGGGGCTGGGGGGTGAGGCAGATTAACCGGCAAAGCTTTATGAATTGGGCACAAACTCCACCGTCACAATTTTCTTTTTGCCAATCTCAAATTTCACCCAGCCATTTTTATCCAGCGCCAAATCTTTTTCTGGAATTTCTTCTAGTGAAACGAGTTGAACCTTCGGCCAGGGCTGGCCTTTGCCTTCCGGCAGCGCATACTCGGATTGGATGGCTTCAACGGGCGATTTGATTTTCTGCGGCCCGGTGTAACCGCCGTTCAAGCGCAGAGAGACGGTCTTTTTCTCATCATATGGATTGAAGATGCGGACGACCCAGCCCGCGCCGTCTTCGCTGCGTTTGACGGCGCTGATGTGCAGGTCCTCCGGCTGAAGCTCGAGGAAAGATTTTTGCAGCGGTTCTGTTCCATGCTTCGTAGGGCCTAGTTGACATGCTTGAAAAGCCTGAGTGAATTGTTCGGAGGCCTGCCAGACTTTCCCCTTTTCCCAATTTCCGCGATGCGGCAGAATGGCGTAATGGAAGCGTTGCAGACCCAAGCACTGCGAGCCTTTATCCGTCTGGCTGTAATCAGTGTTCAAATCTTGCACGACGCAAATCTGAAGCGGATACGCTCGAATTAAACTCAGGCTGACCGTTTGATCTGTATCGTCCTCCGCCTCATAGGCTTTCAGCCCTTCATTGAGGAGCGCCAATCCCACGTTCCCATTGCTCCGGTCCACAAAGGAATTCACGGGATGCTCCGTCATTGGCAATTCAATGAATTGGGAGTAATCCGGTTGAGCCACTGGACGCTCGACCACATCGAACTGTCCCTGCGCCGCCACCACGTCCGATTCGATGTTCGTCGGGAAGCAGACTTGCAAGTAGTGATCCTCGACCGTATTTTCGACTTCGGTGACCACATCCACCCACGGCTGCCCCGCCCGCAACGTTATCGTATTGACAATCGAATACGGCTTGAAGTGGGAACTGCGGGAACGATTATCGGCCGAGCGGCCTTCCGGCAAACTCCAGGCGATCTTTACGCGGAACGCGGCTTCCAATTCGCCATCGCGCAGCAAGGTGATTTCTGCCGGGCCGCTGAGGGTTGTCAGCACCGTATCTTCAAGTGGCGCCGCGCTTTCCCACGGGCTGCCAATTTCACCTCGATCCCGGAAGTATCCCAGCCCGTTATACGACTGCCCGTTGGCTTTGTCTTGAATGGATAGCGTTCCGTTGGCATTGAGCGTTACTGCCAAGAATTCATTTTCCATCGTCAGTGGACCGGTCCGCAGACTCTTCGGCGTGCTGAAGCGCGTTTCTCTGACCGGTCTGACGCGGAACGTCCGATAGCCAAAGCCGGGGACATCGTTAAATTCGACGCGGGCTTCGTAGCGCGAGGCGGGGAAGATGTTAGCGACGTCGTTGGGGCTTTGGGCAATTTGATAGAACGGCGAGGCCACTTTGACGACCTGCAGTGGGCGCACCTGGCCTTCCAGGTCAACGATCTCAAAACTCTTGGCCTTCCATTCCAAAGGAATTTCCAGAATGGCGGTGACGACTTCCGTGCGCGCAAACGGCGTGGGGTTGTAAACGACTAGCGCCATTTCCTCGGAAGACCAGTCCGAGAGATTGATCGAACCAGCCACATTCATCATCGCACGCTCGAGAACGCAACTCGTGATTTCCTGTGATTGTTTAAACCGATACATGGCATCGGTCGAGATGATGTCCCGACCGCAGCCGGCGATGCTGTCATGCCCATGATTTTGCAGGAGCCAGTTATAGGCCAGGTCAACAAAGTTCTGCGGATACGGCGCGCCCAAAAGGCCGGCGAACACGGCCAAGGGTTCGGCGTAGTTGGTCAGCATTCGCTCGGTTTTGAAATTCTCTTGTTTGATGTACGTGCGCGAGGAGAGCACCCACCCAAACAAACCGGAGGGGCCACCTTTCGTTCGGGGATGCCGCATCTCGCCGCGCGCCACCGGCCAGTCCGGTTGGCGATAAGCGCGCAGCCCGTCTTGCCAGGCCTTGACCGTGCTGTGAAAGACCTCGGCCCGGCCATTTAACGCGCGATTGGAATCTTCGATGAGCCGCACCTCGCGAATGTCCGGACAGGAGGAGTCATGCCCGGCCGACCAGAAGCGGTGCGGCGTGGTCCAATCTTCATCTTGTTCTTTGATCGCCTGCTCCGCCCGCGCGGGAACCGCTTCTTCAAAGTATCCGAAAGCGGAATGAACGTATTGGTAATCCAAGTCGTAGTTATCCGCATCAATGAAGCGGAAGGGGCCGTGCCCACGCTTCCAGGACATCAAGCGGTTGTCTTCGTCTTTCTCATTCCAGTAAACCGGGCGCTGGATGACGTACCAGACGTTGTAGCGCGGGCGCACTCCCAGGCGCGAGGCAATAATTTGCGTGCCGTCTGCGCCTTCCCAGATATATTCGGATTGTGGCGCGACCACCGGATTGATGCCCCGATAAAAACTGGTGACATCAATTCCGAAACCCTGATAGATTTGCGGCATCTGAGAAATCTGCCCCCACGAAAAGGGGGCGTACCCGGTTTTGGCGACGGCGCCGAATTTGCGCGCAATCTTGTGCCCGAGCAGCAAGTTGCGGATGAGCGCTTCACCGCCGACCATGAACTCATCCGGCAAACAAAACCACGGCCCGATGATGAGCTTGCCTTCATTGACATACTTGCGAATCAGCGGTTCTTTCTCGGGGCAGGCTTCGAGATAATCTTGGATCGGCAGCGTTTGCGAATCCAGGTGAAAGGATTTGAAGTTCGGCTCCTTTTCAAAGATATCGAAGAGCATATCGAGCATTGAGACAAGCATGTAGCGCGTCCGCTGCTGCGAGTAGCGCCACTCGCGGTCCCAGTGGGTGTTGGAGATAAAGTGACATTGGATGGGCTGTGAATCGGCGGGGGCGGTGGATTTGGTGGAGGGGTTGGTTTTGGTTAACATGGGCAACGGCTCCTATGTTGAAATGGACCTTATCGGAAACTATCTGTTTTCCACAATTGCGCCAAAGATTAGGACGCAGATACACGCAGATGCACGCTGATTTTTTTGTTTTTTGATCTGCGAAAATCTGCGTTCATCTGCGTCCTTCTTAATTTCCTATAACGTCTAGTTTTTCAAGAAGTGAATTGTGCTCCTAAGTGATAATGTTCAGAATCTCCTCAAAGTCTTGGCAATAATGCTGGCATAAAAACCGCGTGCCGCTTTCCAGGATGTTACCGCCGGCTATCCCAATAGTAGGAATACCGGCCAGACGCACGGAACAGATCCCCGCCCCACTGTCCTCGATCCCAATCACCGAGTTCCGGTCTTGAAAATCCATCCCAAAGCCGACTCGAAAGGTCTCTGCGTACAACCAGGGATGAGGCTTCGGCGAGAGTTCGCCCAAAGTCCCCACACTCCCTTTCCGTAAGGGATAACCGGCGGAGATAATCACATCGTAGAAATCGCGCGGATCACCCAGGCCGAGCGTCTCAAAGGCGGAGAGGATTTCCGGCCAGGCTTTTTCGTATAAACCGGAGGTGACCAAGCCAATTTTTATTTTCCGGCGCTTGAGTTCCAGTAAAAAATCCTTGACGCCCGGCGTCGGCGTGAAGGCGCCGACCCGGCCTTCACCTTTGACAATCGCCTCCAGTTCCCGATGCGTGTGCTCAAAATAATAAGCGCGCGCAGCTTCAATGCTCTTGTCCGGGCAATATTTGCGAATGCCATACTTGAGATGTTCGGAGACGCTGTGACCGCTGACGAACGGCTTATCGGCTTCTTCTAAAGTGAAGTGCGGATCACCGAGCAGGCTGGCGAGGCTCATCTGAATAATCCAAATCCAAAACTCCTCGCTGTGGACGGTCGTCCCATCCAAATCCATCAGCACGCCGCGGAGTGGCTTGTGCATCTCCACCGGATGAACCGGATAGTAAGCCGGATACCCCATCGCAGAATTAACGAGCGCCAAGGTGTGCTGCTCGAAAACGACAAACTCCACTTTGCGGTCGCCCGTCGCCAGGATCGAGACCACGCCCGACTTCCCGGCTTCAAAAGCGCCATCACTACTTTTGGTCAGCGGAATGCAATCAGCCTCTGGAGAGATAGCGCCTAATCCGGGAATGAGGGTGGATACTTCGGTAGACATTTCTATAACTCCTGAACTTATCATTCGCACCCTGAGCGGAGCGCGGCAACTCCTTCGACTACGCACCGCCAAAAGCGCGGTGCTCCGCTCAGGATGCGCCGCCGCGCGCAGTCGAAGGGCATCACTCTTTCCTTCCTTCAGATTACAGTATACACTGCCCAACTGATGATTATTCTCTTCGACGTTGACGGTGTTCTGATCGAAAGCCTGGCTTACCACGCCGCGCTCAAGCAAACGGTCGCGCACTTCAGCCGCCGATTAGGCCTCGGCGAATTAACTCTGACCAGCGCCGACATCGAAGTGTACGAATCCCAGAGCATCACCGTGGAATGGGAATCCGGCGCGATTAGTGTCGCGGCGCTCTTCATTGAACGACTGAAGGCCCTGACCAATCCCGCGCTCGACCCGACTCTGGCTCCCGACTTTTGGACGACCTTTGACCAATCCTCCGCTCCCCCGGTGATCGTCCCCCGCCCGGACTTCAGCGCCCTGGCCCGCTTCATCGGTGAGACAACTCCAGCCGGCAGACCAGCCGCCTCCACAGCGCTCGCATTCTTTCTGGAGCAGATCAACCAGCATGGCCTAAACACCCACCCCTCCGGCGCGCTCCGATTGGAGCAATTGCTCGCGTACTGTCGCGAGATTGATCACGCCCCGGTCATGCAAATCTTTCAAAACACCCTCCTCGGCCATCAACACTATACCGAATCTTACGCCGTGCCGGCGCACTTTGAAAGTGAGCCTTTGCTTAAAAAACTTGACCGGCCCTACCTGACTCCCGCCATGAGTAAGCAATTGCTGGCGCGCCGCGCCGCCGGAGAAATTTTTCCCGTGCTGTACACGGCCCGGCCAAGCCTGGCCCCGCTCGAAGTGAGCACTCCCCTGCGCGGGTATACCCCGGAATCTGAAATTGGACGAGAGATGGTGGGACTGGATTCCGTGCCCGCCATAGGTTATGGGAAGATGGACTGGCTGGGCCGAGAAATCGGCCGGCGCGGAGGAGAACTGGTAAAGCCTTCCCCATTGCATGCGTTAGCGGCGATGGGAGCGGCGCGGAGCGGGCTGGAAGTTGCCTCCCTCCAGGCAGCGTTGGCGGTTGAGCAAGATGATGCGCTTCAAGCGCCGCTGGCCGCCTGCGCCGGTGAAACAGTGCATGTCTTTGAAGATTCGACGGGAGGCTTGCGGGCGGCGGCGGCAGCGGTGGACAAACTTAATCAGTTGGGCGCGCAGGTGAAACTGGTGCGCCATGGCATTGCGCAACCCGGTTCCCCCAAACGCGCGGCTTTAGAAAAAGTAACGGACAGGCTGCATGAGGATGTGAATGAGGGGCTGGAAGGGATTTTGGGGGCTAGGGACTAGGGGCTGGCGGCTGGAGATTGTTGATTTCTGATTGCTGATTTTTGGGATTTGGAAATTGGGATTTGGGATTTTTTCCTTCGTCCTTCGTCGTCCGTCCTCTGTCTACCGTCACTTATTTCTTCACCACCATCTCTTTCGCCAGCCCCCGCATCTCTCGCAACTGCGCGTAAGCCCCCAACCACGGCGTGCCGAGCGTGTTCCGTTTGGGCAGCGTCACTTTATCAAAGTGCTTGGATAGGCCGGCCATCAACGGCGGCAAATCCTGCCATTGATCGCCCAGCACCACCCGTTCAATCTTCTCCGCATTTTGCCCGGCCCAACCCCACTCCCGGCGAAACTGATCGGCCTTCAGCCAGTAATCCCGCTTCTCCCAAGCCCGGCAGGTCACGTCAATCGTCTCATGAATTTCGTTCAGCGCCAGCGCTATGAAGGCTGTCAGGTCACGCGCTTCATCGTCCACCTGTGAGCGGGTTGCCAAAGCCCGCAACGCCAGGACAACCGCCTTGAGCAGTCGCGTACGCTGCTTGCCTACTCCATCCGGATTTATGACACGGCTCACGGAAATTTTCCTTCCCGGAAACAGAATGTGCCCTCGCGGGCTGAGCGAGATTGTAACAGAGAGTGGCAGAGGCGCAAAGGTAAAAAATCTATCTGGCGTCAACACAATATCGGTGTACAATCCCGCTCCACATGAGCCCAAATCTCAAATCCCAACGCGATCTTTCAATCAGCGGCGACGTCGCCGGGCGCGATAAGATCGTCAATAACATTCGGCAGATTTACCAGCGCGCGCTGACCGCAGTCGAGGAAGCCGAACAAGAGAAATCCAGCGAGGCCAAAGCTCTGGCTCAGGGTGTGAGCGCTTTCGCCCAACGCCTGCAGGCCCGCGCCACCGAGACTGTTCAGGGCGGCGACCCCTACAAGGGCCTGCTCGCTTACCGGCTCGGCGATGCCGAACTTTTCTTTGGCCGGTCTCAGGCGATCGCTGAATTCCTACCCCATCTCCAGAACAGCCCACTGACGATCCTGCACGCCGAGTCGGGCGCGGGCAAGACCTCGCTGCTGCAAGCCGGCATCGCGCCGCAGCTCATCGCCGCCGGTCATCTGCCGGTTTATTTGAGACCGTATAACCTCAACCCCGCGCTCGCGCTCAAGCGCGCGTTTCTCTCCGATCCGAGCTTGACGCCAATCCTGGCGACCGCCCCGCTCCGAGATTTCTTGCGCCGCGTGAGCGATGTGCTCAACCCGCTCGGAACCAGCATCACCCAGACGCGCCGAGGCGCGACTCGTAAAGCGCGCGCCACGGATGAGACATCGCTCTCCGACAAACGCAGTGTGCTCACGCCCCCGACCATTCTATACCTCTGTCTCGACCAGTTTGAAGAGTTCTTCACTCGATTGGAGGAACCGGCCCGCGCGGAGTTCATCCAGGAACTGGCCGAATGCCTGGACGATGAGAGCCTCGCGGCGCGTGTCCGTTGGATTTTAGCGCTGCGGACGGAGCACTTTGGCAACCTCGCCAGCTTCCGCCCGCGCCTCCGCAATCCTTTTGAAAACGATTACCGCCTCAATCGCCTGACGCGAACGGAAGCGCGGACCGTGGCGGTCCAACCCGCCGCCCGGCGCGGCCTCCTCTACGAGCCGGAACTGGTTGACCGGCTGCTCGACGACGTGGGGAAAGACACGGTTTACCCGCCGCAGATTCAACTGGTGTGCTCGGCGCTCTACGCGGCGCTCAAGCCCGGCGAGGCGACGATGACGCACGCGGCCTACCAAGCCGAAGGCGGCGCCGCCGGGATTCTGCGCAATCACCTGGAGCGCGTCCTGAACCGTAACCTGCCCTCCGAACAGCGGCCCATCGCCCGCCGCGTGCTCGAAGCGTTGATGACCTCCCAGGGGCAGCGCGCCATCCGCACCCACAGCGAACTCGCCGCCGAAGTTTCTCCACTGGAGCTGAAGGCCTTGGACGCGGTGTTGGATCACTTAGTGGACAGCGCGTTAATCCATGTGCAGGAAAGCCGGATCCCGTCTGAGTTCGCCTACGAACTGACGCATGATTACCTGCTGGATGAAATTAAACTTGATCCGGCGGTGCAGGCGCGCAAAGCGGCGCAAGAACTGCTTGAACAAGAAGTGCAAGCGCATCGGCGCTATGGCACACTGTTGAGCGACGACAAACTCGCCATCATCACCGCGCGGCAAGCGGAACTGCCTTTGAATGACGAGACGCTGTCACTGCTTAACATGAGTCAGCGGGCATTGAAGCGTCGTCGCGGTTTTTTCCTCGGCGGCGTTGGGTTAATGATTCTCCTCGTCCTCATCGGCCTGTTCTCGGCGCTCACCGCGATTGGCGCGCGGGGAGAGCGGCAGAACGCCATCAGTACGCAACTCGCCGCCGAAACCGCAGCCGCGGACGCGCTCAATCAACAGATGGCAGCCCAAAGCGAAGCGCAAACCGCCCAAACGCAGCAAGCCGCGAGCGAAGCCGCCGCCGCCACCGCCCTCGCGCGCGAAGCCATCGCTAAAGCCGTCGTCCAAACTCAGTTTCAGAGGACCAAGGTCATCCCGGTTGGCAATGAACCGGCGGCGCTGGCTTTCGACGGCGCGCTGATCTGGGTCGCCAACCAGAACGACGACACCGTTCAAGCGGTAGACCCAGGGGCCGGCATCTTCTACAGCCCCATCCCGGTTGGGAAGCATCCCAGCGCGATCTTATTCGATGGCAACCGGTTGTGGGTCGCGAACACCAATGACCACACCTTACAATCCATTGATCTGACGACTTGGCAAACCTCGGAACCGATTCCGGTTGGGCAACTTCCTCTGGCGATGGCTTTCGATGGTGCGCGGATATGGATCGCCAATCAGGGCGATAGCACTGTGCAAGCGATTGATGCTGCCACACATGAAGTGAGCGCGCCGATTTCCGTGGGGATAAGACCCTCGGCCTTAGTTTTTGACGGCACGCGGTTATGGATTACCAACCCCGGCGACAATACGGTACAAGCGCTTGACCTGAATACCGGACGGCTAAACGCCGCCTTACCTGTCGGCGCATTTCCGAATGCGCTGGCTTTTGACGGGACACGAGTCTGGGTCGCGAATAGAGACCAGAACACAGTGCAAATGATTCATCCGGCGACCGGTATGGTGGAGACAACGATCCAAGTGGGAACGAATCCCTCCAGCTTGATCTTCGATGGAACCCGGCTGTGGGTCGCCAATACGGGCGACAATACGGTGCAGGCGATTGATCCGACGACGGGCGACATCGGCGCACCCGTAACGGTTGGTGCTACCCCCATCGCACTGCTGATGGCTGGTGAGCAATTGTGGGTTGCCAATCGCGATGACAGCACGATCCAGGGAATTAATCCAGCAATGGGCGATGCCGGCCCGCCGATCTTCGTTGGCAACAACCCCAACGCGTTAGCGTTCGATGGAACACGAGTATGGGTCGCCAACCAATGGAGTGATACGGTGCAAGCGCTTAACCTGGACACGAATAATGTGGGCGCGCCGATTCAAGTAGGTTCTCTGCCTTCCGCGCTCGTCTTTGATACGACGCAGTTATGGGTCATGAACATGAATGGCTTCTCCGTCCAGGCGATCAACCTCACCACGGACGAAGCGGGCCAGCCTATTCAGGTCGGCGTCGGCCCGAGCGCATTGGCGTTCGATGGGACGCAACTCTGGGTCGCTAATCGCTATGAGAACACCATCCAAAGCGTTGATCCCAACACCAGCCAAGCTGGAGCGCAGATTGCCGTCGGCGCTGACCCCATCGCGTTGATCTTTGATGGTCAGCGCATTTGGGTCGCCAACTGGAAAGACAACACGGTACAGGCGATTGATCCGGCAACGGGCAGCGTCGCCCCAGCTATTCGCGTGGGTTTAGGCCCGAAGGCTTTCAGTTTTGATGGGACGCGGATCTGGGTTGCCAACTTCGGCGATAATACCGTCCAATCCATTGACGCGGAGACGGGCGAGATCAGCTCACCCATCCGGGTCGGCAAAAGTCCGGTGGCGCTGGCGTTCGATGGAACACGGTTGTGGGTCGCGAATCAAGGCGATAACAACGTGCGCTCAATTAATATTGACACCGGCGAAGTCAGCGCGCCCATCCCGGTAGGCTCGGCCCCAAGCGCATTGGTGTTCGATGGCACGCGGCTGTGGGTAGCAAACGCAGAGAGTAATACGGTGCAGTATATTGTTATTCACAGGTAGGAAGATTGGGACGCAGATTTTCGCAGATGAACGCAGATAAAGAAAATTAACAAAAATCTGCGTTCATCTGCGTGTATCTGCGTCCTTTTATCTTTGATATAGGAACTACATGAGCCCCTCTCTCAAAGCCCAACGCGATCTTTCAGTCAGCGGCGACGTTGTCGGACGCGATAAGATCGTCAACAACATCCGGCAGATTTACGAGCGCGCGCTGACCGCGGTCGAAGAAGCCGAGCAGGAAAAATCCAGCGAGGCCAAAATCCTGGCTCAGGGCGTGAGCATCTTCGCCGAGCGCCTGCAAGCCCGCGCCAGCGAAACTGACGGGGAGGACAGCGGCAGCCCCTACAAAGGTCTGCTCGAATATCGCCTGAGCGACGCCGAGCTTTTCTTCGGGCGGTCCCAGGCCATCACCGAACTCCTGGAAATTCTAGAGAACGGCCCACTGACCATCCTGCACGCCGAGTCGGGCGCGGGCAAGACCTCGCTGCTGCAAGCCGGGATCGCGCCGCGCCTGATCGCCGCCGGACATCTGCCGGTTTACTTGCGCCCGTACAACGTCGAACCCTCGCTCGCGCTCAAGCGCGCGTTCATCTCCGATCCCAGTCAAACGCCGATCCTCGCCACGGCCCCCCTCCGCGATTTTTTGCGTCAAGTCGTTGGGATGTTGAATCACACAGAGAAGCGCAGCCCTTCGACTGCGCCCCGCAAAAGAGCGCGGGGCTCCGCTCAGGGTGCGCGCGCTGCGCCGCTCACAGCGGAGACCACGCTCTACATCTGCCTGGATCAATTCGAAGAATTTTTTACTCAGGTGGAAGAACCCGCGCGCGTGGAGTTCATCCGTGAGCTAGCCGAATGCCTGGACGACGAGAGCTTACACGTACACTGGGCGCTGGCGCTACGTACTGAATACTTCGGCAATCTGGCGAACTTCCGCCCGCGCATCCGCAATCCCTTTGAAAACGATTACCGCCTCAACCGCCTGACACGCGCCGAGGCGGAGGAGGTCGTCGCCCAACCGGCAGCGCAACGCGGATTAAGTTACGAAGCCGGGCTGATCGAGATGCTGCTCGACGACCTGGGCAAAAAAGAAGTCGCGCCGCCGCAAGTGCAGTTGGTGTGTTCAGCGTTGTATGAGGAACTCAAACCGGGCGAGACAATCATCACCCGCGCACTGTACGAGACCGAGGGCCGCGCCGCCGGAATTCTGCGCGGTCACCTGGAGCGCGTCCTCAGCCGCGACCTACCCGCCAACGAACGCGCCGCCGCCCGCCGTTTGCTCGAATCATTGATCTCCTCCGAGCAGCAGCGCTTGGTCCGCACGCACACCGAGCTCGTGGCCGATCTGTCCGCGCGTGGCGTGACGCCCCAAACGCTGGACACCATCATCAATCAACTGATTGACAGCCGCCTCATTCGCGCTCAGGAAAGTCAGGGCAGCGGCGAGCTAACGTACGAACTCGCGCATGATTATTTGCTCGGCGAAATTAAACTTGATCCCGAAACACAAGCACGCAAAGCCGCACAGGAATTGCTCGAACAAGAAGTGCGCGCGTATCGGCGCTTCAAGACGCTCCTGACCCCGGAACGGTTAGCCGTTATCCAACCGTATCGCTCCGAACTGCGCTTCACGCCGGAAGCCGAGGCGCTCTTCACTGAAAGCCGGGCTGCCGTCCAAAAGGAACGCGCCGCGCGCGAACGCCGCCGCACTGTGCTGTTCGCCGCAACCCTGGGCGTCGCCGCCGTCATGACTTTTCTAGGAATCTTCGGATTGAACCGGTCGCAGGAAGCCCTACGACAAGCTGCCACCGCGCAAGCCGCCAGCACGCTCGCCCTCGCGCAGCAAAACACGGCCGAAGCCAACGCCCTCGCGCGGGCCACGGCCGAGAACGCGGCGCTCGCCGAACGCGATAAAGCCGAACAAGAAGCGCGCCTGGCGACCTCGCGCCAGTTGGCCGCGCAGGCGTTGACATATCTCGATAGTCAACTGGATTTGGGGTTGCTCTTGAGTTTGGAGGCGTACCGCACCCAGCCGACGTTCGAAGCCCGCAGCAGTTTACTGACCGCGTTACAAGCCAGCCCACATTTAACGACGTTTCTGCGCGGGCACACGGCCCCGGTCTTGAGTGTGGCCCTCAGCCCAGATGGAAAGCGGGTCGCCTCGGGCAGCGGCGACACGACCATCATCCTGTGGGACACCTCCACGCATTGGCCTGTTGGCGCGCCGATTAAAGTCCACGCTGGCTCGGTCAACAGCTTGGCTTTCGGCCCCCTAGACGGCGGAAACCTATTAGCCTCCGGCGGCGGCGAAGGAAGCGTGGTTTTGTGGGATGCCTCCAACCAAGTAGCGAAAGCAACCCTCCAGGCCAATGGCCTCAGTTCCATCTACGCGTTAGCCATCAGCCCGGATGGAAAGTTGATCGCCGCGGCCGGGCGCGAGGGAACCATCGCGCTCTGGGACATCACCACACAACAAGTGATCGGCCCGCTCCTGAGCGGACACACGGCCCCGGTCAACAAGCTTGCGTTTAGTTCGGATGGTCAAACGCTGGCCTCCACCAGCGGCGACAGCACAATCATTCTGTGGGATGTCGCTACTCAGCAACCCCTCGGCGCGCCGCTCACCGGACATCTCAACGCCGCTCAAGGGATTGCTTTCAGCCCGGATGGAAAATTGCTGGCCTCCGGCGGCGGCGATGGGAGCCTGATCTTTTGGGATTTAACCGATAGAGAAAACCCTCGACAGATCGGCCCGACCATGTACGAGCATCAAGGGGCGGTCTTAAGCTTGACCTTTGGCCGGGATAGCCAAACATTAATCTCCAGCAGCGACGAGGGGACATTGATCTTGTGGAATCTGAACGGCCTGCTCAGCGGCGCGCACCCGACGTTCCAACAACTCACCGGTTACAATCGTTCGGTAAACAGCGTGGCCTTTAGTGCCGCCGGTGAAACACTGGCCTCCGGTCACAGTGATGGAGTGGTCGCGCTGTGGGATGTCAATCGCCAACAAGCATTCAGCCAACAACTCGTCGGGCATAGCCAAACGGTCAGGAGTGTTGCTTTCAGTCCAACCCTTCGACTAAACTCAGGGCCGGCACTTCTCGCCTCCGGCGGCGAAGATGGTCAGATCATTCTCTGGAACGCCGAAACGGCGGAACCGAGCGGGCCACCCCTGACCGGATCAACCGGCGCGGTTTTGAGTTTGGCCTTCAATCCGGAGGGCACGTTGCTGGCCGCCGGTGACAGCGGCGGGACAATCAATCTGTGGGAGGTCGCCTCGCGTGAGCGAAACGGCGAACCGCTGACCGGTCACACGCAAGGCGTCCTCAGCCTCGCTTTTAGTCCGGATGGAAAACTGATCGCCTCTGGCGGCTGCAGCCAGGTGGACGCCGATGGTCGCTGCAATCAAGGTGAAGTCCGGTTATGGGAAGTGGCGACGCATCAACCCTTGCTCTCGCCGATAACTATCCAGGCCGGATCCGTAAACAGTGTGGCGTTCAGCCCGGATGGAAAGTGGCTGGTCTCCGGCAGCACCGATGACACGCTAACAATCTGGGAGGCAAGCACTCTCTCAAATGCCGGCCAGCCGCCGGATTTGATAACGGATATGATAACGGGCGGCTTCTTCAGCCTGGCCTTCAGCCCCGATGGAGAAAAGTTGCTCATGGGCACCGGGAACGGTAATTTGATCTTGTGGGACATGGTCTCACGCCAACCCATCGGCCCGCCACTCATCGGCCACACGCGGATCGTCACCAGTGTCGCTTTCAGCGCTGACGGAAAAACATTGGCCTCCAGCAGCGCGGACAGCACCGCACGCTTGTGGGACGCTGAATCACTCCAACAGCTCGGCCAGCCTTTGACGGGTTACGGCATTCCTTACAGTCTAGCCTTCAGTCCAGATGATAGTCAGTGGCTGGCCGCCGGTGGACGCGATGGAAATTTGATTGTGTGGGATGTCAGCCTGGAGGCCTGGCAGACGCGCGCCTGCCAAATCGCGGCCCGCAACTTCACGCTGGCGGAGTGGTCGCAATATTTCCCGGAAGAACGGGCTTATGAAAAAACCTGCGCCGCCTGGCCGGGTGGAAAGTAGATCAAAAATTTACGGGATACGCAATACTGAATATCTGGTAGCGCTGCGTATACCGGCTTGCCGTATCCGGTAAGCTCACCCGGAATTACTTTAAGTGAGGTAGTCTGCCTCGCTTCCCTCTGTCAGCCCCAGCCTTCCAACTAAAGTCCAAGTTTCAAACCCTCGTTTCTGAGCCATAAGTATATAAAACCTATCCCGAACTCCAGGGTAGTGATCCGGGTCAGGAGGTCCTCAAATGATTTCTCCAAAGGATCGCCAAGAACGAGGTCAGGCCATTGTGCTGATGGCCTTTGCGCTGGTGGGTATGTTGGGCTTTGCGGCGGTCGCGTTGGATGGAGGCAACATTTACGCCGAGCAGCGCCGCGCCCAATCCGCAGCCGACACAGCGGTCCTGGCCGCCGCCTATCAATATATGCGCGGGATCACTGCCTCCTCAACGATCAACAACGCTGCCCTAGCGAATGCGACGACCAACGGATATGATAATGACTCGACCAGCAACTGGGTGAGTTTCTATCATCCACCGATGAGCGGCGCGTATGTGGGCAACTCGGCTTACATGCAGGTAGTTATTACCGAGCGCATCCCAACCGCGTTGGCGCATCTGGTCTATAAAGGTCCCTTCCAATTGAGCACCTCCGCCGTCGCCTACGCCAAAACGGGCGGGCCGCCGGTGGATGGCAACGCCGTGGTGGCGCTTAATCCAACTGAATGCGAAACCGTTCAAGTTAATGGCAACGGTGACATCCTGGTTACAGGCGGCGGGATTTTTGCCAACTCCAATGGCAGCGGCTGTCAGGGAAATAATAAAGTTGTGGAAGGCAGCGGCAACGGGCGTGTTAACTCACCGACCGGCATCAACATCGTGGCTCCACCGGCGAAGGCTTACTCCGGCGATGTGACCCCCTCACCAGCCACCAGCATCTCCTCCATTCCCACGGACCCCTTGGACGATTTGGACCCGCCGGTTTGTGACCATAACTATACCAACCTGACGCCTCCCCATAGCGGCGTCATCGCGCCCGGCAAGTACACCCGTCTCGACGCTACCGGTACCCTCAGCCTCAACCCCGGTATCTACTGCATCACGGACAATGGCAATAAGGCGATTGATATGGGCCCGAACGGGGTGATTACCGGGACCGGGGTGATTATTTACCTCCAAGCCGGCGGAATGCAGCTTACTCAGGGGACGATGTACCTCAAAGCGCCCTCCAGCACCTCTAATCCAGAATGCGCCACGCTGATGCCCTGGGACGCGCCGGTCAATTCAGTCTGTCATTATGTGGGCATGATCTTATTCGTTGACCGCAGCGTCCCGCCGAACAAGGATATCAAAATGACCGGCCAAGGGGCTTGGAACCTGGAAGGGACGCTCTATGCTCCGAGCACGCTCGTTAATTTGGATGGCCAAGCGGATTGGGCTTTGACCGGACAAATTCTGGCTAATAAATTCTCTATTGAAGGGAATGGGAACAAAACCGTCAACTTTGATCCGAGCGTCATCTACGCCCCGCCGCCCGCCATCGCGCTGGTGCAGTAAAAAACGCCCTGGATGAGAAACTCGGTTTCTTGCTGAGAAACCCCAGGAGTAGGCTGAAGGGCGAGAAACCGAGTTTCTGGCGAGTAGTACTCTAACCCCATCCCAACCCTTCCCCCAAAAGTCCAACTTTCAAATCTAAAATTTTGAGCGATAATAAACCTGTCATTAACCTGCAGGGATTTATCCTATTTAAGGAGTTATAAAATGCTAAATCGAAAAGATCGCCAAGAAAGGGGCCAGGCCATTCTGTTGATGGCCGTGGCACTGATCGGCATGTTAGGCTTTGCCGCCGTCGCGCTGGATGGCGGTAACATTTACGCCGAGCAGCGCCGGGCGCAGTCCGCGGCGGACAACGCCGTGATAGCCGGGGCCTATCAATATATGAAAGGCATTACCGTCACCTCGACCATTAGCAATTCCGCGCTCGACAACGCGGCCTCCAACGATTACGACAATAACTCGACGAGCAACTGGGTCAAGTTTTATCGCCCACCTATCAGCGGCGCTTACGTTGGCAACTCGTCTTACATGCAGATCGTCATTACCGAGCGTGTCCCGACCGCGCTCGCACACCTAGTTTATCAAGGGCCGTTTCAATTGACAGTCTCTGCCGTGGCTTATGCCAAAAAAGGCGGACCGCCGGTGGACGGTAACGCGGTAGTGGCGCTTAATCCAACCGACTGCGAAACCGTCCAAGTCAATGGTAATGGCAACTTAAACATAACCGGCGGCGGGATATTCGCCAACTCCAACGGCACCGGGTGCAGTGGGAACAACGTTGTTGTTGAAGGCAGTGGTAACGGCGATATTATCGCAAACCCTAGTATCAACATCGTGGCCCCATTAGAGGACGCTTATAGTGGAAGTGTGTCTCCCACCCCGAGCACCAGCGCCCCGGCAATCGAGACGGATCCTCTGAGCGATTTAAGCACACCAGTCTGTGACGTTGACTATCGGGGCAGCAATCCAAATCCTGCCAGTGGAACGCTTAATCCGGGTACATACAACACCTTGGATGTGAACAACGGCACACTTATACTCAACCCAGGCATCTACTGCCTCACCTCCGATTCTGGTCAGGCCATTGATATGGGCCCCAGCGGCGTAATTAGTGGGACGGGAGTGATTATCTACCTGGAGGCCGGCGGAACGCAGATCACGCAAGGGTCAATGTATCTCAAGGCCCCCTCGACAACCCGGAACCCGTCCTGCGCGGCGATTATGCCCTGGGATGCGCCGGCCAATTCAGTTTGCCATTATCTGGGTATGGTCTTATTTGTGGGTCGCAACAACACCAATGATATCAAGTTGACGGGAAAAGGTGGCTGGGATATAGAAGGGACAATCTATGCGCCTAACACAGAGGTTAATTTGGATGGACAGGAAGACTGGTCTTTAACCGGACAAATTCTGGCTAACAACTTCTCCATGGAAGGCAACGGTAATAAGACGGTCTACTACGATCCCTCCGTAATCTTCGTCCCGCCGCCGTCTATTTCGCTGATGCAGTAATAAAATACGAGACCTGTGAGGTCTTATGCGTACGGATAAAAGCCGGGCTTCCTTTCTGGAAACCCGGCTTTTTAGGAAAGTTGGTTATGGCTCACTCACTTCGTTCTCTTACTAACTGGATCATTCTCAGCCTCCTATTTTTGGCGGCGTGCTCGAACACCCCTACCGACCCAACCGCCCAACCGAATGCCAGCCCGAAGCCAACGGTCGTCTCCTTAGAGACTGATGCGCCAACCCCTAGCCAGGCCGCCACCTCAACTCCTACCGCCGGAGAAACCATTTTGCCGACGCCCTCCGCCGAAGCCTCCAGTCTTCAGGGGGAGCCGGCAACCCTCACCAGCACGGCCACCCAGACAAAGCGGCCCCAATTAATCGCCACCCGAACTCCGGCAAGTATTCCAGAAGCAACCGCCACGAAGTCCGCGAACAACCCGGATACGCCGCCGACCAGTAGCGGAGGCAATAGTAGCCCCGCTTCAACCAACACGGCCGTTCCACCCACCCAAGCGCCCATCCCACCGACCAATGCGCCGGTCGCGACAGCGATGCCCACCAAGACACCCATTCCACCGACCAAGGTGCCGGTTCCGCCAACGGACACGCCGGTTCCACCGGCCAACACCCCCGTTCCACCGACCGACACCTCCGCTCCGCCCGCCAACACCACGGACCCTGCCCTCGATCTAGATCAGGACGGCGATGGTTACACCCCCCACCAAGGGGATTGTGACGACAACGATGCTTTCATCAATCCCGGTCAACCGGAACGACTCAACGGAGCCGATGACAACTGTAATGGTCAAGTCAACGAAGGTTTTGATAATCCGCAATCCCGTCGCCGGCACTTTCCCGGTGTCAAGCCCCAGAGCGAGGTGCATGAGATCAGACGAGTCCGGGACTATAGCGGACTATAAAGCTGAGCTTCTAAACTACGTCACTTATAAAAAAGTCATTCCCGCGCAGGCGGGAATCCAGTATCTTGGTTCCTGGATTCCCGCCTGCGCGGGAATGACACATGCGAATAGGTTTTGGGAATAAAGCGGGCGACTCACAGAGTCGCCCGCTTTTATTTACGCCACCCGCGTCTTCATCCACCCGGTCGTATTGTGATAATCCACGATCACACCGCCGGGCGGGTTGAGCGCGTCACAGGCCGCGCGTTCAGCCTCGCTCAACGTCATCTCCAGCGCCGGAAATAACTCCTGCAACTGCTCCAATGTGCGCGGCCCGACGATGGGCGCGGTAATCCCCGGCTGATCCTTGCACCACACGAACGCCAACTGCCCCGGTGTTTTGCCATGTTCGCGCGCGAGGGCGGTGAACTTCTCTCCGGCCTCCACGCCGCGCGGCGTGACACGCTGGCCGGAAATGCTGTCCGGCTCCCGCCCGGCGCGCGAATCAGCGGGACGCGGTTGACCGGCGGCATAGCGCCCGGCCAGCAAGCCCTGCGCCAGTGGCGCCCAGGGAATCAGCGCCACGTTGTGCCTCAATGCCAGTGGCACCAGTTCGTTCTCAATCCGGCGATCGAGCAAGTTATACGGCGGCTGTTCGCTCACATACCGCGCTAGATTCTTTTGTTCGCTGACGGCCAAGGCCTCCATCACCATCCAGGCCGCATGCGTGGAGCAACCGATATAGCGGACTTTGCCCGCGCGCACCAAATCTGTCAGTGCGCCGAGCGTCTCGTCAATCGGGATTTCCGGATTCGGACGGTGCATCTGATACAAATCAATGTAATCCGTATTCAAGCGGCGTAGCGAAGCCTCGCAGGCTTTCAACAAATGCAGGCGCGAGTTCCCCTCGTCGTTCGGCCCGTCACCCATTTTGCCGTGCGCCTTCGTGGCCAGAAAAACTTTATCGCGCCGACCGGCCAGCGCCTTGCCCACGATCACTTCGCTCTGCCCGGCGTTGTAAACATTCGCCGTATCAATAAAATTAATCCCGGCCTCCAGCGCGGCCTGGATAATGCGGATCGAGTCCGCTTCGTCTGTCGCGCCGCCAAAATTCATCGCGCCCAAGCAGAGCGGCGAGACCTTCACGCCTGTCCGACCAAAGAGACGATAGTCCATAATGACCCTCAAAATCTAAGCGGTTATGGGTTGTGCTTCAGAGTAGGTGAGGATGGAAATCTCGGCCGGAACCATGCGGGCTTGCTTCAGCAGTCCGGTGATTCTGTCAGTCACTTGACCAACCGTATAAGGCTCGTGGCAACTCTGGCAGACTTCCGCCGGCACATTTTTTATCAAGATCACTGTCTTGCCGGAGACAAACGGGATTGTCGCCACTCCGGGCTTCAACCGCCCGCCACATAAAGGACAACGATTATGCTTTTCGTGTTCGCCAGTCATTTTCCCATTCCTCCAAACTCGGCTGATATACCGTCACCACAAATAAACGGTCGTTCATTTCATCTATCCCAATCACGGCGTGTAGCGGCTTTTCAGAACTTATCCAGCCCAGAACCAAACAATCTGGCAAGAAGCGATGTTGCGATCCATAATCCTCGATCACTTCGCTGCTCTGCAAAGCCTTTTCTACTGTTTGGCGACTCCAACCCTCATCAGCCAACTCCGCAATCGCATGACGCGACCAAAGTATCTTGACCCCCTCGGGATCAGATTGGTTTTGTCTAGCTTTCTCACAAACAAAATCCTGTTTAAGCAGGGACATACTCAACCAGATTATAAGCCTTTCCCCAAGCCAGGCAAACTCTCAATTGCAAATTCGCAAGTTTCTCTCCGACACGGAAAACTGGAAGCGATTATAATCCGAGTCATCATTCACTCGTCACTCGTCACTCGTCACGCCTCACGACTCACTTTCAAGGAAACCTATGCGTCTCAAACCTTTCTCACTCCTCCTACTCATCCTTATCACCGCGTGCTCTTCCGCCACTCCAGCTCCTAGCCCCCAGCCCTCAACCCCCAGCCCACTTCCTCCCACCACCGCCCCCACCCTCGTCGCGCCCACGGACGCCGTCAGCGCAACCGCCACAGCGCCTACCCACTATGGGCCGGACAATTTTCCACTCGATGTTAATCCGCTCACCGGCCTCCAGGTCGAAGATATTTCGGTTTTGGAGCGCCGCCCCATCGCGGTAAAAGTCTCCGAGTTTCCGCGCTCGGTGCGGCCACAATCCGGCCTCTCCTTAGCCGATTTGGTCTTTGAGCATTACGCCGAGGCCGGCATCACCCGTATGACCGCTATCTTCCTGAGCAACAACTCGCCCAAAGTCGGCTCCATTCGCTCCGCGCGGCTGATTGACACCGTGCTCGGCGAGGCCTATCAGGCCATGCTCGTCACCTCCGGCTCAAGTGAAGGCACACTCCTGCGTCTCTCCAAAACAAATTTCTACGACCGCGTGATCGCCGAAGCGACCGGCTACAACCACTGCCCACCTCTATGCCGTGAAGGCGACTCACCGAGCACCAATAACCTGTTCGCCAGCACTCAGGATTTATGGCAGACGACGACCGAACTGGGACGCAACGAACGCCAAAATTTGCATGGCATGGCCTTCGCTCTCGATCCCCCGTCCGGCGGCGCGCCGGGGACGACGATTCAGATCGTCTTTCACACAGACATCAACGTTGCCGAATGGCGCTACGACCCGGCGACGAACCGCTACGCGCGCTGGGTGGACACGGCCACCGTCGGCGAGTTGGCCCCCCACACCGACGCAGTCAACGAGCAGCAGCTCACGGCGGCCAATGTGGTCGTGCTCTACGCCAATCATCAACCAACGGACATCGTGGAAGATTTTGAAAACGGTGGTCACTGCGGTTACGAGATTCAACTCTGGGGCACCGGCCCGGCTAAGTTGTTCCGCGATGGTCAAGCATATGATCTCACCTGGGTCCGCTTCGCCAGCGCCGACCTGATCGGGTTCGTGGGGCCGGATAATCAAA
>Ga0209382_10002708_pt1 | contig 25349 bp, 25 predicted proteins | sample SoiMetdeltSBSDD5_FD_187599 | JGI IMG/M metagenome (GOLD analysis project Ga0209382, IMG submission 187599) | Bulk soil microbial communities from a Populus tree surrounding site in Tennessee, USA - Soil MetaG P. deltoides SBSDD5 (SPAdes) (version 2) | ecosystem: Environmental > Terrestrial >... | reverse complement strand
ACAAAAGCTACTAATTTCTGGATTTTTCTTGCGAATTCGGGGACGATTCATCGAATCGGGGCTAGAAATCAGTGCTACTCGAGGATTGTCCTACGGGGAATCGCGCAGCCTGGCGATCAGCGATTGGGTTTTTTTAAACATTTGGACTTAACAGGTAAGAGCCTGAACGTTCTAGCCAGACCACATCCCTTCCGGCAGGGTTAGTGAGACTCGCGTATAAGCGCCGGGCACACTCTCCAGGTTGAGTGTCCCCCCCACCACCGCCATCATCGTGCTGTGCAACGCCAGGCCTTGACCCGCGCCCGCGCCGAGCGTACCGCCTGTCCCCCCGAGCGAAGCGAGTGGGGGATCGTGGTACGCATCGGCGTCCTCTGACGAGGATCTTTGACGGGCGGGGGACAATCCCCCACTCACTGCGTTCGGGGGGACAGGTGATGCCCCCGCCGCGCCACGGCTGAGCGCTTGCGTTCCGTCCACGCCGACCCCATCGTCCTCAATCACGATCTTCAATCCCTCGCGCCACAGGATGGAGACCTGAAGTTGTAACTGGGCCGCCGCATCCATCGCCCGGCCATAGCGCGCCGCATTGCGGATAGCTTCGCGCGCAGCGTAAAACAACACTTCCACCGTCAGCGAGGGAATCGTCTGCGCGCGGCGTTCCGCTTCCGGTTCGATTTCCCAGTTCACCTCGTCAAACGCATTGCCCAGTTCACTCTCCACGGTGTACCGCAACGCGCCGATCAGGCCGCGGCGGGCAACTTCGGAGGCGGTGCTCGTCGGTAATTCGCGCAGCAGGTCGGAGATATGGTGATGGGCCTCGGTGAGCAAGGCGACCGCTTCTTGTGAAGAAGCCTGCTCGGCGTCGGCGCTGCCATTCAACGTGAGTAGCGCGGTGTGCAACAGCGGCAGGATGTCGTCGTGCAGGACACGCCGCGCCTGGCGGTCGAGCACCTGGCTTTCGGCCAGCTGTTGGCGTTGCAGCGCCATCAAACGCCGCGCCATCTCCGTGCTGGCGCGCGTGTCAATCAACCGCTCGCCGCTGACGCGCGCGATTTCAATTTCTTCTTGAGTGTAGAGTCCGCCGTCGGTCTTTTCGCCTAACAGCAGCAGACCGATCAATCCGCGTTCACTCCACAACGGCACGGCCCACACCGCCCCACCATACCGGGTCGGCTCTAGGGGGCAGCACATCGTCCGGGGTGAGTCGAACATTGCCGCGATCTCGGATAAATTCGGCAGCGTCCTTTCATTTCCATCCTCCGGGTAAATCCAGCCGGGACCAACGAGGGGAGCCAACGACCCGAGAGCCGCGAGGTAAGCCAGACGCGTCCCCAAAACTTCCTCGCACAAGGCCCGGAAGGGAGTGGCAATATCGGCTTCCGGCAATTCCGTTGCTTGCGCCAGGAGGTGATCATAGAGCCGTTGGCTGGCGACGAATGGGCGCAGGTGATGGATGTAGCGTTCGCGCTCGGCGTAAGAGCGCCAACTGAAAAGCGCATACAAGAGGCCAAGGAGGATCGTGCTCACTAGGAGGATGTAAATCGGGCGCAGTTGAAGCGTCAGGCTCGCGCCGATGATCAGACTGTAACCGGCGGCGAGGAGGATGGCGTTGCGCCAGTGCTGCGCGAGGCCGTGCCGAGGCAGCGCGTTGCCGGTGAAGACTTCGTAAGCTGTAATCGCTTGCCCCACCAAGAGCGTAGAGACGGCAATCAGGGCGGCGATGATTAAATCCATCCAGGCGATTGGCGTCAACGCATTCAATTGAATTCCATTCAGGACGATCCACAACATGACCGAAGCGACGAGCAAGCTGACCAAGAGCAAGACGACCGAGGTGCCCACCAGCCAGGGCCGCGCGCGGCGGCGCGCGAGGTCGCCCATCAAGCGCGCGGACGGGCCGGGGCGCAGCAGCGCGTCCAAGGCCAGACCCAGACAAAATAAAAGGTAGAGCGGATACATCAGAATCAGCACCGGAATTCCATAGACCGAGGGCGCGACCGATAAGTTGAGTTGCGGAAATTGATCGAACGAGGGCAAGGGATTCGCAAAAGCCATCATGGTGAGCAACGCGAAGGTGACGAGGAGCGTGACGATGAAGCCCGGATAGTGCCGGCGACGGAGCGGTGTGTGCGCGTCATCCCAGAAACCGGTGTACCACAGCGTGACGATGTACCAGGCGAACGGCAGCGCGATGGCCGGCCCCCAGCCGATGTGCCACCAGAAATCCATGCCGCGCGTGATGACGTTTAGCCCTTGGCCGAGGATGGCGGAATGACTGATGAAGAAAGCGCCGCCCGCGAGCAGGCTGCCGCCCGTCAACCACACGCCCCACGTCCGGCGCTCGGCGTTGAGCAAAACCGTCAGCCCCAACCAGAGCAGGAGGAGCGTGTTGAAAAGCGAGACGGCGAGGATGGCCCAATCCAACCCAAAGCTGCCGGTCACTTGCCCTCCCAATAACTGCTCACGCTGCCGTCCCCGCCCCTTCGACTACGCGGCGGCGCATCCTGAGCGGAGCCCCGCGCATCCTGAGCGAAGTCGAAGGATGGCGGGGCGAAGTCGAAGGACGCGCCGCTCCGCTCAGGGTGCTACTGCGTAAGTCCAGGTTAATTGTCACTTGCCCTCCCACACGATCCACTCATTTTTTTCGTTGACGATGCGCGCGACGCCCTCCGCATCCCACGCGATGAGCCGTCCTTCGCGCGCGATGATCACCGCGCGCGTGCGCGCGACTTTTTCGTCGGTCGCATTTTCGTTGAGCCGCCAGGCGGCGTAAATTTGGCCGTTGACCCGGCTGATGGTGCGCTTATCGCGGAAGCCAAGCCGCGCCGCGATCTGTTCATTGCTCATGCCCAACGCGAGCAGCCGCGCGACGGCTTGCTCGTTGGGTTCGAGCAGCGCCAGCGGCGATTGCTCATCCTTGTGCCGCACCTGCTGCACGCGCGATTCAATCTCCGGGTCAATGAAGCTGCGCCCGGCGACGGCGTCGTGCAATAGCGGCAGGATCATTTGCGGCAGCAGGTAATTCGATTTGCGCACATACGCGTAATGGCTGAGGATGCCGGAGCGGCGAAAATCGCGATAGTACGTCTCGTCATCTTGAATCGAATAGAAGACAACGGGCAAGCGCGGGAACTCGCGCCGGATGGCGACGGCGGCCTCAATGCCGTTCATCGGCCCGGCGAGGTGCACATCCATCAGGATGACATCCGGCGATTCTTGGGCCAGGCAGTGCGCCAGGGCCTCTTCCCCGCTGACGGTTTCACCCGCGACCCGAACGGCGCTCGTTTGTTCGAGGCCGGCCCTGAGCGCCGCGCGCAGTTTTTCGTTGTCTTCGACGAGGAGGAGGGTAAGCATTTTATTCAGTTGCCAAAAGCCTTTTTTACCGCGGAGAGCGCGGAGTCCGCAGAGAATCCCAGGGAAAAAACCCAGCGCACTCCGCGTTCTCTGTGCTCTCCGCGGTTGAATCCCCCTTTTTTCAGTGAAGCCAACGGTGTCAATTAGAGACGTGGACTTCCGCCTTGTCAAGCACCCAGGTGCATCAAAGCCGGGCCTCAGAGGGTGGCTTCAATGACCCGGTTGACTTAGAATGAGCCTTAACTCTCGGGAGGGTAATGGAAAGAATTAAAAAGATAGAACACATTTGCGTCTGAGAGCGCCAGCATTTTGGCGTTAACGCGTGTGGCCCTTTTCCCCCCTGAGAGAAAACTTCCCAGGAGAATAAATGATGCCAATCCAACTTGCCAATCTCGCTATGCCCGCCGTCGCCCTATCAGGAGCCTTGTTAACCTTCGCGCTCCACGCCCTGCCGACGATCCATTTTGACTTTCACCGAGAAGACAAAGAAGTTGTTTTCTCGGTCCGCTTCCAAGGCCGTCCGCTGACGATCATCTTGGCGGCGCTGAGTTTGCTGGCGGGCGCCTTACTGCTGGGCTATGGCCTGGCGGATAAATGGCACTGCTTTGTTGGATTGAAGCTGATTTGCTGATCACAAGCTTGAAGGTGGAGACAAGCGCATGATTGACCAAATCTTTGAGGCGTGTGTCCGTCTACTTGTTTTTCTGGGGAATAACCTCGGCCTGACGTATAAGGCGATCAACGTTTGGATTTTTGTCGTCATCTGGCCGATCGTCACGGTGCTGTTGATCGTTCTTGTGTTTCTCCAGCAGTTCCAGATTCGGAAACTTACGGGGCCAAAAGAATAAGTTCACCGTTTTGAACTTTGTTGATGACAAACTCGAATTGGAGGTCACGCTTGAAGCGCGACCACGTATGAAGCGGGCAGGCGACAAGCCTGCCCGACTCTTATCTGAGAGGATTGACTATGGCTGAAAAAAAGCGCTGGATCGTCATCGTCATCTTCGCGATGGCGATGGCCTGGGTCGAGTCCGCCGTCGTGCTATATCTGCGGACGATGATTAATCGCCTCGTTCCTTATCAGCCCGACCCGCTCCCGATGATGACCGGCTTGGGCGAGGCTGAAATCGTGCGCGAGGCCGCAACGCTGGTGATGCTGCTGACCGTCGGGTGGCTGGCGGGCCGAACGTGGCGCAGCCGCTGGGCGTACTCGCTGCTCGCCTTCGGCGTCTGGGATATTTTTTATTACATCTTTCTCTTACCTCTCACCCACTGGCCGAGTTCACTGCTGGATTGGGATGTCTTGTTCTTGATCCCCCTCCCGTGGTGGGGGCCGGTGATTACGCCGGTCGCCATTTCGCTGGTGCTGATTATCTTCGGGACTTTGGTCAGTCAGTTCGATCAGCCCGACCGGCCCGTGTGGCCCGGCTATTTGGCCTTGGGATTCTTTTTCGGCGGCGCAGCGCTGGCGTTATACACCTTCATGGCCGACGCGCTGCGCGTCGCGCCCGGCGGCGTTGAAGCCATTCGGGATGTGCTGCCCATCTGGTTCAACTGGCCGCTCTTCGGTGTGGCGTTGGCGTTGATGGTTGCGCCTGTTTTTGATGTGAGCCGGCAGATTTGGAGTCCTCGGCTCCTCTCGATTCGTCTTCTGTCCTTCGTCGAGCTTGCCCTGAGCTTGCCGAAGGGTCCTCCGTCTGATCTTGAAGAAGCCAATGAATGACAAGCCCGACCTTGGCCTGGTATTCCTCATTGTGATTCTCACGGCGGTGTTCGCCGTCTTTATCACGGTGGTGGATGGGCTAAGGAGGCTGATGTGGAAAGTTGGTTCTTTTACCGCAGAGTTCGCAGAGAGCGCAGAGTAACAGAAGAGTTTTTAAAACTCAGCGCACTCAGCGCTCTCTGCGGTTAATGCTTTTACAGACTGATGAGAACGCTTGGTAAGAAGGATCAGGAGGTGGTCAATGGACTGGCTCACTTACTTCGAGCGGAATCGAGTCAACCGGTTGCGCGAAGCGATCCCCTGGGAGCAGGGCATCCAGGTAGAGCCACAACTGCGCACGCCGCTGATACAATCGCTTCAGCGCTTTCAAGTGGGCGAACAAGGCGAGGGCCTCCATCTCAAGCGCGGAGCCGCCGCGACCGGCGACACAGCCTATGCGGCGACGATTAATTTGTTTGTCGCCGAGGAGCAGGAACACGCCCGGTTGCTTGCGCGGGTCGTGCGCGGCTTAGGCGGTGAACTGCTCGCGGGGCATTGGAGCGATGCCTGTTTTATCCTACTCCGGCATTTGTCCGGGCTGCATCTGGAATTGATGGTGCTGCTGGTGGCGGAGATGATTGCCAAACGCTATTACCGAGCCTTGTCCGAGGGCACGAACGATCCGGTGCTCAAGGCCGTCTTCGATCAAATCCTGCGCGACGAGTTCGGTCACGTCGCCTTCCACGCCGACTTCCTACACATCGCTTTTGCGTCGCTCCCCCTCTCTCTCCGCCGCTTGATGCGTGGCCTGTGGAGAATCCTGTTCCGCGCGGTCTGTCTCGTCGTGATGTATGATCATCGCGCAGTGTTGCGCGCTACCAGCGTATCACCCCGCGCGTTCTGGCATGATTGTGAATTGATTTTTGATGAAGTGGCGTCTGGCGTCTTTGAGTCGGCGCTTGCCCCTACCGCCATTCCTCCCTCGCCCTAGTCCCCACCTCCGCTCGCCGAAACCGTTGGCGGCCTGTTTGGAAATTGATCTACGCAAATTTCCAAAAAACAGTCGGCGCTTACAACCTCCGAGAGACGTCCCGGTTAAATTTCCACAAAAGATTTTGGCGTTCGGGCAATTCTAGGGTATATTGCCTCGCGGCAGGTGGACCGACGGCTCTTTCTCTATCTTCTCCAGGAGGCAACCTTATGCGCTACGGACGCTTTGATGATCGGCAACGCGAATATGTCATTACTCGACCCGATACACCGTTACCGTGGATTAATTACCTGGGCTGTGAAGCGTACTTTGGAATCATTTCGAACACCGCCGGCGGCTACTCGTTCTACCGCGACGCGCGCCTGCGCCGCCTGACGCGCTACCGCTACAACAACGCCCCCTTCGATTTTGGCGGGCGCTACATTTATTTGCGTGACAACACCTCCAAAGAATTTTGGTCGCCCTCCTGGGAACCAACGCGCCACAAACTCGAGCGCTACACCTGCCGGCATGGGATGGGCTACACCCTGATCGGCTCCACGTACAAGCAAATCGAAGCCCAAACGCGATACTTCGTCCCCTTGGGAGAGAATCTGGAAATTTGGCAGGTGACACTGACTAATAAGCGCAAGAAACCCGCCAAGCTCTCGGTCTTCTCCAGCATTGAGTTTTGTCTGTGGGAGGCCCTGGACGATGCCAGCAACTTTCAGCGCAACTTCAGCACCGGCCAAGTGGAGATCGAAGATGAAGTTATCTATCACAAGACCGAATATCGCGAGCGACGTAACCACTTTGCCTTCTTCGCCTGCTCCGAAAAGCTGGCCGGGTTCGATACGCAGCGCGACACGTTCTTAGGCGCCTACCGGGGTTGGGACAATCCCGCCGTGGTCGAGCGCGGTAGGTCGTTCAACTCGGTGGCTAACGGTTGGGCACCCATCGGCTCCCAACATGTCAAGGTCACGCTCAAACCCGGCGAGACCCGCCAAATCGTCTTCGTCCTCGGCTATCACGAAAATCCCGACGACCAAAAATTCGATCCACCGGATTCGCAAACCGTCAACAAGCGCACGGTCAAGCCGATCATCGCCAAATATTTGAATCGCGCGAACGCCGACGCCGCCTTTGACGCCTTGCGCGCGTACTGGGACAGCTTGCTTGGAATCATGCAGGTGGATTCGCCGGATGTGCATACCAATCGCATGGTCAATATTTGGAATGCCTATCAGTGCATGGCGACGTTTAATATGTCCCGCTCGGCTTCGTTTTACGAATCGGGGATTGGGCGGGGATTGGGGTTCCGCGATTCGAATCAGGACTTGCTGGGCTTCGTCCACATGGTTCCCGGCCGCGCCCGGGAGCGCGTCTTGGATTTGACCGCGACCCAGTTGGAAAGCGGCGGCGCGTATCACCAATATCAACCGCTCACTAAACGCGGCAACAATGACATCGGCAGCAACTTCAATGACGATCCGTTATGGCTGATCCTGGGCGTGGCCGCTTATCTCAAAGAGACCGGCGATTGGAGCATCCTAGACGAGCCGGTTCAATACGACAACCAACCTGGCAGCGAGACGCCGCTCTACGAACACTTGCAGCGTAGCCTGCGCTATACGCTCGATCGGCTCGGCCCACACAATCTGCCGCTCATTGGCCGCGCGGATTGGAACGACTGCCTGAACCTCAACTGTTTTTCCGACACGCCCGGCCAATCCTTCCAGACCACGACCAACAAAGACGGCAAAGTAGCTGAGTCCGTTTTCATCGCCGGGCAATTTGTGTTGGCCGCCGAGGAGTTGGCGGGCATCGCCGAATGCCGTGGCCGGACGGAAGAGGCGCAGCAGTATCGGGAAGCGGGCGTGAAGATGGAAGCCACCGTGCGCGAGCATGGCTGGGACGGCGAATGGTTTGTGCGCGCCTATGATGACTTTGGCCACAAAGTCGGCTCGCGCGAGTGCGAGGAGGGGAAGATCTTTATTGAAACGCAGGGCTTTTGTGTGTTGGCCGGGATTGGCCTGAACGATGGCCGCGCGCAGCAGGCGTTGGATTCGGTCAAGCAGCATCTCGCCACGCCGCATGGCATTGTCCTGCAACAGCCCGCCTACTCACGGTATTACTTGCACCTCGGCGAAATCTCTTCTTACCCGCCGGGGTATAAAGAGAACGCCGGGATTTTCTGCCACAACAATCCGTGGATCATCATCGCCGAGACGCGGATCGGGCGCGGCGATCAGGCGCATGATTATTACTTGCGGATCAACCCCTCGGCGCGGGAGGCGATTGGCGACCTGCATCGCTGTGAGCCGTACGTCTATGCTCAGATGATCGCCGGGCGTGACGCGCCAACTCACGGCGAGGCCAAGAATTCCTGGCTGACCGGCACCGCAGCCTGGACCTACATGACGGCCACGCAATGGATCCTGGGCCTGCGCCCGGAATTCGATGGACTGCGGATTGACCCCTGTATTCCCAAAGCCTGGAAAGGCTTTAACGCCGTTCGGCGCTATCGCGGCAACACTTACCACATCGCCGTGCGCAACCCCAACGGTGTCTCTCGCGGTGTGAAATCTATGATGGTGAACGGCCAGCGCTTAGAGGGGAATATCCTGCCCGTGTCCCAGGCCACGGATCAACCCGTGAATGTGGAAGTGGTGTTGGAGGGGTAAGGGCCGTCTAGCACGCTCCCAGCCCGCGTCCGCGCGGGCGGTTGCAAGACATTCCGCCCGCGCGGACGCGGGCTGGGAGCATTTATTAAAGAACCTTGTCACTCCCGCCTGCGCGGGAATGAAGTTTTCAAAAAGTACGAATTTATTCCTTCACGAGTCCTGAGCCAAAGCCGCCACCTCCGCCAAATACTTCTCCCGATTCGCCAGCCGCGCGATTTTGCCGCTGCTGGTCTTGAGCAGCCAGCCCGGCCCAACCACATGCGCCTGACGCAGCGCTACATCGGAGCCGCGCGTGACCGCTTGCCGGATTTCACCCGCGAGGCGCTGACGTTCTGACTCATCCTCGGTGTCTGCTTCCGCGACCACCACCACCGCCTCGGTTCCGGCGTCTTCATCGAACACCCCAAAGGCGACGACGCGGCCCGGATGCACACCGGGGACTTCGCCCGCCAGCCGTTCCAAATCCTGCGGATACACATTCTTCCCGCCGACGATGATCAAATCTTTCTTGCGGCCGGTCACATACACTTCGCCATTCGCGAGATAACCTAAATCGCCGGTCAAATACCAACCGTTATGAAATGCCTGCGCGGTCAGGTCATCACGATTGAAATAGCCGGTCAACAGGCACTCACTCCGAATCGCAATCTCACCCAGATGACGCTCCGGCAGATCGCGCCGTTGATCGTCGAGCACCCGGACTTGCATCCCCTCGAGCGGGCGGCCCGCCGAAAGCAGTTTAAGGCCCCCGTCACCGCCCACGCTCGGGCGCGCGCGGCGCTCGGTCAGCAACGCACGTTGATCCACCTCATCCACCGTCACCGGCCCTAAGATGCCACCTTGCGTCACCGCGAACACATTCTCAGCCATCGCGTAACAGGTTGCGAGCGCGTCCGGGCGCAGGCCGCGACTCTGAAAGCGTTCGAGAAACGCATGCTGACTCTTCCAGTATGTCGGCTCGGAACAATTGATGACGGCGCGCCAGCTTGAGAGGTCAACGCCCTCCAGATCGCGGTCGCGGATTTTCTGCGCGCAAAAGTTGTACGCGAAGTTCGGCAGCCAGGTGAGCGTGCCGCGATACTGCGAGACCGCCTGCAGCAATTTGTACGGCGCGCGCACCCAATCGAACGGCGACATCAGCACGAGCGGCGTGCGCGTGAGGAGGGGCATCACGAACCCGGCGATCAGGCCCATATCGTGATACAGCGGCAGCCAACTGACGATGACATCCGGCGGCGACAAACGAATCGCCGCCCGATATTTTTCCAATTGATGGATGACTGCGCGCTGGGAGAGAGCGACTCCCTTTTGGAGGCCCGTCGTGCCCGAGGAATGTTGCAGGAGGACGAGGTCATCTTCCAAACGACTCAGCCCGGACAGAGTCGTGAAGTCCGGTTCCGCCAGGCCGACCTCGGTGGAGACGAGCACTCGGACTGAGCGCCCGGCGGCGCTGTTGATCGCGGATTGCACTTCCGGGACGAACTCTGGATAGGTGACGATGGCCGCCGGTCGAATAATTTCGATGAGCGAGGCGAGATCAGCGCGGTAACGATCCGGCGAAAGTTTCTCGGTGAGGAACGGCATGATGGAGGGAATCGCGCCGTGCAGCACCGCGCCGAAGAACGCATGAATGAGCGCCGCGCCATGTTGCAGGATGAGCACGACGACTTCGCCGGGCTGCACGTTTGCCTGCTTTAGCGCGCGCGCATATCCCGCCGCGCCGTGAATGAGATCGCGATAGGTGATCGGTAAATCCGGCTGCTTGTTTTGCAGCAGATGAATAGCGACTTGATCCGGAGATTCGGAGTAGGTGTGGTGGAGGAGGTGGGAGAAAGTCATAGACGGAGGACGGTTGACGGAGGACGGAAGTCGGACGATGCAGGTTTTCCTCCGTCCTCCGTCTTCGGTCGTCCGTCTTCTATCCCTTTCGCTGCCTAATAATTCCCGCCAACTGCTCCACCGTATCAAATGTCTCGCGGCTGAGCTCGGTGTCGTCCAGGCGGACGTTGAAGGCGTCTTCGACAAAGGCGGCCAAATCAACGAGCGAGAAAGAGTCAATCAGACCGCTGGAGATCAAGGGCTCGTCATCTTTCAAGACGCGCTTGGGCTGTTTCAAGATTTTGGTCGTGATATAGCCGGAGAGCTGCGGGGTGATTTCGTCGGACATGAATTCTCCTTGAAGAAATAGCTGTCTAATAAATTGCCGGTCGGGCTTCGTCGGCCCGGATGAGTTGGGCCTGGAGATGACCGGCCACCAAGAGCATCCAGAACGTCGAGGCGCCGATCAAAAGAAATTGAGCAATTGATCCGAGACACGGGATGAGATTGATGAAAAAGCTGACGACCGAGAGGATCAGGCCCACGACCAGATTGATCCCGATGATCACCGCCCAGAGGGTCAGATAGTCCGCGAAGTTGTGGCGGATCAACCGGAGGATCGCGCTAAAGTCAAAACAAGCAGCAAACGTGCCACGGCGGACGTATTGGATGGTCACCGCGGGTGAAAAGAAACCAAGGATCGCCGCGTAGATGACCAAGATGATACCAGCCCCGCCACACACCATTAAGATCAGAGGCAGGCGCTCTTGCATCTGACTCTCAGACTCGGCCATGAAGAAGTAAGGGACGGTCACTGCGACTGAACAAAACAGCAGGGCCAACACCGGCAGCGAGTAGATCAGGCGCGCTAAGCCGAGCCAAAGCCCGTCCCTGAACATCGCGCCAAAGTCGTCCCAAGTTGGGAGGGGCTGAGGCTCGCCGCGAACTAAGTTCCGAATCACGCGCGCCTCGTAGCCGACGGCCGCAAAGCTGAGCACGGGGACGAGCATCAATAACCCGCCTAATCCCACTTTCGGAACACAATCTTCGTCATCGAAAACGTAGTTGAGTGCTGAGTTGATGTCCATGTTTACTCCCTTATTGATTAATCCACTCCCTAATCACCTCGCCGACTTTAGTCGCTAGCTGGGTCTCGCCGGTCGGCGTGAGATGCACAGCGCTGTCGGTGTACTCGGTCTGCGAGACCACATCCCATAGATCAAAGTAGTTCCAGCCATGTTGCCTGGACTGCTCCGCCAGCAGCGCGTGATAATCGTCATAAGCCCAGCGCGGGTAGAAGAAATTGTAGCGTATGTCGCTATTTTTGCCCTGGCTGACAAACATCGGCTCGTTGATGAGGAGCAGCGGCGTAGCGCCGGCCAGTTGGACTCCGGCCGCGAGCACGTCGAAGGCTAAATCCGCGGCGGTGAGGTGCGGCGGTTGCAAGTTGTGAAAGGTCGCGTCCGCCGGCAGGTCTTCCGCGCGCGGGGTGTAGGTCTCCGGAATATCCTGATCAATGCCGGTCGCCGACCACATCACGCCATAAAGCTGCAAACGCAGCACATCCGCTAACGCGCGTCGCTGCCCGATGATCGTCCGATCCCAAAACGAAGGATCAACGAAGCTCGAATCGCGCTGGTCAAGCTTCAAATTGTAATCGCGAATCAACTGCCGCACCGGTTCCGGGTTGTGCTGCAACAGCGGCGGGAAAAGCTGCTTGTCGTACGGAAAGGATTCGAGCGTGACCAGCCAGACGATCAAGTCCGGTTGATAGCGCCGCGCGCGGCTGAGGATCAACAAGTCTTTCGTCAGCGACATGATGGGGTAGCCGAGATTATAAGCGCGGATGGCTTGACCATTGGGCGTGGTGGAGTGCGCGGCGTTGATCTGCGCGGCGAGCGTGTCATTGGGCTTGAGCAGCAACCCCCACACGGACGAATCGCCGATGAGCAGCACCCGGTATTCGTTCGCGGGCTTGGGCTGCGCGACCGCGTGCGAGGCGAACAGCGCGTCGAGTTGAAACAGGCTGAGGTTGTACGCGCGCTCCGGATTCTCGCCGTAGGGCAAGCGCTCGCGTCCGGGAAAAATTAAATTGTAGGCAGAGACTTTTCCGATTAGCGGCAGCGGGTTGAGCCAGGCGAACGCGAGATTCGCGATGACGAATAGCAAGAGCGCTTTGAGAAGAACGTTGCGGACGAATCGAAAATCAGTCGGCATATTTATTCAATCTAATCGAAAATAAATACGGTAGTCTAATCACGAATGACACGAACCGCAAAAATCGCGCGAATGGCACGAATGAGCTTTTAAAGGTTTCATTCGTGTCATTCGTGATTAAAAACCTATTCCAAAAATCTATTGGATTCCAAAAAGTTTCCGGAACACACTCAACGACAGACTCACGCTTGGGAGCGCAAACCACACCCACCCCAGCGCGACGTAGTGAAAGGTGAGGACGATCCCCATCCAACCGGAAAAACGTTTGAGTCGCGGAAAACCATCCAGGCCGGTCAGTCGCGCGCGGGCGAACTCGGCCCAACGATTATGGGCGAACAATCCCACCGCGTGCCACGCGCCCCAGGCGACGAAGTTCCACGTCACCCCATGCCACAGGCCAATGAGAATCATCGTGCTCGCCTGACCGATGAAGATGATGACGGCGGGCGAGAGCGAGCGAGAGCGCAACGCGCGCGTGAGCGGATTGAAGAAGTAGGCGCGGAACCATTGGGCGAGTGTGATGTGCCAACTATTCCAGAAGACGGTCAGGTTGGGCTTGAGGTAGGGTCGGTCAAAATTTTCCGGGAGCTTGATCCCCAGCCAGCGCCCCAAGCCGATGGCGATGTCCGTGTAACCGCCAAAATCAAAATAGATGCGCCAGGCGTACGCGTAGAGGACGATCCACATCCAAAACGTGGACGTGGTTTGCGCGGCGTTCGCGCTGTTGAGCGCGAGGGCGGTCAGTGAGTCCGCAAGAACAAATTTTTTGAACACGCCAAGGGCAATGCGCATGCCCCCTTCCAGGAGTTCAGCACCGCTCCCAGAGCTTGTCGAAGGGAGCATGGCCAGCGCAAACGGCTGCCGAAAATCCTTGACGAAGCGCTCGGCGCGGTCAATGGGGCCGGCGGTGAGCGCCGGAAAGAAGACGGCGTAGCTGACGAACTCTTGCAACGAGAGCGCCGGGAGTTTGCTGGTGACGCGATCGCGGAGCATGTGCAGTAAACGAAAGGCGAGGTAGGAGAAGCCGAGCCAGCGAATGTCCAATGGCGAGGCTTGGTTGGTCGGTTGGCCGGTGAGTGCGCGAAGTGCGGCGCTGGCGGCTTGAGCAATGGCGTCTGTTTTCAAAATCAAGAATAGGCCGATGATCAACACTGCGAGTAAAGTTGCTAACCAAGGCGAGCTTGGGCTGAGGCGCGCGCATACCGCCGTGAGCGCGATGACCAGTCCCAATCCCAAAATGATTTCTAAAATATCAGGTGGGCGAGAGGGGGTGAGGCAACAAACGGGGCCAAGGTAACGCGTGAGGCCGATGAGGAGGATGAGGCCAATGATGACAGCCGCCGTGATTAACGTAGGCCGCTCCATAATCTCTACCCGTGACTCGTGATTCGTGACGGCCCAAACGATCATGGTTAAGGCAAGCGAGGCGGTGGGCAACCAGAAATCCAAATGCCGGATGGGTGTGGGAGGCTGCAACCAGTAAAGCGCGAGAACGCTGCCAACTAATATGAGCCAGCCGCGCCCGCGGCCTTCGACAAGCTCAGGCCACGCGCCGAGCCCTGAGCCTGTCGAAGGGGCGAAGACCCGCGCGACGAATCCAAGCGCCAAGGCCGCCCCGCCGAAAACCAGAATGTGGACTAACGTCATTTAGAAGCCTTGATAGATCCACTGCGGGGAGGTGTCTGCCGTGAGGACAACGACAGCGATGAGGATCAAACAGAGCGCGAGGGCGAGGAGGTTTTCGCGGGAGAGGAGGGAGCGGAGGCGGGTCAATGGGTTATTAGGTTTCACTTGTGGACCACATCTTGATGTGCTATAGGCTACTTGAGCTTACAACTACTATAACGTTGATGTTTTCTCTTATGCCTGATAGGTCTTGCTCCAAACCCTTTGGATTATCGAGTAAATTATCAGGGTCATATACAAAGCAAATAAGTGTTTGACAATCGGGATATTGAGCATATCTTTCAATGTCAATAATCAACTCGTTGCCAACGTGGCTGTCTCGACTGAGGGTATCTCTCGTCTTTTTAGTTTCAAGGACTACCTTCTCGCGTTTGAGCAGGAAATCCATTCTTGAACTGCTACCAGCGTGATTAGGTGTCCATATTTCTTTGCGAACATCGTCAAAGTGGAGTCGAAGTAAAGCCAGGAAGAGGTACTGAACATCATACTCATCTTCTATTTCCAGAGGTGGCTTTCCACGTTCTCGAGTCTTGAGTTGTTGAGCAAGTATAGAGAAGCGTTTGGAAAGAAACAGCACTCTATCTACAGCGCTACCACTATCACTTTGGGGCTCTAGGGATATAATCCCATCTAGAAAGTTAATAACGTTTTGTTTTATTTCTCTTGCCTGTTCGTCTTTTATTTTCCACTGGCGACGATGCTCTTGTTCGCTGATAGTGAAATCCGAATTCATTAACATCATGCCGCTACCCTTGGGTTTGGTAGCGACTCTCTGAAAATCATCGAAAAAATCAGGCCAATCACGGCGAATGACAGGTGTTGCTTTTGCAATCCAAGACTGAATTAACGGCCAAGATTTGTCTGGATACGCACGCGCCGTGATTTGGTCAAGTTCTTCTCGCAAGGTGGATAACCGCATGATTCGATCTTTGTTCATAGATTGCCTAAGTTTCGATTCCTGTTCATCTTGTAAGGGGCCGATACAAGGATATCAGGCCCCGAATATACCATAATCAATTTCTTCTCGGAGTTGGCGGAGGCCGACAACGGATGAGGGTCTCAAACGGATGCCTGCGGCAAACGGACAAGCGGATAGAAGCGGATGCGGCTATCCGTTTCGCTCCGTTTGTCCGTTTCGCGAAGCGATCCGCTTGAAGCCCTATCCGCTTGATGCCCCCATCCGCTTCACATACCACACCATCTCATATACTTTCCGAAACCCCACCGCCTCCGCCGCGTGTTGCATCGCCGTATTCCAACTTCCCGTGCTCAAGTGGGCGGTAGCGATCTCGTAGCGGCTCAAGCGCTGCAAGCCTTCTAAAAGCAACGCGCGCGCCAGGCCTTGCCGCCGAAAAGCGGGTCGGGTTCCCACCGGGTCGGTATAGCCGCGCGGCGGGTCTTCTTCGCGATCCAAACTACACACGCAGAACGCTGCAAATGTTCCGTCGGGCGCGGTGGCGATGAGATCAAGTTCGGGGATATAGTTCGGGCCGCGCATAAAGGCGAGACGTCCTTCGATGGTCATGTAGTTCGTCCCAAAGGCCTCACGGTGCAGGGCAACGTAGTCCTCCACTTCATATTCGCCAGCCAGATGACGGAGTGTAAAACCGAGCGGCAACTGCGGTTGAGGGATTGGCTCGCGAAGTGAGCGTGCTAAGTGAATCGTCAGGCTGTCCTGCGCCGTGAAGCTCTGACTTTTCAGAAAGGTAATGCGAGCTTCATCCTCCTCACGGGCCTGGCAGCGGACTTCAGCCAGCTCCAGCGCTCGACAGCGTTCAATTGCCCAAGCGAGGATTTGGGACTCAACACCGTTATTCTGGAACGGTGGGTAAGCGTAGAAATAAAGACCGCCGGATTGGTGCATGAGCGCCAAGCCAATTAGTTTTTCGTCCGCGTCCAGCCACAAATGTTTCTCCCAATCAACCAACGCCGGATGACAAATCTCGCGCAGGTCGGCCATCGTCGGCCAGGTAATGATTTGGCCGGCAGCGCGGCACCGCCGCAGCAAGTCCAGCATCGCGGGCAGGTCGGATTCATTTGTGTAAGGTCGGCTGGTGATGGAGGACATGAAAAGTTTCTAGCCACGAATTAGCACGAATTTTTTTCTTTTGATTCTTCGCGAAAATTCGTGTAATTCGTGGCAAAAATCCTGTGCTGTGCTAAACTCATCCGCTAATGCTCCGAAAACATGGGCTACTCTTGCTGCTCTTTGGCCTGGTAAATGTCGTGCTGCTGCCGGTCCTGTGGTTCACCGTCGTCGCGCCTTGGCGGGCGTCCCTGAAAGCCGACACGTCTATTATCTCCCAAGCCACTCAGTTATCCCAGCACGTTGACGCCACCCAAACCGCTGGGAAGCGCCCGACCCCGCTGCCGACTCCTTTATTCACTCCCACGCCGAACTTCCAGGTCTACACGGTGGTGGAGGGCGATAATCCCTCGACGATTGCGGAACAATTTGAAATCTCGTTAGACGATCTCCTCGCGGCTAATCCGGGGATCGCGCCGGAGTCATTGTTTCCAGGCGATACCTTGATTATCCCTGGCGCGGGCTACGTACCGCCGGCGGCGACGGCGAGTCCGGTTACCTCGGAGCCGGTCACGCCAGAGTCAGATCTGCCCATGGCTCAAGTTGCCGCGGATGGGGATGGGCTGCGGCTGCGCGAAACGCCGGGAACGGACGGAACGGTCATCACACTGCTGGAAGCCTTCACACCTTTGAACATCGTCGGGCGCACGGCGGATGAGTCTTGGCTGGAAGTGACAACACCCAGCGGCTTGCAGGGCTGGGTCAGCGCCGAGCATGTCCAAGTCAATATGTCACTCACCAAGATTCCGGTGAGTGGATGCGCCTCAGCATCCGCCTCGCCGTGTCCGACCGCGACGGTTGTGCCGACGACAACCGCGACTCCCCGCCCCTCGGCAGAACCCTCATCGAATTTACATCAGTGAGCCTTCCGCGCCGCTGCCGGCCTATCCCAATAAGGACGGAATCGGGCCGGTATCCCATCGGAAATGGGATGCTCAATCCGGGTTAGCTCACCTATAATTTGAAAGCAGAGGTGGGAGTGTAAAAGAAGTTCAATCTATTGGCGAGTGACCCAAAGAGGAGGTACTGCAGATGTTTACCCAACGTAATTCCATGTTAGCCCGCGCCCCCAAGCTTATCCTGCCGCTGGTTTGTCTACTGCTGATCTTCACGGCGATCGGCACGGTGCGGGTTTCCCCCGCCGACGCAGCGCTTGCGGCCAAGCCGCCGACCGCGACGCCGACGACAGCCCCCAACTGGACGCTGGTGTGGAGCGACGAATTCAACGGCGCGGCCAACACGGCGCCCAGCTCGCAAAACTGGAGCTATGAAATGGGGTATGTGCGCAACAACGAGCAACAGTATTACACCAATCGGATCGAGAATGCCCGCCACGATGGCGCGGGCAACCTGCTCATCCAAGCCCGGCGCGAAAACTTCAACGGCTTTGCCTACACCTCGGCCAGTCTGTATTCCGCCGACAAGCGCGAGTTTCAGTATGGCCGCTTTGAAATGCGCGGTAAGATTCCCACCCCCTTGGGCAGTTGGCCGGCCTGGTGGGCGCTCGGCAGCAACATCGAAGTCGTCGGCTGGCCCAAGTCCGGCGAGATTGACATGATGGAATTCTATCGGGGGATGAATCTCTTCAACGTCATGTACCAGAATTCAAACGGTAGCATCATCTGGGACTCAATCACCGAGAACGTCTCACCGACCTTTCAAGATAGTTTCCATATCTGGGTGATGGAGTGGGACCCGACGACGATCAAACTGTATTTGGATGGGACGCTCAAGAACACGTTCAACGTGGATTCGGCCGCGGTCGGCAGTTACAATCCTTTCAAACAGCCCATCTACATGCTCTTGAATTTGGCGATCGGCGGGAATAATGGCGGCGATCCTTCCGGCACGACCTTCCCGTTGGATTACTACGTGGATTACGTGCGCGTCTATTGCAATGGAGCGTTGTGCAATGCGCCCACGGCCACGCCTTACCCAACGGCCACCACCGTCCCGCCGGCGATTGCGATGCACTCAGCGGATATCTACACCACGAATTCCAGCGGCGTTCCTCAGGGCACGTTCCCCAAGCCCGGCATGATCTACTGGCGAGTGAAAGTCCTGGATGGAAGTAATAACCCGGTGAGCGGCGCGACGGTCACCACCCAAGTCTGGCAACCGGGCGGAGCGCTGTGGGTAACGAAGAGCAGCACGACCGACGCCACTGGCTGGGCCACGACCTTCTCCCAATCGCTGGTCATGAATAGCCAATCAGGCACCTATTCGATCAACGTCTCGAACATTACGAAATCCGGCTTGGTCTATGATCCAGGAGCGAATACTAAATCTTCGACAACCTTTGTCGTGCCGTAAGTGATACCGGTAGACCGATAAATAGAACAGCCCTCCGGTGATCTGACCGGAGGGCTGTCTTTTTTACATCGCTACTTGCTATCTTCTTCCCGGCCTACTACAATTCTGCCGATGGAAAACCGGCAGCGCGTCATTCTTTTCTCGATTGGGTTGGTGAATGTAGTCTTGCTGACGATTTTTTTGTCCGTGCTCTTCACCCCGCCCCCTTCGACGCGGGGTACGGCGGCCCGCACGCGAACCGTTACCCCGGCCGGAACCGCGACGCACACCCCAACCTTTGGGCCGACTCTCACCCCCTCTCGCACCTTCACCCCCCTCCCCACGCCGACACCACTCCTCATCGTCGCTCAAGTCTCTAAGGATGGCGACGGGCTGCGTCTCCGTCAGTTGCCGGGGACCGCGGGCGCGGTGCTCGGCTTGTTGAGTGCGACGACACCGTTGACCGTCACCGGACGCACGGACGACGATGCCTGGATGCAAATTACTGTCGCCGATGGTCGCACCGGCTGGGTGCTGGCCCAATACATTGAAACAGCCGCCGATCTCACAGACCTGCCGGTGACGGGCCAATCCGTGAACGCCTCCCTGCCACTCGCGCCGACGTATCTCTCCGGCATCACTGCCAACGCGCGCCAAATTTTCCTGACCGGCCAAAGTTTAGGCAATCGCGCGAACGCGTTCGCGTTGGTCGGCGACAGCAACACCGATAACCCCGCGTTTCTGATTCCTTTTGATCAAGGTCGTTACGACCTGGGGGAGTACAGTTATTTGCAGGAAACTCTCACATACTTTGCCGGGTCATTCGCTCGTCACAGTCCGGCGGCGGTCGGCAGTTTCAACACTTCCACCGTGCTGGACCCCGCCTACGCCGACGGCCGCTGCCAGGCGGCTGAATCGCCGTTAGTGTGCGAGTATCGTTTACAAAAACCGGCTGTGGCCCTCATCCTGCTGGGGACGGGCGATCAACATACCTGGCAAGGCTTCGAGGCGCGCTATCGCCAGATCATCGAATATACCTTGTCTCAAGGTATTATTCCGGTGTTGATTACAAAAGCGGACGATTTGGAATCGGCGGAGAATACGGCGCCACCCGGTTATATCAATTCAGCGATCGCTCGTTTCAGCCGCGACTATCAAGTCCCCTTGCTTGATCTGCGCCAGGCCATTGCCCCGCTTCCCAGTCGGGGTTTGAAGCGCGACGGTTTCCATTACAACAGTCCCCCGGATGGCCGGGCCACGTACTTCACCGACACGCATTTGGAGTACGGTTTCACGCTGCGCAACCTGACCGCGCTGCAAATGCTCGACGCGCTGCGAGAGCAGGTGATGTACGGAGGAAGATAAAGAAAGGATGAAGGATGAAAGCAGAATTCACGGAAGTGTTCATCCTTCATCCTTCCGCCTTCATCCCTTCATCTCCAAATCACATCCAACGTTTGCAGCGTCGTCAGGATGTGCACATCCATCGCCAACGCGCTCTGGTGAAAGTCGTGTCCCCCCTCTTCCCGCAATCCGTGATTGGGCAGGTCTTTCGTCGCCAACTGTAAGTCCAGCACGGGCACATCGTATTCTTTCCCCAGCCGCCGGATGACGTCGTTAATGTAATACAGCGGCGCATCACTTTCTTGCGTTTCCAGGATATCCGCTTTCGTCACCAACACCGGCAGGGTGCTGCGTTTGAGCGCGTACTCAATTAATTTTCGGTAATTGGCTTCAAAATCACGCCAAACCAGATGATCGCCGGTGCCCAATGAAATGAAGACGATGCTGGCCCGCGTCACACGTAATTCACACGCATATGGCCCTTCGCCACTGCGGCACTGCTGGGGATCGGACCAGATCGACTCGAACATGGAGGCCGCGCCGAAACTGCCCTGCACGGCGACGCTGTTGCGCAGCATAGAAGTATAAAAGCGATCTTTCGTGGAGATTAAGTAACCATAGGGCGTGAGATCGAATAACCCACCGGCCAAACGCTCCAAGTAGACGAATGGCTCGGAGTTGCAATCGCCGACCATGGCAAAGGCCTGGCTGCTGTTGCCGAACTGAGAACTTTGTTTGTAAACCTGGCGCATGTGTTGTGAGATGACCGGGATCCACGCCGGCAGCGGTGGCCGGGTGGTATTTTGCGGTGTGGTGATCGTGGTGGAAGACGAGGTCACCGGCACATTCACCATATTGCCGCCGACGATCGGTAAGGTGTAGAGTTTCTGACTCAATCGCCCCATCCCGGTCCAGACCCAGAGCGGGCTGCCACCATAAATCATTTGAACCCAATTGGAATCTTGCGTGCGTCCGGTGACGGCATAGGTCTGACCTTTGAACAAAGAAGCCACCCGGAGGCCGGTCCAACTTGGTGCATTCCGGGCGTACGTGCTCCTCGCCGTAATCGTGATCTTCGCGTTCGTGGTGAGCGTGGTCGGAGCGGAAGTTTCAGTGGCTGGCGTCGGTTCGACAGTTAACGGTGTGTTCGACGTCGAGGTGGTAGTCACGACCGGCAAGCTTCCCAAGTCTCCGTTCACCTGACCTAAAACCGCCATAATCCACGCGCTGGACACGCCCGGGTAATCAATGCGGAGCCAGGAATTATCGCTATTTCGTCCGGTGACGGTGTAGACTTGACCGGAGAAGACCGATTGAATGCGAAGCCCATTCGGCTCGTTCCGGATGAAGCCGCTTTGGACCTTGATAGTGAAAGTGACGGCGTTCTCCGCTCTCACGGGTGCGGAATAGCTCAACAGGATGGTTAGGATCGTTAACCCAGCCAGCGCGAGGCGGTTTGCAACTTTAGTCATCTTTCTCTCCATTCTTCAATTCCAACAAGCTAAGATCATAATTGCAGCTTGAGAGCGTGTCAATAAACCTTTACGTGGTCTGGTGGGTGAAGTAGAATTCCGGCCCATGCACAAAACTTACCCTTTTAAAACCGGCAAAGTCTTATTTCTATTATGGGCCGCGCTTTTCTGCCTGGGCGCTTGTGGCCCGACGGCTAAACCTGCCGCAACTTTAACCGCAGTCACCGCGACTCCGATACTCGAACCGGCGGTTACCTCCACTTCAACTTCTGCTATTCAACGCCCCGCCCCGCCTGTTTTGGGAGATTTTGATCCGGCCTCGGTCAGTGAAATTAATTTGTCCGACTATCCTATTATTCCGGAAATCAAACCGTTGGCCCGAGTGATTTATCAAGCGGGGCTGGCGCGCGGCAATAACCCGCACGTCTTTTCCAAACTGGGCGATTGTATGACGGCGGGGACGGTCGTCGAGCCGCCTTACTTTTTAGTCCCTTTCAGTAAAGGCAACTATGACTTGGGCAAGTACGGTTCGCTCCAAGCCGTCATTGACCAATTCGCCGGCGTCCCGGCGCGCCATTCCGATTGGGAATTGGATTCGTTTGCGACCATCGGCTTCGCCGCGGCCGGCGGCTTCAACATTGCCGGGCCGCTCGATCCGACCTGGGCCGATCCCAAGTGGTGCCAGGCCGGCGAATCACCAGTGGCGTGCGAGTATCGCGTTTCCCGCCCCAGCCTGGCGCTGATCATGTTCGGAACCAACGATGTTAATTTTACGGAAGCCGAGGCCTACGATTTCTATCTGCGGATATTAGTCATTCAAACGCTGGATCAAGACATTCTACCAATTTTGAGCACGTTTCCCCCGCGCCCGGAGAATCCAGAAAAGTCTTTGCTACTTAATCAAATCGTCGTACGCGTGGCCGAGGCGTACGGACTTCCACTGATCAATCTCAGCCAGGCGTTAGAGCCATTGCCTAACCACGGCGTCAATCCGGAGAATACGACTCAGCTCTCAGTCCCCGCCGACGAGCGCGTAGACATTTTTACCGAGGCCAACCTACAAACCGGATTCACCGTCCGGAACTTGGTGACGTTGCAGACGTTGGAAGCGGTGCTACGGGCGGTGAAATAACTGTGGCGGACAAACTAGCTAAAGCTTTAACCGCAGAGATCGCAGAGTTCGCTGAGTCTTTCTCTTTTTCTCTTTCTTTCTCTCTGCGCTCTCAGCGAACCCTGCGGTTAATCACACCCCAAAGCTTACTCATACCCACACATCCGCCACTCACCATCATCCAACACAAGTTTAAATTGGCGTTCAGCCAGATTCCATTCGCGCGTCTCGCCTTGATACGTCGTGACAATCTTTCCCTGGCAAGCGACGAGCGTGTAATTTTCCTCTGAGCTGTTCTCTTCGCAACTCAATCCTTCAATTTGGGCTTTCATAGCTTTGAAGGTCGAGGCTTCAATGCGGGCCTGCGCCTCCCACTCGGGGCAGGAGAGATTAATCATCCGGTTTACATCGCTTTGCACGCGCGCATCTAAATAAGTTTGAACGGCGCCGGAAGCGCTGCCCGAACTTTGACAGGCGGCCAAGCCTCCCATCACTACCAGCCCGACCAATAGAAATATCCCCTTGATGATAAGTTGTTTCATTTTGCTCCTCGTGTTTTTGGTTAAGATGTGCAGGTTATTGTACACGGATCACACGGAAAGAGCCGGATACCACAGAAAAAATTAAAAAAATCAGTGGAATCCGTGACCATCCGTCTCATCCGTGTACGCTCTTTCCCTCCTCACGTATAATTCGAGCTACTCTATCAATTGCAGGAGACGCACATGTCTAAGTGGATACTTCCTTTTCTCGCCGTTATTCTCTGCTTGGCCGCCGGTTGTGGAGGCAGTCCAAGTCCTACCCCCGAGCCAACCGCCGTTCCGACAGATACACCTTTGCCCACTGCAACCATCACCGTCACCCCCTCACCCGTCCCGCCAACAGCGACCCTTGCGCCGACGGTTACAGCGACTCCGGAACCTACACTGCCCGCAGTCCCAGAAGGAATGGACGTCGAACGCCTAGACCCGGCTCACTATGCTGTGCGGATTGTCGCTTCCGCCGTCAACATCCGCAGTGAAGCTAAAGCGGATTCGGAAGTCCTCGCCAAGTTTGAATGCGGCGCGGCACCGTTGACACTGGATGCAACCGCGAGCGGCGGGGCTGATGGCCAACTCTGGTATCACGTCGCCGAAGGGGGTTGGATCAGGGAAGATGTAATCGAAGTTTATGCCGATCTGGAGACCGCTACTTCCGCCGCCAAGTCCGCGGATTGCCAAGGTTCGCAGAACGCTGGAGGAGACTACGCCCCCACAAAGTCATCTGTCTGGAACACCACCATTGGCCCGGATAACATGACCGGGACCTGTTCCACCGGTTCGATCTTGCCCGTTTACGGTTTGGTTCAAATCATCCCGGCCGGGGAGACGCTCACCTGGCGGAGCCAGGAACCGGCGCCTTACACTTTCAGCCGCGTCAAGACGAATGTCTACAGCTACTCCGGCCCAACGTCGCTCAACGATGGCACGGTGACAATGACGCTGACCTTCACCAGCGCGACGGCCTTGCAAATGACGCACACGTTTGTCCCAACCGCTGATCCGGCGTGTCAACATACGCACCAATACAACGGAGTTTTTCAGTGGTTCAATTGATTAGCTAGACCCTAAAGGTCTTTAAGACCTTTAGGGTCTGAGCGAAACTTATTCTCATAAAGAGAAGGACGCAGATGAACAATCTGCGCCCTTCTCTTCATCTGATTCAAGATGACTGTCACCTCCGGTTGGGTCTACGTGCGCCGCACCTTAAAGGTGCGGCGCACGTAATTCAGCAAGTATCTAATGGTCCGCGCTTGCGAATCCAAAACTACCTCCTTTTTCTTCTTTTTGATTCTTGACGTATACGTCTCTGCACACGCAGCCACCGAACATGTACATCACCATACATATCTATCACCAAAGAAATAAGATATCTCATCAAAGAGAGAAGGGTGAAAATTGCAAATAAGATTTGGAATACATCTAATAGCCAACTATTAAATCCGCTCAGATGAAATATTTTAATCAATAGATCGACTACAGATTGAGTTATTGCCGACACAATAAGAAATCCACCCTCCATCCAACCCGAAAGTATCCAGATGATGAAGGTTCTTAATTGACGGCTTAGGTCTTGCCAATCATTACTTTCGTTCATAGTTACTCCAGATGAGTTGATGGTACTTACTAGAGTTTGTATCTCTCACTGGCTAAAAACAAGGTAGAGCTATTCCAGTCGGCCGAAAGAGGCTTCTTTATAATCTCTCCGACCTGCACTTCCAAGTTCATATTCTTATTCATGATATTACTCCTGTCGTTAAATTAAATTTCGTACAGCAGTGAACAGTTTTAGCAAAAAAAGATAAATTCCAAAGTCAGAGGTCGGTTGTCCGAAGTCCAAGTTCGCCATTGAAATAAATCTCGCACAGAAGTGAACGGTTTTAGCAAAAAAGGCGATTTCATAGTTCTAGCCTCCCGGCTCAATGAAAGATTCTTCTGAGTGATTACTTACTTGTTTAGGATTAGAAAGGGCGAGACATAGCAATATTGACGTTTACACCATACACAAGTCGGATCTCCTAGATTCTCAAAGGCATATTTCAACTTGGGCACGTTACTCAAAGCAGAGAACCAG
>Ga0209382_10002706_pt1 | contig 25367 bp, 21 predicted proteins | sample SoiMetdeltSBSDD5_FD_187599 | JGI IMG/M metagenome (GOLD analysis project Ga0209382, IMG submission 187599) | Bulk soil microbial communities from a Populus tree surrounding site in Tennessee, USA - Soil MetaG P. deltoides SBSDD5 (SPAdes) (version 2) | ecosystem: Environmental > Terrestrial >... | reverse complement strand
CAGCTCGAGGCGGCCGAGGCGGAGCTCGCTCACGGGTCCGACGTGCGCGGCACGGTCACGCTCGCCTGCTTCCCGACGGCGGCCGCCACGATCGCCCCGACCGCGATGGCCGCCTTCGCCGCCGCCTATCCGGACGCCGAGGTGGAGATGAGCGAGCTCGAGCCCGAGCAGGCGCTACCGGCGCTCAAGCTCGGCGAGGCCGACGTGGCCGTGGTGCACGAGTACGACTTCAGCCCGCGCGGCAGCGACCCGGGCGTCGAGCTGCGGCCGTTGCTCGAGGACGACATCCTCGTCGCAGTGCCCGACGGTCACCCGGCCGCCGGGGAGAACGTGGACCTGGCGGCGCTCGCCGGGGAGGGCTGGGTGGCGGGCTACCTCGACACCGCCTGCCACCGGGTGGTGGTCACCGCCTGCCGCGCGGCAGGCTACGAGCCGCGCATCTCAGCCCGCACGAACGACTTCCGGGTGGTGCTCGCGCTGGTTGCGGCGGGTCGGGGCGTTGCGCTCGTTCCGCGGCTCGCGTTCGACGCCGCGCCCGCCGGGGTCGCGCTGGCGCCCGCCTCCGGAAGGCCGCTGCGGCGGCGCGTGCTCGCGGCCGCGCGGGCCGGCGGCGCGGGCCACCCGGCGGTCAGCGCGCTGATCCGCGAGCTCGAAGCGGCGTCCGCCCGGATCTAGATGCGCGCCCGGCCGCGACGGCGGTGCGAGCTTCGCCGTCCGGCTCGCGGCGGGCGCGGCGCGGCGTGGCCGTGGCCGCGGCCGCCGGCCACGCTCAGACCGCTCTCCTCGAACTGCGCGTGCAGTCGCAGCTCGGAGGCGATGCGTTGCAGGTCGCCCGCCTGGTCGGCCATCACGAAGGTGACCCCCAGTCCGCGTCGCCCGGCTCGGCCGGTGCGGCCGACTCGGTGCACGTAGGTGTCCCGATCCTCGGGGGCGTCGAAGTTCACGACCTGGGTGATGCCCTCGACGTCGATGCCGCGCGCGGCCACATCGGTGGCCACCAGCGCGCTCACGTCGCCACGGTCGAACCGGCGCAGCGCGCGCTCGCGCTGGGATTGCGACTTGTCGCCGTGCATGGCCGCCGCCTCCACGCCGCGCCGCGCGAGGCGCTTGACCAGCCGGTCGGCGCCCCGCTTGGTGCGCACGAACACGAGCGTGCGCGTGGCGCGCTCGCCGGTGAGCGCCTTTACGAGCGAGTCGAGCTTGTCCTCGTGCGCGACGGCAAGGAAGCGATGCTCGACGCGCCCGCGCTCTCGCTCCGGCTTGCGCTGCTCGTGCCGGCGCGGCGACCGTGTGTAGTCATCGGCCAGCCGGCCGGCCTCGCCGCCGAGCGTGGCGGACAGGAAGAGCGTCTGGCGCTCGGCCGGCGTCTGGCGGACGATCCGGTCGACGACCGGGCGGAAGCCCATGTCGAGCATGCGGTCCGCCTCGTCGAGCACGAGCACCCGCACGCGGTCGAGCCGCACGGCGCCGCGAGCGATCAGGTCCTCGAGACGGCCCGGCGTGGCCACGACGACGTGCGCGCGCCGCGCGAGCTTCGCCTGGCGCTCGATTCCGACGCCTCCGTATACCGAGGCCACGGACAGCGCGCGGGCGCTCAGGATCTCGCGCAGCGCTTCGACGATCTGAGCGGCCAGCTCACGCGTAGGCACGAGCACGAGGGCGGCGCAGCGCGGATCGTCCGCCTCGATCCGGTCGGCGATCGCCACCCCGAAGGCGAGTGTCTTGCCGGTGCCCGTGGGGGATTCCACAAGCACGTCACGGCCGTCGAGGGCGTCGGGGATCACCGTCTCCTGGACGGGAAAGGGCCGGTCGATCCCGCGCCCTTCGAGGGCGCGCACCACCGTCTTCGACACGCCGAGATCGGCGAAGGATTTCTTGGACATCGTTGCTCCTAACGGCAGCCCGAGATGGGCCGCGTACGGTCTGGGAGATTCAGCTGGCCCAGATCGCGCGTGCGTTCGGAGACGAGAACCTCGCAAGCAGCGGCGCTGCCTGCACGGAACCGACGCTAGCAGGCGGGCGACATCTGGCCGCGGCGGCCCGCTAGTGTCGCACCCGGCAGCCCGGGTAGGAGAAGGCAAAGAGGGAGGCGCCTTTGAGCACGACGACCGCCGCAGATCAGGCGATCGCACCAACGGCCGACGACATCGAGCCGGTCAAGAACGAGACAGCGGACCGCATCGCGACGGGCACGATCACGGTGCTTCCATTCATCGCACTCGGGATCGTGGGCTGGCAGCTCTGGAACGACCTGCTCCACTGGAGCGACGTCGCGGTCTTCGTGATCATGTATGTGCTCACCGCCGGGGGCGTGACGGTCGGCTTCCACCGCTACCTCACGCACCGCAGCTTCAAGACGAGCAAGCCGGTGCGAGCGATCCTTGCTGTGCTGGGCACCATGGCGATCGAGGGACCGGTGATCTCGTGGGTGGCCGATCACCGCAAGCACCACGCCTTCTCGGACAAGGAGGGGGACCCGCACAGCCCGCATGTGGGCCATGAAGGAGGCTGGAGAGGTGCCCTGTCGGGGCTCGTACACGCCCACGTCGGCTGGCTCTTCATCCACACGCAGCGCGGCGCCCGTGCCCGCTACGCGCCGGACCTGCTGAAGGATCCGGTCGTGAGCTTCGTGGATCGCACCTTCCTCGTCTGGGCGCTCGGCGGGCTGGCCGCCGCATTCGTCCTCGGATATGCCATCGGCGGCACGCTCACCGCGGCACTCACCGGGCTGCTCTGGGGCGGCGGCGTGCGCATGCTCGTGGTACACCACGTGACCTACAGCATCAACTCGCTGTGCCACTTCTTCGGCCGCCGGCGCTTCGAGACCGACGACGAGTCGCGCAACCTGCTGTGGCTGGCGCCGCTCTCGTTCGGGGAGTCGTGGCACAACAACCACCACGCCTTCCCGACCTCGGCCTCGCATGGCATGAACACCGCTGGGCCGTGGACCCGTCCTGGCTCGTAATCCGCGGCATGGAGGCACTCGGGCTCGCGTGGGACGTCGTGCGCGTGGATCCCGAGCGCATGGCGCGCAAGGCAGTCGCGGACGCCGGCTAGCGGCGCCCTGGCGCTACTTCGGCCGCCGCGCGAACCTGGCCGGCTCGGGCTGCTCGGCAGGCCCGGGCGTCTCGGCGGGCGGGCCGGCTTCGAGGCGGGGCTGCTCGTCCGTCTTGCCCTCGGCGGATCCGCCCTCGCCCAGCTCGAGGAAGGGTCGGATCATGTCGAGCGGCAGCGGGAACACGATCGTCGACCCCTGGTTCCCGCTGATGTCGGTGAGCGCCTGGAGGTAGCGCAGCTGGATCGTCACCGGGTTCGGCCGAATCACGTCGGCGGCCTCGGCCAGCTTGGCTGCGGCCTGCGACTCGCCCTCGGCGTTGATCACCTTGGCGCGTCGGGTGCGCTCGGCCTCGGCCTGGCGCGCGATCGCCGACTGCATCCGGTCCGGGATCTCCACGTCCTTGATCTCCACGACCGACACCTTGATGCCCCATGGCTCGGTGTGCTCGTCGATGATCTGCTGGAGGCTCTCGTTGAGAGTCTCGCGCTCGGAGAGGAGCGAGTCGAGCTCGGCCTTGCCGAGGATCGAGCGCAGCGTCGTCTGCGCGATCTGGAGCGTCGCGTTCACGTGGTTCTCGACCTCGACCACCGACTTGGTCGGGTCGATCACGCGGAAGTACACGACCGCCGCGACCTTGACCGGCACGTTGTCGAGCGTGATCACCTCCTGGTGCGGGATCCGCAGCGTGACCGTGCGCAGGCTCACGCGGACCATGCGATCGACCGCCGGGATCAGCATCACGAGGCCGGGACCCTTCTGGTCGATGATGCGACCGAGCCGGAACACCACCGCACGCTCGTACTCGCGCAGGATGCGCACCGAGGAAGCCAGCAGCACCGCCGCCGTGACCGCCACCACCAGCAGGACGATTGCCGCAACTTCGATCACCAGGCCTGCTCCCACTCCTCGGCGCGCCGGACCCCGAGGGTCAGGCCGCTCACTCGCTCCACCACGACCGCGTCACCCGCGCCCAGGTCGCTCTCGCCCTCGTCGTCGTCTTCGGGGCAGCTGCGGCGCGCGCGCCAGAGGGCGCCGTCCACGAGCACCTGACCCGCACCGTTCGCCCAGCTGCGCACGACCCCGGTGCGCCCCGACAAGGCCTCCGGCCCCGACGAGACGCGCAGCCGGTGGGTAGCGAGCGCCTTGCGCGTGGCGAGCACGAGCCACAGCGTGGTCACGGCGCCGGCCGCGAGGATCGCCGCGATCACGAGGCCGAGCGAGCCGCCCGCGCCCGCGATCGCAAGCGCGGCGCCGCCCGCCAGCATCACGCCTCCGGCGGCACCGAGAACTCCCGCGGGCACGTGTGCCTCGGCCACCAGGAGGGCGGCCCCGACAAGCACGAACAGGGCGCCGATCTCGACCATCTCTCTACCACCAATGGTACGCAACGGCACAAGCCTGCCGGCCGATCTGGCGCGTTGCGGCGGGTCCGGGCCGGGGCGCTACCCGCAGCAGACCTCCGCGTGGCCATCGACGCGAAAGCGCAGGGGCGGCAGCGACCCGCGGCGCATCGGGTGCTCCCTGGTCGGTGTCGTCGTTCCAACCGGCGCGGGCGCGCGGACCTACGGCGCCTCAGAGCGCGCGCAGCCCGGCGGTCAGCGCCGCGGCCACGGCCACGCAGGCCACGATCGAGCCGGTACGCCAGACCACGAGCCCAGCCGCCGCGACGCCCACGGTCTCGGGGCCGAGCGCCAGCTCGTCGCCGTCCGCCAGCGCGGCCGTGGCCACGAGCGCTGCCAGCAGCGCGGGCGCCAGGAGCACGATCACGCGCGTGAACCACTTGGGCAGCTCGCGCCCGCCGAGCGCGACCGGCCCGGCGGCCTTGATCGCCGCGGTCACCAGCGCGCAGCCGGCGATCAGGCTCGCGCTCGTGCTCATCGCGGCGACTCCGAGTCCGCCTCGCGGCGGAGGTCGTCCTCGCGGCCCTCACCGCCGGCGCGCCGGCGCAGGCCGACCAGCGCTGCGAGGCTCGCCGCCAGCACCGGCACCCCGGCCGGCGCGAAGGGCACCAGCACGAGGGCGATCAGGGCCCCCAGGGCCGCCACCCCGAGCGCCCGGCCGTCGCGCACCTCCTTGATCAGCAGGCCGAGGAAGAACGCCGGGTAGATCGCGTCGAGTCCCAGCGTCTCGGGGTCGCCGAGGCCCTCGCCCCAGATCGCCCCGACCACGGTGCCGAGCGTCCAGGTGACGTACTGGACCGAGCTCGAGCCGAAGAGGAGCCAGCGATCGAAGGTCCCGTCGCCGCGCGAGGCGAGCGCCCAGGAGGCGTCGACCACGGTCTGTCCCTGGGCGGCGCGCTTGAGCGGGCCGCCCGGCAGCGACGGCGCGAGCGCGACCCCCATCGGGAGGAAGCGCGAGTTCATCAGCGCGGCGGCCGCCACGGCCGCCCCCACCGTCCCGCCCTGGGCCACGATCGCGATCGCCGCGAACTGCGCCGAGCCCGCGAACACGATGGCGGACATCACCACGGCCGCGGTGGCCGACAGCCCAGCGCCCTGGGACACGACCCCAAACGACAGGGCCAGCAGCCCGCCGGCCATCGCGAACGGCACGCCCGCCCGCACGCCCCGCGTGAAGGCAGCCCGGGCGCTCGTGTGCTCGCGGGTGCTCAAGTCAGGCGGCGCCCAGCGCCGCCTCGCGCGCTTGACGCTCGTCCAGGAAGGCGCGGATCCGCACCACTTCGCCGTTCTCCACGCGCGCGACGTGGAAGATCGGGATCTTGCCGATGTCCACCTGGCTGTCGTGACCACGCGTCCGCGCGGCCAGCTGGATCAGCAGCTCGTCGCCGAAAACGTCGACGGCGGTCACGTCGATGTCGCCGAGCTCGATGACCTCGGCCACCTCGGAGCGGAGAAATGTGACCAGCTCGCCGCGCCCGCGGTAGACGCGCTGGCCCGGCCACTCGGGTGGGTTCTGCCACTCCACGTCCTCGCTCCACATCTCCGCGACCCGCTCGAGATCGCCGGAGTTCCACAGCGCGTAGCCGCTGCGCACGAACGCGATCTTCTCGTCTTCACTCTGCGAGCGAGTCCCGGCCATTCGAGGCCAGTAGGATCGCACGAGCTGGGGCAGCCTGTGAACCGTGGCGTGAACGAAGCCCAATCACCCGTGAAGGTCGCCGTCCTCGGTGGTGGAGTCGGCGGCCTCACCGCCGCCTTCGAGCTCACCGCAACGGCCGAGCTGCGCGAGCGCTTCGAGGTCACGGTCTACCAGCTCGGCTGGCGCGTGGGCGGCAAGGGCGCGAGCGGCCGCAACGGGGCGATCGCCGACCGCATCGAAGAGCACGGGCTGCACGTGTGGTTCGGCTTCTACGACAACGCGTTCCGCCTCATGCGCGACGCCTACGAGGAGCTCGGGCGCGGGCCCGGCGAGCCGCTGGCCACGCTCGAGGAGGCGTTCAAGCCGTGCGACCAGATCGTCCTGTTCGATCGCCAGGACGGCGTCTGGCACCCGCTCCAGCTGGACTGCCCGCGCAACCCCCTGCGCCCCGGCGAGGCCGGTCCGCTCCCCACCTTCTGGGAGATGGCCTCGCAGGCTTCCCGCTGGGCGCTCGACGGCTGGCGAGCCGTTCGCGACCGGCACGACGAGGTGTCCCCCGAGCCCGACCACCGCTCGGACCTGATCCCGGACTGGTTCGAGAACCTCGCCCGCGATCTGGCCGAGGAGGTGCTCGAGCTGCCGTTCGACGTGGCCGAGCGGCTGCTGTCGGTGGCCGAGCGCCTGGCGAGCGAGCGGGCGCGCCACACCGACTACCGCGCGCCGCGCCAGGCGGCCCAGCCGCTGCTCCTCGTCCGGCTCTTGAAGGCTTTCCGCGACTGGCTGTGGACGGTGCTCGACGACCTCTGCGAGCGCGATCCCGAGCTGCGCTTCTTCTTCACCACGGTCGACGCGGGTGTGGCCACCGTGGCGGGAATCGTCGAGGACGGCGTGCTCGAGCACGGCTTCGATCGCATCAACGACCAGGAGTGGTGCGATTGGCTAACGCGCCACGGGGCCAAGCCGGTGACGATCGGGCGTACCCCGGCCGAGCGGGCGCCGGTGCTCCGCTCTGTCTACGACGTGGCGTTCGCCTACCCCGAGGGCGACATCGACAAGGCCAACTGCGCCGCCGGCACCGCCACGGGCGACCTGCTGAAGCTCGTGTTCGGCTTCCGCGGATCGATCATGTACAAGATGCAGGCGGGGATGGGCGACGTGGTGTTCACGCCGCTCTACGAGGTGCTCCAGCGCCGGGGCGTGCGCTTCGAGTTCTTCCACGCGGCCACCCGGCTCGGACTCGCTCCCGATGCGGACGTGGTCGACGAGATCGACGTGGTCCGCCAGGTGGAGCTCGCCCCGGGCCGCGAGCTGTACGACCCGCTCGTGACCGTCGAGAAGCTCCCCTGCTGGCCGAGCGAGCCGCGCTGGGACTGGCTCGAGGAAGGCGCGCAGGGAACGAACTTCGAGGCCGAGCTCAACCCGCTCGGGCGCCCGGCCCGGAAGCTGCGGCGCGGCCACGACTTCGATCAGGTGGTGCTCGGCATCCCGGTGGGCGCCCTCCCGGACATCTGCGGCGAGCTGATGGCGCGCAGCGAGCGCTTCGACCGCGGCGTGCGCTCCGCGGTCACCGTCCGCACGCAGGCGTTCCAGCTCTGGGCGGTGAAGACCTCCGAGGAGCTCGGCTGGACCCACAGCGAGAACTCCGTCGCCGGCTGCTACGTGGAGCCGCTCGACACCTACTGCGACATGACGCACCTGCTGCCGCGCGAGAGCTGGACGCCGGCCGACGGCGTGAAGACGATCGCCTACGTGTGCGGCGTGCTCGACGACCGGCCGGGCGAGGACGCCGCTGCCGCCACCAAACGCGTGCGCGAGAACGCCATCGACTTCGTGGAGGGCGACCTGCCGGTGCTCTGGCCGGGCGCGCGCGGTCGCGGCCGCGCGCGCTTCGACTGGAACGTGCTCCAGGACCGCGAGGGGCGCAGCGGGCGCGCGCGCTTCGACGCCCAGTACCACCGCGCGAACGTGACCCCCTGGGAGCGCTACGTGCTCACCCCCGCGGGCTCGGTCAAGCACCGGCTGCCCTCAGGCGACTCGGGGTTCATCAACCTCGTGCTCGCCGGCGACTGGACCAGCAACGGCATCGACGGCGGCTGCGTGGAGGCCGCCGCGATCTCCGGGATCGAGGCCGCCCGCGCCCTCACCGGCAGCGAGCTGCCCGTGCCCGGCAGCTCGACCGACTGGCTGCGCCAGGGCACGGTCGAGCTCCCGCCCTACATCGAGTACGGCGGGCGGGCCACCGCCCCGGCGCCGTTCGCCTGCCAGGGCGGTCGGCTGCGCGGCCTGCTGCTCCGGGGGGACGGGGCGCGCATCGCCGGCCTGGTCCACCGGATGTTCAACGTGCCCGCCGGGCGCGGGCTCGAGTACCGCTCGCTCGGCTCGCGCGTAATGCTGCTGGTCGGCGACTTCGCTCGGGTCACCTCCCTGACCCCGCCGTACGACCGCTGGGGCGCGGTGCGGGAGACGCAGGCGTCGTTCTTCATCCCGGTGCTGGCGGGGCGGCGGGTCGGGGGCGTGTTCCTGGCACAGCGCCTGCTGATGGCGGTGCCCTACATCCTCGTGGACAACCCGATGTCCTACCTGGGCGGGCGCGAGATCTTCGGCTACGCGAAGGTGATGGGCCGCTTCACCCCGGAGGACGCCCAGGGAGAGCGCGTGGCGATCGAGGCCTTCGGCGGCAACTTCGGCCTCGGCGAGGGCGCCGACTGGCGCCCGTTCGTCGAGCTGCGCGAGGGAGCGGAGCGGCCGCGGGCGACGCGGGGCCCCCCGGAGAGCGGCCCGATGGGCCTCCTGCGACATCTCGTGCCCGACCTGCCGGACCCGCTGGACGCCGGGGAGCTCGCGCTCGCCGACCTGCGCCTGGGCGCCGACCTGCTCGCCGATCTGGTGGAGGGCCGGGTCGGGCAGGTCTTCGTCAAGCAGCTCCGCGACGCCACGGACGGCACGCGCGCCTGCTACCAGTCGGTCGTGGAGGCGCCCGTGCGCGTTCAGCGGCTGCTCACCCTGCCGGCGGAGGCCGATTGGACGATCACCATCCACCACCTCGACAGCCACCCGATCCGGGAGGAGCTGGGCGTGGTAAGCCAGGAGGCCGAGCTCTCCTTCGACATCCAGATGGACTTCCTCGTGGAGGACGGCTACGAGATCGGCCGCGTCACGGCGACGGGAGACACGCCGGTGCCGGGCTGGCCGCCCGCCGAGAACGGCCTCGACGACTACAAGAGCCTGCTCGGCAGCGCGGCGCGCTGGTTCTGGCATGAGCTCACCGAGCTCGAGCGCATCGCCCTCGGCCTACTTCGCGGCTCGCGCTGACAGCGCGGCGCCCGAAAGACCGATCCTCGGGGGGTGAGCCGGGCCTCGCCCCCCGAGGCGGTCTTGGGGGAGGGACTACCTGAGGCTGCCGGCGGCCAGGCCGGTGGCGGAGGCCTTCGAGCCGCGCAGCTCGATGCCGGAGGCGGCGATCGCCGCGGCGCTCGCGGCCTCGTCCTTGGCGGCCACCCCGTCGCCGGACGGCAGCGGCCGCTCGACGACGATGACGTTGGAGGGCTGGAGTTCGTCACCGTTGTCGATCAGCGCGTAGGCGCCGGTTGCCGCGCCCGCTCCGATGAGCAGCGCGACCAGAGGGATCACGAGGCTCCGGGTCGGGAGGGGCATGGGGAGTCGCTCGCTGTACTGCATGGATGGACACCTCCTGTGGCTCTGCCCGCGGTGCGAGTCCGTTCCGGGCGCGGCCGCCTGTCGAATGAGATGTTTCTACCGCCCCCGAGCCGCGCCGAGCGCGAGCCCGGTCACAGTCGGAGGAACGTCACATTTCGGCCGGCGTCTAACCGAGCGGCGCAAGCAGGTTCTTCTGCCCCTTGAACGCGAACAGCAGCAGGTCGACCATGCGGAAGGTGCTGTTGTCGGGGCCGAACGTTGGCTTGAAGGCAGGATCGCGCACGATCGAGTGCGCGCTGCCCTCCATCGCGCGATGGAAGGTCTCGACGACGATGCGCGCCCCAACGCCCTTCAGCTTGCCCCCGTTGAACTCGGCCTCGCGCAGGATGTAGAACCAGAGCGGGGTGTTCTTGAGCATCGCGTCGCGCTGGGCGCCGGTGAGCAGGGAGAGGTCCGCGCCGTTCTGGCCGTCGCGGATCTGCGCCTTCGTGAGCTTGTTCACGTTCACACCCTTCTGCTTCATGAACGTGACCATCTGCTGGCCGGTCGCGAGCCTGACGAGGTTCGCGCGGCGCAGGTTGCGGAAGGCGAGGTTGCGCAGCGGGTTGTCGAAGCCCATCCCGTCCGAGCCGCCGAACGTCTTCGGCGGCAGGTGCTTGAGCGGGTCGACCAGAGCGGTGTTGATCCGCATCGCGCGGTTGAACTTGCCGGGCGGCACGACGAGGTTCTGCTTGCCCGCCTCGCCGAAGTCGTAGAGCCGGCGGAAGTCCGCGATCCAGCTGCTCTGGAGGCGCGGCTCGAACGCGAGATCGCCGCCGCCGTTCGAGAAGATGAACAGGTACTCGAGCGTGCCCGAGCCGTTGTCGAAGATCTTGTTCCAGTTGTAGGCCTGCCGGATCATCGAGTGCCCAAGCCGGAAGCCGGCCACCGAGAACTCGAGCGGCATGGTCGGGACCTGCGTGGGCGGCGCGTCCACCTCGAACACCTTGCGCTTGTTCTGGTTGAAGACGCTGCTGACCACGCCCTGTGCGCAGATGCGCGGCAGGTAGTCGGTGCGCAGCATCCACTGGTAGTGCTTGGTCACGAGCTCGCGAGCCTTCGCGAACTTCTGGGCGTCGGGCACCGAGGCCGGCAGCGTGTCGACCACGCGGTTGTGGAAGCGGATGAAGGCGAGGTGCGTCTGCGCCACGGCGAGGTTCTCGTCGTTGCGCGGCTCCGGGATCACCGCCTCGCGCTTCTTGGCCTGCGTGTTGCCGAGGCCGCGCGGCAGGTCGAAGCCGTCCTTGGCCGGTGCCCCGTCGGCCGCCACCGTCTTGCCCATCTTCAGGTGCAGCCCGTCGGACTCGTAGAACTTGGCCGACTTCGGGTCGCCCGGCCCGGCGCCGTAGAGCGAGTCGAGGTCGAGCGCCGGCGAGCGCCCCTGCAACATCGTCGCCGGGGACAGGTTCGACTGGTCCGTGACCTGTGTCTTGTCGAAGCTCAGGTCGTGATCCACGAACTGGCCGAGGTAGGTGAAGCCCGCCGGAATTCCGGCCGCCCCTCCGCCACCGGCGGCCATCTCACGGCCGATCTTCTTCAGGTTGGCCTCACCCAGCTGCACGCCGGTCCCCTTCGGCCCCATGCGGGAGAAGAGAAACGGCGACGTGGCCGCCGCCGCGGCCCTTGCGGTCGTGGCGGGCACGGCTTCCTCGTCGCGACCGCCGATGCTCACCGTGAGCAATCCCTCGCCGACGACGTAGTAGCTCTCCGAACCGTGATGAGCCATGGTGCCTCCCAGGGGGTCGTGGGCCGTCCCAAACGGGGTAGCTAGCGCGACTGTAGGCAGGTCCGCGGGCGCGGGTCAACCCGCTGGAGGGCGATGCCCAAGTTCCTGCGGGTATTCGCCCCCGTCGAGCAGCTCGCCCGCGGCCTGCGCGAGCGCCGCGCTGGCCACGCCGAGCGGCCCCGGCCCGAAGCTCACGCGGCCCACGCCGGCCGCCGCGAGCTCGCCGAGCGAGGGCATGGCGGGCGAGCCGAGCACGTTCACCGGCAGCTCGAGCGCGTCCACGAGGCGCTCGATCTCGGCGAGGTCGGTGATCCCTGGCACGAAGATGCAGTCGGCCCCGGCGTCCGCGTATTGGCGGCCGCTCTCGATCGCCCGCTCGAGGCGTCGCTCGCCCAGCAGGTACTCGTCGCTGCGGGCGTTGATCACGAACGGCACGCCCTCGCGGCCGGCGCGCTCGCGCACCGCCGCCACCACCGCGGCGTGGTCGGCGGGCGAGCGCGGGCCGTCCTCGAGGTTGGCGCCCACCGCTCCGGCTGCGATCGCCCGCGCCACGGTCTCGGCCACCTCGGCCGGACCGGACCCGAAGCCCGACTCGAGGTCGGCGCTCAGCGGAAGCTCCACCGCCGCCGCGATCCGCTCGACCGCGGCCAGCATCAGTTCGAGCGGGATCTGCTCGCCGTCGGCGAACCCGTGGGCGGCGGCGATCGACCAGCTGGCGCTGGCGAGCGCCTGGCAGCCGGGGACGCCGGCCACGGTGCGCGCGCTCGCCACGTCCCAGACGTTCACGAGCACCAGCGGGTCGCCGGGCACGTGGAGCTCCCGCAGCCGCTGGGCGCGCTCGGCGTTGGCGGCCACCGGATCAGTCATCTAGCCCGACACGGTGCGCCGGAAGAGCCAGCCGCAGATCGCGGCCACGATCACGGCCAGCAGCGGCAGCCAGAGGCCGACCACGCCGACCAGCGCCAGCACCACCCCGATGACGGCCACGACAGCGGCGCTGCCGCCGGCCACCACGAGCCGGTAGGCGCGCTGCTCGCGCTCGCCTCTCGAGAGGCGACGTCCTCCGCCAGGCACGAGATCGCTCATGGCGAGGGACCGTAGCGGTTCGACTACGTACGAGCCGCCGCGGTCGGCCGGCCCGTGCGCAGGATCCAGACGGCCGGGGCGCTCACGAGCAGCGCCGCCCCGATGGCGAGCGCAGCGACCCCGAGGGCCGTCAGGGCGAGGCCGCCGAGCAGGGCGAGGAACGCCCCGGTGAGCCCGGCCAGCAGGTCGTTGAAGCCGAGCAGGCGGCCGCGCTCCCAGGGCTGCGTTGCGTCGGCCAGCTCCGCCGTCGCCGCCACGAACGAGAAGTTCCAGCCGAGCCCGAGGCCGAACAGGGCGACCGCGGTGGCGGGCACGCTCTCGACCCAGAGCAGGCTCGAGACGGAGGCCGCCATCACGAGCAGCCCGCCGGCCAGCGAGGGCGTGCGGCCGATTCGGTCGATCACGTCGCCCACCACGATCACGAGCGCGTACATGCCGATCACGTGCGCGCCGATGATCGGGAACACGTTGTGCGCCTCGTGCCCGTAGTGGTCGACCACAACCGCGCCGGTGAGGGTCATCACCGCCACCATCACCGCGAAGCTGGCCTGCGCCGCGAGCATCGCCGGCACGACGCCAGGCCGCCCCAGCAGCTCCTTGATCGGTGCGTGCGTGTGGTCGTCCGGGGGCTGCTGGTGCCCGAGCCGGGTTGCGATCTCGCGCGGGTCGGGCCGCACGGCCGACACGAACGCGAGGCCTACGACCATGAACGCGCTGCCGGCCAGCCACAGCGGCGCCAGCGCATCGCCGTCGAGGTCGCGGCCCTGGAGCAGCGGGCTGAACACCGAGGGCCCGAGCAGGGCGCCGAACACCGCGCCGAAGAGCACCAGCCCGATCCCGCGCGCCCGCCGCTCGGGCGGGTACATGTCGCCGGCGGCCGTGCGCGCAAGCAGCGAGATGCCGCTGGCGGAGCCCACGCCGAGCAGCCCGAGCAGCACGATCGGCGCGGAGTGGAGCGCGCTCCCGAGGCCGGCCAGCCCGCACCCGAGGATCCCGAGGAGGTAGCCGGCGGCGAGCGGCGGCACGCGGCCGTAGCGGTCCATCGCGCGCCCGGCCGGCAGCGCCGAAAGCGCGCCGGCGGCCAGGACGATGGCTGGGCCGAGCCCCAGCAGCCCCTCCACGTCGAGCACCAGCACGAGCGTGAGCGAGGCCACCGCCGCCGACAGCTGGAGCATGGCCGAGTTGGCCGCGAGTCCCGCGGACAGCAGAGCGGTGTTGCGGGCGATCGGCAGCCCGTCGGTGGCGCGGTCGGTCACGCCGACCGACGATAAACGAGGGGCCTGCCACAGCCCCCGCACGCATCGAGCGTCCCGGACTATGCGCTCTGGCAGCTACTCCGGGACGTTCGTCGGTCACTAGCCGCAGACGCTCGCCGCGAGCTCCACGAGCACGTCGGTGCAGGCGGCGGTGGCGGAGGCGCTCACCCACTCCTCGGCGGCGTGCGCCCCCTCGCCGGTCGGGCCGAACAGGACCGTGGGGATCCCGGCCGCCGCGATGAAGGCCGAGTCGGCCCAGTAGCTCGCCCCGACCACGGGCGGGGGCGAGCCGAGCCGCGCTGCCGCCATGTCGCTGAGCGCGCCCACGAGCGACGCGTCGGCCCCGACCTCGAACGGCGGGCGCACGAGCAGCGTGCGCGCCTCGACGGCGAGCGCCGGGTCCTCGCGGCGGCAGCGCTCGAGCAGCTCGGCGATCTCCCGCTCCACGCCCTGCGCGTCCTCCCCCGGCACGGTGCGGCGCTCCAGCTTGACCGTGCAGCGGTCCGGATAGGTGGCGAGGTCTAGCCCGCCCTCGATCATCGAGGCGTGCACCGAGCTGCGCCCGACGAGCGGGTGCTCGTGCTCGCCGAGCCGCTCGTCGAGCGCACCGATCCCGCTGAGCAGGGGCCCGGCCTTGACGATCGCGTCGACGCCGAGGTGGGGTCGCGACCCGTGCGCCGCCCGCCCCTCGACGGTGAGCTCCGTCCATACGAAGCCCTTGTGCGCGATCACGATCTCGAGCTCCGTGGGCTCGGTGACCACGGCGGCGTCGGCGCTCACGTGGCGAAGCGCCTCCTGGACGCCAATGCTGGCGTGCTCCTCGTCGGCCACCGCGGCCACCACCACGTCGCCGGCCAGCCCCCTCGCTGCGGCGTCGCGGCAGGCCACGAGCGCCGCGGCCACGCCCGCCTTCATGTCGTACGAGCCTCGGCCGTGGAGCCGGTCGCCGTCGAGGCGAGGCTCGTGCGGCGCGCTCATGCCCGCCGTGCCGACCGTGTCAATGTGGCCGCACAGCAGGAGCGTTCGGCCGCTGCCGCTCCCGGCCGCCCGCACGAGCACGCTCGGCCGCCCGGGCGTCTCCTCGAGCACCCGCACTTCGAGCCCCGCATCGCCCGCCCACGCCGCGATCGCGGCGGCCACGTCGCGCTCGCCCGCACCCCCGGGCACGAGCGCCGGGTTGACCGAGTCGATCCCGACCAGCGCCCGTGTGAGCTCGATCGCGTCCCGGCCGCCCACCGGAGCCGTCAGCCCGACTCGGGCACCGGCGCGGTCTCGGCGGACTCGGACGCCGGCTCGTGGCGGTAGAAGGGCTCTTCCTCCGGCGGCAGCGGCGTGTTGCCGAGGATGAGGTCGGCGGACTTCTCCGCCGTCATCATCACGGGCGCGTAGATGTTCCCGTTGGTCACGAACGGGAACACCGAGGCGTCGACCACGCGCAGCCCCTCGAGCCCGTGCACCCGCATGGAGGCGGGGTCGACCACCGCCATCTCGTCGGTTCCCATCCGCGCGGTGCAGGACGGGTGGAGCGCCGTCTCGGCGTCCTTCGCCACCCACTCCAGCACCTGGTCGTCGGTGGCCACCTCGGGGCCGGGCGAGATCTCACCGCCGTCGTACGGCGCCCAGGCCGGCTGGGAGAGGATCTTGCGCGTGACCCGGATCGCCTCGATCCACTCGCGACGGTCGTTCTCGGTCGAGAGGTAGTTGAAGCGCAGCGCGGGGTGCTTGCGCGGGTCGGAGCTCACCGCCTTGCAGGTGCCGCGCACGTCCGAGTACATCGGCCCGATGTGCACCTGGTAGCCGTGGCCGCCGCCGCCCTCGGGCACGGTGCCGTCGTAGCGCACGGCGATCGGGAGGAAGTGGAACATCAGGTTGGGCCACTTGACCTGCTCGTTGCTGCGCACGAAGCCGCCCGCCTCGAAGTGGTTGGTGGCGCCGGGGCCCGACTTGCGGAGCAGCCACTCGAGGCCCACCTTCGGCCGGTTCTGCATCTTGAAGTAGGGCGCCATCGAAACCGGCTGGGTGGCGCTGTGCTGCACGTAGACCTCGAGATGGTCCTGGAGGTTCTCACCCACGCCGGGGAGGTCCGCCACCACGTCCACGCCCAGCGCGCGCAGCTCGTCGGCCGCGCCCACGCCGGAGATCTGGAGCAGCTGGGGCGAGTTGATCGCGCCGCCGCAGAGCAACACCTCGCCCGCGCTCACCGGGGGACGGCTGCGCCCGTAGCGCGTGTACTCGACGCCAGTCGCGCGCTTGCCCTCGAAGCGGATCTTCGTGGCCATGGCGAAGGTCTCGACGTCGAGGTTCTCCCGCCCGAGCACCGGGTGGAGGTAGGCGCGAGCGGCGGACAGGCGCCTGCCGTCGTGCACGTTGCGGTCGAACTTGGCAAAGCCCTCCTGCTTGTAGCCGTTCACGTCGTTCGTGAGCGGATAGCCGGCCTCCTGGACGGCGGCGAAGAAGGCGTCGAAGAGCGGGCCCCGCGCCGGGCCGCGCTCGAGCACGAGCGGGCCGTTGTGACCGCGGAAGGGGTCGTCGACATCCGCGGCCAGGCAGTTTTCCATCCGCTTGAAGTAGGGCAGGCAGTGGGCGTAGTCCCACTTCTCCATGCCCGCGACCGTGGCCCAGCGCTCGTAGTCCATCGGGTTGCCGCGCTGGAAGATCATCCCGTTGATGCTGCTCGAGCCGCCGAGCACCTTGCCGCGCGCGTGGAACACGCGGCGGCCGTTCATGTAGGGCTCCGGCTCGGACTCGTAGCGCCAGTCGTAGAAGCGGCTGCCGATCGGGAAGGCGAGCGCCGCCGGCATGTGGATGAAGACGTCAAGCGACCAATCGGGCCGGCCCGCCTCCAGCACGAGCACCCGGTTCGAGGGGTCCTCCGAGAGCCTGCTCGCGAGGGCGCAGCCCGCGGAGCCGCCGCCGATGATTACGAAGTCGTAGTGCGTGCTCATGGTCGGGGATCATCCCGCGTCAGCGGGGCGCCGTCCACCATCGAGCGGAACCACTCGTAGGGCACGACCGGCGCCCGTCCGTCGAGGTCGGGCGCGCCGCGGCCATGATCCAGGTCCTCGAGGCTCACGGTGCGAAGCTCGACGCTGCAGCGGGCGCTGTCGGAGACGTTCGGCACGGTCGCGTGCATGTGCGCGCCCGAGAAGCAGAGCAGGTCCCCGGGCTCGATCACCACGCGCAGCTCGGCGCTCGTGTCGACGGGCTCGGACGGCGCGGGGACGATCGGGCTGTCGTCGGGCTCGCCCGCCCGCCGCCGCTCGCGCATCGCGGCGAGATCCCAGCCGGCGCTCGTGTTCTCGATCGCGCGATCCCAGTAGGTGGGGCTGAACGCGAGGGTGCGGTCCGTTGACAGCGGCCGGATGGTCATCCACCAGTTGATCTGCTGGAGCACGTTCGACGACCAGGTGTCCCGGTGCCATCCGATCCCTCCGACCTGCTCGCTGCCCTCCTCGAGCGGAGGCACGAAGCGCAGGAACGGCGAGTCCCAGTACGTGCGCCCGGGGGCGACGCCGGCGTGCTCCAGCGTCGCGCGCAGCAGACGCATGACCTCGGGATCGCCGCAGAAACGGCGCTGGAGCTCTTCCACCGCGCCCACGTCCTCCTCCCCGGGCGGGCCGAGGAGCTCCCGCATCAGCCGCTCGCCGATCTCCACCGCCTCGCGCAGCGGCGGCACCTCCTTGAAGACAACCAGGTCGCCCCCGAACACGAGCGCACCGCGCCGCTCGTCGTCGAGCGGGCCCTGGAGGACGTGGAGCGACGTGCTCAGGTCGGGCGCCCCCTCCGGCTACGACTCGGCGCTCGCCGCGAGCTCCTGCTTCGGGGTCTCCTTCTCGGGATCGACGAACGGCTTGGGCACCACCACGGCGGCCACGGTCTCGTCGGGCTTCTCGATCTCGAACTGCGTGCCGAGCTCCGAGTGCTCCGTCGGGACCATGGCGAAGCCGATGTTCTTCTCGAGCTGCGGCGACCAGCAGGCCGAGGTCACCTCGCCGATCCGCTGCCCGCTCAGGTGCACCGGGTAGACGTCGATCATCGAGCCGTCGTTGTACGAGCCGAGCTTCGATCCCTCCAGCTCGATTCCCACGAGCTGGCGCTTGGGGCCTTCGGTCTTGATCTTGTGGAGGGCGTCCTTGCCGATGAAGTCCGCACCTTGCTCGAGGTCGACCATCCAGTCGTAGCCCATGCCGACCTCGTACGGGTTCGTGTCGAACCACATGTCGCAGCCGAGCGCGAGGATGCCGCCCTCGATCCGCCGGATGTGACACGGCCCGATCACGGCGAGGTCGTGCGGCTTACCGGCCTCGAGCACCGCCTCCCAGAGCTTCGTGCCGTTCTTGCTCGCCTCGTAGAGGTAGATCTCGTAGCCGAGCTCGGCCGTGTAGCCGGTGCGCGAGACCAGCACCTTCATGCCGTCGACCTCGAACGGGCGGACGAAGTAGTAGGGGATCTCGAGGATGCTCTCGCCGAACAGATCGACCATCACGTCCTTCGACTTCGGCCCCTGCACCTGCACCGGCCCGACGTCGATCTCCTTGACCGTCACGTCGTACTTCGAGCCGTGCGCCACGCCGCGCGCCCAGAGCTCCACGTCACTGTCGGCGAGGGAGAGCCAGAAGCGGTTCTCCTCCACCCGCAGCAGCACCGGGTCGTTGATGATCCCGCCGTCCGGGAGCGTGTTGAACACGTACTTGCACTGCCCCACCTGGCACTTGTTCAGGTCGCGGGCCACGATCAGGTTGGTGAAGTCGAAGGCGTCCGGGCCGCTGATCTCGATCTGGCGCTCGGCACCGCCCACGTCCCAGAGCGTCACGCCGTTCAGGAGCTGCCAGTACTCCTCGATCGGGTCGCCGTAGTGGCGCGGGTGGTAGTGGTGGTTGTAGACGCTGTAGAGCTCGACGCCGTGCCGGCGCGACGCGTAGAAGTACGGCGACCTCTTGATCCGGGGGTAGAGGAGGATCCCCGGGTTCTCGTTCACCTGTGACAACGTCTACCTCCAGATCGGGTCATGAGCGGGCTCTCTCCGTAACGAGCCCGACGTGGTGATATATCAGTCCGGGAGGGGTGGGGTCAACCTGGTCGCCCGCCCGTGGGTGATTACGCCTCCGAGCCCAGCCGCGCCAGAGCCTCGTCGAGCTCGAGGCGGCGGTAGGTCTCCACCACCGTCCCGCTCTCCACGAGCCCTGCTCGCCGCGCCGCGATACGGCTGCGCACGTCCGAACCGACCTCCCTCGCGCGCCCTTCGATCGCGGCCACGAGCGCCTCGTGGCCGCCCTCGGCGCGCAAACGGGCCAGACGGGTCTCCGGGTCGAGGATCGCCTCGACATAGCCCTCGGTCACGGGGTTGCTCTCGATCCGCACGTCGGCGCCGGCCACCCGACCCGCGGGCGAGTAGGCGAGGCAGCTCACGATGCGGCCGCGCGCGCTCGCCAGTACCTCCTCGTCGAGCTCTGGCTCGCTCGGCCGGCCGTCCTCGACCACGAGCCGCGTGATCCCCCGGTCGTCGATCGCCTCCAGGATCTCCTGCGGGTCGGCCGCGACCACCACCTCCTTGCGCCGCGGCCAGACGTCGAGCCGCGCGTGGTCGCCCAGCGGGCGCCCGACGTGGAAGAGGAAGTAGTCGGGGTAAACGAAGAAGTCGGGGCCGCGGGAGCGCTGGATGTCGTAGAAGGCCGTGACGGTGGCGGTGATGAGCGCGCTCGCGCCGACCGCGCCGCAGGGCTCGCTCATGACCACGCCCAGCCGGTCCTGCTCGCCGAAGCCCTCGAACAGCTCCGGAATCCCGGCGCGCCGGCCGTCCACGTCGATAGCGAACGCCGAGCTCGTGAGCTCCCGCGCCGAGTGCACGAGTGTGATATATCAGACCCCTCGCGCGTTCCCAACCCTCGAGGTAGCAGCGGTGGACGGTTCAACAGCATCTTCTCTGCCGGCGACGGCGCAGTCGGTCGTGATCGGCGCCGGCATCGTGGGCAACAGCCTCGCCTATCACCTGGCGGAGCTCGGCTGGAGCGACCTCGTGCTGATCGACAAGGGCCCGCTCCCCAACCCCGGCGGCTCGACCGGCCACGCCTCGAACTTCATCTACCCGGTCGACCACTCGCGCGAGATGACGGCGCTCACGCGCGACAGCGTCAAGCAGTACGAAGAGCTGGGGGTGCTCACCGTGCCCGGCGGAATCGAGGTTGCCCGGACCGAGGAGCGCATGGAGGAGCTGCGCCGGCGGATGGCGTCGGCCAAGTCGTGGGGCGTGGACGACGTCCGGCTCGTGACCCCCGCCGAGGTGAAGGAGCTCGTGCCCTTCATCGACGAGAGCGTGATCATTGGCGGCTTCTACTCCGAGGGCGTGGGCGTGGTCGACTCGCTGCGCGCCGGCACGCTGATGCGCGAGCGCGCGCAGCAGGCGGGCAGGCTCACGGTGTCCCCGAACACCGAGGTGCTCGGCATCGACGTGGAGGGCGGCCGCGTGAAGCGCGTGCGCACCACGCGCGGCGACATCGAGGCCGAGACCGTGGTGATCGCCTGCGGCGTCTGGAGCCCGCGCCTGGCGCGCATGGCCGGCGCCTCGATCCCGCTCACCCCGGCCGTGCACCAGATGATCGACATCGGCCCCGTGCCGCACTTCGCGGGCGCGAAGAGCGCGATCGAGTTCCCCATCGTGCGCGACATGGATACGAACATGTACGAGCGCCAGGACGGCAGCGGGCTCGAGTTGGGCTCCTACGCCCACCGCCCGATCCTGCACGATCCGGACGAGATCCCGTCGGTCGAGGAGGCGGCGCTCTCCCCCACCGAGTTCCCGTTCACCGAAGACGACTTCGTGCAGCAGATGGAGCACGCCCTCGAGCTGATGCCGGAGATCGTGGGCGACGAGTCGGTGGGCATCAAGTACGCCATCAACGGGCTGCTCTCGCTCACGCCCGACGGCCTGCCGATCCTCGGCGAGACCCCCGAGGTCAAGGGCCTCTGGTCGGCCGCCGCGGTGTGGGTCAAGGAGGGTCCTGGAGTCGGTCGCGCGGTGGCCGAGTGGATGGTCCACGGGGAGCCGGAGATCGACCTCCAGGCGTCCGACATCGCGCGCTTCTACGAGCACCACAAGGCCACCGAGCACGTGCGGGCGCGGGCCGCCGAAGGCTTCAACAAGACCTACGGGATCGTGCACCCGGGCGAGCAGTGGGGATCCAACCGGCTCGTGCGCTTGTCGCCGTTCTACGCGCGCGAAGAGCAGCTCGACGCGGTCTTCTTCGAGGCGGCCGGCTGGGAGCGCCCGCACTGGTACGCCTCGAACGAGAAGCTGCTCGAGGAGTTCCACGACCGGGTGAACGGCCGCGAGGCCGAGTGGGACTCGCGCTGGTGGTCGCCGATCATCAACGCCGAGCACCTCGCCATGCGCGACCGCGCCGCGATGTTCGACCTCACGGCGTTCTGCGTCTTCGACGTGGTGGGCCCGGGCGCGCTCGACTGCGTGCAGAAGGTCTCGATGCGCCAAATGGACGTGAAGCACGGCAAGGTCGTCTACACGCCAGTGCTCAGCCCGAGCGGCGGCTTCCGCTCCGACCTCACCGTGATGCGGCTCGGCGACGACCACTTCCGCGTGGTCACGGGCGGCGCCCACGGCATGGCCGACCTGAAGGCCTATCGCGACGGGGCCGGCCACGACGCCCAGGTGGTCGACCTCACCTCGAGCTGGTGCACGCTCGGTCTCTGGGGGCCGCGCGCGCGGGACATCCTGTCCAGCACCACGAGCGCCGACGTGTCGCATGAGGGCTTCCCGTTCGCCACCTGCCGGACGATCGAGATGGGCTCGCTGCGCGTGCTCGCCTCGCGCATCTCCTACGTGGGCGACCTCGGCTGGGAGCTGTACGTGCCGATCGAGCAGGGCGCCCGGCTCTGGGACATCGTCTGGGAGGCCGGCGAGCCGCACGGCGTGGTGCCGGCGGGCATCGGCGTGTACGCCACCACCGGCCGGCTCGAGAAGTGCTATCGCGCGTTCGGATTCGAGCTCGACGGCGAGTACGACGTGGTCGAGGCCGGCATGGACTGGGGCAAGGTCAAGGAGCAGGACTTCATCGGCAAGGACGCGCACGTGCGCCAGCGCGAGTCCGACCCCGTGGCCCGGATGTGCACGCTCACCGTGGACGACCACAACGGGGCGAACGGCCAGAAGCGCTACATGCTCGGCGGCGAGCCGATCGTCACCCGCGACGGTGGCGAGCCGCTCGTGGACGCGAAGGGCCGCCGCTCGTTCGTCACGAGCGCGGGCGCCGGCCCCTCGATCGGGAAGCACATCCTGATGGCCTACCTGCCGCCCGAGCACGCGCACGTGGGCAGCGAGCTGGCCGTGGAGTACATGACCGAGCGCTACCCGGTGACCGTGGGGAGCGCCGACTCGACCGCCGTCTTCGATCCCGAGAACAGGCGGGTGCGCTCGTGAGGATCCTCGTGTGCGTCAAGCGCGTGCCGCTCACGGGCGGCAAGATGGTGCTCACGGCCGACGAGCAGGCGCTCGAGACCCGCCACCTCGGCTTCACGATCAGCCCCCACGAGGAGTGCGGCGTGGAGGAGGCGGTGCGGCTCATCGAGCAGCACGGCGGCGAGGTCACCGTGCTCACGCTCGGCCCGCCCGAGGCGGAGGAGCAGCTGCGCGACTGCATGGCGATCGGGGCGGACCGCGGCATCCTGCTCGAGGACGGCGGCGAGGAGTGGGACCCCGAGGCGAGCGCCCAGGCAATCGTGGCCGCGATCACGGCCGCCGAGGAGGCCGACGGGGGCTTCGACCTGATCGTGTGCGGCAACGAGTCGGCCGACGCCGGCAACTTCCAGGTCGGCATCCGGGTGGCCTACGCGCTCGGCCGGCCGGTCGCGACCGGGCTCAAGGGGCTCTCGGTCGACGGTGACCGGGCCCGCTGCGAGCAGGAGGTGCCGGGCGGGCGTGACGTCTACGAGCTGGCGCTGCCCGCCCTGGTGAGCGTGCTCGAGGGCATCAACCTGCCGCGCTACCCGTCCGTGCCCGCCAAGCTGCGAGCGCGCCAGAAGCCCGTCGAACGGAGCGCTCCCGAACGGCCCGAGTCGCGCCTCGAGAAGGTACGGCTGCTCGTGCCCGCCGGCCAGGCGGGTCAGCAGGCCGAGATCCTCGGCGAGGGGCCCGACGCGGCCCCGGCGGTGGTCGAGGTCATGCGCGACCTGGGGGTGGCGTAGTGGCCGGCGCGCTCGTGCTGGTGGAGCACGCCGATGGCGCCGTCGACGAGCTCTCGCTCCAGGCGCTCACGTTCGCCCGCGAGCTGACGGGCGGCGAGCCCGTGGCCGCCCTGCTCGTGGGCGCCGGCGCAAGCGACGCCGCGGCCGGCCTCGGCGCCTACGGCGTGTCCAGCGCGCTTGCGGCCGAGGACGAGCGGCTCGCGGCCTACGCGCCCGGCGCCTGGGCGCGCTGCGTGACGGATGCGATCGAGCGCGCCGCGCCGAGCGCCGTGGTGGCGCCGGGCTCGAACCGCGGCAACGAGGTGCTCGCTCACGTGGCCACCCGCCTGGGCCACACGTTCGCCGCCAACTGCACGGAGCTGCGCTCGCAGGATCCGCTGACGGTGGTCCGCGTGCGCTGGGGCGGCACGCTGCTCGAGGAGGCGCGCGTGCACGGCGAGCTGCCGCTGCTCTCCGTGGCACCGCACATGGTGGCCGCCACCAGCGCCAACGGCGCCGGCGCGCCCGCCGTCGAGGCGCTCGAGCCGGCGCTCGACGACGCGGACCTCGCGGTGCGCGTGAGCGAGCATGTGGAGACCACGACGAGCGGCGTCTCGCTCGCCGACGCCAAGGTGGTGGTCAGCGGCGGGCGCGGGGTGGGCTCGGCGGACGGCTTCGCGATGCTCGAGGAGCTGGCCGAGCTGCTCGAGGCAGCCGTCGGTTGCTCGCGCGTGGTCACGAGCGCCGGCTGGCGCCCGCACACCGACCAGGTGGGCCAGACCGGCACGAAGGTCTCCCCCGATCTCTACATCGCGTGCGGCATCAGCGGCGCCACCCAGCACATCGCCGGCTGCAAGGGGGCGAAGAAGATCCTTGCGATCAACACCGACGCCGAGGCGCCGATCCTGATGAGCGCCGACTACGCGGTGATCGGCGATCTGGCCGAGATCGTGCCCGCGATCACCGCCGAGCTGCGAAAGGTGCGATCGGCATAGACGTCCTCGCTGGAGCGCTCGCTCTCGCCGCGGCGCTGGGAGTCTCCGGCTTCCTGTTCGCGCGCCGGGTGGGTCTGCTCGTCGGGCTCGTCAAGGTCGGCAGCCCGGCGGAGCGGTCCGGCGAGGTGCCCGCGCGCCTCCGCAACGAGGCCGTGATCGTGGTCGCTCAGCGCAAGCTGCTGCTGCGGCTCGTTCCCGGCCTCGTTCACGCGGCGATCTTCTGGGGCTTCGTCGTCCTCTTCCCCACGATCGTGATCGCGATGATCGGCGCGGTCGACAAGCACGCCACCCTGCCCTGGCTCGGGCACCAGGGCTGGTTCGCGCTTATGGTCGACGTCTTCTGCGTGCTGGTGCTGGGCGGCGTGGTCGGAGCGGTGGTGATCCGCAAGGTGCAGCGGCCGGCGCGCTTCCAGGGCAGCCACCTGGGCGAGGCGGATCTGATCCTGGCCTTGATCGCGGGGATCGTGACCACGCTGCTCCTGTGGCACGCGGCGCGGATCGCGCTCGGGCTGAACGAGTGGCCGGCGTCGTGGTCGCCGGTGTCGGACGCGCTGTCGGGGCTTTTTTCAGACGGCTCGGTGACCGAGGTGCTCGAGCGCGTGTTCGTCTGGGCGCACGTGCTGATCATCCTCGGCTTCCTCGCCTACCTGCCGCACTCGAAGCACCTGCACATCGCCACGGCCGCGATCAACGTCTGGTTCGGGCGCACGCGCTCGCGCGGGCGGATCGAGCCGCTGCGCTTCGACGTGCCGGACGACGAGATGCGCTTCGGCGCCGGCACCGTGCCCGACCTCACCTGGAAGCAGATGGTCGACACCTTCTCCTGCACCGAGTGCGGGCGCTGCCAGGACGTCTGCCCCGCCTGGAACACCGGCAAGGAGCTGTCGCCCAAGCTCCTGATCATGGCGCTGCGCGACCAGGTGTTCGAGGAGGGCCCGCCGCTCGTGCGCGGCGAGGAGGGCTTCGAGCTCTCGCCGCTCGTGCCGAACGCGGTGACCGACAACGTGGTCTGGGACTGCGTGACCTGCGGCGCCTGCGTGCGCGAGTGCCCGGTGTCGATCGAGCACATCGACCACATCATCGACCTGCGCCGTCACCTGGTGATGATGGACTCGCGCTTCCCGACCGAGTCGGAGCAGATGCTGCGCGACGTGGAGCGCGCCTCGAACCCCTGGGGCAAGGCGCAGACAGAGCGCGCCGACTGGGCGGAGGAGCTGGGCGTGCGGGTGCTCCAGCCCGGCGAGCCGGCGCCGGAGGTTCTGTACTGGGTGGGCTGCGCCGCCTCGTTCGACGAGCGCGCCCGCACCTCCGCGCAGGCAACGGCCAAGCTCCTGAAG